>JAABUM010001937.1_pt1 | contig 29316 bp, 31 predicted proteins | sample 5559161 | NCBI WGS metagenome assembly JAABUM01 (sample SAMN10711868, study PRJNA513369) | rock metagenome | isolation source: Antarctica rocks | place: Antarctica: Victoria Land, Siegfried Peak nord
GAGTACTCCTCGAGCCGATCCATCACCATCCGGACCGCCCGCTCACGCTGATCGTTCGGGTATCTCTTCGGCATGACAGCCATCCTTCGCAAGAAAGGAAGCGGCATCAAACCGGGGACGATTCACCCCTACCTCGTCATCGCCGTGATGATGTACGTCAGCATCACCGCCGGACGCCGGTCGCAGGCCGCCGCCGCCCGACGGGGCGCCACCACCGCCACCCCACCCCAAGACCGGGGCCAGTAAATAGCCACACCGGAAGCACGCGATACACCGCCGGCTACCGGCCCGCTCGTTGCTTGGATGAGCAGCAGCGCCCGGAGCTGGTTCATCGCCCTTGTGTCGGCCGTGCCCGCTGCGCCGCACGACGCGCAGCGCTTCTGCCCCCACGCCGACCGGTGAGGAGTACAGCATGGATACCTAGGACATCAAGAAGGCGTTGCCGGCGCTGTACGCCCCCAAGCCCGGCGACTTCCACGTCGTCGAGATTCCCGATCTGCCGTTCCTGATGATCGACGGGCACGGTAACCCGCACGTGTCACCCGCATACGCCGAGGCTGTCCACGCGTTGTTCACCCTCTCGTACGCCGTGCCTGCGATCGCGAGGAGCGAACTCGCGCGCGTCCACGTCGTGGGGCCCTCGAAGGGCTGTGGAGCGCTCAGGACAGGCCCTCGCGTCTTCGTTGCTGGAGACAACAGCGCCTGGGAGTGGACGATGGCCATCTCCCAACCCGCTTGGATCACCCACGACATCATCCAAAACGGCAACGAAGCGGGTGGAGAAGAAGGCTCTTGCGGCGCTCGACCGTTTGCACTTCGCGCCGTACACGGAAGGCACGAACGTACAGATCCCTCACGTCGGGTCCTACGACTCCGAGGCACCCGTCCTCGCTCGGCTCCACGACGAGTACCTCCCGAAGCACGGCCTCACGTCAACGGCAAGCACCACGAGGTGTACCTCTCCGACGCACGCCGCACGGACCCGGCGAAGCTACGCACGATCCTCCGCCAACCTGTCGCCTCCATTTCGTAGGTCCGGACCGTGACGCCACAACGGGCAGCAGCGGCGGCGGTGCCTTCAGCTCCGCACCTCTACGCGTCCCGACAGTCGAACGTCTGGCGGGGCCGAGAGACGATCGCAAACGGATCCTCTACGGGACGACAGCGTCGGCTTCGACCTCCACGAGCAGCGCAGGGTCGATTAACCTGCTGACCTCGATCATGGAAGTTGCCGGACGGATCTCGCCGAAGACCTCGCCGTGCGCACGCCCGACATCCTCCCAGCGGGTGATGTCGGTGACGTACATGCGGGTCCGCACGACGTCCTCCAGGCGCGAGCCCGCCTCCTCAAGCGCGAGCTGGATGCGGCGCAGCGCCTCGCGCGCCTGCTCCCCGACGTCGTCTCCTCCGACCGCGCCTCCGCCCTCCGCTGCTGCTGTCGTGCCAGCGACCGACACCCACTGGCCAACGCGCACCGCCCGTGAGTAGCCGACAAGCGACTCCCAGCGCGCTCCCGAGGAAACTATCTGCCGCTTCGTCACGGCTCCATGATGCATGGTCGACTGTCTCGAATGCGCCGGAGTCGGTCCGGACTGTCCCGGATGCCGATCCTCATCTGCGACAGACCGGCCTCGCTGCCCTGATCAGCGGGCTCGGGACGCCTCGTCGGAACCGGTCTTGCTCGTGGTTCGGCTTGGGACGCGCCGCTGCACCTGGAACGCCGAAGGGCCCGCACCCTGATGGGTACGAGGCCCTTCGGCCCGTGCACCGCCGGGCGGCCGGCCCCGACCTTGACCAGGTTGTGGACGAAGACTCCCTGTCCGGTCTAAATCCGGGCTCCTTCAGTGCCGGCCAGGGGGGTGCGATCCCAGCCGTGTCTGCGTGTGAGACTGCTGATCCGGCCCTCGCTGCCGGTGCGCCACTTCACGGTTTTGCGGAACGCCGGTCGGTGTTCCCCGACCTGCCTGGCCCTGCCCGGTTTGCCCTTGCGGGGGATCACGACGTGCCTGACACGGAGGTCGTGCAGGGCGTCCTCGACGCGCTTCTGGCCGTAGCCACGACCGGCAGGTGGTGGTCCGTGGCTTGCGGCCAGTGCGCTTGATGACCCGCTCGACCGCCGGAGCGAGCTGCGGCGCGTCCGACGGGTTGCCCTGCTCCAGGTTGTGATCGAGCACGACGCCGGCCTGGTTGTCCACGACCTGCGCCGGCCGCCCGAAGCCTGGCGACGAGCGCGGATCGAGGGCTGGCTGACACAGGGGCACACATTTGGCCTCCCGGCACCCGGTCGCCGTTGTGGTTAGCCGAGCGGCGCGGTCAGCTCGATGTTGATGTCGTCGGGGTCCTGGAAGGACAGGATCGCGAGACCGGCGTCGGTGAGGTCGGTGATCTCACCGTGCTTGATGCCGGCCTCGGTCATGGCGGCCGCGGCGCTATCGAGTTCTTCGCGCGAGGCCACCGCGAAGCTGACGTGGTCGAGCCCAGTCCGCTCGGAGTCGAAGGTGGTGCTGCCGACCGGCCGGAGGCCGAACAGCGCGCCCTGCGGCGTCTGGTAGACGGTCCCTCCGTAGAACTTCTCCGGCGATTGCTTGACGCCGGGCTCGTCGATGGAGTCGGACGCGTCGATCGCGGCGGGCCAGCCGAAGACCTGGTCGTAGAAGGCCTTGGAACGGGCGATGTCGGTGACGGTGAGCCGGACGTGGGAGAAGCCGGAACTGTTGATGAGTGCCATGCTGGCGCCCTACCCAGCTGCACCTGATGCAGGAGTCGTTCGAGCAGCACCGGCACGCCACATCAGCGACCCATGCCAAGACGCACGGCGTGGTCATCGGGGAGCTCCAGGTGCCAGACGGGCTGCCCGCGGAGCTGGCGCAGGGCCTGTTCGGCGGGCCGGGCACGTACGAGGTCGTGGTCCGCTACGCGAGCGAGCCGGGCACGCTCGAACCCGACACCGAGCGGCGGGCACGTGGCTTTGCCCTGAAGGTCCTGCGCGTACCAGGGGAGATGCTCCACAACGGATGGACCAGCCAGGACTTCCTGTTCAACACCTGGCCGGTCATCCCCCAGGGCGACGCGGCGAGCTTCCTGAACCTCATCAGGCAGCGCGACCAGGGTCCTGGCGCGGCGAGCGGCCCTGCACCACGGCCGCTCACGTCCGCCGACCTGCTGTTCGACCGGACCCCGAACACCCACACACTGGCCTACACCTTCTACTCCCAAGGGGCGTTCCGCTACGGCGACCACGTCGCTAAGTTCGCCGTCGCACCGGTGGCGGCGGAGCAGCTTGCCCTCGCGGACCGTACGGTGTCGCCCGACGAGCCGCCTGAAGTGCTCAAGGACTGGGTGCAGGCCTACTACGCCCAGCACGGCGCGACCTATGAGTTCCGGGTGCAGCTGCGCACCGACGTCGACACCATGCCGATCGAGGACGCCTCGGTGGACTGGCCGCAGGACGCCAGCCCGTACCGGACGGTCGCGACGCTCCACCTGCCGCACCAGGAGACGTTCAGTGCCGCACGTCGCACCTACGCCGAGGACGTCATGTCCTGGCGACCCTGGTACGGGCTCGCCGCCCACCGTCCGCTCGGGTCGATCAACCGGCTGCGCCGTCGGGGCTATACCGAACTCGGCGCCCAGCGGCACCAGATGAACGCCGTCGCCGAACGCAACCCCACCGGCCTCGGCGACGTGCCCGCCTGACTCCACTGTCAGCGGCGCCACAAGAAGGCCGGGCAGTTGATGAGCAAACCCGACCGGGAGCGAGGATCAGTCCCGGCTCACCCGTGCCAAGCGCTTCGTCCCGAGGGTGAACCCGAAGGCGGACAGCAGGGCGCCGCCACCTTCGGCGTATGCCGACAGCGACTCGCTCGGCACTCTCCCAGGACGGTTCGTACATGTCGGGCAGCGGCCCGATCGTCCCGAGAGGATGTCCCGAGTTCCGTGGAACTTCGGTGGCGGCCCGTTGATCGTCAGGCCACGCTGACTAGGTCATCATGGCTGGTGGCTCCGACGGTTTCGGCGGCCTCGCGTTCGAGGGCGGTGCGCAGGCTGGCGAGGTGTAGGTGGCCGTTGACGCGACGGAACTGCTTGCCGGCTTCGACCATCCCGGCTGCGCACCAGCGCATCGCCATGTCTCCGTCGCGCCAGCGCTTCACGTGCGCCGACCGTTGCCGGCAGACCCCGATCATGGACTCGATGGCGTTGGTCGATCTCAGCGTGCGCGCCACCGTGGGTGGCACCCCAAGCCGCAGCACGGTGAGGGTCTCGGCCAGGCCTTCGCGCAGGCTTGCGGCGACCCGCGGGTGGGTCTTGTCCAGCTCGCGTGCCAGGGCCTGGAGCTTGGCTTCGGCGAGCAGCGCACTATCGGCGTGGTAGGCCGCGCGCATCTTCTTGCCAACCGGCCCGCGCAGGGGCTGCGGGAGCTTGTCCTGCACGTTCCTGATCTTGTGCAGTTGGCACCGAGCGATGATTGGGTGGTCAAAGACGTCCACGACGGCCTTTCGTAGGGCGCTGCTGCCATCGAGCACGACCAGGATCGGCCGGGTGACGTCCAGGCGGCGGTCGCGTAGTCCGACGAGCAGGTCCGTTGTCGCCGGTGGCGTTCTCGGTCGAGCCCTCCACCAGCGCCAGCGGATGTTTGGTGCCCTGCAGGTCGATGCCGAGCGCCACGACGCAGCACGACTCGGCGAAGTGCACCCCGTCGATCAATAACGCGACCAGGTCCAGAGTGCTCAGGTCGGCGCTGAGCAGCTCGGCCAGAGCGGTCTGGGTCTGCGTCACGAGCTTCCGCGACACCGCCGACCGGCTGGTGGCTGTCGCGACCTCGGTGACCTGCTGCCCGACCGGCTCCAGGCCGATCTGGTAGCGCCGGCGGGTCGACCGCCCAGCGAGCATCCGGTCCATCGCCATTCGGCCCAGGCCTCGGTGCTGCTGCACAACTCCTTAGGCCGGCACCGGCAACTCGCCGCTGCCGTGCACCGCGCGGACCCGCGGCCGCTCCACCGGAACGCGGCGGCCGCCCAGGGTGACCGATCCGCGCTCGTGGCCGTGCCGTGCGCCGTACGGGCGGGTGGCCACGTGGCCACCCGCCCGTACACCTGGTGCGCTGCTGTCAGAGCTGCGAAGCGGTGCGCCCTCGTCCAAGGGTCCACGCGCCGGCTCCGAGCAGCAGCACTCCGAGCGCTCCGACGGTTATCGGCAGGACAGGGGTGCTGTCCGACGCCGGGACGGCCGTGCCGCCACCACCGGTGGCGACACCGCCGGTGGGCATCGTCATCGTGCCGGCCGCGCTCGCCCCTGAGGCAGCGGCGCCGTTGCCGCCGGGGATGTTGTCGGTACTGGCGGTACCGCCGGTGCCCAGGTTGCTGCCGGCGTGCGGCAGCGCGACGTACGGGAACTGCGACTCGAACGGCACGTCGTTGTTGTTGACGCCGTCACCGGCAGCCAGCGCCTTGACGAGCTTGACGCTGCCGTCGGTTTGCAACGCCCCTTCGAGGGTCTGCACCTCGATGTCGACGACGTCGTCGGTGAGCCGCCGCCCGTTCGGGAAGCCGCCCTTGTCGCCGGCAAGCACACCGAGCCGGTTCGGGTTGGCCGTTACCGGCGTGTTGGTGTTCAAGCGGAGCATTTCGGCAGGAGTGACGTTGCTGGGCTGGTTCAGGCCCTTGACGCCGGTCAGGAACACCGAGAACAGGTCCTTGCGGGGGGTGGCCGGGGCCGGCAGCCCGTAGATCTTCTGGATCCGCTTTGGTACCTCGGGCGAGTTGACCCGGTCGACCAGGCCCTGGGTGCTGGCGTCCTTGGCGGGGGGGAGGTTGTTGAAGGCGTCCTTCAGCGCGACCGAGCTGACCACCTCGTTGACCAGCGGGTTACCCATGCGCGAGACCTGCACCCAGTTGCCGGTGCCACTGCGGCTGCCGTCGGAGTTGATGGTGACCGTCTTGCGCTCGGTGGTGGCGTAGACGCCGATGACGCCGCTGGTCTCCTTGCCGGCCGCCGACTTCAGGACCGACTTGGGCACCTGCACCGCCAGCGAGCTGACGTTCAGCCCAGACAGCGAGGGGTTGGCGGTCTCGGACATGTTGCCGCCGTAGAGCAGGTCGAACACGCGGATGTCGAGGAAGAACGGGTCGTCGGCGACCCCCGCGAAGCTCGCCGTACCGTCCGTGCCTGCGCCGGTCTTCAGAGCCTGCTGGCGCAACGAGGCGTAGTCCGGCATCGAGGCCTTGCCGACATCGTCTGGGGGGACCGCGCCGTTGGCCACGAGGGTCGTTGTGCCAGTGGGGCGTACCAGGTCCAGCCGGTAGTGCTGCAGGTAGTTCAGGCTCGCGTCGGAGAGGTTGTGCACCGGACCGGTGTTGTACAGGAAAGTGCTCTTGTCCTTGTACCCGCCGGTGAAGGTGAAGCGGTAGGTCAGGTCGGGCTTGGCGTCACCGTTGGTGTCGACGTTGATGTTGTACCGGACGTCGTCCTTGTTCGGGAACGGGTCGAAGATGGGCCCGCCGCCCGGGAGCTGGAACGGCTTGACGTTGGCGATCAGCGTGACGGTGTTGGGCTTGTCCGGGCTGTTGAACGCATACATGTCGGTGTTGTCGATGTCGGGGTCCGCCGCGGTCAGCGGCGCCTCCCGGTGGCTGGAGGCATGGCTGACCCCGGGAGCCAGCGCCATACCGGCGGCGCTGACGGCCAAGCCCGCGATCACGACGCGGCTGGTGACTCGGCGCAGGTGCCTGCGGCGGTCGAAACGGTTCACATTTCTCCTCGAGAACAATGAGCGCACCGGGCTGGAACCGGCACGTGCTAGGGGTTCTCGAGGCGGCACGCTCCCCGCTCACCTGAGGATGGGGACCGTCCTGGCTACGCGAGGGGCAGCTGCGAGCCAGCGCCCCGAGAGGGACGACTGGCTGGTTGTTCAGCCGACGGGGAAGGTACCACTCCCTCGCAGGTTCCACACCTGACTACGGGCGGCGCTCGTCGCGCGCAGAAGCCAGCAGCCGCTGCGCGACCTCGTGCAATTTCACGTGCTGGGTCTGGGAAGTGTGCTGCAACAGGCGGAAGGCCTCCTCGGGACTGCATCCCTCGCGCCCCATGAGCAGACCCTTCGCCTGCTCGATCCCGGCCCGACTGCTCATCGCCGCGCTGAGGTTCTCCGCTCTGCGCCGGTTGACCTCCACGATCTCGGTGTTGGACAACGCCGCGCCGGCCTGCACGGCGAGGACGTCGGTGAGCTCCGTCGCGACGTTGTCCAACACGTGCGGATCTGCCGCGTAGAGCCCGAGGGCGCCGACGACGCGCCCCCGGACGCCGAGTGGCATCGCCAGCAGACTGCGGACCCCGTACTGCACCGCGACGGCGCCGAAGCTGCCCCAGCGGTCCTCGCCGGCCGTGTCGCCGACCAGCGTCGGCGAGCCGGTGAGCACCGCGTCGATGCAGGGACCGATCCCCGTCGCGTACTGGTCGTGATCGACCGCACCGAGCCAGTCCGGAACAGCGACGTCGGCCCACATGGTGCCCGCCCGTAGGCTGACGCCGGAACCCAGGCAGCCGGGAACGGCGCGAAGACACAGTCCGGCAACGCGGCGCAATGTCTGCTCCACGGACTCGACAGCGTGCAGCAGCGCCGGGAGCTCGCTCAGGTCCTTCAGCAACTCGGCATCGAGATGCGCGTCAGGCATGGCGCCCTTCTGTTTCGGTCGTCCGGTACGGCAGTAGAGCACAGCCCGATTGGCTAACAGCCCAGCCGTCAGGCGAGCGCCGGGGACGGGCCCGCAGCGCGGGTCCACGTCGAGATCTCCTAGGAGAACGGCAGTCGGAAGTCGCGTCGCCGAACGCTGGGCCAGCGGCGCCGGCTCATGCGAGCATGCGCGGCGAGCCGGCCCGACGACGACGTAGCGGTAGAGCGCACCGCACCGAGAGCGCTCGCGCGACGATCAACGCCCCGATCCAGTCGGCCCGCCGACCGAGGGGACCCGCCAGCCAACGATCAGCACGACGGCGGCAACGCCGGCTGCGACGGCCTCGAGCCGTCCCGGTAACGACGGTTTCCGCTACCGCGGAAGTCAGAAACCGGAGGCCCAGACGGTGCGACCGTCTGGACGACCTGTCAGGGCTGGGATGGTGACGACGTTGACGGCGCGGAGGAGACGACGCTGACGGCGGCTGGCGTGCCGGCCGGTGAAGTGCGCCAACGATCGACGTCATGCCTCCCAGCAGCAGGTGCACGGTCAGGACCGCGAGGTCGGCGCTTCGCCGAAAGGGAGCTGGAGGTTTGACCGCGGGGGGGAGCGGTCAGGACTCAACGGCAGCCCGACCGGCCCGTCCGCTCCCCTGCTCGCGCCGCCCGCTCCTGCCCTTGGAGGCTTGATGACCCTCGCCCCGCCCACGCCGACCGATGACCGCCGAGCTGGCCCCGACGCTCGCCGGTCCCCGCGGCGGGAGCCACGGCTATAAGCACCCTCGAGCAGGTCGCGCCGGGCGTGCACCGCTGCGCGGACGGCATCGTGAACTGGTACCTCGTCGAGGACGGCGGCGAGCTGCTCCTCGTAGACTCCGGCTGGCCGAACAGCTGGTCACGTGTGGTAGCTGCGGTCGCGCAGCTGGGCCGCCGTCCGGTCGACCTGCGGTCCGTACTGCTGACGCACGGGCACGGCGACCACCTCGGTGTGGCTGAGCGGCTGCGGCGCGAGTGGGGCACCCCGGTGCGGACGCGCGCCGCGGAGGTCGACCGGGTCCGAGGGCGAGAGCGCGGCGGCTCGTCGTTCGCCCTCGTTCCGCACCTGCTTCCGCACTTGTGGAGGCCCTCGGCGTTCGGGTTCGTCCTACACGCGACGCGGCACGGATTCCTCACCCCGCGATGGGTGGAGCAGGTTGAGCCGTTCGATGACGGGGAGGTCCTCGACCTGCCTGGGCGCCCTCGCGCCGTGGCGACGCCCGGCCACACCCGGGGTCACACGTCCTTCATGCTCGAGGACCACGGGGTGCTGTTCAGCGGCGACGAGCTCGTCACCCTTGACGTGCTCACCCGCGAGCGTGGCCCCCGCCTGATGCCGCCCGCTGTGAACGACGATGCGGAAGCCGCGCGTACGTCGCTGGCGCGGCTCGAGGCGTTGCAGGCCGAGTTGCTGCTGCCCGGGCACGGCGACCCCTGGCCCGGTTCGCCAGCTGATGCGGTGGCCGCGGCGCGTGCCGTCGAGTCACGCCGCTGACGGCGACGATGTCCGGTCGCACGAGTCGCGACGGGTACGGCGTGACCGGTCCTGCTCGAGGTGTCCCGGGGACGCCGAATAGCATCGACGTACTTGGTCTCCACGCGCCGGTGGTGCTCGGTACCTCGTTCGGCGGCTTCGTCGTGCAGCGGTACCTCGCGCGCCACCCCGAGCAGCCGGCAGGTGCGGTGCTCGTGAGCACCGGGCCGAGAGCGGCCAGCCAGGCCGAGACCGTCGAGCGGTTCCGCGATCTCGGTGGCGATGACGCGGCTGCAGCGATGGCCCTGTCGTTTGCCGAAGCCACGGAAAGGGCCCAGCAGGGTAGGGCTCAGCACTGCGCTCCGCTGATGGCGGTACGACCCACCACTGCCGAGGTCGACCGGGTCGTGCAGGCCAGGATCAGCACCCCCGAGGTGAACCGGCACTTCACGCCGTTGATCCATGAGATGGACCTGCGCCCCGGCCTGGCAGCAGCCCGCTGCCCGGTGCTGGTCCTAGTCGGCGAACAGGACCCGTTGGTACCGCCCAGCAACGCGGAGGAGGCGGTGCTGGGCGTTCCGGGCGGCCTGGCAACGCTGCATCGCATCGCTGGCGCCGGGCATCAACTGCTCTGGGACGCCCCCGACGTGGTCGAGAACCTGCTCCGGCCATCGTCGACCGCTGCGCCATGCGCACCGAGGTCCGGACCTGAAATCTGCCGGTCAGCCAGGCGCAGGAGCGCGCCCGGTAGACGATCCGTTGGCGAGGTTCGGGTGGCGTCAGCCGCGCCGCGGCTCGGCTGTGAGCTGGCTAGGCGTGTCTCCGGTGTTGACGGTCGCGCTGGGCTCGATGAGGACCACCTCCGCGCCGTCCGTCGACACCGGCTGGTGCTGCGCTCCCCGCGGCACGACGTACAACTGCCCGGGTCCCAGCGTGATCTCGCCGTCGTCCAAGCGGAGAGTTAAGGAGCCTCGCAAGACGAGAAAGACCTCGTCTGTTTCGGGGTGACTGTGCCGGGTGAACTCTCCCTTGGTCTTGACCACCCGGATGTCGTAGTCGTTGAGCACGGCCACAGTCCGCGGGGACCAGGGTTCCTCGAGACAGGCCAGGGCTGCGGTCAGGTCGACAAGCTCGGTCATGGGACCACTCTTCCGCATGGAGGACCGGGGCGGAGGCGCCGCCTGACCGGGTGTCACAGAGGATCGACATACGGGGTCGCAGTGCCGCAGCCAGTGCAGCGCTGGCTGCTGCGCTCAGCCCGACTGCATGCAGGAACGAGCATGGCTCAACGGTAGATCGCGAGGATAGCCAGCATGTGGTGTCCGTGGCCATGTGAAAGTCCCCGCTGGTGGCCACGAGAAGTCCCCACGTGTGGCCAGTGGCAGTCCCCAGCTCGCGTTCGTCGTGTCTGCCGGGAGCTGAGGCCCTGAGCGGTGACGGTGGCGTTTCGAAGCCAGTCACCGCTCACCGCTCAGGGGGCTCCATTGTTGTCTGCGAGGAAGCAGTTGGACATCGTCACCGCCTACCGCCAGGTCGGCACCTACCGCGGCGCCGCCGAGATGTGCGGCGTCCACACACTCACAAGACCGTCAAGAGGATCATCGAGAACCTCGAACCAGACAGACTCGGCCTTGCGGCAACGGCATCGTCGTCGTCCACGCCTTTTCGAAGTGGACAAGTCCGTGGACCGTTCGACAGCCGCCTTCGGTCGACAGCTGCGTCTGGTCGACTCCTGCAGCGACGTACGGTCGCACGTGCTGGTGGTCGAAGAGGCGGTCGACGTCTCCTGCGAGCCGGAGGTCTCGCCCTGGACCTCGCTGCCCGGCACGTCGTCATCAAGGAGGCGGGTGGGCGCTGCACCGAACTGTCCGGCGGCGCCCGGCCCAAGGGCGGCAGCATCATCTGCACCTATGGCGCGCTGCACGACGAGTGCTCGCAGCGCTCGCCTGCGAACAGGCTTGGGCGGATCGTGCGTCGACCGGGATCAGGGCAGCTCGCGGCGCGACGTGGCGACGGCGCCGGCGGCCACCGCGAGCGCTGCGCAGGCGACGTACACCGCGGCGGCCACAGGAACCGCGAGCAGCGATGCTGCCTGTCCGTTGAGACCGACCGTCCCGCCGCTCAACGTGACACCGATCGAGGTGACCCCGTACTTGCCGTAGGAAGGTACGAGCGACGCAAGCAGGGGATCGATGACCGCGAGGTAGCTGAACACCACCGCGACCGCGGAGACCTGGTTGCGCACGAGCGCGCCGATACCTCCGCCGAGCATGGCAGACAGCGCGGCGAACGCGATGCCACCGGCATACTGCGCGAGCACACTGATCCAGGAGATGCCGAGCGGGACATCCTTTGCGGCCAGCCAGGGCAGGGTGACAGCGGTGGTCAGAATGGCGGCCAGCAGGCCGACCAGCGCGCCGGCCAGGGCAAGTCCGACGATCTGGGCGAGGTAGGCAGGGATGCGGCTCGGCGTAGCCAGGACCATCGACACGATCGTGCGGTGCCGGTACTCCCCGGTTGTCCACACCAAACCGAGGAGCATCGCGACGAGCCCGCTGGTGCCGGCGAAGGACAGGACCGAGCGCACGTCGCTGCCAGAGCTGATCGGCGTAAGTGAAAGGGTGAGCACCAGCCCGAACGCGACGGCGGCGAGTGCAGCACCTGCGAGCCACCAGACGCTTGGCGTATGCCGCAGCTTGTGGACCTCCGCTTCCAGGCACTGGCTTGTCACGAAGCCGCCTCCATCGCTTCGGTGAGTTCCAGAAAGACGTCCTCCAGACGCCGCTGCCCACCCAAGAGCTCCTGCAATGGAGCCTGCAGGACGACCCGGCCGCGGCTCAACACAACGACGTCGTCGGCGACCTCGGACAACTCGGCCAACAGGTGGCTCGCGATCAGCACCGTCCGTCCTTCCGCGGCGAAGTCCCGCAACCGTGCCCGCAGCCATCGGGTGCCCTTGGGGTCGAGCCCGTTGTGCGGCTCGTCCAGAACGAGGTGACTCGGGTCACCGAGCAGGGCCGCGGCGAGCGCGAGCCGCTGGCGCATGCCCAACGAGTAGCGCCCGACCCGCCGGTCGCTGACCTCGGCCAGCTCCACGAGCGCGAGCATCTGCTCGATCCGGCCGGTCGGCAGCCCGGCGGACAGCGTCAGGGCCGTCAGGTGGTTTCGTGCGGTGCGGCTCGGATGGACCCCCGACTCCTCCAGCACGGCGCCAACAACAGTGAGCGGCTCGGGCAGGTCGGCGTAGCTCCGCCCGTCGATCGTCGCCGCACCGGCGGTGGGTCGAGCCAGGCCGAGCAGGACGCGCAGCGTCGTCGTCTTGCCCGCGCCGTTGGCGCCCAGGATCGCGGTGATCCGCCCGGGGCTCGCCGTGAAGCTGACGCCGTCGACGGCCGCGCTGCTGCCGAATCTCTTGGTCAGCTCGTGGACCTCGATCATGTCGATTCCTCTCTGCCTTCTGTGACCCGGGAGATAAGTGCTTGCAGGGAAGCGACTTCGGTCTGAAACGCCCGCCCACCCGCCGCCGTGGCGTGCACCCATGTACGCGGACGCCGGCCCTCGAAGGTCTTCTCGATGGCGACGTAGCCGGCGCCCTCCAGGACCTGCAGGTGCCGGGCGAGGTTTCCGTCGGTGAGCTCGAGGCTGTTGCGCAGAAAGGTGAAGTCAGCCCGGCGCGCCTCGGCGAGGACTGCGAGGATGCCCAACCGCACCCGCTGGTGCACGACCTCGTCGAGGTCGGCGGTCGGGTGCGTCATGCCGGCCGGTACCGCTGCCGCCGTAGCGCGAGGCCAGTGCCGACAAATGCGATGCCGTAGGCCGCCGCGAGCACGGTCGCGACCAGGTCCGCGGAGCCACCGCTGAATGCCAGCGCCATCGCCAGTGCGGCCAGCACGGCCGCCACGATCGCGAGCGGGACGCTACGCTCGATCCGGGCGAAGAACAGGTACCCGAGGCTGACGAACAGCGGTGGGCCCACCGCCGAGACCATCTCCGCTCCGAGTGCTCCGCCAAGCAGGCCGGTGCTGAAAGCCCCGACAAGAATGATCACGACGCCGGGCAGCCACCGTCTGACGGGCACCTCGAGGCCCACTCGTCGCTCCTGCCGGTAGTAGGACAGGCCCGTCAGCCCCGAGCCGAGGGGCGCGGCGACCGCCCAGTACACGCCGAGCGAGTCGCCGCCCAGCCGCCAACTGACCACCGCGCTCACGCACGACAGCACGCCGAACAGCACGAGGGGGAACCACAGCCCATGTAGCGCGGTACGCGTCGTGCGGCGGACCCGGGTCACCTCGTCGAGCAGTTCCTCTGCCTGCGCCAGGGAGTCTGAGTTCATGCTCACTTTGTAGAGCAGAGCACTTGGTCAAGTCAAGAGAATCGCTGAGCGCCGCATGCGAACAAGCCGTAGTGCCATGCCGAGCCGCGCAGACAGAGCTGTCAGCACCACGACGAGCACCGGGCTGGTCGCCAGGGTCAGCCCCAGGAGACCGAAGGAGACGACGCACCCCGCGACATCTGCCAGAGCTTCGAGGTGGCCGAGCGGGACGACTGCCCGGACATGCTGGTCACGGCCTCCCGGAAACGGGCGCCGGTGCAACAGTCCTTCTGGCTCAGCGTTCCAGAAGCCGCGATCACCGTGAGCAGTCACTGCGTGCGGTACCGCTGCCCGGGCACCACGGCTGATGGCGTCCGCTAGGTCAGCGGTAGGGCGGGCGAGGTGCAGAGATGATGCTCTGCACCTGCAGAGCCAGCTGCTCGAGCGCGGTCACACACCCGACCCATGAGCGCAGATCCCACTCCTTGACGCTGTCGGTGCGGGTCAACGGCGAGTACATGGAGCTCTGCCATGTGATCTTCTGGGTGAAGTCGCGTACACGCCCAACCAGCGAGAACCTCCCCATCAAGCGCGAGGTCGACGTTCTCCGGCTCCTCGTCCATAACCGTAGCCATGTCAGCGAGACGACGAGCTTTCCATACCGTCTGGATAGAAGGAGCCGTAGACGAACTCGGGCACTGCCGAACGTGTGAGCGGGAAGACTGGCGCCCAAGCCCGCACCGACAGCTCGAGCACTGCCGCACGCTGATCGGAGGCGTACGGCTTGATCTGCACCATGAACGAGCGTCCTAGATCTCCGGTCACCGTCGACCACCGCCCGGTAGCCAATCGTCGAGTGGGACACCTGGCGATTGGGACACATGGCGGCAAGATGGGCAATACAGCCCGTGAGCCGCTGCCTGGTTGGCTACTCGACGAGGTTGCCAGCGCTGGCCGCGAGAATCTCGACGCGAATCATGTTGCGCGCTACTACGGCAAGGAAGACGGTTGCTCTCGCCCGGCTGCGTGGCGTGCTGCGGCCCGGCGGCGTCATGCGGCTGTGGGACGCGTGCTCAAGACGCCCTGGTCACCCGTAAATCGACGCAGGTGCACGTGCCGTGCGCGCCGACGCGAGGGTCAATCGGCGACCCTGACCAGGCGGATGTCGACCTCGCGGGTGACATACCTCCAGTGCTCGATCCGCCGCAGTCGTGCGACGAGGTCCTCGAACGCGTCAGTGTCGGCCGAGGCGTACTCGAACCAGGTGAGGAAGTCGAAGGGCTCGCCGAGGTCGCGGCCGTGGTGCAGGCTGCGGGCGATCGCCGGCAGGTAGCCGAGGCCGGTCGCGATGTGGTGCGACCGCTCCTCGAAGATCTCTCGGCGCTCGTCCTGGGGCAGCGCCCACCACGCCGATGACTTCGAGATCGGGATCAACGCTGCCCGCGTCGCCTCCGGACGCCCCAGCTCGGGCGACCGGGCGGCGAGGTCGTCGTGCTCGACGCGTCTGACGTACCGCTCGTAGCTGGCTGCACCCCGCAACACCCACGCCGACCCGGCGAAGGAGCCGGTGGCGGCCGGGCCCTCCACGACACGCACACGCTCGACGCCCTGAAGCGCGGGCCCCGTCACCACGTCGAGCCGCTCGACGCGCCACGGTCCCTCGGCACCACCGACGAAGGCGCTCACGAGCGAAGCCACGCAACGACCCTAACGGTCCAGCGACCCAGCACGGGCTCAACGTCATCCCCGGCCGGCGACACCGCCTCCGTGTCATAAGCCGAACGTCTTTCGGGAGCTCCGAGGGTCGCCGGGGGGTCGCTGGCGATCTTGTCCCGTAAGACCCGTCTGGTTTAGATTCCCGCTCAGGGGCGTCATGCGGCACAGGAACACAGACCGTCCCACTCCTACCGCTGACCGACGCTGCGGCGTGGCTGGCCTGCCGCGACGCGGTTGTGGTCGGGCTGCGGCAGCTCGTCGGGTCCCTGGCCGATATGCGCCGGTCACTCAAGCCCGCTCCCGGCAAATGATCGACATCGCGAACGGTCCGGCCCAGGTACGGCAGCAGGCCCTGTCTGGGCTGCCCCGGGCCGGCGAGTTCGTGACAGCGGGTCACCATGAGCCGATCGACTGGTAGCCGGTTCGTCTTGCCGGCACGCTCCCGGCAAGGCGGTCGTTCGACGGAGGTGGGCTCACGGTCCGTGACGGCAGTGGCTATCGCGGCAGTTGAGGGCCCAGCGGGCGGCGCAGGAGGTGTCGGTGGCGGCGCCGGCCGGCCTGCCCGAGCGCCTGGTCGAGCGAATTGGGGTAGGCAGCGGAGGCTCGCTGGGTGGGGGATTCTCACCGCGACAGGTCGGTGTGAGTCGCCAGCTCAGCCCTGCCATGGCGGGTGTGGATGCGCGACCGAAGGCGCGTTCCTGAGGGCGACCGGCGCTGTAGATCAAGAGCCCTACTGGCACGGAGCAAGGTATGCAAAGGGTTACCGTTCGGTCCGCTGCGCGGCCTGAACGGCTCCCCTTCGCGGGGCGCGACCGCGGGTCGCTGAGGGCTTTGTGTTCGCCCGGGCGCGGGCTCGCAGCAGGTCAGTGCGGGGGTGTCGGCGTCGCCCGGGGGGTGGGTGCCGAGACGGAGTGCGCAAGAAGCTCATGATCGTTTGTCACAGGGGGCGTCTGCTCCGCACTTACCAAGGGTGAGGGCGCGGCCAGGTTTGGTGGTGCCGGACGGGGGACGCCGTGGTGGACGATCCGTCGTCGCAGGCGAGGGCCGCAGGTCGTGCTGAGGACGGGGGCCGGCTTGGCGTCGAGGACGCGCGGGCGGTGGTCGCGGGGGCGGCTGGGTCGCCGGCTCGGTATCGGGTGCGGCGGGCGGCGGCTCGGCCGCGGGCGGTGAAGGTGCTTTATGGCGAGGACGAGCTGGCGACGGTCGCGGGGGCGGCTGCGCGTGCCGGGTTGCGGCCGAGCAGTTACGTGGCGGCGGCGGCGCTGGCCAGCGCCCGGGGCGCCGAGACACCTATCTCGCACAGCGAGTCCCGGGAGTTGCTGACCGAGCTGATCCGGACCCGGGCGGCGGTCCGGCAGTACGGCACGAACCTGAACCAGATCGCCGCGGCGTTGAACTCAGGCGTGACCGAGCCGCCGATCTGGCTGGTGGCGGCGGTGGCCGGCGCGGAGCGGGCCACCGCCAGGATCGATGTGGCCGCGAGCGTGCTGGCCGGTCGGTTGGCCTGAGCTGGTGATCGGTCAGGTGCTGGCTCGCGGCTTCGGGGTGCGGGGGCTGCTGTATTACCTGTTCAGCCGGACAGAAGGGCCTGGAGTCCGACCACACCGACCCGCGGGTGATCGCCAGCTGGGACGGCCGGCCGGACACGGTCCAGCCTGGGCTGGGCATGTCGGGCACGCGGGACTTCACCGAGCTCGCCGACCGGCTTAATGAGCCGGTCGCGGCGCTGGGCTACAGCAAGCAGGAACTACGCACGATCAAGCCGGTCTATCACCTGACTGTCGCGGCGGCGAAGGATCCCGACACCGGTGCGCCGCTGGACCGATCCTTGACCGACGCCCAGTGGGCCGACATAGCGCAGGAGTACATGGACCGGATCGGGCTGGCCCGCCGCGAGGATGACCTGGGCGTGCGGTGGGTCGCGGTCCGGCACGCCCAGGACCACGTGCATATCGTGGCGACGCTGGCCCGGCAGGACGGCCGGCGGCCACGACTGTCCAATGATCACTACCGCTCGATGGAGGCGAGCCGGTTCGTCGAGCACAAGTACGGGCTGGTCGCCACGGCTGCCACCGGACACACCGCCGCCGCCAGGCCGAGCCGGGGCGAGCAGCGCAAGCACCGTGAAACCACCCGGCGGCGGGAAGCCCAGGGCCGGCCGGCGCCCGCGGCAACCGACCGTGAGCAGCTGCGCCGTCAGGTCCGGGTCGCGGCCGCCGGCGCCAGCGGCCAGAGCGAGTTCTTCGCCCGGCTGCGGGCCGACGGCCTGCTGGTCCGACAGCGGCTAAGCGAGCTCAACCCCGGCGAGGTCACCGGCTACGCGGTGGCGGTGCCCGACCGCTACGGCACGGGTGCGGCGCCGGTCTACTTCGGCGGCGGCAAGCTGGCCCCCGACTTGACCTTGCCGCGGCTGCAGCGTCGCTGGCACGGGCCAGCGGCGGCTGCGGGCCCTCAGGTGGGACCGGCCGCCGCGGCGGCCCGACGGGCGGCCCCGGGTGCCGCTGCAAAACCAGGCGGACGGCAGGTCCGGACCGACAGGTTCGGGTTGACCGAGACCGAGCGGATGCGGATCTGGAAGCAGGCGACGCTGGCGGCCGGGCGCGCGAGCGAGCACATTGCGGCCAGCGTCGGAAGTGACCCGTCGGGGGCAGCGGATGCGGCCTGGGCGGCGTCGGACTTCCTGGCCGCGGCGGGCCGGGTCGTCGAGGGACGCAGGGGCGGTCCGCTGACCCAGGCCGCGCAGACCTACGACCAGGCCGCCCGGGAACTGCACGGCAGGGTCCCGGCGCCGACGGCGGCCGGGACCGGTCTGCGCGCCGCCGGACGGCTGCTGCTATCGGCGCAGGTCGCCCTGCCCAGTGAGATCAAGCAGCTGCTGGCGTTGATGGCGCAGCTGTCGGCGCTGACCGACGCGGTGACTCGGCTCCGGGAGGCCCAGGACCGCGCCGGGCAGGCCTTCGCGGCCCGGCAAGCGGCCCAGGCGCTGCGGGCTGTGCCGGCCCGCTACGCCGGTCCTGGCGCGCCGGTGGGTGCCGCCTCGCCGGCGCCGAGCCGGAGCAGTGTGGACGGCCGAGGGGCTGCGCCCGCTACTGGGTCCAACGGGCCGGATCTGTCTGTCCGTGGCCAGGCAGCAGTCGGACCTCGAGGACCCCGCCGGTAGATCTCGCTCACCACGACGACAGCCCCCGCCGGTCCGGCGGGCGACGGGCGAGTCGAGCAGGCTTTGGACGCGCCACGTGCGGCTAACCCCCCCGTGCACGCTACAGGCCGTTCACGCGCCGGTGAAGCCATCACCGGCGCCTTGCTTGGCGAAGCCGTAGCTCACCTGACGGTGCCGACGACGTGCGCGACATGGTCGGGCCACCGGCCACCGGCCGGGGGCGGTTCACTAGGCCGGCGCTCAGCACGCCTGCCGAGACCCTTGTCGAGACTCTTGCCGGAAGCGCTCGTTAAGCCCTCTGCACCCTTGCCGCTAGTCCCGGGCACCCTGCCGGTAGTCCCGGGGGACCCTTGCCGGTGTCCCGGGGGACCGTTGCCGGTGACCGAGCCGGCCGGGAGTCCCTGTCGGTTCTAGCGCGTCGCGCTCGCTTGGGCCCGGCCCGGCCCGGGCGGGGCGCGGTGGTCTTGCCGGGAGGGTCTTGCCGGGCGTGCAGGCCTTGTCGGGTCTGCTGGGCAGCAGGTGCGCCGGTCATGCCGGTCATGCCGGCTGTGCCGGCCGCTGGCGGTGACGGAGTCGCTGATGCCGGGGTTGCCGTAGCCGAAGGCGTTCTTGGCGCAAATCCGGACGGTGTATCCGGTCACAGGACCCCCGCTTTCCGCACTTACCAAGGATAGGGAGCTGGTTCGACGCCCAGGACGGCGACGCTCACCCGTGATGCTTCTCAACCCATCGCAGAAGGACGACTAATGGCGCTGGCGAGGCAGTCGGAACCGGAGGCGGCCCAGACTCGGGCATCTCGTCCGGGCCGTGCGGCCAGGTGCCTTGGAGGAGCTCTTGACCGTTGAGGAGGCCGCTCAGTCACTCAGGGTCAGTGCGCAGTTCATTTACCGTCACGCGCACGATGGCGATCTCCCGTCCGTCAGCGTAGGTACGTCGGTGCGTATCAAGGTCACCACGATCCGCGCAATTATTGACGGTGAACTGGTCCTGGCGAGGCCGAAGCCCTCTGGAAGTCGGAGGTCACGGCGCCCTGTAGCGCTTGCGGACCGCACGTAGCGCGGCTTGGGCGCGCTTGTCTGAGTCGGGGAGTGCGGCCGTGTAGCGCCGGGTGGTGTCGATGCGGACGTGACCGGCCCTCGCCATGATGGTGGGGAGATCTGCCCCTCCCGCATGCATCCACGAGATGTTGCTGGCACGCAGGTCGTAGGGCCGGACGCCGGCGAGACCAACGTCTGCCAACGCGTGCTTCCACGCCTTGTTGTACACCGAGCGGGAGATGTGGATGCCCTCCTCCGTCAGGAAGATGAAGCCGTCGAGGGCGATGGACCTTGCCGCGATCAGGTCCTGCAGAAGCATCACCACGTTCGGCCCGAGGCCGATGGTCCGGGGAACTTCGGTCTTGGGGTACTCCTTCAAGGCAAAGGGGGAGCAGGTCCCGGTGATCTTCTTTCCAGGCTCGGTAACGACTCGACGGACCGTGAGCGAACCACTCGGTGCCGGTCTCCGCGCAGACGGCGACGCAGCTCCGTCGGGGAAGGAGATGTCTCGTGGCTGCAGCCCCAGGATCTCGCCCCACCTCAGCCCGGTGTCGGACACAAGAAGGGGTATGGGCCCATACCAGGCTTTCATGGCCTCGATGATCGCGTCGCTGGCGACCGGCGTGATGATGTTGACCCGTCGCCGCGGGATGGTGTCGAGATCGACCCCGGCGCAGGGGTTGTGCGCGAGATAGCCATCGCGGACGGCACTGACTCCCGTCTTCGCCGCGAGGATGGTCTGCAGCAGCTTGTAGCACTGAGCCACGTAGTACGGCTTCAGCTTCTTGTCGTCCTTGAGGACGGTGAGCCAGGTCTGAACTTCCGATCGGACGATGTCGGGGAGGAGCGTTTCACCGAACCGGGGGAGCAGGTAGAGCCGCAGCATCTGGTCGTAGGTAGCCCGCGTGCTCAGCTCCAGTCGTCGATTCGGCCACCAAGCCTTCTCTACTTACGACCGGAACGTCGGTGTGGGCTTTTCCTCGATGACCAGGTCGGGATCTATCCATTGACCAGTCTTCACGAGAGCTTCCTGAGCGGTCGCGGCCGCGTCGGCGTCTTTGGCCCTGCTGAAGGTGCCGGCGCTCCGCTCGTTGCCGTCCGGGTCTCGGTACAGCCCGGTGTGACGCACCTTGCCCGAGCTGGTCGTCCGGGTTTTCCTCCAGGTCATGGGGCTCTCCGTAGTCGCTCGGGCCGGCCATCTGTGTCCGCAATGCGTCCGCAGAACTGACACGAGTTGAGGCTAGGTGAGAGAATTAAGAGAGACAAGAGAATCACCCCCACACAAGCATACATGCAGGTGAGAGGGCCTTAAACCTGCATTGAGGCGGCTTGTAAGCCTGAATCCGCATCGACGCTTGCACCACACCGGCAGTGTGGGGGTCAGGGGTTCGAGTCCCCTCAGCTCCACCCGGAACGTGGCCTGGCCTTTCTCTCCTCGGAGGGGAAGGCCAGAGTCGTTGATGGCGCAGTTCTGGTGGCAGTTGGCGAACGTGACAGCGCAGGTGACGCATTGACGCAGTCGGCGCTAGACGACAGGTGCTGTTCGCGGACGGCGCGAATGTCGTGCTGTACACCGATGGGCTCGTCGAACGGCGCGATGGCCGGCTGGCGGCGGCGATGGCGCCTGTCGCGGCACCGGATGATGTGACCCGGGCTTGGCTTGCTCTGGACACCACCGGTCTGGCCCACGTCGGTTTCGCTCTGGCCGAACCGGAGCTGTCCGCACCGCGTTAGCCGTCCCACCAGACCAGTCACCCTCAGCCCGGTCGAAGGAGTCGGTCCGAGCGCCCCCAGCCCCGACCAGCTGCTGTCGGGAGCCCTCGACGCGCTGCTCGCCTGAGGTGCACTGGCTCCCCAGCGGCGACCGGGCGCTGAGCACGCCGCGTGGTCGGTGGTACATAGCCTGTCGACGTTGCTGCTCGAGGGTCCGCTGCGCAACGTGTCCGGTCCCGAGCGGAGCCGCGACCCTCGACGTGGTCCTGTCCGTCGTCAAGGTGGCGCCGGCGCGCGGCGGCTGATCTCGCGGGTGCGCTGCTCGCGCAGGGCGCGTAGGTGGACGACGGCCCAGCTGCGGAAGGTTCGCCAGGCCTGGGCGAGTTCGGCCAGGGAGCGGTCGGCGCCGTAGCGTTCGATGATCTCCGCACCGAGCCGGCGTTCGTGGCGGGGCAAGGCATCGGGGGCGTCGGCGCCGCGGAGGACGACCAGTTCGGCGGCGAACGGGCCCAGCCCGAGAATCTGCTGACCGTCTTACGCCCGATCCAGCTCACCGTGCCGCAGTACGCGTGCCTGGAGCTGCTGGGGCAGCGGCCCGGGCTCTCGAACGCCGAACCGGCCCGCGGCGCCTTCGTCACCCGCCAGTCGATGAACGGAGTCCTACGCGGCCTGCAGGAGCGGGGGCTGCTCACCAGGCCAGCCACCGCGCTCCTGGGCCGCGCCCTTCCGACCCAGCTCACCTCCGCAGGCCGGGAGCGGCTGCACACCGCCAGCACTGCCGTCCGCGCCGTCGAACGGCACATGCTGACGCCCCTGCCCCAGAACAGCCAGGTCCGACTCCGCAACGACCTCGCCTCCTGCGCCGCAGCCCTGACGCCTCACACCCCGCAAAGCGAGGACAACTGATCCAAGTAGGGACCCATCTGATGTGGCACAGGGCCAAAAGCGACCCGGCGGCGCGGGCGCTGCCCCGCAGACCCAGGCTGCTCGGCGCGGCTCGCTGTGCGGCGGCGAAAACTGCCCGCTCCCGGTCATGGATTACGACGTCCAACAGCTGAGCCAGGTCCAGCGTCTGAGATGGCTCTGCGGATCGCGGACTACGCGTTGATCCCGACCGGCGGACCGCCGCGCTGGTAGGTGTGGACGGTGCGATCGGCGGGCTACGCGCCCCACTCCGAGCACGGCATCGGCACGGCGATGCCAGGTTAGGGAGCAGCAATTGGCTGTGCGAGCGAACGCAGGTCGACGCTCGGGTCCGCCAGCTGCTCGGGGTCCAACGTGCGACTGAGCAGGCGCTGCCCTCGTCGGAAGTCCCGTCCCGCACCGACCGCCAGAACTGCCGTGACAACTCCGCCGCGCAGGAAGAACGCGACCACGGGCCGGTCGGGATCGCTCAGGTCCCCGCGTACGACGAGCCGACAGTCCGCGTCGTGGCTGCCGCTGTACTGCAGCGTCTTGTCGTACTGGTCGGACCAGAAGTACGCCACCTCGCCAGGCGTGCTGTCGTGCCCGGCGATGCGGCGGGCCGCCCGCCGCGCCCCGGCGATCGCCGAGGCCCAATGTTCGTGCCGCTCGTGCCGGCTGGTGCCCGCGTTCCAGGCGGCGGCGACGTCGCCGACAGCCCACACGCCGTCGACGTTGGTCCGACCGTCGACGTCGACGCCCACGGCGCCACCGGCGACTAGGTGCACCGGCGAGCCCGTCAGCCAACGGGTCTCCGGTCGCACCCCGACCCCCACCACTACCAGATCGGCCAACAGCACGTCGCCGCTGGAGAGCTGGACGGCCTCGACCCGCGTACCTCCGGCGTCGGGTACGAACGCAGTGACGCTGCAGCTCCCGAGCAGGGTGACGCCGCGCTGCTCGTGCCAGCGTCGTGCCACCGCCGACAGCTCCGGCCCGAGCGGGCCCCACAGCGGCCCGGGCAGGCCGTCGACGGCGGTGACCTGCAGGCCGAGCCCGTGCAGGCTGGCGGCGACCTCGCAGCCGATGAAGCCCATGCCGACGATGACGGCGGTCCGAGCCGTGCCTGCCGCGGTTCGCAGATCGGCGGCATCGGCCTGCGTCCGCAGCTGGTGGACGCCGGACAGCCCGATGCCCGGGATCGGCGGGCGCAGGTTCGTCGCGCCGGTGGCGATGACGAGCGTCCCGTACGACAGCTCCTGACCCGAGCTGAGCTGCACCCGCTGGCGCTCCACGTCCAGTCCGGTCGCCACCTCGCCGAGCCGCAGACCGATCCGCTGGGCGCAATAGAACGGCTCGTCGTAGACGAGCAGGTCAGCGGCCACGGCGCCACCGGTCAGGTAACCCTTGCTCAGCGCCGGCCGTTCGTACGGCAGCCCGGCTTCGGCTCCGAGCAGCGTGATGTCGCCCACGAAACCGGCCTCGCGCAGGGCGGCTGCGCAGGTGGCACCAGCCAGGCTGGCACCGATGACCAGGACCGGATCGGCTGTGTACGACGCTGTCATTCCGCGGTCGTGGCCGGCGCCTGCGGTCGCAGGTCGAGCTCGAGGACGCCGTCGACGAGCCGGGCCGGATAGCTTTGCACCGCGGTCTTCGGAGGTCCCGAGACGAGGGCTCCCGTGCTGACGTCGAAGGTGCCGGCGTGACATGGGCACACGACGTTGCCGCCTTCCAGCTCCCCCTCCGACAGCGAGCACTGGGCATGCGTGCAGACGTCGTCGAAGGCGTACAGCTGCCCAGCGACGTTGGCGAGGGCGATGACCCGGCCGTCCACGGTCACGGACGTGAGGTCGCCAGCCGCGGGGGCGGTGGCGTCGGGCAGGGAGTGGGTGCTCATGGGTGGTCCTCGCAGATCGGCGACGTCAGGGCTTGTCGAGCTGGTGCTGTAGGTCCACGGGGGCTAGTCGACCTTCTAACGTGTGGAGTAATGTACGTTAGAATGTGGGGATCGAGGCGTCAAGGCAGCAGCGCCGGATCGGAGGTTCACACGTGGACGTGGACGAACAGGCAGCCGACGTCGAGCGGCTCGCGGTGCTGGCCGACCCGACCCGCGCGGCGCTGTACCGGTACGTCTGCGCGCAGCGGGAGCCTGTCAGCCGCGACGAGGCCAGCGCGGGGATCGGTGTCGCGCGGCACAGCGTGACGCGGCAGCTGGACAAGCTGGCCGCCGCGGGCCTGCTCGACGTGCAGTACCGACGCCTTTCCGGACGCAGTGGACCGGGGGCGGGGCGGCCGGCGGCGCTCTACACCCGCTCGAGCGTCGAGCTGTCGGTCGCCGTGCCTGTCCGCCACTACGACGTGGCCGGTCAGCTGATGGCCGACGCCATCGGGCGGGCCGAGCGCACCGGGACGCCGGTCGGCACAGCGCTCGTCACCGCCGCTGCCGAGCATGGGCAGCGCATCGGGGACCGCGTCCGCACGTCGCTCAAGGGTGGGACCGGGCCCGGCAAGGCGGCCCTGCAGGTCCTGGACGAGCACGGCTACGTCCCAGCCGTGGCTCATGGGGACATCGTGCTCACGAACTGCCCCTTCCGGGCCCTAGCGGTCGAGCACCCGGAGGTCGTGTGCGCGATGAACCTGGCTCTGCTCAGCGGTGTGGCGGCTCGACTTCCGGGCCGTCAACTGTCCGCGCGGCTGCTGCCCTCCGCGGATCGCTGCTGCGTCGTCCTCAGCGCGAATTGAGCCCAACCGGCTCCGGGCAACACGTCCGCTGCTACTGTTGCCGTCCGCAACTGATGCCGAAGGGGACGTCGTGGCCCGTGCCCGCCGCACCGCGAGCGCAGCTGCCGATGTGGCCGATCTGGTCGAGCTCAGTCGATTGCTCGTGAGCATCGCGTACCGCTCCCTGGACGCCTCGAGCCACACGCTGTCCCTCCGGCAGTTCCGGGCGTTGGCGCTGTTGACGCGCGGTGGCGCCTGCACAGCCGGAGCTCTGGCGTCCCAACTCGACATGGTGCCCTCCACTGCTACCCGGCTGTGCGACAAGCTGGTCGCCGCGGGATGGCTCAACCGGGAGACGAGGCCGGACAACCGCCGCGAGGTTGAGGTCAGCATCACGGTGCAGGGCGAGCAACTCGTCCAGGACGTGCTGGTGCGACGCGCCACCGAGCTCGAGCAGATCCTTGGCCGGCTGCCGGACGCAAGCCGGCAAGCCCTGGCCGGGGTTTTGCCCGAGCTGATCGCCGCCGCCGACGCGACCGTGGACCAGGCCCGCGCCGCCTGGGCAGTCTGACCCGGCCTCTCCCGCTCGACGAGCACCGCCGCTAAGGCTTGCGTTTCGCAACGGTGCGGTGCGGAAGAACCGGAACATGCTGCTGCCGAACCTGCCGCTCTGGGCCGCACTGCTGCTGTTCGTGGGCAGCGCGGTCGCCATCTGGGTCGCGGGGATTTCCCTGTCCAACTACACCGACGTGCTCGCCGACCGACTCCACCTGGGTACGGCGCTGGGTGGGCTCGTCCTGCTCGCCGTCGCCACCAACCTTCCCGAGATCGCGATCACCGTCGCCGCCTCGCTGAACGGTCAGGTGGAGGTCGCCGTCAGCAACATCCTGGGAGGTATCGCCATCCAGACGGTCGTGCTCGTCGCGCTGGACGCCTTCGGCGTCAGGGTCCGGCGCCCCCTGACCTACCAGGCCGCGAGCCTGTCCCTCGTCCTGGAGGGCGCGGTCGTGGTCGCCGTGCTGGTTGCCGTCGTGATGGGCGCGCAGCTGCCTAAGGATGCGGTCGCCTTCCGGCTCAGCCCCGACGTCATCGGCATCGCGCTCATCTGGGTCGTCGGCCTGCTGCTCACCCAGAGGGCCGGCAAGCGACTTCCCTGGGCAGACAACGGGAATGCCCCGGACGCGCAGCCGCAGCCGCGGGGGCACTCGGTGAAGAAGCGCGCCGACGACGCCGGCAAGAAGGGCATCACCACCCTGCGGGCAGCCTCGGTTTTCGCAGCCGCAGCCGTCGTCACCCTCGCGGCGGGGGCGCTGCTGGAGGAGAGCGGCAGCCAGGCGGCGAGCAGCGTCGGGCTGTCCGGTGTGCTGTTCGGCGCGACTGTCCTGGCCGCGGCCACCTCGCTCCCGGAGCTGTCCACGGGTATCACCGCCGTCCGCAGCGGTGACTACCAGCTCGCCTTCGGTGACATCTTCGGCGGCAACGCCTTCCTGCCGGTGCTGTTCGTGCTGGCGACGCTCATCACCGGCAAGGCGATCCTGCCGAACGCGCACAACAGCGATCTGTACCTGACCGCCCTCGGGGCACTGCTGACCATCATCTACATGGCCGGGCTGCTGTTCCGACCGGCGAAAGAGCATGCCCGGCTGGGCATCGACAGCATCGCCGTCCTCTCCGTCTACATCCTAGGCGTGGCCGGACTCGCCTTTTTGCCGTCGTGATGAACACGGGTACGCCTCGCTCGGGCAGGAGCGGCACGCCGCCGCCATCTGCCGCGCAGGCCCGCGGGGACGCAGGTGATGCAGCGCAGCGCGTCGAGCAGGCGCCGGGCGGCCAACAGACTCATCGGCCAAGGCCGACGCATCTCAATGAGCCACCCGTGAACGGTGCACGTCAGGCGCGCAGACCGCCGTCCTTCTCCGCGGCCGTCCGGTGGTCAGCCCGGCCGGTCCAGACCTGCCGATGTCTCACCGCTCGCCGGCCGTCCCTCGTTCAGCGCCAGATGCCCAGCGATGTGCCGGTGGCTGCTCCAACGATGCCATCAGCGGTGAGGTGTCGGGCCGGGAGCGACTGGTAGGCGCGGACGGCACTGGCCGTTGCGGGCCCGAAGGCTCCGTCCACGCCGCGGACGTCGTAGCCGAGCTGGGTCAGCCGCGTCTGCAGGACCCTCACCTGTGCGGCGTCGGAGGATCCCTCGCGCAACAGGTGGTTGATGTACCCCGGGGCCGGCAGCTTGGGCAGCCCAGACTGACCGAACCACACTATCCGCGACACCCCCTCAATCGTGGCGATCTGCCGGGCCATCGTCGCGGTGCTGCTGCCGTCGCTGGTCAACACCGTGATCACGAAGGAGGCGGGGGTGGTGGCGACCGCTCCGGTGCTGTTGACATGCCAGCCGTCGGTGCGGGGAAGCCAGCCGTTCTTCAAGGCCACCGCTCCGTGTGGCGGCCCGGCACTGACCCCCCAGGCCTGGTCGGCCTCGACCCGGTGCAGCAACGACAGCCCATACTTGCGGAACGTTTCCGAGAGCAGCGCGTTCGGCTGGCTGAAGCGGGCCATCAGCGCGGCCTGGTCCGGGGCGGTGGTCACGGTCAGGCCCCAGTAGCCTACGGATCCCATGGTGGTGGCGGGCATCGGCACCTGACTGTTGAAGCGCCTCACCGCCGGACCCTGCCCGACGTGGTTCCACAGCCGGGTGGCTGCTGCGTTGTCGCTCTGCTCGATCATGCGCGTCAGGTCCGCTTGCTCCGCGCCAGTCAGGGCCCGGTGGGCGAGCTGTGCCTGCCAGAACAACGTCGCCATGATGTCGACCTTGACGATGCTGGCGGTCACGTTCGAGCTGCTGCCGCGGGTGAACAGGTACGGCAGCGTCTTACCAGCCACCCGCACCGCGACCGTGCACGAACCGGGTCGTCCGGACAGGTAGTTGGCAAGCTGAGCCTCGTACGGGAAGCGGGCGGCTGCCGGCGCGGTTGACTGAGTTGCCAACCCACGTTGCGGGGCATCACCGAGCGGAGCGGCGACGGCGACCCGCAGCAGCAACCGGCCGCTGACCGTGTCGTCGGGTCGGACCCCTGCTGGTGCCGTCACTGAGCTGATCTCCGACCACCTCACACCCGAGAACGCAATGCCCTCGCACACGGCTCCTGGCCCGGCTGCGTCGCCGAGGCTGAGCGGATGTCCGGTGCGCCGGTCCACCGCATCGACGCGGCCGACGCCGCTGACCACGACCGGGCCGGATCCGGCGACCTTGATGGATCCGTCCACCCGTAGCCCGTGCGGCAACTCAAGCAGCACCTGCCCGACGCCTTCACAAGACACTGCGACCCGCCTAGGAGTCGGGACGGACGTCACCGCCAAGGCAGCCGGCACCCCTGCAACCACGACGCCCCCCAGCAGCACGACCGCGAACAGAACCGGCGGCGCGCAGCGGCGCCCCCGTCCCGCTCGAGCCGGCACGGTGCGCTCCCTGTACCCCAGTGAGCTGCTTGTGATGAGCTTCATCGTGCCTCCCAGCGCAATGGGTCGAGCAGTCAACCGATCAGACGCCACCTGAGAGCGAAAGGTTGCACGAACGTGCTTCCGCCGCAGCGGAACGTGTCACCATTGCCGGCGTCGAACCTTCCCTGCTCGGCGTGACCGTGCAGTCTGCTGTCACCGGTGCCCGGACCGGAGCCCGCCGTCGTCGGCTCGGGCAGGTGGAAGTGCGGGTTCTCGATGATCCCGAGGACGGTGCCGCCCGGCTCCAGTACGGTCGCGACACGGATTACGGCTCCACCTCGAGCAGCCCGGCGAACCAGGCTCTGCTGGCGGCCAGGTCTGGCGCCGGGTAGATAACGGTGCGCAAGCCGAGGAACATGTTGTGCCCTTCGCGAGGCGGTCGGATGACCGCGTCTGCACTCAGGATCCCGTACCGCTGACAGCAGCTCTGTCGGAGTTCCCCGTGATGACGTTGCTGCGCGCCGCGTGCAACGCGGTTGTGCGCGGGCGGTGGCCAGTTTTCTCTGGTCATGCCCGCGACGTCGCTGGCGGCTCTAGGCTTCGTAACCATCACCGCGAACGGAGCCCTCATGATCACTCGCTCACGGCTCGGGGCGAGCTGCCTCGCAGTGGCCGCCGGTTTCGCCACGGTTGCCGTTCCCACTCCAACCTCCGCGGCCACCACGTCGGCTTCGTGTTTGGCCAAGCCCGGAACGCTCGCCTCTCCACCCGGGGCACATCGGGCCGTCGTGATGTTGGACCCAGGTCACAGTGGTCACGCCATCTCTCATGTCGACCCGGTGATCCACCTGCATGACGGCGACTACCCCAACGTCCCCGAGCTCAGCGAGGTCTGGGACGTCACCCTCCTGGTCCAGAGCGCCCTCACCCGTGATGGGTACGTCGTCCTGCGGACCAAGAGCCGCCGGGACGACTCCCGTTACCTTGCCGCCCGCGCCGCCGCGGCGGTGAAGGCCCACGCCGACATCGCTGTGAGCATTCATGACGACCACGGCGCCTCTGCGAGCTTCCAAACCGTCTACCCGCAGTTCGTGGGCGGCTACCGCGGAGGCGGCAGCAGCGGCCCGGTCACCAGGT
>JAABUM010001938.1_pt1 | contig 29312 bp, 57 predicted proteins | sample 5559161 | NCBI WGS metagenome assembly JAABUM01 (sample SAMN10711868, study PRJNA513369) | rock metagenome | isolation source: Antarctica rocks | place: Antarctica: Victoria Land, Siegfried Peak nord
AGCTGCAGAGCCAGCGGCACTGCCGCAGGGCACATGGGCCATCAGCACGAGGAGCTAGGTAGAAGCTCAGCACAGGAACGTGGCGGCGCACCAAAGACGGCAAAGGCCCAGACGATGATGGACAGCTCCTGCTGCTTAAAGTCGTGCAAGTTGGACTCGCGTAGGCGCGCGGACACGCCCTCTGCGAGCGATGGCCGCTCCTCGCCCAGCGTCGCCATCTGAGGGGGAGCAGCAAGATTTCTTGGTCTCTTTCCAGGGTTCGGATGAGAACAACAGTCGCAGGATGCGGGATCATGTCATTGCTGCTCGTCGCTGCTCATTGCTTCACTCTGCCCGAATGTGGGAGCCCCCTGACCTGCGCTTGTCGCGCAGCTGTTGGGACTGGAAGCAGTGCTCTTGTGTTCTGCTTTACATGACTTCCAAGACGCATTGCAGTCATCATCAGTGGGCAGCGGCGCGAGTCTGGAGCAGGAACGCACCGCCCAGAAGACATTGGCCAGCTGCCGCGGGTGGAACTCTGTCACGAAGGACTCCACCATGTGGAGCAGAACCGGGTAGCCGGGGTGCGACTTGACCCGCATCACCTGCAGCAGGTGGATCTTGTTCGACGGCCATGCGACGCACGTATGACACAAGCTGCGGCAGGTGTCGTTGTTAGTAACATGCGTTTCATCACGCCATGCAGAGATGGCATGCAGAGTCGGACAGTATTGGGCCAGACCAGCAGGAGGATGCTCACCTCGAACTTCCTGGACAGCTTTGCAATGCGGTGCATCGACGTGGACACGTTGATCTCGTCGAACAGCATAGCCAGGTCCTGTGCATAATGGCCAATGCCTTGAGCAACATGCTGCGGTGCTGAGAGGGAGGAAGGCGCATGCAGGAACAGCACGCAGGAACAAAACAGCCGGGGACATATGAAGGTATGCTGCATCAGCCAGGCCATCGGCAAGCATGCAGGGCAGCAAGTCAGCGTGATACCTGCGCCCAGCAGAGGCATTGGGTCACATATCAAAGATGCACAGCCGCTGATTTGGCCGCTCACCTGCACGATGACCATAACGGACTCCCACCGCTGGCAGCTGGTCAGCATGACGTTGATGCCGATGTGGAGCGGGTCCTTGACGCCCGTCGCCTCAGCGCGCCCCTGCATCTCAATCACCGGCGGCCCCGGCGACCCGTCGTCATTGAGCAGCCCCGCGTCGATGAACATCTGGCGGAACAAGCCCGCCTCGAACCCGTCTCCTGCGCGCCGCAAGCAAAATCCGTGATGAAGCTTCGCACGCGATGATGTGTGAATGGCGGTTGGGTGCCTCGAGGCCCCTCTTCCGCCACCGAGGCCTCCTCCGCCGCCGTGAGACGCCTGACTCTGATTGCCGCATGAGGGCCGTCATTGTGCACAGGCTTTGGCTACTGGTCGTGAAAACTATGCTGAAGCTGTCAGCGGATGCGCGAAGACAGCACTGCCTCCCCTCTTGACACATCATGCAACGCTTGTCCTGGACAATCAGCTTTCCAAAGTGAAGTACTGTAGCCGAAAATCCCCTGTTCCGTGACCCCTGCAGCCTGGCGTACCCAGATGGTGTCAAGATATGCGAAATTGCGAAACAAGCCGGGCGGCCCACTCACTCGTATTCTCGATGTCGCGGTCGATGCGGAAGAACCCCTTGAAGCGCTTGAAGAACGCCTCCATCACGGGGTCGCCGCTTTCCCGCCGGTTCAGCCGCGGCGCCGAGCTGCCGCTGTCCTTCCAGCGCTTGGCGGGAGCTGCGGCAGCGACGGCCGCCGCTGCAGGGTTTTTCTGCCGGATCTTTGCTGCCCTAAAACGTCCGGCGTCCTTCTCCGGCAGCTGACCGCGTTCCTGCTGCCTACCTGACTGATAGCCGCCGCCCTGCTGCTGCTGCTGCTGCCCTGGCTGCTGCTGCCGCTGTTGCTGCCCCGGCTGTCGCTGCTGCTGCTGCTGCTGCCCGGGCTGCTGCTGCTGCTGTTGCTGCCCCGGCTGTCGCTGCTGCTGCTGCTGCGGCTGCCGCTGGCTGATGCTGTCTGTCCGAGAGCTGCTGGCCTGTGCATTGCTGGCCCTGCGCTCGTCGTCCGATGCTGCAGGACGAGCAGTCCCGAACATTTGCCTCATGTCAGCTCCTGGATCCTGGGCGTCAATTGGCATGTGAACGTCATCAGCGGTGCACGCACCAAACACGTGCAACGCGCACCTGCTTGCGCTGTGTCATCTGGCATGGCGGAAGTCGGCTTGCAGCAGAGGCCGCGAGATGAACACAGGCCAAATTGCTGCTGCCGCTCCCGCAGGATCCTCTGGAAACTGTACGGCAGACGGCTGTTCTGCCTCCATGCAACCTGCAAGCACAGTGCAGGTCTGAGACGGCATCCGAGTTTGGTGTATGACAAACACGAGGGATAGCTTCACAAAGCGACGTCAGTCTGTAGACACTCACCTGGACGCTGCACGGCTGCTGAGATCCACAGATCCGCATGCTGGCGCTGGCGCTATGGCAGGTGTGCTGCAGGAAACTCCCGCGCAACCTGCGCAAGTTGCAGTCAAGCACTGACGGCCACCAAGGAAGTCGTGAACGGCACAACGAAGACTTCTCAAAATGCTGATTCACCTTGTATTGCTGCAACAAGTTTTCGGGCATCACCTGGTTGCATCCGCGCAACAGCCAATCGTGGGCAGAAGCGGCAGGCTCATGCGCCACGCTCCTGTACAGTCTGCTCTGACTAACACGCCATGCGTCAGGAAGTAATTGGAACGCCCCGCACACCACCCTGCAGGCCAGAGACTTGGACGAGATCGGAGAGGCTTGAGATGCCATGAGATGCCGCGGCAGCGGCGCACCGGGGCATGCACCATAGGAGCTCGAGATGCGGCACGCCAGAATGGCGACGCGTTCACGCAGAGGCCAAGCTCTCTCACCTGCAGATGCATGCAGAGCTGAACGCAACAGCCGCAGGCCCTTCTGTGAAGCCGGTGTCGGAGATTTCCAGCCACCTTGTGGCTAGCAGGAGGTGTACGGCCCAATGCCCTGTGCGGCGCAGGATCTGGCAGTCTCAGGACAAGCTGGACCTGCAACCCAGCTTGATCACTGAAACACCCTCGAGGTGGCAGGTCAGGAGGTGTCTTGATGCTATCACTGTGACAAAGCCTGTCGCTGAAAGCCTCAAGCCGGCGGACTTTCACAAAGCGTCAATGGGTTCAATAGGTGCTAGAGGTTACTAAACCCGCATCGCCGCACGGATCTGCGCTGCAATTTCACAAGTGCAGCAGCGGCTGACGGATCAGCTTGCTCACGTGGCATACAAGGGACTCTCCGCGTTGTGCGGCCGCGACTCCTGCTTGCACCGCCGCGAACCCGCCGTGCACCGTTGTCCACATTTTGCGGGGCAGCCAGACTGCACACCATCAGCGTCAGACATCCAGCAGTTGTCTCTTTCCTCTGGTGCCGCGCACCGCAATCTTGTGTAGACAGATTTGCCCAGACCACGAGTTCAAACTGCGAGCAACATGCAGACATATGCCGGCACGCGAACGTGCACGCTGCCAACGCGTGCGGGGCATCTTCACAGCAGCAGTAAACGGCATAATCTGCGCCCAGCTGCAGCGGCATGGACCCAGCGGCGGAGACTCAGCACCGCGCGCAGGCGGACAGGCACTGTGTCCGCGCAGCAGAAGGACGACCCACCCCATCAGCCAGAAGAGCTCAGCCTGGTGTGCTTTTCTTCATGCACGATATCATAGTTTCAAGGTGAAAGGACCATTACATGTACATGCCGTTGGGCGATTCCAGCGCCTGTCTTTGGGCTGCCGCGCAGGCGCCGGTGAAGCCGCAGTCGCCGGTCGGCGAAATGCTGGCGTACTACTACAAGGCGCAGCCGCATCTGTTCAAGGACGCCATCGAGGAGCAGCTGCGACGGCTGCGGGACGAGCGGGATGAGCGGGAAGCGCGGCGCACGGCGGCGGAAGCCGAGAAGGCGGAGTCGGCTGAGGGCGCCACCAGCTCCATGGACATCACGCTGTATAAGTGAGAACATATAGAAGGGCGGTGCAGACTGCTTCAGGAAGATCCGCCTCGACTGCTCTCATGCATGTCATAATTATCACCGCGCTGTGATGGACGCCGGCAGGGCGAGCCCAATGTAAATGTCCAGCACACACGAAAAGCAACGCGTACCTCCATTGCAGCCGCATGGAGGAGGTGCAGCGGTCGGAGAAGCGGGCGACGCTGGAGGACATCATGTACGCCTCCGTGCTGGAGAAGTTCCTGCAGCTGGGCGTCGACATGCTCGGCAGCATGGACCTCGTGCAGGTGCCCGCCAGCGTGATTCGCCACGAATTTCTTGCACGTATGGCCTGGGTTTTCATGCTTTAGGGAAGTTCCGAACCGTTGCGAGAGATGTGCTGTCGGGCAGACACAACGTGCAATATTGGCTGACACAACAGCATTGCTGGCGTGCGCAGGAGAACGCGGAGAACCTGAAGCTGCTGACAGAGGGCGTGCACAGCCGGGAGGCGCTGGACGTGGTGAAGGACCACGTCAAGAATGTCATGGGCCCCGCCTCCATCGCCTACTCAAACACCATCCTCAAAATGAGCAAGCTGCAGGCGGCGCAGGTGGGCGGGCGCACCCAGGCTGCAGTTGCCCCCTGTGACACTCAGCTGTGTGTCATGCCAGATGTCCACTGTAGGAAGCAAGGGCCTGCAAGCATGCGCGGCTCGGGCATTATGGGGTCTACATGGCGCAAGTCTGTCTTAATCCCTTGCAAGGACTGAGAGGGCGTCTGCAAAGCCCTGCATTGCACACCTGGCGGTTCCAATAGGGCACTCGAATCATACGGCGTCTGTCATGGCGCAGGTGTACGCGACGTCCATCATGTTTGGCTACTTCGTGCGGCGGGTGGACAAGCGCTTTCAGCTGGAGCGCAGCTTGGGCTTGCTCAACGAGCAGGACACCGCCGACGCCGTCAACCGCCTGGAGCGCCTGTTCGCCCAGGTGAGAGCTCTGAGACTTTTGCGCGCAGTCCCCCATAACTGTTCAAGTTCTAAGGGTTGCTGGACGAGCTGGACACGTCCACGCTGTACACCGTCTGGAGGACCTGTTGAGGGTTGAGGGTTTTGTTTTTTGAAAGTGTTGCACCCTCTCTTTGGTTGGCATGGATGCCAGCTGGTCGTCCTGCAAGGCCGAACGATGGCTTCAGGAGCGACTTTAGCTGTCGACTGCCTGCAGACGGCAGAGATCGACGTGGCAGCGGACCCAGACTCAGCCGACACCTTTGGCGCCACGGATCCGGACAAGGCGCCGCCGCCGCAGGAGGAGGAGGAAGTGAAGAAGGAGCGGCCCGAAAAGAAGGGCGTCCTGCGTGACTACATCGAGTCCTTCGACCAGCGAACCCTGGCAGACACAGCGCGGTGCGGCAATCCTCCCTGATGGAATCTCCAAGATGCTTATGCCAGGTCATGTGCGGCTGCATTCAGTCGTCCGACCAGCAAACCCCAATAGACACAGCGCAGTGCTGCATTGCTGCGAAGCAGTCTCGGGATGTGCCTCTGAAATAGCCCCATGCAGCACCCTCATGCAGCGCCTCATGCAGACCTGCATGCGCCCTTCCCTTGCCAGCATCACTGGCAGTATTTCTGCCATCATGGCTGAGCAGTTGGCTGAACAGGCTCGAATGAAGTCTGCTCTTAATAGCAAGCACGACGAACGAGCAGTGCAACTTCCTTCTGTCCCTGCAGGCTAGTCAGCGCGGAGGGGCAGGCACTGGTGGAGACGCAGAGCACGGCACTGTTTGGCGACGTGAAGCAGCTGACGCGGCAGATGCAGGAGGCGGTGGGGCCGGACGTGTCGTCGCTGGAGGAGGTCATGCGGCGCGTGCAAGAGGCCGTGGAGCAGGAAAAGGTGGGGTGTTGATCCACAGAGGACTGCTTATCCTTGAGCGCTGTTCAACCTGCTCCAGGATGGTGTTTGCATGCAGTCGCTTGACAATCGATCTAGTCCTTGCTGCCCCGCCGGGGCGGAGAGATCAATCGCAGCCTGCAATGTGGCTGCGACGCTCAATTCGGAACGGTGCCAGCAGCGCCAACCCCGCCAAGTGCCTCTGTGCATGATGCAGGTCGAGATCATGACGGTCACAGTGGCGACGCAGCGGCGAGCGGTGCTCGAGGCCATCGCCTTTGGCAGCTTCCTGCGCGATGTGGAGACGTATGTAGACACGGAGTACCAGCTGCTTACTCCCAGCTCCAGCGCCTCTGGCGGCATGGGCGGCGCGATGGGTGGAGGCATGGGCGGCGGCGGCGGCGGCGGCGGCGGTCCACTCTCGGCAGTCTGAAGAGATCACTAGTCTGTCTATCGGCGGAGCTGTTGCTGCTGGCAGCCTGGACAGCAGCTATGGTACATGGCCGGCTCTGCGCCGCTGCAGTGACGGATCATCACGATCATATGCGCTTCACATTCATTGGCGAACTGATCTGCGTTTTTCAGCCGCCTTGCTAAGTGGCGGTCGTCGATCCGATGCATTGCACGAGTCGGCAGCGTCTCCTGGAGGAGTTTAGTTAGTTGTTTGCAAACATCCTCAGTCCTCAGATAGGGAGACGCTGACTTCAAGGCCAAGATATTCTGGATCTACGACTCGCTCGACTGCATTGTAGTGTCTTGTACCAACGCCAGCCCCGTCAACTAGCATTGCCATGCCGTTTTTGTTGCTGCGAATGCCTCCCTGGAGCGAATTCTCTCAGCTGCCCACGCAGTCTGCCACCTGCAGCCGGTCGTCGGCCAGCTGGCCGTACAGCCGCTGGACCAGCTGCAGCTGCGAGCTGGCGGCCTCCAGTTCCCGCTCCAGGTCCTTCCTGCCGGCCAGCACCCGCTCCTGCAGGCTGAGTATCGTCTGCAGCTGCGCGTCTCGCGGCGGCAGCTTCTCGGGCAGGTGCCCGGCCAGCTCGTCAAACTGCTTGCTCAGGCGCACCACCTGCAGCGCAGAGAACCCGCCGCTAGTTCGTTTGACGATGCGCTGGCGCAGCTGGTGCAGGCCATGCCATGGAGCGCTTTGGTTTATGCACACGTGGCTGACAAACATGTCCGAAGGATCTTGTTCCATCACATGATCAGTGCAGGGCCGTTGCAAGCAGATGGGAGGCGCCGTTTGCAGATGCGACTGCCGTGATCATGGGTGCACGCACTGGAGCAAGTGGTAAGCATCTTCGACCGCATGCGCTGGACGCCGTAGTAATATACGTCTAAGCCTGCATGCTCGGATGCATCTGTTCCGCCGGGTGTTTTGTGGTTGTGCTAGTGTGGCAGGCTATCGACTGCACTCAGCACGTCATGGCGTATCTCCAGCGGCAGCATGAGGAAAATCCGGCATGTGCACCTGAGCTGCCAGCTCTGGAACCTGCGCTATCGTGTCAGGGCCGGCTGCAGGCGGCTGAGGCGCCTCAAGGGGCTCCTCGCTGACGCTGGCTGGCGTTGCGTCACGCTGTATGGCACCAGTGAAGTTGAAAAAGTGCGCGCACAGCTCAGCGTTGCAATCCTGCAACTGTGAGATCAGGTCGCCGAATACGGCCGTCATGACGTTTCCGTGCAACCTGCTAACCTGAGCTGCAAGCGACTGAATGGCGCATGAACGCAATCCTGAGCATGCAAGTGAAATATCGCAGGGGAGTAGCAAGTGGCAATTCCCCCGCGCAAGTTTTCGCGGGTGCAATTGCTGAGACAACACACACAATCTGCACCGCAGCGCATCGAAAAACATCATACAGCTCGCGGGTGATAGCTTCGTGCTGCGTGCCCCGACATCGATTGCTCACAAATCTCATAGGCCGCCAAAGTCGAAACTTCTCGATCGATCATCAGCAGCGAAGGCTTCGAACCCGCGATGGTGCTCCTGCCGCAGGTACTGTGGGCGCAGAGAAGTGACAAGGTGCGGGTCTGCAATAGCGATGCCGCCTCGGCATGTGCCATCGTGCTCGACTGCACCTCGGTGGCACCTGCTGAGACTGCTGCACCTCGAAGCGGCCAGTCGCCGTATAGTGCTGGGTTCGATGCAACATGCGTTTCTTAATGCGCAGGTCTACTTGACGATAGACCTCCAGGAGGCGAAGGACCCCAAGATTAGCCTAGACAACGATGGCGAGGGTGGCACTGTGAAGTTCAGCAGCGCAGCCCGGTCGCATGCCACCGGCGGAGAGGACCACGACTACGCCATAGACGTAGGTTTTGATGCCGGATCACATTGCCCGGCGATGGATCTGCGATCTTTGTGGTGTCGTTGCATGATGGACATGTTGACGCGCATCATGCATGTTGCAAAACACCAATTCCTGCCACGCAGCTGGAGCTGTATGGCAAGCTGAACAAGGAGGCGTCGAAGATCGCGGTGAACGCGCGCAATATCGTGCTGGTCATCGCGAAGGAGGAGCCCGGCTTCTGGCCGAGGCTGCTGCGGCAACAGGGGAAGGCGCCCAACAACGTCAAAGTGGACTGGAGCAAGTGGTGCGCATTAAACCACATTGTCGCAACAGACACCAGCATTAATTCCGGTGTTACAGCTCTCGCATCGATGGGAATGGGTTGTCACGGCATGTGCCGCACACAATCCCTGCGTCATCATACGGCGCCGCCATGCAAGCAGATGCTGACCTGCCACCTCTGCCACAGGGTCGATGAGGACGAGGAGGACGAGAAGCCCGAGTTCGACATCAGCGACCTGCAGGACTCGTCCAACTTTGACCTCGGCGGTGAGCTGGCCAGCCCCGGCGAGTCTGGTCAAACTGTTGCTAGCCGTCTGACCCACGCATGTGCCTGTGACCAATAAGCGTGGATGCATTGCTGGACACCTGGCAAACCATGATGTTCACTTTGCCATCTCAGGCGGCGGCATGGGCGGCATGGGCCGCGGCGGCATGCCGGGCATGCCCGGCATGGGTCGCGGCGGCATGCCTGGCATGGGGGGCGGCGGCATGGGCGGCATGGACATGGAGGCCATGATGGCGCAGATGGGCGGCATGGGTGGCGGCGCTGGCGGCGCCGGCGGCGCCGGGGGCGCAGGCGGCGCCGGGGGCGCACCAGACATGGCCAGCATGCAGGTGCGGCCTGCCGCAAAAGGTTGATCATGTCATCAGAAGACCTTGACTGCGCAGCAAGGCCTTCCATGGCAGCAGCTCGATGTCAGCTGCAGTTTCACCTGGACACTGGTCCACCAAAGTGATCTTGTGGAACAACATGCCTTGTGGGACCTGCAGGCGATGCTGGAGAAGCTGAAGGCAAGCGGCGCCGGCAATGCAGGACCTCCAGGCGCCGGTGGCGCCGGCGGCTTCAACGCCGCAGGTGATTGCCAATGTGACTGATGCAGTTATAGTAGCGCAACGAGCAACTGCCACGCATTTCTAATCTTTGCAAAGGGACAAACGACCAAGTCTTTGCGGGCGCGTCTCTCCTTTGCCATACAAATGGTGGAACATAAGTCCACTGAACGCTCGCTGTGCTTCCTGCAGACTTCGACGATGATTCCGACGACGATGACGTGCCTCCGCTGGAGACGGCGTGAAGTGGGCGAGAGCCGAAAGGTCGCCATGCTGGGGTCAGGGCTGGTCAGCGCGCCACACGAAGCACGGCCTTTTTGAAGCAGGGCACATCAGTGGGATGTCTGGGGAGTTCACGCATTGATTCACACATGCCTGTAGCCTGCATCTGACAGTAGGACAGCTTCGAGAGTTTGTGGCGTTGCCTAAAGTCATGGACCATGCGGCGCAATGTAAGAAGCAGATGAGTGCGTGCGGCGGGCGTTTGAACGAGTGTGCCGCTCAAGAGCCTGCCTCTCGGAGGTCGGTGCGGAAAACGGATCCCCAGCCAGGTGACGCAACCTCACCTTAGTGCATATAGTGAACGCCTGGCGACACGGACGCACTTATTCCCACTGCATTTTGCTGCAGGTGATACAGGTAACTCTTTGCTGCAGCTATTGTGCTACCTGCCGCCGCCCGCTGGCCGCAGCCTGGTCCAGCTGCTGCCTGCCGCTGGTGCTGAGCGATCGCACCTGTACCCTCGCTGCCTGAAGGTATGCATTATGTGTCATATAGAACTAGTATTACAGGGGCCGGTAGGTGCACAGCATCCTGCCTGATGATCGCTCAGGAAAGTGGAACCTCGCCCCTAACGAATTCGCAGTCGTACCCTTGCTGCACACAGTCAGGTCAGCCCCTTCTTTTCTTTCCAGATTGCCTGGGACAGTAACCGGCTCTATAACACCCTGACCAAGCCTGTTTGAGTGTGTCACGCCCGGCTCGCACGGCGCTTGTGTGATTTTGCTGCAGGGTGCCCCGCACCCCACCCTACAGCACTCCCGAGGCAAGAGCCATTGCCCATCGATGGCTTCTCACTTTACTAGTTTGCAGCTCGCCCCCCACCACGGAAGTTGCTTCTCAATTAACAAACTGACGTTGCGCTTGCTGATTGAGGCTACGACTGTACGTCAGGGTCCAAGCACACAACGATCCATTCACATCCACAGCCTTCGGGTAGCCAAGTGCCGGAGGGGTGCATGTGCAGCACCTTGGGTCTTGCTCATTGACCGTTAATTGTGAGCTTTGCTGTCCACGTTGCGCCGCTGGGCCTCCGCTGGAGTTCAGCAAGCACAGAATGGCAGATGACGCCGCCACGGCGGATCAGCAACAACGCGTCAGACTGCCCGTGGCAAAGGTCATCGAGGACGTGGATGCAGACCTGGAAGGTCTGGGAAACCTCCAAATCATGTTCTGCTACTCCGATATCCGCCAGCGCACCAAAAACCCCTCTTGCCAACACAGCCGACTGCTCGTCGGCCACCGTCTACTGCTTGTATTGACCTGCTGTGCCAACTACGCTGCAGGCAGGCCAGCGGACGAGCGTATCGCGGAGCTGAACGAGCACTACCAGAGCTACGGCTTGATCGAGCAGCAGCTTCTGCAGCGGCGCGCACGACTGTCCGGCAAGGTGCCGGAGATCCAGAAAACGCTGGACGCTCTGGTGATGCTCCAGCAGCGGCAACAGGAAGAGAAGGAGGTGCAGAGCCAACTGCAGTCTCTCCAATCTCTGCATTGACCAGCCAGCACTGCGCCACGAGTGTGTGTGTGGTGCAATGGCCTCCGGGACAACCTGCTGCAACATGCATCTTCGTTGCAACAAACATGCATTGAACCCCCTTCGCTCATCTCATTCTCCCTCGTGAGTGGCTGCTCCACAGGTTCTGTGAGTGTCATGCCCCCTGCTTTTCTGGCGCAGGTGCTGTTCAACTTTGAGCTGGGGAACCAGGTGTATGCCAAGGCGCGGGTGAAGCCCACCTCCAAGGCCAACCTGTGGCTGGGCGCGGACGTCATGCTGGAGTACCCGCTGGACGAGGCCATCGCCCTGCTGGTGCGCGGCAGCATTCGGTATTCAAGTCGTACCTTTGGCCGGTGAATGCCCCACATGCTTTCCCGCCGTCAGGCGCACATGCCACTTCCAGCCTAGAAGCACAGCGCCGGACAACACTGTCTTGAGCTCTCTTCGTACTCAACGGCCATTCACAATCATCCACACAGCATATAGAGGTGCACTGCATGAATGTCGAATGAAGCGGCTCTTGTGCCCCTTGTGCTCAGGAGACCAACAGCAAGAACTGCGCGGCCAACCTGGAGACGTGCAAGAAGGACCTGGAGCTCATAAAGGACTATAAAACCACAACAGAAGTCAACATAGCCAGGTGTAAAAGCTTCTATGTCCATCAGCCTTTTGTCAATATCCTCAAGAGGGTTTGTGCAGCAAGTCGAGTGGAACAAGTGGGTTTTCAGTGGTTGTCTTCTGTCACAGGTGTTACAACTGGTCCGTCCAAAAGCGCATGCCGAAGAAGGCAGAGTGAAGAGCAGCCGCTGCCGAGGGCGTTGTGACGGCAACAAGCTAGGTGACGCCCAGGGAAACAAATCTTCACCGTCACGCAAGATTCGGAGATAAGACCTCGAGTAGGACATCGAGCAGTCTGTATATACGAGCAGGTATGCCGATGCATTGCGGCTGCATGTCTGCACAGTCGCAACATCTTGGCACAACGGTTGGACGCAAGACGTCGCCAGCTGTACAACATTAAAGGTACATACACGTTGCGAGATGACAGCATACTTCGTCAGTAGCATTGGACGGCTTGCACGGAGAGCAACGTCACAGCCCCCTGCAGCACGATCCCATGTGATGATGCATGCGTGGGTTCTGAAGATGAGGGGCTAGAGAATGACGGCAGGATTCGGTATTCCGTTTTGCATCAACTACCTAGCAGACTCCGTCAACTGCCACAACTTGCCTGCTCGCTACCTGGTGCAGGCGAAGCATCAAATCAGTGCAGACTGCTGCACGAACTAAACACAATGCTTTTTCAAACCAGTCGGCACACAGATAGGACACGATTAGGGACTGCTGATTCCGACAGTCAACTTCAGGATGACTTGGCGGCATCGTAGCGCTCGCCGACATTCTTCCAGTTGACCACCTGCATTTCATGATTGTGCGGCAGTTGAATTTGGGCGCGCCAACCGAATGAAGGAATGGTCATTCTGGGTGCGGGGATCAGTAACCATTTACATTCAGCAAATTCCAGGAATGCAAGTTGTGCGCGCCTTCCAGATGTTCTTCAGGTAGTCGGGCCGCACATTCTTGTACTGCAGGTAGTACGCGTGCTCCCACACATCAATGCCCAGCAGCGGCGTCAGCCCCTGCGACAGAGGATGCATTGCCAACATTATTTACTCAGCCGATCGGCCAAGAAGATGTGCACAGTGGGAGCTTTGCAGCAAGCACCACTGCCTTTGCTCATCGAAGCCTATGACTCTGCCGGGCGGTCCGCGCCTCAGAAGGTGTTCTCAGTACGCTGTGATTCATGGTCAGAGAGGCAGGCGCTAGGATCACAGGGACAGCAGTTGATGTGGCACAGGTCACCCTGGTGACCAGCGGGTCCTGGTCGGCTGTTGTGGCAATTTCTCAGCCGCTGCTCTGGTGCTGGGCACTAATCTCGCGTACTGCTCAACCAGGTGTTGTGCTCGTTGTATGACATGTACCAGGCCCAGATATGAGTGTTGCGAGCAGCACCTTGGTGACCAGCGGGTCCTGGTTGGCTGTGGTGGCAATCTCCAGGTGCCCCGTCTCCTTGTTGTACCCCAGCCAGCCCCACCCTGACCCCTGCGTATTGAGGTTTTTACCCTGTCAGTCCATCGTCACATGTAGCGCAATTCAAAGAGTCAGGATTTCACGCAATTTGATTCAGCTTGCCGCGCGCCAATGAGGATCAGAACTCAGATGACGGCAGACCTGCACGGCGGCGGTCTTGGGGTTGAACTTGGAGATGAGGCTGTCCACCGAACCAAAGTCCGCCTCGATGGCCTTTGCCAGCTCGCCGCTGGGCGGCTCGAAGTCCTGCGGTCGTGAGTTTGTCAGTGTTACCATAGGTGCAAAACTGCGATGCAAGCTGGGCAGCGAAGACGACATGTGTGTTGCACGTCTGCTGGCGCGTCTTCCATGGCCCACCTTTGGCGGCGTGAGATTGGTCCAGAAGATGGAGTGGTTCACGTGTCCTGCAGTCGAGTGGCAATAAAATACAACTACCAGTTCTGCAGACACAATGTCAATGACGCCATGCACAGTGTCGTCGCCGGCGCGGCGGCCAGACACGCAGGCGCAGTCACTTGCTCACCGCCGCCGTTGAACGTGACGGCAGGCTGCAGCTGGATGAGTTTGGGCACATCGGTTTTGGCATCCGCCTCTGCCAGCTGCGCCGCCGTCGCGTTGAAGTTCGTGACATACGTCTGGTGATGCTTCTTGTGGTGCAGCTCCATGATCTCGCCGCTGATCACGGGCTCCAGCGCCGAGTAGTCATACGGCAGGTCCGGCAGCGTGAGCGTGCTGCGGCGGGACATTCGGAAATATTTTACACGCAAGGCGATTTGATGTGGTGAGGTTATCTGCATTGCTGTGAGAATGCAGTGAGAATGTAAATTCAATTTGAGTTCTTAAACGAGCCAGGCACTCAGCAGGGAGTCACAAGACGGGCCAAAGAGCGCGTCTTCCCTCACAGTGCCCCACCTGAGACCTCGGACGGATCGGGTGCCCTTGACAGCAGCGCGCGATGCGATGGCCGCTACGAACGACATGTTGGCGATCTCAAGGTGGTACTTATCGTGTCTCTGCGAAAATATGCAATTGCACTCGACTTTTCCGTCTCGGAGCTCTGATGCACGTGAACAGAAGGGGCTGAAAGGGGCTGCAGCATTGCCGTTTACACCTGAAGCCGGTGCCTTTGCGCCTGGAAAAGGACTCCAGGCCAGGCAGCATTCAGCAACTCTTGGCCACTTGTGAGCTTGCGCCAGCGTGACAAAGTACTTGCCAGTTTTCAGCATAGCTTCACTGGCCGCCTGCACTGCCCGCTGGCTGCGCTGCTTCCCTTCAACTGTGCCCAGCATGCTCGCCTCGCAGTCTTGGTGCAGTAGGGTCAGGCCGACCGCCGCACAGTGTGACAGGCAGCTTCAGACAGCGTTGCGCCGCCCTGCGGCCTCCGCGCTGCATGGAGTCAGGCAGCACATGATCGGCGCGCAGCCAGCGGCGCGACAGCAGGCGCTCGACGCAGGACGCCTGGCAAGGGCGAGGCCATTCGGCAGGTGGGTGCAGATGATGAGACCCTTGATGAGCTTCACCCAACTCCACGCATCTGTGATCCCCCAGTTGTACGTTTCATGCCATGCAATGCGACATGTGGCACCGGCGCTCTGCAGGCGGTCACTGAGGGTGTGCGCCGGCTGGGGCGACCCCATCGAGTGGACGGCAGCGAAGGTCGTCTCCAGCAGTCCGGCAGCGAAGGGGGTGCGTGCCTGCGCGGGGTCTGCATGTTGATGCGTGCACAAGCCTTTCGCGTGCGACTTGCTGAGAGCGCTGTGCACACTGTGTGCTGCCAGCATCTCATACCTTCAGCTGCCACTGTCGCTGACCTGCCCGGTTTCCGCTGTCGTAGATGCAGCGGGTGACTGTGGACACCGGCAGCATCGCGGACGGCTACAAATTCCCGGGCCAGTATGTGCAGGTGCGCGTCCCTGCTCGGCAGCCGCCGCATCCGCCTTGGCTGCTGCCCATGCATCTGTGGGCTGCGCCATTGATTCAGCGGTTTGCCTCCACCGTGCTGGTAAAGCAAAGCTGGAGTGTATCCTTAGTGCATGCGGCTGCCTCCTGGATTCCGCATGAGGGCTACACCTCTGCCGAATATATCGCAGGTGCGGGTCGGCGAGAGCAAGCCGGGCTTCTTTGCCATCGCATCGCCGCCAGACCCCAACAACCAGGGCGTCGTGGAGCTGCTGGTGAAGCCGGTGCCCGACACAGCCTCGCAGCTTATAGCTGACGCCAAAGCAGGTGCCAATTGCCTGCATTGCCTGCAGATTGCCTGCAGGCGACTCTGCAGGCACCACTGCTTGTTGCGCCAGGCTTGCGAGCACACAGCAGTGCTGCTTCCCCCGGCCAACGCAAGTCACGCTGCAGCCTTGGCTTCCCAAGACGGCCCTGCCATGGACACCGGACCGACTGTGTCCGCTGCCGAGCCGTCGCTCCAATGGCTCTCATACTTCCAGTCGTGCTGTACTGACCCCAATTTGAAATGTGTGCTCCCCTGTGTCTGCAGGCGACAGCGTGGACGTGAGCCCGGTCATGGGCAAGGGCTTCCCCATCGCCAAGCTGCCGGCGGAGCAGTACGACACCGTGCTGCTTTTTGCGACCGGCTCCGGCATTGCGCCCGTCAAGGCGCTCATCGAGTCCGCCGACCTGCAGGTGACCTCCTGAGACTTTCTTTAGCACCAAATCTGTGAGCACCTGTAGTAGCATGGCAGGCGATGTTCGTGACGCTGGCGTGAGGCACCGACCTGCAGGTGAGCCGACAGGCCACTTGAGTGGAGGATTTGAAAGACTACACGTATCCTCGCCATTGAAGGTAATCGAGACAACTGATTCCTTCAGTCGTCTCGGTTCGGCATAGTGCTGGCGGTGATCCGCATACGCGGAGGCTGCTGAGCTACCACCTGCGTGATTGTAGCGATGGCTGGCAAGGCAGCACAGAACTTGCTTAGGGCCAAGGCGCATTGCGGAGCTGCCAGAAAACGCTGATTTGATCTTTCGTGTGTCCACAGGCGTCAGGCCGCAAGGATGTGCGGCTGTACTACGGCACGCGCTCGGAGGAGGCGACGCCATTTGCAGAGGATGCGTCTGCGTGGGAGGGCGTGAAGATAATCAACGTATACTCCTCGGCCGGCGAGGGCTACGTGCAGGCAAGTGTCATGCACACCGACGCTGACACTTCAACAAAAAGCTTTGATGATCGTCAGCCATTCCCACGTTCCCCACATGTGTCCAATTTAACCAAGAGAGGACAAGATCGTGGCTGGCGCGCATCGTCCTGCGTGATTTCCATGCGAAGGTGCCAGATCGACAGATGCTGGTGGATTGCTGTGCAGGACGTGTTTTCCAGGGACGGCGCTGTCGCGGACGGCGCCAAGACCGGCGTGGTGCTGTGCGGCCAGAAGCAGATGTGCGAGCAGATCACGCAGATCCTGGTGGAGCGCGGAGTCTCCACCGACAACATTCTGACCAACTTCTGATATTGACTTGGTGTAGGGCTGCTGCAGAAACTTTTTGATTGGCCGTACCACACGTGAACTGCACATGCCACTTTGATCGACATGTCAGGTTGGAGACCATTTGTATAGACCTCGTGCTCACTCACCTCACGACTCAACGCTGCAGCTAAGTATCAATCCAATAGTACATATCGCATTCCTCGAGGCAGGCCTGAGCTGGCATTGCAGTTTCGCTTCCAGCGCTGCTCACAGGCCCACGTGGTACGACCGGCCAGACACGTTGTGGATGTGGGTGGCGGACGGCGCAGCGACAGCCCACTCGTACCACACCTTCTGCGGCCCCACGCACCGCCACATGTGCACCTCCACCGCCTGCGTACAGAAGCGCAGAAGTGTCAAGTGCTGCAAGTGCAATGCTGCAAATACCCTGTTGAAAGCGTGGGCGTGGTTCCAGGCATCACCACTGATGGAAGCGACAGGGGAGACAGGCAGGCTTCTCTTGCAGCCGCGATGCAGCTTTGCAACATCAAGGCAGGGACGCACCTCGCCGGCCGCGAGGTGCACGGGGTCCTTCAGCGGGAAGTAGATGGGGAACCAGCTGAACATGTTAGGCGTGTGCGTCGGCGGGTGGATGCTGAGGTGCACGTCGCCGTACAGCTGCAGGGGACCACATCAGTTTAATATGTAGTATATGATGTAATCAACATCTTGACGTGTAGCATATAACCAGTTTGACCAAAATAAACTGCAACGTGAGTATCTTTCTTAACGGAATCAAAATTACCTGCGCGTCAAAGTAGCCCGCAAAGCCGTGGCACACCGCTGCCGGCGTTCCGGGCCGTTCGAAGCGCAGCTTGATGTACCTGGCGGGCAGCAAGATGCCAGCGCAATGAGCATTGTTGGAAACATGGTACGCCTTCAGATACTACTATGGCACCCTGTGCAACGACGCATCCCAGGGTGGATATGTGCCACAAGTTCCATTGCTGCCCCTGAGCGGCAGTCGACCACAGCGCAGCACGCGTCCCAAGGGAGAAAGCCAGCTCCCCTGCCTAGCGCATTGCGGCGCGCACCGGGTGTTGTCGATGATGGCGTCGCGATTGGGGTGCACAAAGGTGAAGACGTCCTGCGTGGCGGCCAGCGTGTTGAAGCGGTGCAGCTTCACCACGAACGGCGTCTCAAAGTGTTCCAGGTCGTCATACGCCTGTAGACCACGAATATATGGAAACAGAGATTGGGTCGCCAATAGCGCCACACGTTTTCAGCCAACAGCTGTGGATTTCCTCAAAAGGGGAGCGCACATCAGGCATCAGGGGCAGGCAGATGCTGTCCTCAGTAGGCACACTTTCCTGACCAGACGTCCAATTCGTCTTCCATCCTGTGGACGCCGCACCTTGACGTCGGACCACACGCGGAAGGCGGCGATCGGCTGCAGCTGGCTGGTGTAGGCGGCCGGGATGGAGAGGCCGTCTGGCTTCAGGAAGCGCTGCGCGCCGTCCAGGCACTCGGGCGACAGCTCGTTGTCGCCCAAGCTGCCCAGCAGCTCCGACACCAGGATGTCCGCCGCCGCCGGCGCCTGCCACGCGCGCATGTCCGCGGGCGCGATCGTGACGCGGTCCTCCCACCTGCGGTTTGTGGGCTTTCCGGGCTTTGTTCGTGCTGGAAAAACAGCGCGCTGATGCCGTCTGCATCGACATGCAGAAGGTTAACACGCTTTGGCTCGGACAAATGCACAGCAAGCGACCTGTGGACAAAGGCAGAATACGGGCCGCCACCCAGCAGCAGCCGCCGCCCGCAGGCACGCACCGACGCTCCGATACCATCAGCAGCAGCATCAGCAGCAGCAGCAGCTGCAGCACAGCTGACGGGGAGGGTTTTGCCTTGCTTTTTGTTTTGTACTTCTTTTCAAAAGGAGGCGCGCACCCCTCCGCGGCGACGAGCGCCCACAGGTGCACGACCGCGTTGACGTTCTTCTCCACGGCCCACACACGCACGCGGCGCCCCGTTGCCGCCGCCGCGTTGAGCGTCGCCCGGATGAGAGGGCCCCGCCCAGCGCCCACCACCATGACAGTCACCTGCTCCGCCACAGAGATTGACGCCTCAGAGACCCGGTATAAACCCTATAGAAAGCCTGGAGATATGAAGTTTGGGGTTTCAAGTCACGATGTTCAAGGTGCCTTCGTGGCGTCTACGTCCATCGGGCGTGCCTGGCGCCCTCAGGTGTAATTTGATAAAATATTGATATGTGCGATGTTCAAGATGCACCTCCGTGGCGGCGACGTCAGTGTCGGGCACGCGGTCGCGCAGCGCCGCCGCAATAGCCAGCTGGTACTGCGAATACTTCTGGCCGTCGCGCTCGAAGGTCTCGTATGTGGTGGACTCCAGGTTGTCCTGCAGCGGCTGCAGCGGCGACTGCACGCGAACACGAAATCACACAAGTCAACAGCATGAAAGCCGCGAAATTTGAGGCGGATTTCAGGCGGAGGACTACAGGTTCTCCTGCAGCGGCTGCAATGGCGACTGTGGCAAGGGTGACGAAACAGTTAGAAGGTGGCAGCGTTTGGGACGCCTCGGCCGGGTGTGTCCTGCAGCGGCTGCAGCGGCGACTGCTCCAGAGGACGCCACAGGGTCAAGGACGGCCTCGGGCGGAATGTCATAGGAGTTTTTTTGTTGGCCCACAAGTGCATGTTGGCCAAGACAACTAGAAGCTTGTGCTGCACCTTACGCTGGACGACAGTGCCTGAAGGCGTCGTCCAATGCTGTCTCGCAGGAACCTCTTTGGAACAGTCAAACTTAGGGGTATGCATCAAACCGCCCACCTGCAGGGAGTCGCGGTAGCCGTGCTCCAGCTCCTCATCGTACAACACCGTTGCACGGCGTCTTCCAGTATCTACGACGCGATCTCTATCGACTAGATAAATCGGGGGTTTGGGGCTGTTGCTTACCTGCAGGAAGTCGCGGTAGCCGCGCTCCAGCTCCTCGTTCGACGACAGTGCCGGCAGCTTGCGGAACAGGTAGGACAGGTACTCCCAGTGCAGCCGCAGCGGGTGTGTCAGCTCCTCCTCGGGCCCCTGCGCGCCGTGCGGGGGCAGCGCCATGTCAGCGCGACATCAGAGCTCCTTCGTGTTTGCACAGATACCCAAAGACGCAGCTGCTCTGCAGACATGCTCCGCAGGCCGAGGCACGCTGAATACGATGTCGGAATGGGCGATGTGTGCGGAACCAGTCTCCGGGTGGTGGACTGCACGTGGACGGAGTCACATGAGATGCGCATGTTGACGCAGACCTGTGCAGCGGCTGACGGTAGCAGGGCGCTCTCTGCCGGCGTCGGCTCTGGCGCCGGCTCCGTCGGTGGCTGTTCGTTTGTCAGCAGCACCTGGCACAGAGCTCCCAGCGTGTTATACCAGATTGCACGAGCCAGTGAACTGACACATGCGTGTGTCATAGCCGTCGACTCGCAGTGCCAGGCACACAGCTGCGATGCATTAACGCTGGGTCCTGCGCAGCACGACATCAGCAGGTCCGAGCTATGTTCAACTCCCTCAAAGCCTGACAACCAGCGCACCTGCACGCCGAGCTGCAGGAAGCGGGAGAGCAGCTCCTGGTGGCCCTTAGGCAGCACCGGGAAGCCCTTGCGGTTGCGCGTGAACACGCTGGCCGGCAGCGCGAGCGCCTTCACCGGCTCGCCCACCCACCGCTCCACCTCCGCCGGAGCCGGCAGCTCGTGCGGCACCTGCGCGCGTCACGGTTTACACTCTCTGCTTCAAGACCCCCAACAAATCTGTGAATGGGTGTCCTCATGGAGGGTTGCCCACCCACCGCTCCGCCTCCTGCGCCGCCGGCAGCTCATGCGGCACCTGCACGCCGCTGGTTCAGCTCCTGGATCTAGGCCACTCAAGAGGGCGAGACTTGCTCGTGTGGGGTGTACTTTCGGCCGCCAAACATCCAGGGCGTGAGCACATCAGGATCAGCATGTGATCCAGGACCGTGTATAGGCAACATGCCATGGTGGAAAGGGGGTGTAGCAACGTCTCACGTGCAGCAGGACGCCAAGGCGCGGGTGGAACCCAGTCAGCGTCTGCAGCTGGTTCCACAGCCGTCCCCAGTCGGCGCCCTGCTGCGGCTGCTGCTGCGCCAGCGGGCTGGCGGCAGCACCGTCGACGCCGTTCAGCTGCGGCGAGGCATCCATCGCGGCTGACGCCGAAGATGCGGGCTGCTGCGCGGCCGACTGCAGCGGCACTTGCACCCACAGCGCCATGTTGCTCAGCCCCGTGATGAACTGCGAGAAAGACAACATTCAACATTCAACATCACAGACCACAAGCGGGGCTGATCCAAGTCCCCTAGCTGCATGCACGCTACAGGCAATGCAGCGGCGGGGATGTCAAGTGCAGCTGTTCCTGCGTCATGGCACATGCAGGTGGACGGCTCGAGGGTTCCTGCCTGGCCCACGAGGCGGGCGTAGTTGGCGGTGCCCTCTGTTGGCGACAGCACCGGCAGCATCACTGCCTGCAGCGACAGGTGCGCCGCCCACGCGAGCTCCTGCTGCAGCGCCGCCTCGCTGTCCAGCCGCAGTGCCGCGTCGGCGGCATCCGGCGCGACCCACGGGCTGACCTTGCCCACCACCTGGTGCAGGCAGGGAGAGTTTCGTCAGCGAGGTGACTGTCTCGATGCACGTGTGCTGTCCAGTCGCAGCGCCGCATCGGCGGCGGCCGGCGCGACATACGGCCTGACCTTGCCCACCACCTGGAGCACGCAGAGAGGCAGTGCGTCAGGAAGATTTAGATCGCACAGCATGTCTCGCTGTCCAGCCGCAGCGCCACCTCGGCGGCGTCCGGCGCGACCCACGGACAGGCTGTCCTTGCCCGTTGTGAGGAGACTGACAGCACAACAGACCTGAAGGCAGTGCGTGCATGCAGCTCCACATGGCTCAAGGACGCATGATGGGGTGTGGCAAGCGTTGTGTTGCTAGATCATGGTGTATGCCGCAGGAGGGGAAGCCGCATGAGCAGCCACTCCTGAGCGGCGGCGATGTGCATGCCAATGTGCTATGGCTGCACACGTCTTGCACCAATCCGGAACCCGTAACTCGCCTGGCTGCTCCACTGGCCGCTGGTGAGCAGCACATCCTCGCGGGTGAACGGCGGCCGCAGCTGCCCAGGCGGCAGCGCCTCCGTCGGACGGCGCCGGTAGCGCGGGTGCGTCAGCGGTGCCACCAGGAAGTCAAAGCCACCCGACAGCGCGATCTGCAGCACACCACGACCATGAGTTGCTGGAGACGAAGGCAGCGGAGCTGCCAAGCCGCCGCTGGGACGCCAGCATTGAAACGATTCGACTTGCGTCTCAATTCTCCCCTTTACTGTCGTTGGTTAAACTTCAACGACACGCTGCAAATATGTCTGCAATTAAGATGAGGCTGTACCTCGAGCTGCTCGGCGATGTCAGGAGAGTAGGGGATCTCGACGCCGGCATACTTTGCGTCGCCGCAGTCTGACCGCTGACCAAGAGGCATGGTGCCACACTTCTACCTGCAACGCGCGGTGCTTCAGCGATTGCTGATCTTGACGCAGTCCAGATTGTCGGTGGAATTGAGGTGGAATTGAGAAATTTTGCTGGAAGTGCAGGCGTGTGAAGCGCTGCGTAGGTGACAGAATAAGCTGATACACTGTGTTGATGATGCTCAGCCAAGTGTGCGCGTGAGGTGACTGTATTTTGCGGGTATGGTAGCCGCCTTGGGCACAGGAAGCAGCATGCACGTGCAAAGCATACAAAGCATGCTGCATTGTACGGGTTTCACCTCGCCAGTTCTAGTCAGAAGCCCGGTGTACCGAGCAATTCAGATTGGTCTGCGCTGTGAGCCTAACACCCGGCAGCTGTGCATGCGCAAGTGTGGGCGTCAGCTGGCAAGATCGACTTCGCGATTTGCGCCTTTAATAAGCCTCGAGCGCTGCATGGTGCCTCGGCACCAGGCTCCCATATGTCCCATATGTAAAAAGAGTAAGAAGCGTAAGAAGCGGGTTAGTCTGCTCTCTGATGGAGCTTTGACTGCCAGGAGCCCTGCAAGCACACAAATGCGTTGACCTAGACTCGAATCCAAGCGTGACTAGACTGCTGTGTTTGATGCAAGAGGCAGATGTTTGATCTCACACCACTGCAAGAGCATACCTGAGAAGAATGCGAACGACGTAGCGACGTTTCAAGACTGCCATACTGGTTTCGTTGTCCGCGTCTGATCACTTCACCGTTTGCAGCGTCTCAGGATGAAAGCATGCGCGCCAGAAGAAGGCGTCGCTGGCGCTGGTTACATCCTCCGGCAGCGGCGTCGGCAGAGCATTCCTGCAGCAGTACGACTTCTGTGTGTCGCAGCATCTCTGTATGTCACAGCATCAGGGACGAGGCCCCGAACATCCCCTGACGTGGTGCTGCAAGCACACAATGCAGGTGATGCAGGGCTTTGCCAGAAGGTCAGGAGTTTGATGCAACAACTTGCAGGTGGTCTTGGCGCAAACAACTGGACTGCAGGCTGCGACCCTGCTGACACACCTGAACACCCAGCACTGGTACTCCACATCCTGCAGCTTGCTGTGGCGGCGGCCGGCGCGCCGGAACAGCTCCCGCTCTGCGTGCTCGCCCGCGCCGGCAAGGATGATGGAAGCGTCCTTCCTCGTTTTTCGCGCCAGCTCCTCCTGCATGCAACGAAGCGGTCTGTCATCTTGTCATCTGGAGCTAGTGACCAGCAGGGCCTGGCTTAATCAAGAGAATGCTTTCAAACCCTGCCCCTTGCCGCCCCCGCAGGGTGGTTGCGAGCTGGGCCGAGCGGCGTAGAGCGGCGCAGCTGCCACTTCGTATCTGTGCATGCAACACGGATGGCTCCAGCAGCAACCTCCTGGACGCCAAAAAGCCATCAACGAGCCTGTGAAAACCCAAACCCCATCAAACCAACACCCTCAAAATCCCGCACCATGTCGGAGCGGTCAATGAAGTCGGAGTGCTCCGCCCAGATGGAGCCATCCGGCAGGCTGTAGATCGCGTGCAGCCAGGACCAGGAGATGAGGGTGTTGCCCTCCTCGTCCTCGCCCAGGTTGAAGCAGGCGCCGTGCGGCTCATCCCGCATGTCGAACGTGTACGTCTCCCCACCGTCCTCCTGGTCTGGGTCCACCACGTCCGCCGCGCCGTAAAACTTCCAGCCTGCGGTGCAGAAGGGACCAGGTGAGAGAATCATATGAGCTCAGTTGAGCCTGTCTGTAAATCTGTAAAGTCCTCCTGCATGTGTACGTGTTCCCGCCGTCCTCCTGGTCTGGGTCCACCACGTCCGCCGCGCCATAGAACTTCCACCTGCGGCGCAGAAGGGGGGAACAAGGTGGGACATCCGTAGGCGCCGGAATTGCATGTTTGGATTGTCTCCGAATCTGAGACGTCTTCCCGCATGTGTACGCCTCCCCGCCGCCCTCCTCCTGATTTGGGTTGGCCACGTCCGCCGCGCCATAGAACTTCCAGCCTGTAGGTGCAGAGGGAAACAGATGGGAGCCCTGCATGTGGCGATTTTGAGATTACAAACTGCGGGCTGTCTCGGAATCTGAGACTTCTTCCCGAAGGTGTACGCCTCCCCGCCGTCCTCCTGGTCAGGATCCACCATGTCCGCCGCGCCGTACAACTTCCTACAGGATCCCCCCTGCTGCGGATGTATATATATATGTATGTATGTACATATATATTGCTGGGTCGGCTGCGCAGACATCCGCCACTCTCAATGGTTCCCAATTTCCATCCCCGTGTGCATGAGGCGCTCCGAGCTGCGCAAGGTGTGATGCAGCTACTCGTTGTGTCTCACACAGCATGATCGAGATACTGGGACAGCTGGTATCGCAGGATCTAATCTATCTGAAAGTTCTGACGACATTCTTGTGATTTCATCTTCCGATTGTGCCCCACCTGTAACATCCTGCCGCTTGTGCCAGACCAGGCCAGTAAAGCCTTCCGGCGGCGCAGCCTGCGGCTTGAGCAGCGTGATGCGCTCGTCGCCGAGCAGCTTGGGCCCGTTGCGGGGCCAAGTGGACTCCCTGGCCGGCTGAGGCCGGAGGCTGCTGCCACTACTGGTGCCGACACCTGCAGGGCCAACGCGCACTGCACCAACCCACGCGCACTGCACCAACCCTCCGGGCGCAGCTATCATAGTCCAACATCAGGACACCAGCAGTGAAATGCCAAAATGCGGCATCCGCCCCATGCAAGGCAGGCCACGCGCGGGACACCATGCATGGTGCAGCTGCCGCACCGTGAAGGTGAGCGGGCCGGATGCGGTGCGATGGGGCGAACTCCGCCCTCCGATGTGCCTGTGTCTGCACAGGGAGGGCAACAACTGAGGCAACCAGTCTTGTGCAGCGCTGAGGCGCAGGAGAATGCCACGATTTGCCACTGCATGTGCGTTTGAGCTGACCTGAGCGGCGATGCGGGTGTTGTGTCGCCGCTTCAGGTCCGCCATGCTCCGAGTGGGCAGGATAGCAGCGATTTCCGGCCACGCTATGCCAACGCCTCTCGCCTCAGCTACCAGCGTGTCCTCCTCATTGTCCAAAGCTTGCTGCATCGTCATGGTCGCTTGCATCGCTGCCGCGAAGTGCTGCTGCTGCTGCTGCTCGCTTTGCTGGGCTGCCGACTGCGGTGGCGGATCTGGCCTGATGGCCGGCATCACGGCCTGCATGTGGAGCACTGCGGCACAGCACGGGAGGGAGTTAGGCACGCAGACTGGTTGTGCAGGCAGCCTGGGGTTATGACCATGGCAATGCACTCACCTTGACGAAACGCAGCCTCACTGAGAGGAAGCGGGAGCTGCATTGTACAAGAGCTGATCGCTGTGCGCGCAGGACCTCAACCGTGTGCCGCTGTGTCGAATGAGACGGCTTGAGCAAACAGTGATGCGATGCACAGCTATCACTGATCAGCCAACGCTGCTGCGCAATTCGGCGAATGAGTATGATTCGAGCATCAACAGCATCGATACTTCTGAGCGTTTGATGCAGTCGGACTGCGTTTTGGCTGTCTACAGTGTCGGAGGGGGGCGCCACGATGTTTGTCGTGCCTCCGCCGTAGATGCCGCCGCATACCTCTGCCACACGCCTGACCATTCACTGTTCCCACACCATCGGAAACGCAACCGCGGTGTAGGCTGGGCACAATGCACTCAGGCAGGGTTGGTCAGGGTGAAGCACGTTCTGGCGCTGTCCCAGTAATGCAAGACCGCGCTTTGGCAGGAAGCCAGCTCCGAGGGGTCGCAAGGCACAAGGGTCAGCGACAGATAGAGGAGCATCAGGCATGTTCACACGCCTGATCATCGGCGTTGAGGTGCCTTGCAGCCGTGTAGGTGCTTGTGTGATGCCAAGTGAGCAAAGCCAGGCGTTGACGCTCCTCCAGCAGGACAGACTTTGACGATTCTTGCGCAAACCGTTGGATTCCACCATAGATGCTTCCACGCGCTCATGTCAGGCCCGCATGAGCGTGCAACCTTGTCATAACGTTGCCTGTCCTCAGCACTTTCCCTGACGAGCGTTATTGACGAAATATATATGGGCGGCTGCTGCTGCTGCTGCTGCTGCTGCTGCTGCTGCTGCTGCTGCTGCTGCTGCACCATGCTGCCAGGTTTGTCCTAAGCTTTGGCGCCTACAACGATGGACGCGGGTCATGACGCCGCTGCTTCCTGCACCAATAAGCGATGAACAACCTTGAGGCATTTGTATTCATGATAGCTCATGCTGAGGCGGAACCGTGCTGCACTGCTGTGCGTCTGCATCGACAGACATGTTGACGCCAGCAACTGCAACCAACAGGCCAGGTGCAGCAATGCAGCGAATTAGCAATGCAGCGATTCAGGCCGAGTCTCAGACGGAGCATCGCACCTGCTGCGGCTGAGAAGGCGCGCCATACTTGGCGATCATTTTCCGCTCGTACGGCCCGAGCAGCGAATCGGAGTCATCCTCCTCATCGTGCGTGTGCGTGTGAGGCTGCACCTGCCGCCGCGCACGCCCGCTGCCGCCCAGGCGTAGTACTCGCCGCAGCAGGCCGGTGGCGAACGACACGACGGCAGGCCCGGTCGAGACTGCGCATCAATTGCCACGGTTGACACTCTGCAGACTCCAAGGCAACAGCCAGCAACCTTGCAAACTCAAGAACAACGCAGGCTACTGATCAGCCGCTGCGAAACAGCACTGCACTTCCTGCTTGCAACTTGGCGGCAGGGCGCCAGGCTTGGCACATCTGCCGCAATCGCCGTCATGGCGTCTCCTCACCTAGCAGCAGCACGCCAGCGAACAGGGCGATGGCGCCCAGAACCTGGGCAAAGCCCTTCAGGCTGTCCCTGAGGCGGCCCCACGACCGCCGCCCCCAACTCCGCCAGTCGAAGTTGCGCCAGTCGCCGCCGTCGCCGCCCCCCTTGCCGCCGCCCTTGCCGCCGCCGCCCGGCGGTGCGGCATCGTACATGGACAGCATGTCGGGCTTGTCCTTGAACAGGTTCTGCAGCTGTTTTCGGGCGTCATCCTGCGATGAAGCCACGTCGTTTCAGGGCCTTGAATGGAGCATCTGTTGAAGGAGTCGTACTTCCTGGCAATAAGTTGATCGCAGCATATCGGCGTGAACCGCACCTCCTTCTTGCCGCCGCCGCCAAATGGATTGCGAAAGCCTTTGCCCTGACCGCCATCCTGGCCGTCAGCTGCGCATCGCGTCGGCTGCCGCTGCTGCACCTGTCGTATGCAGCTGCAACCCGCTTGGCGGATCGCCAGCGGCTGGCCGCCGGCTGGTCTGGCAAGGCGGGTCGCTCGACTGCTTGACGCCGCTGGCCGGTGCAGCGTGTGGCCCAGCGGGCTCAACTGCATGTCTGGATCAGCCTATCAATGCTGCCAGGGTCAGAAATGCGCCCCGAAAGTGTGAGTCGCTTGGCTGGATTGGCGCAAAGTGCACGGTGGCCGGTGTCGGAGGCGGCGAATTGGGCGTCACAATATGACTCAAAGTTGGGATTGCACGGATGTGAAGGTCACAAAAACTGATCAACTTGCCCACTTCCGTTTGTGTGTCTGAGCAGGATCAGACAGGGGTCGGCGAATAATCGTTGGTAGCGAGGTACGTTTCCAACCCCTCAACCTCGGTTTCGAAAGCGCAGTGCACTTCTGGCCCGACACAAGTACAGCAGCGTCTGCAGGGGGCGGCGCTTGGCGTAGATCAGCAAGCGCAGTACGACTTCGAGTCTCAAGCAAAGCGTATCGCGGCTGTGCAGGGCGGCAGAGCGCCTGCAGCGTGCGTGGGCCAGACTGCGACAGACGGGCAGCCCACAAGTGCGCTGCGCGCCGCAATGCGCCTGCCTCCATCAACGGCATACTGCTGCATGATTGCTTCGTGTCCGAGCATGCTCATGGTCGATGCTGCCTTGCGCAGTGGATCAATACGAAAGACTGGAGAAGATTGGCGAGGGCACATATGGCAAGGTGTACAAGGCCCGGGACAAGAACACGGGCAAGCTGGTGGCTCTCAAGAAGACGAGGCTAGAGGTGAGAAGATGCCGGGCCGCTGTTCAGTGCACGATCATGTTGTTTGAGTCCAACCACCCAACACTCATCTGTTACTCAGTACTCTGCCCTGACACGCAGATGGAGGAGGAGGGCGTGCCGTCCACAGCGTTGCGAGAGGTCTCGCTGCTGCAGATGCTCTCCGAGAGCAACCACGTAGTCAAGTGAGCAGCGGCTGCCTAACTTGGTATTGTGTGCACATGCGCGCCCTCACTGCCCGTGAACGCCGCCTGAGCACCCTTCGTGTGCAATGTGCAGGCTGCTCTGTGTGGAGCACGTGCAGGAAGGAACCAGGCCGGTGCTGTATCTGGTGAGTGCCTCTTGGACACCTGCATGTTTCTGCGCATATAACCATGACGCCCGGGCCAAGCACTTGCATGATCGGCAATCAACATCAATGCATGAGCCTGGATCGGGCGTGCCGCAGGTCTTTGAGTACCTGACGACAGACCTGAAGAAGTTCATGGACGCCATCGGCAAGGGCCCCAAGTCGCCGCCGATGCCGCGGCTGCAGATCAAGGTGAGAGGCAGCCGTTTTTGAGTGCAAGGATGATCGTGTTTTAGCCGCACGCTGTGTGTGATGGGCAAAGGATCATCGGCGCGTTTCAATAAGTGCCAAGAGAGCCGTCTGAAAGAGAACAGAGCCTCATCTACAGTCACAGAGCGACGCGACGCGATTCTGTGTGAACGCAGAGCTTCATGTACCAGCTGATCAAGGGCGTCGCGCACTGCCACAAGCACGGCGTCATGCACCGCGACCTGAAACCGCAAAACCTGCTGGTGGACACCGAGAGGAGCTGCCTGAAGATCGCCGACCTGGGGCTCGGCCGGCAGTTCAGCATCCCAATCCGCAGCTACACGCACGAGGTCCGTAACAAATGTCATCCGCCATGGCAATCGGCGGGCAACAGCCGTGCCGTATGAGTTTCTGCCCTGCACACATCCACTGCACATGCTGATCTTTGTGGTCGTGCGCTGCGCACCAGCTCCATTGAGCCAGCTAGTTTTGTATGCCAGGCACTGATTGACAGTTGGGCGCCGATTCTCCTTCGTGTGCAGATCGTGACGCTGTGGTACCGGGCGCCGGAGGTGCTGCTGGGCTGCACGCACTACGCACCTGCAGTGGACATGTGGTCCTGCGCAGCCAA
>JAABUM010001939.1_pt1 | contig 29297 bp, 30 predicted proteins | sample 5559161 | NCBI WGS metagenome assembly JAABUM01 (sample SAMN10711868, study PRJNA513369) | rock metagenome | isolation source: Antarctica rocks | place: Antarctica: Victoria Land, Siegfried Peak nord
TGCTCTCGGAGATGGTCTCCAAGAGCCCTTGCAGTTTTCCCATGATCTCCACCACCGCCGCCGACTTGGCCAGCTCGCGGGTCAGCCGCTGGTTCTCCGCACGCAACCGCGCGGGATCGTCCGTACCACCGGTGGCTGCGCGATGCCGCCGCCGAGGAGTCGCCGCGCCCCAGCCCAGTGCGGCACGCGCGGCCGTCCACTCCCGGATCTGGGACTGGTACAGGCCCTCACGCCGCAGCACCGCAGCCTTGCTGCCGTGCGGGGCAGCCTCGTACTCCGCGACCACCTTGGCCCGGTACGCCGCAGTGAACGAGCGCCGAACCGGACGAGCCGCCGGATCTACCACGACCTCTTCTGGGCCCGGCTCCAGATGGTCACCGGCACCGGACTGAACTGGACTGCTGCTCACGAAACTGTCTCCTATCACCACCCTCCACGGTGGACCCGGGGGCTCCGGGGTGTCTCACTACAGCCTGACAGGGAGGGGCCGGGCGGATGGGCCGACCCGAGGAGCTCGGGCCGCTGGTGACCTACCTTTGCGGCGAAAACTCCAACTTTGTGGTCGGTCAAACGATCGTCATCGACGGCGGCTACACCGTTGTCTAGCGTCGCCGAGGCCGGACACGGCCGTCGTCCCGACCCTGGCGGCAACCGCCTCACCCCCCACCCACCAAGCGGACGGAGGCACAGCAACGTGGCAAGCGACACATCCGACGGCGATAGGGACCAGGGACCAGTTGCCTGCCGACCCAAACTCCTTGGCGGAAGACGAATCCCCCCTTTCGCGGGACCCCTTGAGATGATCACGACCGGAGGTAGCACGCCGGTACTACCGCGACCACCGCACGAAGGTACAGATCGCCGCCGAACTTGGAATCGACTCGGCCATCGCGTTGATGCTTCTACAGCCGTTAAAACGGCGGTTGACGACTGCTGGGCGGGTGCGCGTAGGGCCAGCATGAGTGCCAAAATTTCGCGGGACAGCAGGCGTGAGGCAGCAGATGCTCTCGGCCTGGGTTTGCCTTTGGCGGTGTGCCGGGACTCGTGGGCCTTGGTGGGCCCGTGGTGTTGCATCACCTGGGCGTCCCGGTTGACCAGTGGGTCCACGACCGCCCCGTCTTGAACGCCTGGGCCGGCAACGGCCGTAACAACGGCGCCTCTGCCGCGAAGCCCTCCTCCCCGACCGTGTCGAGACGGTTCCCCGATCCGAACGGAGCGGGCCCGATACATCCAAAGCAGGCTCGCTGCTGATACCGAGACTCGGTTCCTCAGCTCAGGCGGGCGCGACGACCAATTGGTGCGAGAAGCCCGGGTTCGACGGGGTCGCGTCGCTGCGCACAAGGCTGACCTCGAACCGGCTTCGATCGCCCCGATGGAATGCTTCGAAGTATTCGACGGGGCGCCCGGCTCGGTCCAGACCTACGCTGGTGAGCAGGAGAATTGGGGAGCTTCGCCGGAGCCCGAGGCGGTCGGCGACGGTTCGGCCTGCCCGCCGCGCTTCGACCGTTCGCCGACCGCGACTGGGGCGGATGCCCAGGTCGTCCATGGCTGCGTACAGCGAGCCCTCGCGCAGGTTCGCTCGTTGCAGTACGGGCAGTATGTCGGCCGGCAGGTAGGTCATGGCCAGGACCCAGGGCTCGTCGTGGACCAGCCGCAGTCGTTCAAGCAGGACGACCGGTTCCCCGACGTTGAGCTGCATCTGGGCCGACACGATGGGCGTGGCGGGGATGAGCTCCAGGCGTCGGACCTCACTCCGCAGGTGCAGTCCGCGAGCGGCGAGGTCCTCGTACTGGCCGCTTAACGACTGGACGAGACCCTGCCCAGTTTTGGACTCCGTCACGAAGGTGCCGCGGCCCTTCTGACGGTCGACCAAACCGTCGAACTCGAGGGCGGCCAGAGCTTGCCGGACGACGGTCCGGGACACGTCGTATTGCTCACACAGGCGGAACTCGCCGGGAAGGAGGTCACCTGGAAGCAGGTCGCCAGCTTCGATCATCGACCGTAGGAGGAGCTTGAGCTGATGGTAGAACGGCACGGGCGAGGCGCGATCGACCGTTCGCTCGGAGCCTCCCGACCCGTTGACGGGCATGACCTCACTCTATCCTGAGACTGGGAACTTGCGGATGTAATGACAGGATGTCAGGATAGGCGGGTCGGGCTGGCGAGTCCGGCGACGCGCGCAGCCAGACGAGGTAATGGTTGATGACAGGTTTCGCCGTGCCCCCCATCGCGCCGATGACGATTCGGTTCGGCAGTGGCGGGTCGCAGGTCGACCCTGCGGGTCCAGTCCTGACGCGCCGAATGTCGGACCTGGAAGGCCTGTTCGCGCGGGAGGACCTGCGCAAGGAACTCGCGGCTGATGATGACCCGGTGGTGTACTCGGTCGCGTCGTCACCGGTGCCGGAGATCGATCGGGAGCTGCCCCAATCGATCACCGCCATCCGGCCCGGCACTGTCGGCGGTGAGTTCTTCATGACGAAGGGTCATCAGCATCCCGACGCCCAGGGAGAGATCTATCTGGGTTTGGGTGGGGTGGGTGGGCTACTGCTCTTCGACGGCGAGCGGGTGGCCTGGCTTGACATGGCGGAAGGGCTGATCGGTTACATCCCGCCTGGCTGGGCTCACCGCAGCGTCAACACCGGGACGGCCGACTATCGCTTTCTGGCCGTGTATCCGGGTTCAGCCGGTCACGACTACGGGTGGGTGGTCGAACATGGGATGGGATCGCGTGTCGTCGCCGGTCCGGCCGGTCATCTCTTGACTCCGTTCACTGCGGCCTCAGCGTGAACGGCCGGTCCTGAAGATGCTGATCGCCCACGATTTGGGAACCACCGGCAACAAGGCTTCGCTGCATGACCACACCGGACGCCTGGTCGCGGCGGTCACGGAGGCGTACCCGACGCACTACGGTCGGCACGGCCGGGTCGAGCAGGACCCACAGCAGTGGTGGGTAGCCGTGTGCGACGCGACCCGCCGGCTGATGGAAGGTGCGGCCGTCGCCCCGGGCCAGATCAGCGCGGTAGCCCTGTCCGGTCAAATGATGGGCGTTGTCCTGCTGGACGAGCACGGTGATCCGGTGCGACCATCACTTATCTGGGCCGACACCCGCAGCGGCAGTCAGTGTCGAACTCTGGTGGACGCGATCGGGGCAGAGCGGGGATACCGGATCCTGGGTCACCGGCTGAATCCCACCTACTCGCTAACCAAGCTGATGTGGGTACGTGACTTCGAACCCGAGGTCTTTGCCCGAGCGCGCCGGTTCTGTTTGGCCAAAGATTTCGTGGTGTCACGACTGACCGGTGTCGTAGCTACCGATCCGTCCGACGCCTCGAGCACCAACGCATACGACCAGGAAAATGGACGCTGGTCCGACGACGTGCTCGCTGCGGCCGACATCTCCCCGTCGCTGTTCCCCGAGATCCTCGCCTCGACCACCGTGGTTGGTGGCGTTACTGCCGCCGCCGCCGCGGCGACCGGCCTGGCCGCGGGCACTCCAGTAGTCATGGGCGGGGGTGATGGACCCATGGCCGCGGTCGGTGCCGGGGTGGTTTCGGCGGACGACGGGGCGTACGTCTATCTGGGTTCTTCCTCCTGGGTGTCGGTGAGCTCATCAAAACCGCTGCTTGACCTGCCCGAGATGCGCACAATGACCTTCGATCACGTCGTGCCCGGGCAGTTTGTCCCGACGGCGACAATGCAGTCCGGCGGTGGCTCCTTGAGCTGGATCGCCGACCTGCTCGCCGGCACCGGGGACGTCCCCAGGTTTGATCGGTTGGTAAGTGAAGCAGGCGTGGTCGAGGCGTCAGACGATGGCCTGTACTTCCTGCCTTATCTGCTGGGGGAGCGTTCGCCCTACTGGAATCCGGCCGCTCGAGCAGCGTTCGTCGGTGTGGGACGCCAGCACGGCCGGGCGCACCTGACCCGAGCAGTGCTGGAGGGCGTGGCGTTCAACCTGGCCACCTGTATCAGCGCATTCCGTGAAAACGGGGCTGCGGTCGACCGGGTGGACGCGATCGGTGGTGGCGCGGTTAGCGATGTCTGGTTGCAACTATTAGCCGACGTGTGGGGCTGCACAGTGCGACGGCGCGCCGTCGTGGAGGAGGCCAACAGCCTCGGCGCTGCCGTCACCGCGGGCGTCGGGGTGGGACTGTTGCCGGACTTCACCGTAGCCGGCGCCTTATCCGATGTGGTGGCTGTGTTCGAGCCCGACGCCGCTCGCAACGCGCTCTACCGCGCCCGGCACGAAGTGTTCCTGGACGCCTACCGACGGCTGGAACCGTGGTTCGGGAAGCCCGAGTGAGCGCCCCGACCGTGCTGGTCACCAGCAGGTCGTTTTCCACCGGCCGCCTGGACCTGGTGGCTCGGCTGACCGCCGCCAGCGCCCGGGTGGTGCGCGGTGCACCCGATCACAACCTCGACTCCTTGCGACCTGTCCTGGCCCACACTGTGGCCTGGATTGCGGGCACCGGGCCGGTCAGCGCCGCGCACCTCACCGCGGCCCCCACCCTCCAGCTGCTTGCCCGCTACGGGGTGGGAGTAGATGCGGTCGACGTCGAGGCGGCGAGCAGCGCCGGAATCTACGTCACCAACACTCCCGGTGCCAACAGCAGCGCGGTCGCCGAACACGCCCTGGCTCTGCTGCTCGCGTCCCTGCGGCGTGTGGTCTCCGGCGACCGGTCCGTGCGGGCCGGGGACTGGTCAGTGCAGCGTGCCCGCGAGCTGAGCACACTGACCGTGGGAATCGTCGGGTTCGGCCGAATAGGCCGCGCCCTCACAGCACGGTTGCTGCCGTTCGGCACGGTCGTGTTGGTGTACGACCCGGCGGTGTCCGATGTTGACATCGCCGCGGCCGGCGCGACCCCGTGCCACCTGCCCGACCTACCCGGCCGGTGCGACGTGGTGTCCCTGCACGCGCCGGGGCAACACCGCTTGGTGGATGCCGAATGGCTGCGGGGGGCCGACCCCCACCTGATATTGCTCAACACGGCCCGGGCGTCGCTGGTGGATGAGCAGGCTGTCGCCACCGCGCTCGCCACCGGAGGGCTGGGCGCGTACGCCGCCGACGACATCGGTGGCGGCCACGGCGAGGTGGACAGCCCGCTGCTCGCGCAACCCCTGTCCGACCGGGTCATCGTCACGCCGCACTCGGCAGCTCAAACGCTGGAAGCCGTCGACAACATGAGCCTCGCCGCGACCGAGGCCGTGCTCGCCGTCCTGGCCGGCCGACCTCCCGCGAACATCATCAGCGGCCCTTGGCCGACCTCCCCAACGGCCTAACCCCGAGGAGACCTCGTGTCTGACGCAAGAGTGCTTGCAGAACTGGTCGCCACCGGTGTCATCGCCGTGCTACGCGCACCCGCACCCGAGGCCGCCCTAGCCACCGTCGATGCGCTAGTTGCTGGCGGCGTCACCGGCATCGAGATCACCTACTCCATCCCAGACGCGGCGGCCGTCATCGCCGAATGCCGCCGCCGTCACGGCAGAACCATCCTGCTAGGCGCCGGCACCGTGACCACGGCTGCGCAGGCCGAGCAGGCCGTACAAGCCGGGGCAAGTTACCTGGTCAGCCCCGGCACCACCCGCCCACTGGCCGAGGCCATGCGAGCCACCGGCGCGGCGGTCATGCTTGGCGCCTTAACCCCAACTGAGCTCATGACAGCGGTGGAACTCGGCGCCACGGTGGTCAAGATCTTCCCGGCCTCGCTGGGTGGGCCGGCCTACCTCAAGGCTCTCCGCGGGCCCTTCCCGGACACTGCCGTGATGCCCACCGGCGGGGTGACCGCAGCAAACCTGGCCACCTGGCTAGCCGCCGGCGCGGTCGCCGTTGGCGCCGGCGGCGACCTATGCCCTCCGGCCGCCATTGCAGCGGGCGACTTCACCCGCATCCAATCGCTGGCCGCCGAGTTCGCCGATGCGCTGCACGCCGCGCGCGCTGCGGCATGACCGACGATGGGACGTATCTGGGGTTCGTCGGGGTCAGCACCGGGCAGTCCTCGATACGCAAAGTTTTCCCGGCCTGGGCGGACACTCTTGGGCTGCCCACCTCCGTCCTGCTCGGGCACGATCTGCCCCCCGGCGCGGACGCCACGGACTACCGCGACCTCGTAACCCAAATCCGCGACGACGGCCACCACCGGGGTGCCCTAGTTACCACCCACAAGGTGAGCGTGTTCAACGCGGCGGCGGACCTGTTCGACGACCTCGACGACCTGGCGCGCACCTTCGGTGAGATCTCCTCCATCTATAAGCGGGGATCACGCCTATGCGGCGCCGCCAAGGACCCGATCACCGTTCGGCTGGCGCTGGAGGAGTTCGTTGGGATGGATCACTTCGCCACCACGGGGGCCGAAGTCCTTTGCCTAGGCTCAGGCGGTTCGGGTATGGCGCTAAGCCACCAGCTAGGGACCCGACGCGACCGCCCGGCGCGGGTGACCTGCACCGCACGGACCGACGCGGGGCTGACCCACCTGCGCGACCTGCACTCCCGCGCCCGACTCCCGGAAGGCTTGTACCGGTACGTCGTTACGTCCGACCCCACCGAGGCCGACGCGCTCGTCGCGGATCTGCCACCCGCCAGCTTGGTCGTCAACGCCACCGGCCTGGGCAAGGATCGGCCCGGGTCGCCCTTGACGGACCAAGTGCGGTTCCCGCGGAGTGCGCTTGTCTGGGAATTCAACTACCGCGGGTCACTGGAATTCTTGCAGCAGGCGCAGGCGCAACGCGCCGCTCGCGGGCTGCTTCTCGAGGACGGTTGGCGATATTTCGTGCACGGGTGGTCCCAGGTGGTCGCCGACGTGTTCAACATCCCCATGACACCCGCCATCGTCAGCGAGTTGAGTCGAGTCGCCGCGGCGATCAGATGAAGATGGCCCGAACGGTTCTCGGCGACCGCCCTGCTGCGTCCCTCGGCCGCGTCGACTACCACGAACACCTGTTCCAGGTCAGTCCCTTGTTACCGGGCGACGACCTTACCGACGAGGGTGCCAGCGCGGGCGAGGCCGCGCTCCTGCGGGCATCAGGCTTCGCCACCATGGTCGACGCCACCCCCACCAGCCTCGGGCGGAACCCGGCCGCGCTCGCCCGGACCAGCGCCCGAAGCGATCTCAGCGTCATCGCGACCACCGGAGCGCACCGCGAGCAGCACTACCAGACCTCGCACTGGCTGTTGGACCAATCGGTGGCGGCGCTAACCGAGCGCTTCGTCGCCGACGTGCAGGTCGGCATGCCGGCTTTAGACCAGCCGGCCCGGGCTGGCCTCGCCCGTGCACCGGACGGAACTCCGGTGCGGGCCGGCATGTTGAAGGCAGGGATCGGCTACTGGTCGATAACACCATTCGAGATGCGGGTCCTGCATGCCGTCGCCGACGCGCACACCCGGACCGCCGCCGCCGTCATGATCCACCTTGAGCACGGATCGGCCGCCTTCGAGGTTCTAGACGTTCTCGCCGCGGCCGGCGTCGATGCCTCTGCCGTGGTCCTGGCCCACGTCGATCGCAATCCCGACCCGGGCCTGCACTCGGAACTGGCCGCGCGCGGCGCATACCTCGGCTACGACGGCATGGGGCGGCACGCCCGGTGGCCAGACTCGGTGGTGCTGGCCTGCCTGCTGGACACCGCCAGCCGTGGCGGCGCGCAGCGGATCGTTCTTGGCGGCGACGTCGCCCGCCGCACGCGATACGTGGCGTACGGGGGAATGCCAGGACTGGCCTACCTAGGCGACCGATTCGTGCCGCGACTGCTGGCATCCGGCGGCGACGCCCTCGCCCGCGCCGTCCTGGAGCACAACCCGCAGCGGCTTTGCGGCCGATTCTCCTAAGCATTGCCATAACTGCTTGACATCCTGTAGTAACAGGTGGTGTGATTCACACGACCGAAAGTGGGGATCTCGTGAGCGGACTGTCGGGTGCAACCGTGGTAGTCACGGGCGCTGCCGGCGGTATCGGCGAGGCGGCATCGGCGTGGTTGGTGGCCGAGGGCGCCCGAGTCTTCGACCTTGATCGTCAGGCACCCCAGCGTCGCTCCGGAACCTATGTACCGATCGACGTCATAGACCCGGACAGCGTGGACGCCGCCGTCGCCGCCGTCGCGCACTCCACTAATCGCATCGACGGTCTGGTCGTTGCGACCGGCTTGTCGGAGGTGTCGACCCCCGCCGAGGACATGGCGCTGGACGTGTGGGACCGCACCATGAACGTCAACCTGCGAGGCGTCTTCCTGACCTGCCAGCGCTTCGGCCGCGTCATGTTGGCCCAGAGCGCGGGACGCATCGTGACCATCGCCTCCATGTCGGGCAACCACGTCGTCAACGTCCCGCAACAACAAGCCGCTTATAACGCCTCCAAGGCTGCTGTCGTGGCGCTCACCCGTTCGTTGGCCTACGAATGGGCGCCCCGTGGCGTGCGGGTCAACGCCGTGTCCCCCGGGTACGTTGATACCCCATTACTGGCCAACCGGCCCTACCTGCATGAGCAATGGAAACGAGCGACACCCGTCGGGCGCTTCGCCGATCCACACGAGGTGGCCGCCGCTGCCGGCTGGCTGCTCAGCGACGAAGCCGCATTCTGCTGCGGTACCGAGCTTCTTATGGACGGCGGGTACAGCCTGTCATGACCAGGACGACCCGCGATTACAACCGCGCCGACACCGGACTCGTCGACCGGCCCATCGGGACCAGCATGTCCTACCCCGGGACAAGCACACCAGACAGCCTCAACCTCGGCCGCGCCGCCGTTGTTCTGGGGCTTGACGCGCAGCAAGCCGAACGGAACACTCGTTGACGATCACCGCGCGCAACGCGCAGAGTCGGAGGGCGGTGGGCGCCGCCGGTTCTCCTCGGCGATCTTGGTGAGGGGCCGGTGTTACCCCTGGTGATCGGTTACGGCTCGAGCATTTGGTGGGCAGCAAACGTACCGGAGTCAGCAATCCGACCGCATCTTCGGCTCCGGGCTGAGCCGCAGGGTCGTGGCCGCGGCTGTGGCTCCTACCATGGACGAGCTGCCTGAGCTTCCGTATTTGTTGCGGTAGGCGGTGTCAATGCGTTCGCGCAGTCCGGCGGTGCCTTCGCCGACGTCCTCGACGACGGCGTCGGCTTCTAGGCCCGGGACGCGGATACGGGCTTTGCGAGCGCGCAGGGCGTGACCGAACCAACCGGTGTCGCGTCGGTACCAGGTCCGCACGTACACCTCCCCGTCGGCGCACACGAGCCAGATCGGCGTCCAGCGGTGCAGGGTTCCGTTGGTGCGCTTGACGGCGATGTGCAGTTCGGTGGCCGCATCCATCCGCTCCAGCTCGTGCGGGGACCAGTTTTCAGTCATGAGAGGAAACCTCCTTGGGATTGTTACCCGTGTCGTTGGCCGGAGCCGCGGGGGCAGGTGGAGTTGCCGCGGTTGGTAGAGCAAGGGAGGTCACGCTGCACGGAGTCTGGGGTGGTCAGCACAGCGCAGTTGTTGGCAATACAGGTCGACGCCTAGGTGTCCGATGCCGCTGGTCAGCTTGTCTGTTCCGGAGCGAGAACCGACGGGCAAGCCGCTGACGGGGCCTCGAGCTGTCTGGTGTCGCCGCCGCGGTCGGCGTGGGCGTGGGGTCCCGGTAAGGCGACAAGGTTTCCGGCTGGGGCGGCCACGGGAGGCGCACCAGGTGGGCGCTGGCCCGGGTCCGTGTCGCCAAAGCCGTGAGCCTGTCGTTGGCGTACGCGGCGGCTTTGCCGGTCGCTGCGAGGAGGATCTTCGCGGGCCTGGGGTGGCTGGTTGCCGGTGCGCGAGGGCGTCGGCTCGACGCAGCGGACACGCGATGCGGCCGGGCGAGCCGTTGGCATCCGGGTGGGACGCTCACCGTTGGCTGATCCTGGCGTCGTCGGCGACCGGAAAATACAGGTACAGGCCCATCGCCTGCATCATCGTGCGCAGCGCGCCGCGAAGCGCGCGCTGCTGGCTCTCGTCCAGGGAAGCCAGGGCCCGGTCCTCTGCCTTTTTGGTGGCGGCGTGGGCGCGAGTGAGCAGCTCGGCGCCCCCCGGCGTGATCCGCACCTGAAGGATGCGCCCGTGGGTCGGATGTGGCTCCCGGCGGATGAGACCTCGATCGAGTAACCCGGCGATCGCCGTCGACGTGGACTGCGCGGTGATCCCGTTCCGCTCGGCCATGGTCGCGGCGGAGAGCGCTTCGGGATCGACCAGACCAAGCTGGGCGAGCGCGCCGTACTGCGCATGCGTGAGCGAGAAGTTGCGGAGCGTCCGGTCGACGTCCTGCGCGAGCGATGTGCTGACCCGCCGCATCAGGTAGGTGAGTCGCTCCTCGAAGTTCTCCGCCGCCATCATCACGCCCTCGCTCCGCCCCAGCATCGCTTGCTTGCTCGTGCTGCCGCCATCACGGCAGAGGTTAGCCTGCTTATCAGTTATCTGATATGGTACCTGATTAGCGAGTCACGGACACACGAGGGTAGGTCACCAGCTCAGCTCACACGGCCGTCGTGGTCACCGGCGCCGCCGGCCAGGCTTGGCCGAGGCTCTCGACGCCCGACCGGCCGACAACCAGGTCGTCCCGAGACTCGACGGTAGACACCCCGTTAAGCGACAGGAGACGTCATGAAGGTGCTTGTTCTCGGTGCTGGCGGCAAGACCGGTAGTGCGGTGGTGCAGCAGGCCATGGCCGCCGGTCACCAGGTCACTGCCTTCGTCCACCACGCCGGCAGCTATCACGGCCCAGCTGGGGTGAGGGTCAAGGAGGGCGACGCGACCGACGCAACCGCCATCGCGGGCGCTGTGGCGGGCCAGGACGCCGTCATCGACACCATCGGCGGCAAGACCCCGTACAAGTCGAACATCACGCTCGAGAGGGATGCAGCCAAGGCGGTCATCGCCGCCATGCAACGCCACGCCGTCCGCCGACTGCTCGTCACCTCCTCGGTGGGCGTGGGCGACAGCGTGGCCAACACCACCGCGCTCGTGCGGATCCTGCAAAGAACCTTCCTGCGCGGCGCGAGCGTGGACAAGGCCGCCATGGAACGAGACGTCGAAGCGAGCGGACTGGACTGGACCATCGCGCGCCCACCGATCCTGAACGACGACCCGGCTACCGGCCACGTACAAGTCTTCGACCCAGCAACCGGCGCCAAGGCGCACAAGATCGCCCGATCCGACCTCGCGGCATGGCTGATCGCCGAGCTCGCCAACAGTGACTACGTGCACCGCGCGGTGACCGTTGCCACGAACTGACCTCCTCAGTCAGGGACCGGCCTGAGCATCTAGTTCGGCTACTGAGGCGCCCCACCGGCGCAGCAGCCGACCCGGCCCGACGCCGGACGCGGGACGCCGGACGACCTACAGACCGGGCCTACCGGGGGAACCCCAACCGCCACCGGGAGCTCCAGGGGCGGTCGCCACTCTGGACACTCAGCTCAGCCAGCCGCTGAGCTGTCAAACCCGTGACCATCGGACATGCCAGGGCGGTTTAAACGCCGCCGCGCTGGGCGCTACGGCACGGGGACCTGGAAGCAGACAGGATTGAGGAGATCGTCTGATAGTGGCCGATGAGGCACAGGATCGCGATCAACCCAGCCTCGCCGAATGCGGTAGTGGCTTCCTGACAAAGCTCGTCAGATACAGTGTGCTCCGTGAGCAGGTTCACGGCCAGCCGATGCGCCACCGCCCCGGGCTCACTCAGACCAGCCGGCGCTCGTCGTTGGACGATGGCGTCGATCGCGCCGTCCGGGACACCCGCCACCCGGGCGGCCGAGATGTGCGCGTCGAGCTCGTATTCTGCCGACCAGGTGGAGCCGACGGTCAGGATCACGACCTGTCCAACGTCGGCCGCCATCTCGGACGCGGCGATCTGCCCGGTCCACTGGCCCAGACCCTGCGCAATGCGCGGCACCCTGAGCAAGGCCGTTGAACGGGCCGACGAACCGCCCGTCGCTCAACCGCGCGGTGAACCCGCTCTCCGCGGCCTCCGCAACGACCACCCGCGTCAGCAGGTCGTACACCTGGCGCTGTTCGTCATCAAGATCGGCCGGAGCGAGCAGGGCAAGCCGTCCGCCAAGCCGGTCAGAATCATTTGAGGCGGCTGTGACCATGGCGTTCCCTTTGTTGTCGGAGATTCGTAAGCCGGGTCGCTCTGCCGCCGTGACCCCGCGACGAGGTCATGCCGGCCGGACCGGCAGGAGTTGGCATGCTGCACTGTCATAGAGTGGTCATCCACCGGCCTGCGGGTGCTGCGGGTGGTCGCCGAGACCGGCTCCGTTCACCAAAGCCGCGGCGGGCTTGGGGTACACGCAATCCGCGGTGTCCCGGCAGATCGCTGTGCTGGAGCGTGCCGTGGGCACCCGGCTGTTCGAGCGAGCGCCCGGGGGTGTGCGGCTCACCGCCGCCGGAGCGACCATGCTGCGGCATGCCTCAGCTGCGCTAGACGAGGTCGATCGCGCCGAGCGCCTCCTGCACGGGCCGGCGCCGGTCGGCGGCACCGTGCGCCTGGGCCTGTTTTCCAGCATCGGTGCCGCGCTCCTTCCGGAGGCGCTCAGCTTGATGCGGCATCGCGCTCCCGACGTCGAGGTCGTCACCCGGGAGGGCTCGACCGCGGCGCTGACCCGCAGCCTGCGCGCTGCCACCCTGGACTTGGCCGTGATCTCGTCCCGGCCGCCCTACCCGCCGCCGGACGACGACCAGGACCCGCCGCTCGAGTTAGAGGTCCTACTTGAAGGCGAGCTGCTCGTCGCCGTGCCTGCCCGCGGGCAGTTCGGGCAGTCAGGTGCGGTGACCCTGCTCGAGCTGCAGCACGAGAGGTGGATTTCCAGCCCGGAAGTGGCCGGTGAACCCGCGCTAGGTTGCCTTTCACGGGTGGTCAAACTGGCCGAGCCCGGCTACCTGTGCTGTCTTGGCGCGCGCGCTTTTGGGCATCCCGGTCGCGCCCAGGCCCGAGCCGCGGCAGGTCCGCGATCTGAAGTTGCGACCCCGACGTCGGGCACCTGAGCCTGGACTGCGACGTCCTGGCTCGTCCAGGGCACCGACCTGCGCGTCGTCGCCTACACCGCCGCACCGGGCCAGGGCAGACGCCGAAGCACTCGCCCTCATCGGGATGCTCGGCCTGCAAACCGTCAACTGAGGGTCGAGTCCTCGGACGTGGTGTGTCAAGCGGTCACCACATGATCCGGTGTTGTCAGGTTAGGGCATAGGCGCCTCGAGCAGGTCGGTGATGGTGACCGCCTCGCCGCAGCTGGGGCAGGGTCCGCCGTAGTCGAGCCGGCGGCAGGGTCGTTGGCAGTCGGGGCACCATTGCTGGCCGCTGAGGCGTTGGCCGCAGTCGTCGCATTCGTAGACGCTGTACTGACGTCGGGAACGGCCCGCTTTCAGCGCTGGTGGTGCGGTGATCCTCGGGGCGCTGCGCCGGCGGTGGGCACGTTGTCGGCATGCTGGGCTGCAGAAGCGTTGGTCGGTGCGGCCGGACAGCGGTGCGGCGCAGACTGGGCAGGCTCGGTCGGTGGGAGCCGTGACGGAGCCGTCACGCGGCGGGCGCTTAGGCACTGATCGCCTCCGGTTCAGCGGGCAGCGTTGTCGGGCTGCTGCTGCTGGTGGTGTGGCGGAGCGGGCCAGCACGTCCAGGCCGAGGTAGCGGCGCCCTTCGATCCATTCGTCGTGTTGTTCCCCCGCAAGCGGGAGGTGCCCCCAGGCCAGGACCGCACCGACCAGGCGGATCAGGGAGCCACGGTCGGGGAAGATGCCCACGACGTCGCTCCGGCGCCGGATCTCCCGGTTGAGACGCTCCTGGGGGTTGTTGGACCAGATCTGGCGCCACAGTTCCTTGGGGAACGCGGTGAAGGCGAGCACGTCGGCGCGGGCGGTGTCCAAGTGCTCGGCGACGGCGGGCAGCTTCTGGGCCAGGGCGTCCATGATCCGGTCGTACTGGGCGGCGACGGAGGCGGCGTCGGGCTGGTCATACACCGAGTGCAGCAGCGTCTTGACCCACGGCCAGGACGACTTTGGGGTGGCGCTCATCAGGTTCGCTGCGTAGTGCGTGCGGCAGCGCTGCCAGGACGCCCCGGGCAGGGTCGCCCCGATCGCGGCGACCAGCCCGGCGTGCGCGTCGGAGGTGACTAGCCGGACCCCGCTCAGGCCGCGGGCGGTCAAGTCACGGAAGAAACCCAACCAGCCGGCACCGTCCTCTCCGGAGGTGACCTGCAGGCCAGGATCTCGCGGTGCCCGTCGGCGTTCACCCCGGTCGCGAGCAGCGCGTGCACCCCCACGACCCGGCCGCCCTCACAGACCTTGGAGGACCAGCGCGTCGGCGGCCACGAACGGGTACGGGCCGGCGTCCAGCGGCCGGGTCCGGAACGAGGCGACCTGCTCCCCCGCAAGCGGGCGGTACCCCCAATCAAGCTTACGGGCCATCACGCTCACCTGCGACGTCGACAGCGCGGTGATCCCCAACGTCTCCACCAGCTTCTCCATCCGGCGGGTGGAGACCCCGAGCAGGTAGCAGGTCGCGACCACCGTTGTCAGTGCCCGCTCAGCGCGCTTGCGCCGCTCCAGCAGCCAGTCCGGGAAGTACGACCCGGAGCGCAGCTTCGGGATCGCCAGCTCCATCGTCCCGGCCCGGGTATCCCACTCCCGAGCCCGGTAGCCGTTGCGGGAGTTCACCCGCTCCTGGCTGCGCGCGCCGTACGGGGCGCCGCAGACCGCGTCCGCCTCGGCGCCCATCAACGCCTCCACGAACGTCTTGAGCAGCGCCCGCAACAGGTCCGGCTCGGCCGGATCGATCTGCTCAGCCCACGCCAGCGCAGGGTCAATACTGGTCGTGACGGTCATCGTGTCGATCTCCTTCAGAGTGGCTTACCCAGGTCTTCTGAAGGATCACGCGGTGACCGTCCTCTACGCCCTCACGACACGCTGGTCGCCGAGGCCGTCGTACACCACGTCCGTGGACTCAACTCGGCGACCTCTTCGACGGTCAGGGCGTTGTTCACCCGGAATACGTGCGGATTTTCAGTTTTGCTTAGCCTTTGTGCCGGTCAGGAGGTTGGGTGCTGCGGTCTATAAATCCGTTGCGAGAGCTTCGAAGGTTCGAATCCTTCACCTGCCACCGAGTGTTCGAAGGGCCGTGACCAGGGGTGATGCCGGTCTGGGTCCTTCACCGTCGGGTGGACGACGGCAAATTGGGCGCGGGGAAACCCGCCGGGCCGGCGCTAAGCGCTTGATCCTGTGATGGTCATACCCGGCAGACACCTCGCAGGGGGCACTATACGTCGGCGTGCGGTCAACCCGGTTCAGCTCGACGGTCTCGGCCCATCTTCGCTTCTGCTCTGTTCGCTCCTGACGGCTGCACCTGGCCCGGGCCGGGCCGCCGTTGCCTGGCACTAACCTGGACCGGGGGGAAGGAGGTGTTGTTCCCGATGAACGGGGGACACCTGCCGCCTGCTGCCCGGTCGCCGGTGGTCGTGACCGACACCACGCAGGAGTCCGCGTCGGTGCTGGGCACTGACTTCTTTGCGTTCGAGACGCCGCGAACCACTGCGGGCTCCAACCTATGAGACCGATCCCAGGGGCCGCCGGGAGGTCTCGGCCAGCCTTCCGTGAGTCACACACCGATGGCCGCGGCCGCCCGCCGGTACCGCTGTGCTTCGTCTTGGAGGTCGACGCCGCCAACGCCGGTTGCTACACGTTCGTTGGTCGTCGCCATCCGGAACAGCAGGGCACGGGCCACCGCCGCAACGGACACATCCACCACTTGCAGCAAGGACGGATGGGCCCCGTGCCAGCACAGCGCGTCGGCCACGACGACTCCCTCAGCGTACGAGGGCGGACGCCAGTAGGGCGAGATGTCGATGACCGCCGGGGCCAGCCCGGGCGCAAAGAGGACGTTGCGCGTTAGATCTGCGTGCACGATTTGCGGTCGGCCCAGCGGCTCCAGCGCACCCTCGAGTCGTCGGGCTAGATGAACGAACTCTGGGCGGAACAGCATGGTTCGCTCTTGCCACGCAGCTCTATCGCCCAAGGCCCACCAGTCCTCGCGGACATCGAGGCAGTCCGGACGGTCCAGATGAGCAACGGCGCGGTGGAACAATCGGCCGGCTTGAATGACGTCCGCCCACCTCGATGCTGCCGAGGGGATGTGCTCCGCTCCTTGAACCCACCGGGTCGCCGACCATCCCTCGCAGGCCCAAGCGCCCTGGCACGTGGGGACCGGCCGGGCCAGCCGGACGCCGTCGGGAACGAGATCGACCAACACCGTGCCTAACCACTCATGCACCGGTCCGGTCTCCGGCTTCAACACGACATCCCCTGCGACCCAGGAGCTGCCGCGGCCGCCGGCCAACCGTCGAGCGGGGCCGTCGGCGCCAAAGGCCCGCAGAACCGTCAAGGTAGGCGTAGCCGCTGACACGGAAGCACCATAGAACAGCCGGACTATAACCGCGCCGGCTAGTCGCGACCTCCGCACGCTCTATGCCACGTTAGAAAGGCGCGGCGTCAAGTCGAAACTTGCTCCGCCGGCCCTCGCCATTCTGGAGCACTCCTCGGGCGGCATCATTGGCGAGCGGGCCGGTGAGGACCACTGGCCCGCGGTCGTCATCCTTAGCCGGGTTGGGGTAGCGGCCGACGGCCGCTCAACGCGAGCACCAAGGTTTCCGCGTCAGCTCGCACCATGGTTCCTGATCCCCGGGACCAGTCCAGGTCGTCGGCGCGCGGTTCCATGCCGCTGATGTCGATGCCGAAGTGCGCCAAACTGCGACGCGCGGTCAGGTTGTCGAGCACCACCCGCATCCGTTCCGGTGGCAAACGGCGGCCGATATCAAGGGCAACTGTGACGTCCAGCCCGTGGACCACCGCGTGCACAAGCGCGCCTTCGGCGCCGCCGCCGGGCGGTCGCCACGCTTGCAGCCGCTCGGAACGCAGGGCAGCGATCAGATAGCTTGCCGGCCGCTCGGCGTCTTGTCGGGCGAGTTGGTCGGCCATCGTGTTGAACCGGAACCGGGACCGCAGTAGGTGAAACAGGACGTTGGGCACAGCACGGTTGGCCGGCATCGTGACGTGCGCGACGACCCCCCGCACCCGCCAGATCCTCCGCAGTACCTGACGCGGTACCTGTTACCGCAGATCGGCTTTTAGTCGCTGCGGAGCCAGGACGTCTCGTCGAGGGTCAATGACCTCTCTCCACCGCACACGGTCCGTTATCCTTATGTTACGCATGCAGGGCTGTCCCGCTGGTTCCGGGAACCCACCCACCAAGAGGGGCCCCAGGCCCGTATGAGAGCGCGTGGTGAAGGACGATGATGGCGCTTCAGCCGGCTGAAGAACGACGTAGCGGTGGAGGCCGCACCACCTCCCGCGACGTCGCGGCGGCATCAGGGGTGTCTCAGGCGACCGTATCCAACGTGATCAACCATCCGGATCTGGTTGCGACGGAGACGCGGGAGCGTGTGCGCGCCGCGATGGATCGGTTGGATTTCGTCGTTCATGAACCAGCTCGCTTACTTCGTGCTGGTCGTGCCGCAGCGATCGGTTTGTGCGTTCCTGACGTGGGTAACCCTTTCTGGGGCGAAGTCACGCGTGGAGCGGCTGCTGCGGCTACCGAACACGGCGCTGCCTTGATTGTGTGCAGCACCGAGGAGTCAACTGTCAAGGAGGCCGACTTGTTACGCCTCCTCGAGCAACAGCGAGTCGGTGGCATCCTGGTGGCCCCTCTCGAGCCGGACCTGGCGGAACTGGACCGTGTCGTGAAACGTGGCACGCCGGTCGCCCTCCTGAACCGGCGTGACACGCGAGGCCTTCTTCCGTTCGTCACTGTCGACGATGTCGAGGGCGCCCGCATGGTCGGTGAGTATCTGCTGGCGCTGGGTCATCGGCGTATCGCTGTGGTCAACGGCTCCACGGTGATCTCGTGGTGCGCCGACCGCTGGCGCGGCATCTGTCTCGCCGTAGAGCAGGCGGGGCTGGACCCTGAGGACGTGCTCCAACAGGTGCCGGTGGATGCGCAGAAGGCCTCTGAGGGGGAGCGCGTCGCCTCAGATGTGCTCGAGCTTGCACCGCGGGTTACTGCTGTGTTTTGCGTCAACGACCTACTCGGCTTGGGCATTTTGCGCGGTTTCACCCAGCGAGGTGTCAGCGTCCCCAAGGACATTTCTCTGGTGGGATACGACGACGACGACTTCACCGAGATGCTCCTGCCGGCGCTGACGACGGTGCGGCAAGAGCCCCACCGGCTCGGCTACTCCGCGGCGGCGCGACTCATCCAACGCAAGGTCCTCGGCAGTCCCATGTCGGCGGAGGCTGCCGGCGACATCCTGGTTCCAGAGCTGGTGGTCCGAGAGTCTGCTCGTCGACCCCGGGGCACTCCTGCTGGCCAGGTCGTTCCGATCAAGCAGCAGTGGGCGACCCCTTGACACTTTGAACGCCCGGCTCTAGGTTCCCATGATTAATACGTATCAACAATACATCAACCTCAGTGGGCTCGGGAGTAGAACATGCGTTCGACAGTGTTGTCGGTAGTGATTGCCTCCTCGGTGGCCGTAGCCCTGAGCGCCTGCAGCAGCGGGGCTCAGACGTCCACTTCGACCGGTTCAGGCGGCGCTTCGGGGAGCGCTTCAGCGGGGAAGTTCGAGAAGAAGAGCCCGTTGAAGATCGGTTACTCGGTCTACGACATGGCAAACCCGTACTTCCAGAACTACGCCAAAGGCATCAAGGCCGAGGCCGTGGCCGCGGGCGCCTCGGTGGTGTTAGCGGACCAGAAGAGCTCCCAGCAGGCGCAGGTCTCGGGTAGCTCGGACCTGATCAACCAGAAGATCAGCGCTCTGATCGTCTCCCCTGTGGAGCCTAACGCTCTCCCGGCGACCGTGACGGCGGCGCACGCCGCGAAGATCCCGGTCGTAATCGGTGACGTGGGCGCGAAGGGTGACTACGACGCGTTCATCCTGTCCAACAACATCAAGGGCGGGGCGCTGGCCGCGGACTACATGGCCAAGAAGCTGAAGGGCAAGAGCGGCAAGCAGCAGATCGGCGTGATCACCCTGCACCCCGGGTCCAACGTCGGCGTCGACCGGGTCAAGGGGTTTATCGACGAGATTGCCAAGTACCCGAACATTCAGGTGGTATCGAAGCTCAACGGCAACGACGCCATCAAGGAAGGGCACGACGCCGCCGCGAACATGCTGGCTGCGCACCCGGGCATGGCCGGGATTTACGCCGCAAACGACAACGAGGCGCAAGGCGCGGTGGCCGCCATCCAAGGAGCCGGCAAGAACCCCAGCAACTACGTGATCATCGGCTTCGATGGCAGCCCGGGCGCCATCGACGCCATCGGCAAGAACACCCAGACCGCGACGATCGCACAGGATCCGTACGCGCAGGGGCGGCTGGCCGTTAAGGACGCTCTGGCTTTGCTGAACGGTAAAAGCATCCACTTCGACGCTCCTGCTACCAAGACGATTACCGTCCCGGTCCAGCTGGTCGACGCGAGCAACCTGGCGGCCTTCAAGGCGGCCCGCGCGGCTCAGAAGTAGGGCGACGCCGTGTCCGTTCACGCGCACAAGGAGCCGCCCTCGGTCAACGTGGCCCGGCCTCTGGTTTCCGCCGAGGGCATCGTCAAGCGCTACTCGGGGGTACACGCCCTCAAGGACGTGTCACTGGCCCTGCTGCCAGGTGAGGTCCATGCCTTGGTCGGGGAAAACGGAGCCGGCAAAAGCACCATGATCAAGATTCTGGCCGGCCTCGAGGCGCCCACCGCCGGCACGGTCATGATCGAGGGAAACCCGGTCCGATTCGCCGGTCCGCATGACTCCCAAGCCGCCGGGATCAGCGTCATCAGCCAGGAGTTCCGGCTGGTTCCGCAGATGACCGTTGCCGAGAACATGTTCTTGGGCCACGAGCCCCGCCGTCTGGGGCTGGTGGACCGCTCCGCGTCCCGGCGCATGACCCGCGACCCGCTGCGCGAGCTCGGGTTGGACATCTCACCCGATCGGCGGGTGGACAGCCTGGCTGTCGCCGACCAGCAGCTGGTGGAGATCGCCCGCGCCCTGTCGCGGGAGTTCCGGGTTCTGATCATGGACGAGCCGACCGCCGCCTTGACCGAGGTCGAGGTCGACAAGTTGTTGACGCTGGTGGAACGGCTACGGGAGACGGGCTGCGCGGTGCTGTATGTCTCACACCGGTTGCCTGAGATCTTCCGGGTCGCCGACCGCGTCACGGTGCTTCGCGACGGTGAGCTGGTCGCACAGATGAAGACCGCTGACACCACTATCGACCAACTGGTGACCCACATGTTGGGCAGAGAGCTGGAAGATGCCACAGAAGCCCAGCACAGCAGCGCCGAACCTGCTGACACAGCAGCAGCGCCTGTCCTGCGGGTGCAGGGTTTGCGCTGCAAGAACGTGGTGGAGCCGGTGGACTTGCAGGTCCGCGCCGGCGAAATCCTCGGCGTCGCCGGATTGGTGGGCTCGGGTCGATCAGAGCTGATGCGTGCCCTGTTTGGGGTAACCCCCGCGACGTTCGGCAGCTATCAGGTCGACGGCAAGGACGTGAAACCGCGCAGCCCCGCTGACGCCATCGACTCAGGTGTTTTCATGCTCAGCGAAGACCGCAAAGCCGAAGGCATCCTGCCGCTGCTGTCCGTGCTGGACAACGCCGTCGTTGCTCAGCGCAAATGGGGCCGTGTGCTGCTGGACCGCGGAAAGGACCGAGAGAACTACCAGTCGCTGCACAAGAGAATGCGCATCCGCTCCGCGAACCCCGCCAACCTGATCACGGCGCTGAGTGGGGGGAACCAGCAGAAGGTACTGCTAGGACGCGCCTTGCTGGCCGACTGCCGTGTGCTGCTTCTGAACGAACCGACCCGGGGCGTCGATGTCGGCGCAAAAGTCGATATCTACCAACTGGTCAGGGAGTTGGCTTCCACGGGCGTCGCTGTCGTCGTCAGCTCATCGGAGGCAGCTGAACTGGTTGCCGTCGCCGACCGGTGTGTGACCTTGTACGCGGGACGGGTCTCCGGCTACCTACAGGGAGCCACAATCACCGAGCCGGCGATTGTGGCTGCCTCGCTGGGCCGTCCGCTGTCGGGACCCACCGGTGGAAAGGCTTCTTCATGACCACAGATGTCGTGACACCAGACAGCATCGACGCTCAGCGACGCCAGGCGGAGGTGCTGGCCGACCGGGTCGCCCGACGGTCAGCGATCGTGGACAGGACCGGGGTCCTGCTCCCCTTTGTCGTCATCTTCATCCTCGCTGTCATCTTGGTGCCCGACTTCTTGTCCGGTGCCAACATCCGCAGCGTCCTGGTCAACGCCTCCATCGTGGCGATCGTGGGCTACGGAATGACCTTGGCCATCGCCATCCGGGGCCTGGATCTCTCCGTTGGCGCCGTCGCTGCTCTTTCGTCGGTCGTCACCGCAGGCACCATCAACTCCGCCGGTGCCCCCCTTGGGGTGGTGACCGGGCTGCTGATCGGCCTCGTCGTCGGACTGATCAACGGGCTGCTCGTGGCGTTCCTACGCATCCCCGCGTTCGTGGCCACGTTGGCCACGATGGGGGTGGCTCGGGGAGCGGCCCTGCTGTACAGCCACGGCAACCGGATCACCATCAGCGGCACCGGCTTTAGGAAGCTCGCCACCGGCTCCCTGCTTGGTGTGCCAGGGCCTTTTCTGCTCGCGGTCCTGCTGTGCGCCTTTACCTTCGTCCTGCTCGAGCGCACCGGGTTCGGCCGGCACGTGTGTGCGGTGGGAGGCAACCCCGCGGCCGCCAGAGAGGCCGGGCTCAACGAACGCCGCCTCACGATCGTCGTGTTCGGGCTTTCCGGTTTGGCTGCCGGGATCGCCGGTGTCCTGATCACCAGCCAGTTGGGCAGCGTGGACGCCACCCCCATCCAAGGACTGGAACTGCAAGCCATCGCCATCGCCGTGCTCGGCGGGACCAGCCTCGCGGGAGGCTCGGGGAACCTGCCTGGGACATTCATCGGAGCCCTGCTACTGGCGATGATCAGCGCGTCGCTGAACCTGCGCAACATTCCGGGCTACTACCAGTACCTGGCGCTCGGGGTTCTGCTGCTGCTGGCGCTGGGGCTCGACACGCTGCGCCAGAGCGTGCGCAGCCGGCTCATGGCAGGAGGCGCAGCATGAGCACCCTCTCTTCGGACAGTGAGCTCCAGCGAGGTAAAGACCCGTCGCCCGGGCTGACTGACCCACCGACAAGTCGCGCCCCAGTGGCGCCGTTGGCTGGGAAGTACGCACTTCAGCTGTTCACCGTCGTGGGGCTTGTTGTGCTGTGCGTCGTCCAACCCGATTTCCGCCAGCTCGGCAACCTCCGCAGCGTTCTGCTGCAGGCGTCGTTCTCAGGTCTTTCGGCGGCCGCGATGACGCTGTTGATCGTGGCCGGGATGTTCGACCTGTCCGTAGCCGGCATCGTGGGGTTGTCCGCGGTGATGGTCGCCACTGTTATGCCGCATACGACGGTTGGCGCCGCCGTCGCGGCGGCCCTGATTCTGGGCCTGGCGCTCGGGCTGCTGAACGGGGTCGTGGTCACCAAACTGCGCTTCCCCCCGTTCATCGCGACGTTCGGGATGTTGAACCTGTACCTCGCCGCCGCTTTCATCTGGACAGCGGGAGCGACCGTGTCCATCGCCGCCGTCGGCTTCCTGCCGTTGGCCACCACGCAGATCATCGGCCTCCCTCTGCTTTTCATCGTGATGGTCATCGGCGTCCTGGCGTGCCACCTGATCCTGACCCGCACCCGCTTCGGGCGGAACCTCCGCGCGATCGGGAGCAGTGAACCGGCCAGCCGGATGGCAGGTCTGCCGGTTGACGGCACCCGCATCGCTGCCTTCGCCTTGGTGGGTTTGTTCACCGCCATCGCTGGTGTCGGGCTGGCCGCGTTGCTGTCCTCAGCGTCGGCCGACATGTCCGTAGGGTTTGAGCTGACCGTCATCGCCGTCGCCGTCGTCGGCGGAACGAGCCTCGAGGGGGGACGAGGGTCGCTGCTTGGCACCTTCACCGCCGCGATCCTGTTCTCGGCTTTGAACAACGCCCTGAACCTGCTCGGCGTCACCTCGTACTGGCAGTACGTCGCTATCGGGATCGTCCTGATGCTGGCCCTCATCGTCGCCGGCCTGCAGAACGGCCGTCTCTCGCTCCACCGGTCCTGACAGCCACGTCGAGTGAACCTCTTCGGGCAGGAACTGACGCGGGAGGAGGTCCTGGCCAGAGTCGGGGACATTTCGCAGGTCGGGGGGCACGTCCCGGCTGTGCTCAGCGAGGGCATGGCCAACGGCGTGCGCACCATCGATGTCCGCTCACCTGGTGGCATCTCGTTCGTCGTGATCGCTGATCGCGGCCTGGACATAGGCAGGGCCGACTACCGGGGCGTACCACTGGTCTGGCGCTCACCCATCGGGGAGGTCAACCCGGTGTTCGCCGACCAGCACCGCTACGGGTGGCTCGATGTCTTTGGCGGTGGGCTTCTCACCACGTGTGGTCTGGGCGCAGTCGGCCAGCCTAGCTACGACGCGGGTGAGAGCCTCGGCCTGCACGGAAAAGTGTCAACGCTGCCGGCGCAAGGGGTCCGCTACTCCGGAGACTGGGTCCAGGACGAGTACGTCGTCACCATCGAGGCTGAGGTCCGAGAGGCGTCGGCGCTGGGCCCAGTCCTGCAAATGCGCCGGCGGATCACGACCACGCTGGGTCGGCCGCACCTTCGGGTGGAGGACGTCGTCACCAATCTGGGGGCTGCGCCGACACCGCACATGTTCCGCTATCACTGCAACTTCGGTTTCCCGCTTTTGTCCGAAGACGCGCGGTTGCAGTTGGGCGGCCTGACGGTCGAGCCCCGTGACGAAGCGTCGGCTGACGCGGCCGACAAGCTGGAGCAGATCTGGGCCCCGTCCCCACGCTCGAAGGAACACGTCTACATCGTTGAACCAGCCGACACGGCGGGCGGGGCTTCGGCCGCGTTAAGCAACCCCACCTTGGCCGGTGGCATCACGGTGTCTCTGAACTGGTCACGGGACACGCTGCCGTGGCTGGTGGTGTGGAAACAGCTCAGCCGCGGCACCTACGTCCTCGCGCTGGAGCCGTCCAACTGCCACGACGACGGTCGCGCCGCCGAACGTCGTCGCGGCACGCTCGTCGAACTCGAGCCCGGTCAGCATCGCCGTTACTGGCTCGACATCACTGTCTTACCCGGCCAAGGAACACAGCCACCGTTCACTGAAGGGACTGCCAATGTCGACTGACACCGAGCAGCTGACGCGTCAACGATCAGAAACAGCCCGTTTCATCGACGCGGCGAACGGCGTTCTTCGCCTGGAGCCGGCGTGGGTTGCCCGGGACTGGTTACCGCCGGGCCGCCGTCTCGGCATCACCGAAAGTGCGTACGACGTGGGAGACCGCGGCTTCATTTGTGAACGGTGGCTCGGTTCTACCACCCGCGCGGACAACCGGGTCGGTCCCGACGACGAGGGGCTGAGCTACATCGTCGACGAACACAACAACCGGCTGACACTCGCGGACGCGGTCAAGTCGGCGCCCGACCTGGTAATGGGTGCCCGCTACGCTGCCACGCACTCCGGCCTGGGACGCCTACCGAAGATCTACGACTTCGGAGCGCGAATTCCTTATCACATCCATCCCCGCCTGCAGCACAGCCGGCGAGTCGGGCGCAACCCCAAGGACGAGGCTTACTACTTCCCGAGCGGCGTCGACCTGGGCGCTCACCCCGAAACATTCTTCGGTGTCCATCCATGGATCACGCGGGAGAAGGCCTACGAGGTCCTCCTTCCCTACTTGCAGGACTGGAACTCCGATGCGATCCTGCGCCATTCGCGTGGGTTCGTGAACGTTCCGGGTGAGGGTTTTCACCTTCCGTCCGGGATTCTGCACGCCCCGGGGACGGCGTTGACCATCGAGCTGCAGGAAGACTCCGACTGCCTGTCGATGTTTCAGGCCCTAAACGCGGGCAAGATCATCTCGAAGGAACTGCTCTTCAAAGACGTCTCGGCCGAGGACCGCGCCAAGTACGGGGAGCGGTACCTGTTGGAGTGGGTGGACTGGGACGCCAACGGCGACCCTTACTTCTACGAGAACCACCACACCCCCCCTCTGGTGATCGTTGACGACCCGGGAGTCCGACAGGACTGGATTTACTACAACACGAGCAAGTTCACCGGGAAGAGGCTGCTGCTGAACCCCGGTGCCCGGCACGTCACCCAGGAGCAAGGCGTCTACAGCCTCCTCGTCTGGCGAGGCAGCGGCACAGTTGACGGGCACGAGATGAACGGTGGCGCGCCGGGCCACGATGAGCTGCTCATCGTCCACGACCGCGCGGTCCTTCCGCACGAGTTCGTCAACACCGGGACCACGGACCTCGAGATCATCACCTTCTTCGGCCCCGACATACACACCGACGTTCCCTCCCTCACGCCCATCATGAGCTGACACGCGAACCGTGTGTGGCGCTGCACGGCTGCGGCGGCCGCGGCGCTCACAACCTGACGTACCGGCTCAAAGTGTGATTCGGCAGCCGGCCCACACGGGGGGCCGGGCGAGCACGGCGGTGAGCCACTTCGTCCGGACTCAACCAGGCCGCCGCCACAGAGGAAGGAGCAATGGCATGACCGTTACCGCGGACGTCCGTGATACCGTCCAGGCGCTGCGCCGGACGGTCTCGGACCTGCACCGTGAGCTGACCCGCTACGAGCTGGTGGTCTGGACAGCCGGCAACGTCTCGGCCCGGGTCCCCGGCCAGGACCTGATGGTGATCAAGCCGTCCGGGGTCTCCTACGACGAGCTGACCCCCGAGCTGATGGTGGTCACCGACCTCGAGGGCACCCTGGTCGAGGGCGAGCACAAGCCGTCGTCCGACACCGCCGCCCACGCCTACGTCTACCAGCACATGCCGCACGTCGGTGGGGTCGTGCACACCCACTCGACGTACGCGGTGGCGTGGGCCGCGCGCGGCGAGCCGATCCCCTGCGTGCTGACGATGATGGCCGACGAGTTCGGCGGCGACGTGCCGGTCGGGCCGTTCGCGCTGATCGGGGACAACTCGATCGGCCGCGGGATCGTCGAGACCCTCCATCACAGCCGCAGCAAGGCCGTGCTGATGCGCAACCACGGCCCGTTCACCATCGGTAAGGACGCGCGCGCCGCCGTCAAGGCCGCGGTCCTGGTCGAGGAGGTCGCGCGTACGGTGCACATCTCCCGCCAGCTCGGCGAGTCGCTGCCGATCGCGCAGAGCGACATCGACCATCTCTACGACCGCTACCAGCACGTCTATGGGCAGTAAACGCCGCGGTACAACATGCCCCACCACCGTTGCAGCGACAGCTAGGGCTGCTCGCAGAATCCAAGCCCGCACAGCAGCGCGGCCCAGGAAACTTCACCTATCAAGGAACCGAGCACGGTTCAGTAGTAGAAAGCCGAAAAATGGTGAACGACTTCGATACCGAAGCGCGCAAGGCGATCCTCGAAGGCCGCACCGCTCTGGGGGTTGAGCTGGGATCGACCCGGATCAAGGCGGTGTTGACCGGACCGGAGCACACGCCGATAGCGGTTGGTGGCGACGACTGGGAGAACCAGTTCATCAACCGGATGTGGACCTACTCCTTGGACGCGGTCTGGGGCGGACTCCAGGCGTGCTACGCCGATTTAGTCGCCGACGTGCACAAGCGCTACGGCATTGAGCTGACCTCGGTGGGCGCCCTGGGAGTGTCGGGGATGATGCACGGCTATCTCGCCTTCGGCTCTGACGGCGAGCTGCTGACGCCGTTCCGGACCTGGCGCAATACCCACACCGGTGAGGCCGCCGAGCGTCTGAGCGCCCAGTTCAGCCACAACATCCCGCATCGGTGGAGCATCGCGCACCTTTACCAGGCAGTTCTCAACGGCGAAGATCATGTCGGTAGCATCGCGCATTTGACCACCCTGGCCGGCTACGTGCATTGGCAACTGACCGGTCGGCAAGTGCTCGGGATCGGTGACGCCAGCGGCATGTTCCCGATCGACACCACCACCGGCAGCTACAACTCAGCCATGCTCAGACAGTTTGATCGTCTCGCCGCCGAGGTCGGAGTCGGCCTGCGGCTGGCCGACCTGCTGCCCGCGACCGCGCACGCTGGCCAGCCGGCTGGGGAGCTCACTGACTCGGGCGCTGCGCTGCTCGACCCGTCGGGGCGGCTCCAGCCGGGCATCCCCATGTGCCCTCCCGAGGGGGACGCCGGAACCGGCATGGTGGCCACGAACTCAGTCGCGCCACGCACCGGAAACGTCAGTGCCGGCACGAGCGTCTTCGCGATGATCGTGCTCGAGCGCGAGCTCAGCCGAGTCCACCGCGAACTGGACCTGGTTACCACTCCGGCCGGCGACCCCGTAGCGATGGTGCACTGCAACAACGGCGCTAGCGAACTCAACGCCTGGGTGGGCTTGTTCGCAGAGTTCGCGAACGCGCTCGGCGCCGAAGTGGACCTCTCGATGGTCTTTGAGGCACTGTTCAATGCTGCCCGGCGCGGTACGCCCGACTGCGGCGGGCTGATGTCTTACAACTATCTCTCCGGCGAGCCCATTACGGAGCTCGACGAAGGTCGCCCACTGTTCTTCCGCTCGCCCAACGGCACCTTCAACCTGGCCACCTTCATGCGCACCCACTTGTTCGCCTCGCTGGCCACATTACGGATCGGCATGGACGAACTGCTAAAAACTGAGGGCGTGCGGCTAGACCAGATGTTCGCCCATGGGGGCCTGTTCAAGACCAAGGGGGTGGCGCAGAGTTTCATGGCTGCAGCCATTAACACCCCCGTCTCCGTTGGGGAGACGGCTGCCGAAGGCGGCGCTTGGGGCATCGCGATCCTCGCGGCCTTCCTCGTTGAGTCAAGCGATGGCCAGCGCTTAGACGAGTTTCTCCGTAATGCAGTGTTCGCCAACACCAACGTGCGGACGGTCCACCCCGACCCTGTTGACGTCGCCGGCTTTGAAGCCTTTATGGAGCGATACGTCGCCGCCTTACCGGTAGAACACGCAGCAGTTCGGCATAGCTAACGGACTTCTTGAGCGGTGGGACACGTCCCCGAGCTCGGCGAGCCCGCCCCTTGGTGGGGCGGTCGATAGGCTCCTGGTCTGCCGACGACCCTGGACGCCCCGAACGACGGTGCCAGTGGCGCCCGTCGTCTTCACGATCTTCCCGAAGGACCTGGTCAATGCGCCGCAGGAGTTCGCACGGCGGCATTTCACTGTCGCCTCCTGGCACGAGATGCCGGCGGGCGGGCATTCGCGGCTTGGGAGTACCCGCAGGACTACGCGCAGGGTGTCCATGACGCCGTGCGGATCGCGGCGCTCGACTAGAACATCGAGGCGCCCATTCGTCGTATCCGCGAGGGGTGGTTGATTGACGGGCTGCCGATCAGCCGGCCGGTGCCGAAGGCCACGATGACGGCCACCCCGCCGAGGGCGAGTTGGCGGCCCCCGGAGCGACGGTCCCTCCAGCCTCGACACTGCTCTAGGTGTCCGGGCGTCGTCGGCTGAGTACGGTTGTCTGCGCGGAATACGCGCGGAAGTTGGCTTGACGGCGGCGTTTGTGCTGGTCGGCGGGTTGGGTGGTGCGGTCTGTAAATTCGCCGGAGAGATCCTACGCAGGTTCGAATCCTGCACCTGCCACCAAGTGTTCGAAGGGCCGTTGACCGGGGAGAATGTCGGTCAGGATGCTTCACCGTCGTCGGTGGGAGACGGCACATCCCGCGCGCCGGAGGCACGCGAAGTGGTGTTAGGGGCTTGGGCCCGTGCTGGTCACGCTGGCATGACGCAGGTCGCGGGTCACCATCGGGTCGCTTCGACTGGTCAGCCGGTCACTTTGGGTCTTCTTTGGCCGCTTGGTCTGACCGGTTGCGTCTTCCCACCGCGCGGCGGGCTTCGGCTGAGTGCTTCCGTCGGGGCTGGGGTGGGCACCAGCTGGCGCCGATGACAGGCCGCGCGCCGCCCTCAGCCGGGCGCAGGACGTGCGTGGTGAGGTGCTGGGTGTGCTATGGCCGCTGAACTGGCTCCGACGTGGCGCTGGTCCGCCGCCAAGTCGCCTGCGCCGATCGTGTCCACCTGTTAGGCAGGGGACGGGCGACGCGGCGACGTACGCGGGGCGCTGTGCGAAGGCAGCGCGCCGTTCGTGCATGTCGAGGCGTACGCCGCCCTGGTCAGCGCATCGGCGCGGTCACCGGTCGGGCTGGTGGGCCCCGTCGGTGTGGACCCGGTGCGGAGATCTACGGTTTCCTCATGCCCAGTGATCTGGCTTTCAAGGCGTTCAACACTATGCACCGCGCCGTGCTGAGGTTGACCCGCAACCGGGTGGGCGC
>JAABUM010001940.1_pt1 | contig 29282 bp, 60 predicted proteins | sample 5559161 | NCBI WGS metagenome assembly JAABUM01 (sample SAMN10711868, study PRJNA513369) | rock metagenome | isolation source: Antarctica rocks | place: Antarctica: Victoria Land, Siegfried Peak nord
CGGAGAACCGGGGGGGGGCACAGCGCCTGGGGCACTTGGCGTGAGCGATTTTACATATTTTTTCCAGCGAGGGTCTGGCCCGGAGAACCGGGGGGGGCACAGCGCCTGGGGCACTTGGCGTGAGCGATTTTACATATTTTTTCCAACGAGGGTCTGGCCCGGAGAACCGGGGGGGCACAACGCCTGGGGCACTTGGCGTTAGCGTTTTTTTAATGGCAAGGCCTGGCCCGGAAATTTAAGAGACACCACGCCTGGAGCACTGTTTTTACTTTTTTTTTTTTTTTTTTTTTGAAAATCGAGCAGGGGGTATATTCAGTATGGCTGCCGGGGGCAGATCAGTCCCCACAGAGCACCGCCTTGCCACCTCAACATGACGTCATCCTGTCGCGGCCGCCTTGCCGCGGCGGAGGGCGCTATATGCCTCTGTGCTGTCGTCGTCACGCGCGGTTTGTGACCAAAACGGAGCGCAACCAGGCGCACAAGCTGAGTTGCGATTATTTCGTGCCTCTGACATCAGCAGTTGCCCCAATAACGCTCGTTCACGAAAGTCAGTACCAGCGCGATGTCTACGAAGTTGCGCTGAGTGACGCACAACCGCACGGATTCACGGCTCAGAATTCAAACAATCATAAAAGCTGTTTTCAGCCTGCAGTAACGAGCGTCGACACAGTTTGGGTACGCTTGAATCCAGAGCCCAGCTGCAATCCCGTTGAGATGGCGCGCCTCAAGGCTGCGCGGCAGCAGATGATGCTGGACATGTACCAGCGGCATCATGAGAGCTTGATCGAGGAAAACAACGACCTAAGGCAGGAGGAGGTGCTGGCGTGGTGCCGGCAGCTGCGCGTTGACGAATACCTCGAGTGCGCTGCTATGATGATGCCAATCTCAAGTTTTCGCCACCCAACGTCTGCATCTCAATGTCTGCATCTCAATGCGCCAGCTGGCGCACGCTGTAACCATCCTGCAGATCGATGCAGGCGCCACGGGCTGTATTGTGCTTCCTGAGTGGCTGTGACATGAGCAGCTGCATGCAGCCGCTTCCACTGCTATTGCTGCAGGCGGTCGGAGCAAGTGGCATGCTCAATGCGCTCTGACGGCAGCATCATGCCAAAGGAGGATGCACGTGCCACCAGCAGGGGCATTGTGTCTACAAGCTAGCTGTGTCCTCAGCAGCAGAGCGCCGCTGGTTGATCTGTCGTGATCCAGAGTTTTAAGCAGACGACGGAAACTAGGCATGCTTCCAGTGTCCCCCGGATCTCATCTGCCAACAGCTTCATGCGCTTACACTCAACAATCGTATCTCTGCCTGGAAGGTCAGGTACCTACCGACCTGCCGTACGAATTTGTTCTGCCACCGCTGTCTGATATCCCGACTTCGCTGTGCCAAAAAATGTTGAGATGGTCCTGACCTACTGCGGGCCGCTGGCGCGGTACGGTTTCAGCAACTCGGCGACGGGCCGCTCATGCTGCTCCAGGATCTTGGCCGCCCGCTCAAACTCGATCCTCAGGAACGCGCATGTGCGCGGGTCCACAGTCCTCCCCAGGTCATGGCTCGTGTCGAAGGGGTCCTGTGTTGAATTCGAACTTGAATTCGACTTGAATATTGAGGAGATTGAGTGGAGATTGCCATGTGGGGATGAGGATGGTGTTTAAATCCCACCATTTAAACAATAGCACTTCAGATACACGCCCCTTGGTGGTCACTTGCGAATTATGCATGCCCTGTATGCGCACCTCCACGCCGAGGAGGTGGCGCTCTGTGCCGATGCGCCGCGTCCAATCCTGCAAGATGGTATGACAGACTTAGCATGCTGGTCTGCAGAAGGTCATCAAAGCGACAGGGCAGTTGTCCAGGCCGACATTGGCGCAGTTTGGATTGCCTGTACATATATGTGACAGCATGACGACACCTGTCACACGAAGAGGAGACAGCCCTGCATGCCAGCGATTCAATAGCTATATAGGGGTAGGGAACAACACTGCGCCGCCGCCGCGCCTTCTGCTGCTTGGTGAATAGCCGCCCGGTGCGGATGCTGATAACGCTCCTGTTGTAGTCAAAGTCCCGCGCCCATGTGCGGAAGAAGGCGAGCGCCAGGTCTGCCACCGTCTCCGTGTTGCCGCTGCCGAAGTCCAGCAGGTGGGACACGTCATCGTGGTAGTCGCAGGACCAGTTGCCGTTGCCATTCCGGATCGTCCTGCGGTGAGAGGGGCCAAAGTGAGAGTCATGCAAACGCCATATTGAGAGCCATGCAAACGCCAAACTGAGTCATGGGCAGCTCAGCCAAGAGCAAGGCAGCGCATAATGAGGGTGCAGGATCGACGGAGGCGTGGGTCTCTACTCCTGTGCTGGGGTTGCAAATGCAGGGTAGCCTGTTCAACCCGGGACATCTCTTGCTGGGAGCCACACTGTCAGGTGTCTGCGAGGCTACAGCCGCTCACCTCCTGAAGGTGGCGGGCTGCAGCTGCTGCAGCACCGGCAGGATGGGCGGCGACCGCCGTTGCAGCAGGTGTATGCACATCAGCACGTAGCAGTACGAGCTCAGCGTCCCCCTGCAGTACACCAAGGAGCCTTGCTCTGTCAACATGACATTCATTGGCAGATCAGAGTGCAGTCCGCCGAAATGGCTTCAAGCTGCATGCAGCGTGCCGTCATGCTGAAACTCATGTGCGTGGGAGCTGCACAGTGCATGCAATGGGGCCGGGCAGACCTGTAGGCGTCGTTGGTGTTGCGGGCCTTGGCCCATGCCTTGACCACAAACACCAGCTGCGCGAGGCGGCCGTCGATCGCGGCGTAGTCCGTCAGCAGCTTGGTGTTTACGACCGCCAGGTGGTTGTTCAGGGTCACGTCCACCTGCGGCAGTGAGAATGACAGCAAACGTGGGTCATGCATGCTGCTGTTCCATCGCAAGCGTTGGATCCTGTGAGCACATGCGGCAGCTTGTGTGTGAGCCGCATCTAGCGTGAGATTCAGGCAGGCGCAAAGCGCTCCTGCATGCTGCGGACTGGCGCAGCAGGGGCCTCGCCTTGAAACTCGCCACACCTTCAGGGAGAAGCTTTGCGCCTCGTACAGGCACTTGACCACCGGGATGCGCGCTTTGATGAGCGCCTTGACGTCCCGCATGCCCGTCAGCTCCAGCAGCATGGCCAGCTCCTCGATCACCGCCACCTGAACATTGCAAGGCTATGCCTGAGACAACACTGTGCTGCACTTGCGAGCCGCCCTCGAATTGAGTACCTCCTCCAGTTTGTCACGACGAGACAGCTGTCGACGGAAGATCGTAGTCAATACATGCTCATCTGTCACAATCGCTGCAAGTTTGCACAGTCCAGCGTCAGACTCACCTTGTCCTCAGGCTCGGGCAGCAGCTCCAGTGAGACGTCCAGGTCGTTGCTGTGACGCAGATTCAGGCGGCTGGCCGTCGAGCCGAACAGGTGCACCCTCGCCTCCGGCCACCGCGCCTGCGGCGACGCACGAGATGATGTATGCAGGGCATTTCCACGTGTGCAGTTGGCAGGACGGCAGAAGTGGGCGATATTGGCAAAGGTCAAGTTAGGACCGCGCCAATAGATTGGAGGAGCTCGAGTAGGTGCCCCGGTAGGTGCACAGGCGCCTTGCAAGCTTGACAGGTGCCACGAAAGTAAGGCACGACCACTGTCCCACCTGCAGCAGCTGGCGGACGGAGTCGAAGGCGGCGGCCTGCTGCGCTCGCTCCTCAGCGGACGGCAGCATCTGTTGCACGAGCTGGAGGAGGCTCTCGTTGATCTCAGGCATGTTGGCGCGCGTAGACCTGCCAGAACAGAACACAGCATCACTGCATGTGTGATGCCAAGCTGCAGACTGTGGCCGGTCGTGGGTATGAGCTGCTCCATCGAAGATCATGTCACAGCACCAGCCAGCCACAACGCGAGCATGTTGTGCACAGCTCGGTCGACGAGTCGGTGCGCACAGCGCACTAAAGCGCGAGATCCTCCACTCTGATTGCGTAGCTCACCCCTGGCGCATGCCGGCCTGTGGGCGAGACGGGAGGGCGTCCTGCTGTAATCGAGGCGTACGTTGCTGCTGCTGCTCCTGCTGCTGCGACTGGCTGCCCTGTGGCGTGACTTCCGGAGGCAGCAGCGCAGCCAGCGCTTGGCTGGATCCCATCTGCTGCAGCTGCTGCTGCTGCAGCGGCGGCGGAAGGGGCTGGGGCAAACCAGGCTGCTGCGATAGCAGCGGCTGCCGCCGCTCGTCAGACTGCTGCTGCAGACCCGCCGGCGGTGGCTGCCGTTGCCAGCGCTGCTGCTGCGGCTGCTGCTGCGCAAAGTTGCCAGCCTGCTGCTGCAGGGACGACTGATGCTGCTGCGCCTGCTGCGGGAGCGACTGCTGGTGCTGCGCCGCCTGCTGCTGCCGCAGCTGCGCCGCCACCAGCATCTGCTGGCCCTGCTGCGCCGGCGGCCCTACCGCGGGCCTCAGCGGCGGCAGCACAGCCCCGCCTTGGCCCGACCACAGCTGATCAGTGTGCCCTGGCGGCGGCGTCTGCTGGTGGCGCTGGTGCAGCTGCTGCTGGTCATATGCCGCCTGCGGCTGCTGCTGGTGCGGCTGCTGCCTCGCCTGTGCCAGAAACTGATCCAGCTGCTGCTGCAACGACAGGCCTGGCGGGAGCAGCGACGGCGGCGGCTGCTGTTGCTGCTGGCGGCCCAGCAGCTGCTGGTACTGCTTCTCCCGCGGCTGCTGCCAAGGCTGCATGAAGCTCTGCTGTGGCTCCAGCTGCTGCTGATGCTGCAGCTGAGGCGGCTGCGTCTCCGGCCCCTGCCGCCACTGCTGCTGCTGCTGCTGCTGCAGGGCCGCCGACGAGAGGCCGAGCCGCTGCAGGTCCGCGCTGATTGCCGGCAGCTGGTCGCCATTAGGCTGCAGCTGCGCGTCCAGCTGGTACAGGGCGTTGCCGGGTTGACGTAGTGCGCTGCTGCTGACGTCCCGGAATGCGCCGCCGCCGTGCTGCTGCTGCTGCTGCTGCTGCTGCTGCGCTGGCCCAGGCGGCCACAGGTCTGCATTTGGCGTACTGCTGAAGCCCGGCTCCTGGCCGCCAAAGCCCTGGCCGAGCGGCGCGCTGGCCGGCGCTGGCCACAAGTTGATGCTGTGGGGATGCATGCTGCTGCCGGAATGCGCCCCGCCAGGGTGTTGCAGTTGGCCGCCGCCGCTGACGTGCACTGCCGCGCTCCTGAGGAGCTGGCTGCCGAGACCAGGATGCCCGGCGCTGGCACGGTGTGGCCCATCGAAGCCCGGCGGCGGGCCTCGGGCGCCTGGCTTTGCGCCGCCAAAGCCAGGTGGCGGGCCGCGGCTGGCGGGAGGGCCGTTCACCGCCATGATAGGACCCTGAAAGGATAGGGCCCGGCCTGAGGCAGCAGGGCCGCCAGATGGTGGGCGTGCCGGCAGCTGCGCGGACCCGCCATTGCCCCACAGCGAATGCTGCGCAGGAGCACCTGCCGCAGCACGCTGGCCGCCCCAGATGCCGCCGCCTGACCAGAGGTCATGCTGGCTGGTGTCACCGCGGCTTCCAGCGCCGATGCCGCGGGCTGGCGCTGCATCTGCCTGGCTGTTGTTGCCCCACAGGCCTCCCTGCAGCCCCTGCAAGTGAAGGCGCAGTCATTTGTGGAGTGTTGCCCAATGCCGCTCGCACAGCAGCTCACACATGCAGGCCCTCGCAGCAAGACCTTGTTCGCATACTGGCCACGACATGACGCAGATACTTCCCGTTCTTACGTGTGGTTAGGCACCTGAGGGTTCTTCTGGTCGTGGCCACGCAGGCGGGAGGTGGTCTCCAGCTCTGTTACAGAAGGCACTGACCCCAAGTCCACAGGTCGCTGCCCTTGCATCGCAGAGTGCGAGCTTGCATCGCGAGTTCCATTCTGATACTCCGGCTGCCTGTCACCGAAGTTCATACCTTTGAACAGGTGCGACAAGCCATGGCCATCAGGATTCATAGAGTATCACGGTGGCAAGGATAATCACGCATGGACCCTAAGCACTGCGCACTGAACAGTAAATGCAAATTCGATGCATGTGACAAATTATGCATGCTTGCATCTGCTACAGGGCCTGTTCTGAGTGCCGTGCGCCGCGGTATGCGAGCTTGAAATGAAGTTTGCCAGCGTGCACGTATCGTTGTGAGGGCATGGTGCATCACGTGCTGTGTGAGGTGGCGGCGTAGCACCGTGGCCAATGTGTGCGCCGCGCCGCGCAAAAATTGTTCATGGCGTCCAAAGACATCCATTACACTTGCAACTGCGCTGTCGGAATGGAAAATCAACAGCGGTCAGAGTGACTACGACCTGTCCTGCAAGTGCTGTGTGCCCGATTGTCACCGCCCCCTCCACCCCAAGTATCTCGCAACAACGCTCTTCAGGAGAGCTGTGTTGTGCAGCTAACGTTGGTACCTGCGATGGAAGGCGCACGTCAGATGAAAGTGAAACCGACTTGATACTACTCCTGCAGTTGACACCACCGCCAGCCGCACGACAATGTGTGAGGCTGTGCACATTGAGCACACCATTTCAGCGGCGAGCGCGCCGGGGGTCCTTGGTCGCGTTCCTGGCAGCTGTCTGCTGCACCTGGTTCAGCAGCGGGCCGCCTGCGCATGCAAGAGTCAGAGCCCTCGGAACACAACATGGCTGCGACACTCAGACGATGGCTGGCACTGCAGGGGCCGACGCTGAGCCCGCGACGTATGACACAGCAACAGACCAAATTTATTTAAGGGGGGGTGGAAAGCGGTTGTACCGATATTGAACAGCACCCAGCCGATGACGGGGGCGAACAGCAGCGCAATGGCGCCAATGCGGCCGTCGCCAGCTGCCACCTGGTGTGTTGCACCACACATGATCTCATTCTTCCCAGCAGGACAAAGGTGTACACAAGTTCGACAGCGACTGCTGACGTTGGCTCTTGGAATGGCTTCCAAAACATGATACATGATACATGTTTCACACGTAAGCCCAGGCGGATTGCGGGCGTCGGCTTACCTGGGCGATCTCTGCCGCATCTGCGCTCTGTGTCGCCAGCAGGGAGGCGGCCGTCAGACCAAGGCCAGCGGCAACACCCCGCCGCTTCGAGCCCTTCGAGTCCTTGGTCTTGTTCCGCTCCGCCGTCTGCTGCACCTGGTTCAGCAATGGGCCGCCTGCGACGGGTAGCGAGGAAACATCACGAACATGGTTCAGTGTGCACAGTCCACAGTCCATGCCAGAAAGTCCACCCGTAACACCGCCAACAGCAGCAAAGTCTGAAGCTTTGCTAGGGCGCCAGGAAAGGCGACCCACCGATGTTGAATAGCACCCAGCCGATGACGGGGGCAAACAGCAGCGCGATGGCGCCGATGCGGCCGTCGCCAGCTGCCACCTGGACAGGTTGCAGCGCAAGTCACGAGTCAGTGATGCTCGACAGGGTGCAGCGCACGTCACAAGTCAGTGATGCTCTACGAGGGGACAACCAACACCGCAAGCACAGCATGGCTGGTACCGACTTGTGAAAGTCGCCTTCTGATGACTGGCTGAACGAGTGGTACATGATAACGGATGCAGGCGTCACACCTGAGCGATCTCAGCTGCATCTGCCCTCTGCACCGCCAGCAGCGAAGCGCCCGCGGCGAGGCCCAGGCCCGCGGCGCCGCCGCGCAGCTTCATCTTGTTCCTCTGGGAGGTCTCCTGGACCTGGTTCAGCAGCGGGCCGCCGATGTTGAACAGCACCTGCGATTTCGTGATTGGACCTTGAGGCCTACACTGGACCTTGAGGCCTGTATTGGACCAGATGCAGCCTGGAAAGGTCAGTCTACAAACCTGCAGGAAGCTTTCAGGCTAGGACGCTGGCAACAGTGGCTGAGCAGACCGTCTCACCAGACACATAAACCGTCTCACAAGGGACGCAGGTTTTTTCATTCTTACCCAGCCGAGGACCGGGGCAAACAGCAGCGCGATGGCGCCAATGCGGCCGTCGCCAGCTGCTGCCTGCGTCATCACAGTTGCATCACATTCAGAAGCCATCAAACCATCCAACAGGGCATCAAGCATCAGGCAAGCCATGGCAATCTGCAATGATGGCCAAACATGGGTCGCCAGCAACCTCAGACGGGAGACAACACAAAGTGTGAACCTCGGGTATGCCTGCAGAATCCTCAGGAGCTTTGCAGGGCTGCACCTGGGCGACCTCAGTGGCTGCGTCTGCGCTCTGCGTCGCCAGCAGTGAGGCGGCCGTCAGACCAAGGCCGGCGGCGACACCCCGCCGCTTCGAGCCCTTCGAGTCCTTGGTCTTGTTCCGCTCCGCCGTCTGCTGCACCTGGTTCAGCAGCGGGCCGCCTGCGGCGGGCAGCGCGCATATCGTAAATACGGCTAGACATGCACAGTCCACCTGCTCGTTGCATATTCCAAACAGGAAGAGCTGGATCATTGCAAGAGTGCAGAGAAGGCGACCTACCGATGTTGAACAGCACCCAGCCGATAACGGGGGCAAACAGCAGCGCAATGGCGCCGATGCGGCCGTCGCCAGCTGCCACCTGCATTTGCCACCACCGTCAATCAGGCTTGCTTTGAAAACCATGCACAAGATTCACACGCTGTGCTGGTTCCTGCTCCAGCTCCCATAATCTGTCAAAAGCTGTTCAGCAATGCACGCGCCAGCATACCTGAGCAATCTCAGCTGCATCTGCATTTTGCGCCGCCAGCAGCGAGGCTGCCGCGAGGCCGAGGCATGCGGCGCCGCTGCGCAGCTTCATCTTGTTCCTCTGAGAGGTCTCCTGGACCTGGTTCAGCAGCGGGCCGCCTAGGCGACAAGCGAGGTGACTTGTTACGTTCAGGTCTGGACGCAGGCCAGCGGTGGCGAAGTCATGGCAGCGCCTGAAAAATGGCCCAAGTCTGGCGATGTCATGTACTTGACATTGAGGTTTGAACACGTTGCAGGACATCGAACAACGCGCGAACATCGTACTCACCGATGTTGAACAGGACCTGCGACCAGAGACAATGAACATTTTTGGCGCCTGAAGTGTGTTCACTTATCCACTTAGCGGTGCATCATCACAGTGCAGGCACGTCGAGACACTACCCGTTGGCGGCTTCACGTGTCATACGCCCTGCATTTGAGCTCACCCAGCCGATGACCGGGGCGAATAGGAACGCGATGGTGCTGAAACGGCCGTCGCCCGCGGCAATCTGACTGATCTCAGAGGCCGCAGCGGCGTTGCCAGCGGACAGGAAGGAGCCTGCCAGCGTGCTCAGCGCCACCGCCTGCACAGCCCTTTCCTGCGATCATCAGCCAGTGCGCATGTCAAGGGAAGACGGTCATGTGACACCTGGCGAAACAGTCTGTCATCTTGCGACAAAGGTGCAGCTGGGAGACGCTGATGTATCTGCCTGCCGATCGACATGCCAAACACCGGATATGCAACAGGTGACACTATGTTGTTCTATCATAGCGTGCCCCGCGGCAGCTCCACACGTCTGGAAGCAGCGTGATGCGAGGAACGCCTTATCTGAGGCACGTTGTGCACGCAGCTGGCCAGCTCCAGTGGCGTCGTTACGGTGACCTACCTGAACGTCAATGGGACCCTGCACGGCCTGTAGCCGCGATGCCACGCGCCGCACGGCGTTCCGGCTGACTGGGCTCCGGCTGAAAGGCAGCGCAGATGATGCGCGCCCCAGCCGGGCTGGGACCGGCTTCGCCATCGACGACATCACGGTCATGGCAGCCATGGCGATCGAGTGCCTGAGCGAGTGCGGGTGAGGGCGAGCAGAGACGCGGGTGCATTGCGCGCGGCGAGCCTTGCCCAAAATCTCAACGCGATCGGAACGTGATCGCGCGATGAGAGTCCCTCCAGCAAACATTATCACATCCCCTGCGCAAGGGTCGGCGACCGGTGCATCAGCTTCCGAAAGTTGCAGGCAGCTTCTGTCGTGTTGCTCCCAAGACACAACACCTCCTGATTATCGTCCTGTCTGAAAGATCAACTCCCTTTGTTTGCCGTACAGCTGGCGGAGCCGCAGGCAGCGCGGGTTGCATCGCATACTTTTCGAACCATGCGGTGAGAGCAGTGAGTCATGAGTCAGAAGGGGGCGGCAGCGGGCTTGGGCCCGTCGACCAGCGGCCTCAGGCATCAGCCCTCTGTGGGATTGCCCTCGGCGCAGTCTCCTGAGGAACCTTTGAAGGTAAGCATGCAGGCGCCGCAACGCAGCCGGCTCCCCGCGCTTCCATGCTTCAACACTTTCATGCCGGAAGTAGCCATTCACGGATGTACAGACCGCGTATATCATTGCAATGTGTCTGTGGCCGCAGGTCGACTCGGCGTCATGGTCGCTGTGGACGTGGGCGCGCCGCATGCAGTCGGCGGCGCTGCTGGCCGCATCCCTGGCGTGCGCCCTGGTCGCCTGCCTGGGCGCCGGCCTGCTGGCCTTCCTCTTCGTCGCGCGCACATTCGCACCGGCGACGGCGCACATCGTTCAGCCGCTGTACTTTGATTACACTCAGCTAGAGGCAACTGCATCCGTCAGCCTGCTCAACTCGCAGCGCGCCACCTACTACGCGCACAGCCTGCACGAGCTCAACCACAAGGTATGCCCACCGGTCATGCAGCTCAGTTCAGTTGCTCAGCCTGGGCGTCACACTGAAATGTTTGACATGCGGCAGCAGCGCTCACATGCGGCTCAATAGCACCCTGCAAGTCACATGGCTTGCATACATGCGACTTCTCATGTTGCTGGCACGCCCTTCGACTCTGCAGAACATCAGCATGCCGCACTCCAAGGAGCGTTTCCTGGCGCCCGGCGAGCAAATTACGCTGTGGGTGGAGCTGGAGCTGCCGGAGATTGTCGAGCCCGACATCTTCCAGGTAAGCAAACTTCGCGTCAAACCCGCATCCAGGCGGACATTGCTCTGCGGCAGGGAAACATGCAAGTCAGTCGCCGTGCATGTGTGGCTGTGGCATCAGCCAGTTGTAGCCAAAGCACCTGCGCATTGTCGGCAAGGGGCATCTGCATACATTTGGGCGTGGGCAACTACCAAATCAGCCAACGATCGATTGCCGCAGGCAGTTGGGGAGCTGAGGACGGCGTATGGAAGAGTTGCCGCCAGGTCCAGTCGCCCTGTGCTGCCAAAGCCGCGCTCATTTGTGTCCGGGCTGATCAGGTGAGGCGGCACGTTCACGGCCAGCCAGCGCATTGTCACCTTTCATTCACGTGCTATTGAAGTTCTCGACATGCCATATTTGTCTCCCCTCGCAAGCCTGACGTGTATCGTTCTGGGGCCTAGGACATTCACAGTTGGACCGCTAATCGCTGTGGGCCTCTGGCAGGACTACACCAAGATGCAGGTGGGGACCTGCTGCGCTCACTTCGCAGCAAAGAATCGCTTTTCAATACCCTTTCTACTCGCTGGCCAGGTGCCTGCATGTGGTGCATGGTGCAGTGCCACTTTTAAAAATATTGCGTCAACTGACAGCAAGCGGCCCACCCTGTGGCAGGTGACGCTCTTCGAGCGGTACAGAGAAAAGGACGAGCCCTTCGCCATCTTCGTGTGCAAGCTGCATGGGCGGGCGGGCGGCGGCCTGCCGCCGCCCGTGGCCAAGGCCTGGATGCACATCCGGCTGCACCTGGGCATGATCCGCCGCATGCTGTACTGGGTGCGGGTTCTTTTTTTTGCCGTGACTTGCGGCAACTCCTTGAAGGTCATGTGTCACGACATCGGCCTCCCCACCCATACGACTGTGGCTGCTCAGGGGAAGACGAGCGCAAGCAAATGACGCCTGAAAGCGTGCATGGGACGCTGCCGGCGCCAACTGTGTCAGCCATGCTGCCTGCTCATCTGCAATTTGAGCGACGATGCTATTGCCCCCAGGTGCAGCCCAGCGGCTGGGTGACGGTCTGGCTGGTGCTGGCGGACCTGCTGGTTTCCAAACTAAATCTTGACTCCTCCACTCTTACGGCTTGTTCACTTGTAGAAAGCTAACACTCACAAGTCGGTGACCTCCCAGGTGCGGCCCAGCGGTTGGGTGACGGTGTGGCTTGTGCTGGCGGGTCTCACGGCGCTGCTGGGCGGCGCCAGCTTCAGTACTCTGTTTGCCATTCTGTGGCTGTGCTCCCTGGGCTCCAACGGCGGCGGCTCCCGCTCCAGCCGCCCCGACGGCCGCCCGGCCGCGGACGACGAGATCAGCTCGGAGAGCAGCGTGGACGGCCTCTCGGGTCCGCACACTTGAAAACCCCAACGCTGCTGGGGCAGGAATTTCTGCTGCACTTCCAGCCGATTATGGCAGTCATGTCAGATTTGTGTGCTGCATTGTGTGTGATGCTATCCTGAGGGTGGGATGGGGCATGTGCCTCCATGTAGTCGCTGCGCCCACACACATTTTTTCTTAACCCACAGCTTGCGGTTGCCGTCAACAGAGCAACCATGCAAAGCATACTTTGTGTCGGGAAGATCTCCAGTTGTGTGTTGCCCTCACTTGCAGGCGACCTGTCCCCAGACTCGGACGAAGAGAGTCCACTTGGCGGCGCCGTGCAGGAGGCCGATTTCGACGAAGCCGAGGCGGACCTGAGCTTCTCGCTGCTCAGCCCGCGGGACGCGGCGGCCAAGCGGTTCGCCTCGCCGCGGCGCCGCGGACGCAGCTTCGACACCGGCGGCGCCGCTGGCGGCGAGGCCGACCTCGTGGCTGCGGCGGGCAGCACGCCCGTGTCGCCGGTGCGGCAGCACCGCGGCATCGGCGGCATGCTGGGACTCAGCAGCCCCGCGCGCCGGCGGTGAAGTTGCAGCGCCGATGTCACTCGGTGGGGCTGAGTGTCAATCTCTCGTCCAACCAGCTTGTATCGAGATGCCATCTGCACTAAGGGTGGGAGGCAGAGCACAGTGTTGCTAGATTGTGCGACGGTGGGTGGAATTCTAGGTTCGATTTTCTTGGCGTTTAGCACGTTTTGTAATGTGGTTTCCTTGTGATTTGGTTCCACTTGAATAAGACTCAGAAGCTCGGAAGCAACAGATTGTGCATTCAACATGATGTGTTACCTACCTGCGCAAAGCGCACTCATTTGTCGAACAACTGACAACAAGGTCCAGAACTGTCTTATTCCAGAGGCTTCCAGGACAGCGCTGCTGGCTTTCCAGCACATTTTGACCGCGCCACCAGCCTCCACCCCTCTTGAGTTCAGTAATAGAGCGTTCATCGGTCCGAAACCTGCAGCGGCGCTGACTTGCTGTGTTGGCGCTCCGGCGGCAGCAGCTCGCAGGTGGCGGCAAATGAAATTTGCGGCAGCCTGGCGTCTTCCGCCAGCAGCGCCTGGTACGGTGGCGTTTCCACAAACCAGCGCAGCTGCTGCTTGGTTGGGAAACGTGCCATCAGCGCCACGTCTTCTGCTGCGCCAGCCTGCAGTCACATTCATTTATGCACTCAACCAATGTGTGCTGCGGAGCGACTTGCCCTGCGCAGGACAGCACCTCGAGCAACAGCTACAAGCTGCCTGTGAACCTGCGTTCTGGATAACCGGTTTGCAGGTCCGCATGTTACACTGGCATCGGCGCCCGCACCTGCCACTGGTCGGGGTGCGACAGCACGGACCCGACGCACGTCTGCAGCGCCTCGGACCGCGACTCTCGCGCCAGCACCGCCAGGCGTTGCAGGAAGGCGGAAGCGGCGGAAGTAGAACCGCTGCCCCGGGGCGCTGCCCCGCGGCACACCAGCAGGTGCTCGGCACCCGAATCCCAGTCGGCGCTCTTGCGGAAGATCGCGTCCATGTCCTTCCCCACCGCCGCCTGCGGTGGGTGATTGGACAGCGTCAGTGCCCCAATTGCTGCCGTAGAGCAATGACACCGCCACAGGCGCTTTGAGCATTCTGGCTTGAGCTGAAGCCGATGAGACCAGGCGCCTCACGCGGTCCCAAGTGAGTGCCTTCTGGAGCCGCTTTGAAGCTGCAGGTTTGCAACAGTCGTGGCGAGGCGCTGGCAGACCAGGCAGGCGTCGCACCTCGAACAGGACCTCGACGATGTCAACTGCGACCGGCGCAACCTCCATGCGGAACGCTTCCTCGACGATTGGGTGACGCCGGAAGGCCTCGGCGCGCTCGTGGCTGGAAAACCGCATGTGCAGCGCATGGGTGACGGCTGCGAGCATGTTGCCAGGCGGTTCAGCAATGTGTTAGCGAAGCCTGCGCCCACATTTGCCTCCCGGTGGACGATTGGTCCTTATTCGATGCAGTCAGGTCGCGAGCGCAGCTTGACAGCCGAATGTAATAGGTAGAGAGGCTTCAGCCCATGAAAAATTTGGCGGATGCACATGTTTATCGATGACTCAATGACAATCGATTCTCACCTTTGATATGGAGGAAGGCCGACTCCTGGAGCACCGGGCCGCCAAAGGCGCACAGGCAGCCGGGCAGCGAGAACTGCAGGCCCCACAGCGCCTCCAGCGCCGCCATGCCCTGCTCCGCGCCGCAGCCACCGCGCAGCCGGAACAGGAGCACGTACTCGAACACTGCCATCGTGTCCAGCTGCCGCTGACGCTGCGTATGCTGCTGCGTTTGCTGTTGCAATTGCTGCTGCTGTGGAGCGCCGTCGCCCGACGCCGATGCTGCCGCTGCTATCGTTGTTGCTAAGTTCCGCCTGCTGCATGCCCTAGTGAATGCCGCTGCCCCGCTCCTGTGCGCTGCAGCTGCCGTCTGCCGTGCATGGCCACTGCCTCGCGCAGCCGCCAGCCTTGGAGGACGGAATGCCACGCCCGGGCTGCCCGGGCTGCCGCGGCCGACCCAGCCGTCACCGCCGGCGTTGCCGGCGCCCGCATGCGGCGGCAGCAGCGCCGCTGGGCCAGCCTGCGGCGACGGCTCACTTGCGGCCCTTCTTGCCCTTCTTGCCTGACTTGCCGGAGGCGGCTGAGCTGGCGGCGCGAGCCTCGCGCTCCTCCTTCTCCTTGGCGGCCTGGGCGGCTGCCTGCGCCCGTTTTGACCGCCCGGGGTGCTTGGGCACCAGCTCCGCCACCTTCCGGTACAGGGTCTTCCCTGGAGACACAAGCCCGACAGCAGCACGGTCATGATGGGATGCTGATCGTAACCCGCATGCGGTGACATAAGGTTCACAGCCTAGCAGGCGGCAGGCACGGAGCCGTGTGCGCTTGGGACAGCAAGGCCGTGCTGTCCATGAACGGGATGCAGCCATCAAGAGCACCAGATACTCACGGTCTGGGATGTCGGGGTTGCAGAGGCTGCCGTCATCGTTTTTGAGCTGCACCCGCACGCGGCCCTTGACCCACCACTCCCTCGGGTATGACTTCAGCTGCAGGGGTCACGGCAAATTCCTTTGCGCGTGATGGAGCTTTCACAGCGGCATTGCTGTTGCTGATGCTGCAAGCACATGCAACCTGATGCATGTGCAATCATGTGAATGAATACATAGATGGTGGGCGCCAGGATAGAGCGCGGGCGCACCTCATACTCCGCTTTGAGCTTCAGGCCAATGTTGCAGCAGTCGGCGATCTCTATGACGTTGGGGTTCTCGCAGCCTGCGGGCGTGCAGCTGTGTCAACTGCGGGCTGAACGGAGTGTGCAGCAGGCAGATGTGTCCATAAGACGGGTAATGGCCGCTATGCGCCGCTGCACATGGTGCGCCAGCCGCACCTTCGGCTTTCGGAACGCGTCGGCCGCCAGCGACGGTCACCTCGCTGTTGATGTACGCAGGGTAGATCACCACACGCTGCAGGCAGTGAGTCAAGCATGGTATTGAAGACGCAAAGCGCAAAGTTGCCAGCCAGGAGCATGTTTGTGCCGTGGCGCACCTTGTCGTAGTCGTCAGAGTCAGGCATTGTGCACCTGCATGTGCTAGATCGAGAAACGCCAGTGATTCAGCGACGTTCTTGTGGATTGGCCTAATCACCCAATGCAAGGTTGCCGTTTCGCCAGGCGAGTCAATAGTGTCAGCAATGGGACCGTCAGTTTCACGTTACTGTTGATATGTTAAACTGTGTGCAAGCTGGAAGCTGCGAATTATGTCTTGCTGCACTCGCCGCGATGCCTTTGCCTCTGCACATGCGCAGAGTCCCAAGCTGCACTCCGCCTGGCTTCCCTGACCGATTTACACAGAAGTGGTTCTCTGTGTCGAGCAGAAAGTCCTCGCAGTGATTGATAGCGTGCCACCTCGTTCATTTCTGCCGTACGCAGCGCGGCTTGGAGCCCTGACGGAGAAACTGCTGTTGGATTCGCTTCCGGAACGGAAAACAGGCGACGAACGAAGGAATATCGACTCGACACACACAGCGAGATTAAGGAAGTGGATCGTTTGGGTGGTTCACGGGTGCGGCCACCTGCACAGACGGCATGGCTGTTCAAATTGCGGTGTGCGCGCCTGGAACGATATTCAAGCTCGTGTGTGTCCGCTGGCGCAGCAGTGAACGTCGGCAATCTGGGGAGACTCGCCGCAGCGTAACACATAGATCCAGTCGGCCGGCACCGCAATTGGGGCGGCTGCCGTCATGGGCACCAGCAGCGTGCACGGGCCCCCGCCTCCCTACGAGAGCGTCGTCATGAGCGAAGCGGTGTGTTTGCTTTTGCTGATAAAGTGGTGCTGTGGTGCGCATGGATCTCTACTGACTCACTGGAGGGGCTGATGTGACTATTACTGACTGTTCGCAGGACGTATCGGGAGGCAGGAACGCAGCCAGTGCGGTACGCCATTCAACTTGCACTACATCCTCAACTGCATGTTGAGAGCCCGTCACTGGTTTTCTTGCCTCCCGAGGAACTCGCCACGTGGGCTCAAAGCTGACACAGGTGTGCACCTCGCTTTTTGCAGGAGCGGCCAGTGCCAGCGTTCGAAATCACAGTGTCCGATCCCATCAAGCAAGGCGACGGCGTTGCGGTAAGCTGCTGCCACGTACTGCCTTTTGTGTCTCTGTATGCATGCTGGCACTCGTCTTCGAACGAAATGCCTGCTGATCAGTCACAAGAACACCTGCGATCAAGGCAACAGCAACATGGTGTCGCAAAAGCCCGCCACTTGGCTGCTGACGCGGACTGATACACCCGTGTTCCAGCAGGCCTTCCACACGTACAAGGTGCGCACAAAGACGTCGCTGCCGCAGTACCGCAACCCCACGATGGAGGTCGTCCGCCGCTTCCGTGACTTTGCGTGGCTCCATCAGCGGCTAGCGGAGCACAACCGAGGTGCGCGCTCCAGCGGGTGTTATTATTGCCACTTCCCAAGCACTCCTCTGGGTGTATCGTTTCAGGCGCCTGGCGTGCTGTAGGCGCAATTATAGGGTCATTGACCAACGCAGAGTGTGACGTGCAACTGCAGGCATCATCATACCGCCGGTCCCGGAGAAGAGCCCGATGCAGAAGATCCAGATGTCCCCCAACTTCCTGCGGCAGCGTCGGGCGGCCCTCGAAAAGTTCATCAACAGAGTGGTGGGTGCTTTCTTGTGACTGTGTGGTGGCACCTGGCCCCATGGCGCAGTGGTGCCGCGCCTTCCCCCTGCATGCAAGTGGAAGTGCATGTGTCTTTGCACTTCATTGCACACCGATTTCCAGATCTCCACTGAGCCCGGTCACTGAAGGTCCACTCGCAGATGAGTGTGGATGCTGACCAGAGTCGGAACGCGGCGGCTGATTCTGCTATCATCCATTGCAGTCTGCGCACCCGGCGCTGGCGGAAAGCGCCGACCTGCGCGCCTTCCTGGAGGACAACGAGGGCGAGTGGCAGGTCGAGGTGCGCAATCGCTGCCACTACGCCGCCTGTCCTGCTCTCTTGGCAACATAGGAGCCGCTCTCTGTTCCGTCGGAAACACAGCGCACATTCGACATACCTAACCCTTCAGGTGTGCCGACAGTTCAGTCCGTTGCCAGGCAGACCGCGCATCCGGTTTGAAGCCAGACGACGGTCACAGACGTTTTTCGACAGCTGTCGTCGACGCAGGTGGCGCGGGCAGCGGCGGAGGGCGGCGGCGGCGCAAAGAAGACGCTTGCGGGCGCGGTGCAGATGTTCCGGGAGCTGAGCCACAGTACTGTGGCGCTCATCGCCGGCAAGTCGGAGGATGCTGAGGAGGACCCCGAGTACCTCAAGGTGCGAAACTGCTGCAATCCCGGCGGCAGTATGCCGTAAACCGTAGAAATGCACCGTGGCGCTCACCGCCGGCAACTCCGAGGACGTTGAGGAGGAAACATAATATTTAAGGGTGCATAGTTCAAATCTTCTGCAAGCGATAGCACTACGCCCTGGCGCCCTGAGAGGTGCCATGGCGCTGGCTGCCGGCAAGTCGGAGGACGCTGAAGATTTCTTCAAGGTGCCTAGCATGTGTTGCAGCCGACAGTTCGATGCGTGGTGAAGGCAGAAGAGCACATGCACTAAGTCAGTCTAGCAGCTTGTGACAGATGACAGAGCAGCATTACCAACACACTGGAGGCGCGCCACATGGATGAGCTCCTGGCCATGGAGGCGCGCCCTGCCCTGCCCCTGTGCTTCTATTATGGCACCCTGTAGCACGATGATGATGAATGGCGTTGCAGGTGCGGGAGTATGCTGGGCAGCAGGCGCATCTGGCGGAGGCGCACAAGCACGCTTTGAACCATAAAACCCTCAAAATGATGCCACTTCACAATTCCGTGACATATCCAATAGGTGCGGGAGTACGTGGGGCAGCAGGAGGCGCACCTGGCGGAGGCGCACAAGCAGGCGGCGCGCCTCATCCGGCGGCAGGACGCGCTGTCCGGCGCCCTCGCCGACTTCGGCGCCTCCATGGTCCGTGCCTCGCAGCCGCCCCCGCCGCCGCAGGCTGACCCCCCACCTTGCTTTCGTCTCGCGATTTTCATGAGACAATGCCCTGTCTGCTTGCCAACAGCAGCGGCTGGTCGTACGCGACGAGCTGCTTGACCCTTGCTTGAGCAGTACATGACGCTGTGCTGGCCCCGGCATCATACGCTCTTAGTCCGAGGAGCGAGAGTTCCCAGCACACAGCCGCTCACTCACCGGACAGCCCCCCACCTGTGTCAGGTGGGCCTGGGCAAGTTCGAGGGCGGCGACCTGGCGCAGGCCTTCATGCGCATGGGCGACACGGCGGAGCTGCTGTCCAAATCCGCTCGCGAGCAGTCGGCCGCCCTCTCCACCTCCTTCGAGGCACCGCTCAAGGTGCAAATCAGGATTGCATGCTGCTGACGCGACGTAAAAGGTGTTGTCCACTGAGGTCGCGGGCAGCACAGTGCTTTTGAAAGCCTTCCACAAGCAGTCTTCCAGTACAGCAAGCGCTGTGGCTCAAGTCTCTACGTCCAGTGCCCACCTGTTTGTCGCCAAACCTTTGACATTTCCTAAACCTTGCGCAGGAGTTTGTGCGGCTGGTGAAGAGCGCGAAGGCGACGATGGCGGACAGGGGGCTGGCGCTGGGAGCGCTGCACACTGCGCGCTCCGATGTCGCCGCCAAGCGCTCCAAGCTCATGAAGCTGCGCGGCACGCCCGGGATCCGGGTGCGTGGGCACACTATGCTTGAAGCCGGAGTGCCTTTAGACCGGAGTGCATTTAAGAAGAAGAACCACATCATTTGACGAGAGCTCCAAGCTCATGAAGCTGCGCGGCACGCTCGGCAGCCGGGTGCATTATTGCAAACAAAAGTTTGACTCTGCTGCTATCATGTGAAAGGAAAGTCACCAGCACCTCGCCTGCTCCCACCGCACTCTCGCTTTGCCCCAGGCCGCCCAAGTCGCACTCCCGTGGGCAGCTGCGGCACCATTTGGCATAGCCTTTCATTCAGGACGGGACACAAATCCAGCAATGGATAAAGATGCCGTTGTCTACACGTTGCCGAATCCCCCTGCAAGGCTGTGAACGTGCAGTCCCATGACATGCTCGTCTGCATCCCATCCACGCTTCGGCCTCCAGCTGACGGTGAGGATGCACTCTCGTGCAGGGCGACAAAGGTGGCAGAGCGGAGCTGAACCACAGTGCAACAGTCCTCACTCCGACCTGCCTCCAAGTTTGTGTTGGATGTGTTGGATTGTGGCGTCACTGGACGACCAGTTTGCGGAAGTGCGGAGGTGCACCAGCAGCGGCCGGTGCTGCACGTCTGCTGAAACTCTGAAACCCAACATCATCTCCTCACGCAGGAGGACGAGTGCGGAGGTGAGACGAAAGTCCAACGAGGCACGCTATATCTGCTACCCACCAAAACCCTGCCCTCTTTCACATATCATGCAAATGCATGCAGGAGGACAAGGTGGCGGAGGTGGAGCGGGAGCTGAACGAGGCGCAGTACAGGGTGGAGAGCGCGCAGGCCACCTACGACACCATCGTCTCCCGCATGGCCGTCGAGCTCGCCCGCTTCCAGGTGCGTCATCGGCAGCCCACTCCGCCTGGCATCTGCGTGGGCTGCTCGCCTGTGCCTCTGGGGGCTGACCACCGTAGATGTGCCGCCTGCTGGCCCTGAGCAGCGCGCAGTCAAGGGCCACATGTGATTGCAAAGAGTGCTGCGTGGCAGTGTATGGGGCGCGGACCGTAACACGCATCCACGTGCCGCTGATGTATTAATTGCCTCCGGATGTTCGACTTTGCCACCCGCAGGAGGAGCGAGCGGAGGAGATGGCGGCGGTGCTGCGCGACTTTGCGATCGCGCAGGCGCGCACGGCGCAGGAGACGGCCGACACCTGGCGCACATTGATCCCGCCGGGCGCAGACGATGCAGATGCCGATGCACAGTGACACTTTTATGAGCCGCCTCCAGGCCACAGCATTCCAGAGGCAGCTGCAAGCCACGAATTGTAACCCAATGCAGACGGCTCTTACCTTAGATGGGAAATGGGGAGCCGGCAGGCAGTTGACACAAACCAAAGACCACGCTGCGATTGCAATGTCGCTCTGTGCCAGGTAGCAAGAGTAGGTTGAGAGCATGAAACTTGCTACTTGTGTGCTGTATGACACACTCCATGGGCGTTGGCTCTGAACCACTGAATGACCCGAGCAGTGGCCTGTAACAGCGTGGTTGCAAGGGCCATGGACATTCGAACGAAACACGTCACCAGCTATGCATTACACCACAATGTCAATCGATCCCGTCTGTACGGGCAAGCATCTACTGATTGCTGCACTCATGCAAAAAATCCATCTACTCCTGCTTCCACTCCTGCGCCGCCGGCTCTGCTGCCCCCTGCTGCTGCGGCCTCACCAGCGCCATGGGCGTGATGCGCCGGCTGGGCGCGTGCTTTGGCATCGGCGGCGCTCCGCGGCTGTTCTCGGGCGACGCCAGCTGCAGAAGCCAGACAGACTCATCAGTGATAAAGTACATGGCAGCATAAGCAGGCGCCAGAGTGCAGATTTTCAAACACAACCTTGTTGCAAAGTTAGTCGGAAGGTGCCATGATTGGGAAGAGCTGCACCTGCGATGCGTCAGAGTTCGCCGGCTGTACGCTGGCAAAGGTGTCTGCGATCGCGCCCGCGTGCGACACCGACACCGGCGTCAGCCGCCGCTGCTTCTTGGCCGCCTGCTCGTCCCCGCCGACAACAACCGCGCTGCCCTCGCGCTTGAGGCCGCCAGGGGCGTCGCCGCCCACGGCACCGCCCTCCTGCGCGGCAGTGCCCTGTGCGGGCTCAGCCGCAGCTGCCACGGCGGCTTTGCCGCCAGCGCTGCTGCTGCCATCGGCCGTCGGCGCCACAGCGGGTGCCGCCGCAGCGGGCGCCGCCGCCGACGGCGTCACAGGCTGTGGCGCGATGCGCCGCTGCTGCGATTCTGCGCCGCCCGGCTGGCTGGCGGGCGGCGGCACTGCCTGCGGCGTTAGGGGCCGCTGCTGCTGCGGCGCCGCTGAGCCGAAAGGCTGCGCAGACGAGGTGCCTGCCGGCATCGCCTGCGGCAAAATGCGTCGGCCTGCGGCCTGACAGGGCGGCGGCTGCACCTGCTGCCGCGCTGGCGCCTGCACCTGGCCGCCTGCGCTTGAGGAAGCCTGCTGCTGGCTGCTGGCGGCGGCGCTGCTTGGAGCGGCCGGCTGCGCCTTGGGCGCCTGCGGTGGCGGCCTGGGGAAGCGAAGACAAGGATCAGCATGGCAGCAGGGCCATGCAAAGATCCTACAAGTTATCCCCCAGCTGGCTTCGAAAGCAGATTCCGAGTGCTGGCTGCCATGCAATTGCCGTGGACATTGACAGTGTCCGTTCAACCAACAGTGATCGTGACGATAACGAATGCTGCATGTAACATGCAGCTACCTAAGAAGCCTGCCTCGATGGTAGATACTCGGCATGACAGAGAGGCAGCTGAGCCAGGAGAAAGCCCCATCACAGATCAGCAAAACAAGAGATGCAAATCAGAATGCGCACCTGGGCGGCAGTGCCTTGGCGGCGGCCGCCATGCGGCGCGCGATGTGCGGCGGCACGACCGACTGCGGCGCCGGCAACCCCAGCTCCCCCGGCGCAAAGGACGTCAGGGAGCAGTAGCCATCGCGGGAGGAGACGGCCAGGGTGGCGGCGTCACAGGCCCAGGCGACGTCGGTGATGCAGTCCATGTGCAGAGCGCCCAGCACCGCCAGCGGCCGCATGCCCTATTTTAAAATAATTAGAACCCCATTCAGAGACGCAATTGGTGACGCAGTCCATGTGCAGCGCGCCCAGCACTGCCAGTGGCCGCATGCCCTGTGATGTGATTAGAAACTTAGACAGAAATGCAACCAGAAACAAACCTCTCAAATGTATTCAGAAAGTGCGATTCTAGCACCGCCAGCGGCCGCATGCATGATGAGAATGGCGCTGAGGTTGAACAGCAATACAGAATGACAGGTAGCCCGACACGCCTGCAGATGGCAGTTGAGCAGCAGTTCGTGCCGATGGGGCACGGCGAGGCAGAAGCTCTGAAATTGCCAATTGTCAAAGACCGTCTTGGCATGAAAGTGGATGAGCGATCCACTCTTCGCAACCTCAAGTGCGAAAAGCATGATCGACAAGGTCCACCCCTCACCCTCTCAACCTCAGCAGCACCTTTTGAGTCTCCCTTCAGGGGCAAGCACCCACAAGGTGGTGGCACCTGTGTGTCGTACAGGAACACGCTGTCCGTCGTCGCGACCACAAACACCATGCGGTACGGCAGCTGCACCAGCGCATTCTCGTCGCTCACAACGCCGGCAGCTGCCGCAGGGCTGGCCGCGGGAGCGGCGGCGGCGGCGGACGCTGCTGCGGCGGCGGCATCGGAGCCCGCGGCGGCGCCCCGGACGGCATCGCCAGGCACCGGCGGGCGCAGCGCGAAGAGCTGCGGGCAGAACGCGACGGCGACCACCGGCGACGCCAGCACCGGCAGGTGTGCCACCTGCGGCACAGATGCGGCTTGAGCTCCAAACAGGTCTGGAGAGCTCATCATCGGCACCAGTGAATCACCTTGACAGTGATCCAGCCCCTCCTCACAAGAGGAGCTGGATGTCTGTTTTGCTGGCAGGTGGTCCAGTTTGCGACTGGACAATGGCGATAGTATTGAAACCCACAAAAGTAGCACAGTGTACACTTGAAGGTCACCAGCACTCACCGGCGCGTCCCAGTGGCCCCGCGCGTAGATGTGCGTAGTGTGGCCGGGGCTGCCTGCGTTGCCGCGGCGGTACAGGCCAGTGGGCACCGCCAGGAACGAGCCTGCACCAGTAGATTGAGCATAATGTCTCAGCACGGGTTGTGATGCAAGTGCCAGACACGCTTACATCCAGAGCAACGACTAAACCAATGCGCAGCCCCGACTCCAGTGCGGGCTTCGTGCACAGGGTGGAGTGCTGATGAGCGGCACAAGCCAGGGAAGGCGCAAGAGTGCCGTACCGTCAGGAGACCAGGCCAGGCGGCGGAAGAAGGTCAGCACATGCTCGTCCGCGAACAGCGCCGGCCGCTGCACCTTGCCAGGCACACCGCCTGCCTCCACTGCAGATGCACACATCACACGTCTGCTGTGAATGCACACGGATCCAGTGTTCCCACCCTGCAGGAGGAGTGTGGTGAGGACACTGCTGCACTGACTGCCGAATGCGCAACACGCCGCCTGCACAAGTGGGCGGCGTCAGGAGCTCGCGGGACACATGTTGTGCCTGCTGAGTGCCACTACAAGGCTCCACACCTGGCTGCGCGATGGGTGGGCCCTTGGCGAGGACATGTTGGCAGACTAGGTCCTTTGCGGCGCCCATGCAGGAGGCGGCCGCATGGCTAGCCCGCCCCTTCTTGCCCGCCACCGGCGGCTTGACACCGTAGATTCTGGTAACAGAGTCACGCGAGGTCAGTCGTGTGAAGCGGATAGTCTGCTGCCCAGGTGCGGCCAGCTGCTGGCCCATGTGCTGCCGGCCGCCATTCGGACACCTACAAGCCAACGCTTGACGAGTGGTGGTTCGACATCTTGCAGCACATTGCTGCAGATTGCATGTGCACCAAACGGTGCATACCGCACGGTGCGGTCGGCGGACTGCGTGGCCACGTAGCGCCCCGCGGGGTCCCAGGCGCAGCCCTGCACGAAGTGCTTGTGGCCCTCCAGGCGCAGGGCGCCTCGGCCGGTGGCCACGTCCCACAGCACCACGCTGTTGTCGATGCTGCCGCTGGCCAGGCCGCTGCCGTCGGGCGCCCACTCCAGGTCCTGCACGTCGTCTGTGTGCGACCTGCACTAAGGGTGTAGTGTTTGAGCAGGAGACGGTCAGGTAATCGAGTTGAGACTGCATAGCCAGGCTGCTGCCGTCGGGCGCCCCCCTCAGGCCCTGCACATCGTCGGTGTGCGACCTGCGGCAGGGTTTCATATTTAGGGTTTAAAAGTGTCTACTTTTGATTACGTGCTGCCGCCGGGCGCCCACCTTGAGTCCTGCACGTGCCCGCATGGTTCATCTGCCACATTCGAGACTGAGGTCATCAAGCAGCTTGCAGGTTTGTGCGTCTGTTGGACTGCAGATCGTGCATCTTGTTCGAGGCTCATGTGCAATGCGCTTCTGGCTGCAATTAATGCGACGAGAGTCGGTCAACATAGCTGACGAGAGCCGCACCGCAGGATGCAGCGGCCCCAGTGCGTCTCGTCCTCCTTCAGCAGCTCCATGTTAGCCTTCCACAGGAACAGCTCCCCGCCATCGCCGCCTGATGCCAGGTGCTCGCCTGCAGTGGCGCAGCTCAGCCGTCGGGCGCATGTGACGCAGCATGCATTGCTGAGCAGATATAGACAACAGGCAGTCTGCACAGCGGCTGTGAGGCTGCAAAGCTGCCGGTCTGGCGTCAAGGTCGGATCCTAGGAAGCCGCTTGCCTGTCGGCGAGAAGCGGACGCAATTGACGGTGCGAGTGTGACCGCCGGTGAGGTTTGTGCAGTGCTCTACCGTCGGAGAGCCGTCCTTCTCTTGGCCCACACGCCACAGCTGCGTTCGCAAAAGACCATGCAAGCTTCGAACTCGGTGATGTGTGCGTGCTAGGGTCCAAGTGAAACTGGATGTCACGCACAGGCGCAAGCCGCACGCAGCCATGACCACACCTTGATCTCTTTGTCTCCGCCAGCGGTCGCCAGCAGGCCGCTCGGGTGAAAGTCCAGCGAGTACACCGGGTCCTTGTCATGCCAGATGATCTGCAGCACCTTCGCCCTCATTGCGTCCGCGAGCTGAGCGAGCTGATGAGATTTGTGTCACTGTGTTAGCAGTAATCTATGTACAGCTGCACGGCAACCCTTGCACACTCGAGGCGCCTGCCCCTGCCAGCTCCACTTGACGTGCTGCTCGAGGCGATGGTATGCCGGAAGACCCGTGAACGATGCTTAAGTGCCATTGGTGACAACTGAACATGTTTCGTTCGAAACTTCAAAACCGCAAGGGGCCGATTCCATGAATGACGATCGAGGGCGGGCACAAACCCTACCTCTCACCAGCAGTGCAGTGCATCAGTCGTCGCGATTGCAAGCTAAATCCGAAAATGGGTTCGAGGAAGGGAACTAACGAGAGCCGCTGAATCAGACGCAGCCGCGCAAGCCCTTTGCGCCTCGTTCAGAATTTCACACCTGCTCAGTCTGACACAGCCTGACTCACGAGCACGGTCAGCGCGCCAGCCGTTGATCTTGAGGCTTCGGTCAGCCATTGAGGTCAGGACTGCGCTGCGACTGGCAGCATGGCAATCCAAGATGTTCGAATTCTCGGTGAGAACGACCCCTTGCATCGCAGCGCAATCACCTTTACTGCAATGGTTTGAATGCGACAGCCATCACTTTACACACATAGACGCGTTCGTTTACGTTTCATAGGATTGTGACTCTGCCAGGGTGCCCATTTTGGTACATCATGGTGTCCGCCATTCACCGTCCCGGCAGACACACTGCATTTACGTCACCTGCTGCATGCGCAGGCGGCCTGGCGTTCAGCTTCAGTCTGGGCGTGCTCCTGCAGCTACTGGGCTGCCTGCTGTGGCACAACTGGTGGCCCATGCTGACGGCGTTCATGTACGTGCTCGTGCCGATGCCGATGCTATTTTTCAGCGGAATGGACAGCGGAGCCTATGGCGGCACCAGCCTTGCCAGCGGGTGAGTGAGCTGCGGCTCTGTGCAGACTCTGGAGCATGTTGGTTGGTCTCCAGTGCGCGGCGGCCTTGCTTGCTCACGCGTGCCTCACATCTCATGCTGCAGATGGATAGATGCCGGCAAGTTCTTGACGGGCTTCTCGGCGGTGGGGTCAGTCGCCATTCCCGCAATCCTGTACCATGCAGAGGTGAGGGAAGCAGCACGCACTGTGGCAGCTGCCCGGCGCTGGCTTGTCAACAACTTCATCCTGGTCATCCTGAATATCCATCAATGGCCAGTTGTACAAATAGAGTGCATCATGGACGTCTTGTGTTTGCAGAAAATCACGGAGGGAGCGCTGGCAATGGAACTTGCAGCAGTTGCGGTGAGCTTGAGTTGACACTTTGTCGTCGTGTGTGTGACCCGCACGTGTGCCATCTGCCGTGCCAAAGCCATGCGGCGCATTGTCCTTGAAGTGGTGCACACCTTATTGTAGGTGCTCGGCCTGACAGTCATCGCGTACGACTACTTCTCAAACGCCGATACGATCACTTACTACTGATGCGGCTGGGCGGGGCTGCAGCAGTCGATAGCGCATCGGTTGGGTACGGGCTCTGGAGAGACGTTGTTTAGGTAGTATGTGGTTTCCGTTGACATGATGCTGTGAACAGAAGACGATCATTGGTTCCTGTTCGAGCTCTTTCAGATTAAGGTTGTTATATTGTTATCCCGCTTTGTTCTCCCAGCTCAATCCACACATCATTTCAGGCTGCAGGCATGCGCGAACTCACCGCGGTATCCGTCATAACTCGCAACACCTTGCAATGCATGCGTCCAAGACGAGGTGCGTTCAAGACGAGGGCACAAGGGGCTTCTTGAACAAGGAGTTGAGCGCGCGTTCGTGGCTGCCCTTGGCCCGCTTGCTCCCCGGCTCGGCCCTGGTCAGCCAGCTCATGTCGCCACCAGCCCTGGCCTTCTGCTGGCCCCCCTCGCCTGCAATGCGGTCTGCCTTACCGCCCGCCGGCCGGGACAGCATGCCCAGCAGCGCGGGCGACGCGAGCTTGCGCTTTGGCTTCTTCGCCGCCGCGGCCGCCGCCGCCATGCGCCGCACGCCGGCGAATGAAGTTGGTCCCGTGGCCGCCAATGCGTCCAGGTCCTGCAACAGCGAACACAAGGTCTCGAGTGTGTAGGGCAAGCCGATCGAATTCATGCAAACACGTTCGGAGCTCCTCTTCCAGAGCTCCTGTTCCCTTTCACAATGTATGTTGCCAGCACATGCTTCGTGGCGACTGACACCCAGGCACACCAGGATAGGGTCATGGGCCGAAAGGTGCCAGGCGAATCAGGAAGGCTCTCAGGAAGCTCGTTTCTGGATGCACACCCCGGGCTGCTGCTCCGTTGCGGGCGCGCCGAGGTTGCTGTCATCGCGGCCGCCAAAGATGAAGGAACGGCCGCCGCCGTTGGTGTAGTCCCCGCCGCCGCGCTGCACCTTGCTGCCGCCCGGCGCGCCCGCCCTGCCCAGGAAAGATGCCTGTGCAGACATTGTCACGTTCAGCTTTGGGTAGAATGCAGCGTAGAAGTGCACTACAGCGTGCGCCATGCCTTATGGTTGGCATGTCTCTACTGCGCGGATTCAGACACAGTGGTTGGCTACTGATCGGAAGCGCTCGTGAAAGACGGAATATTTATCAGCTGCTACCGATCGTTGCCCAACTTCTCGTCCCGCGCTAGCGTCAGAACGCTCAGGCTGCCTTGGAACATTTCTTGACAGACGCGCACCCCGGTGGCAGGCATGTTGGTGAGCTCGCTGCCGAAGAGGCCCAGGCGGGAGCGCTGCGAGGCAGGCGCCGCGACCAGCGACGCGCCCCGGCTCAGCAGGTCCAGCGCCTCCTCGCTGCAGCCCTCCATCATCGCCTCCGGCTCCAGCTCCTGTGTTTAGCGTCCCAGGATTCAATTTTCCAGGTTTCCAGAGATTCAGAGTTAGGGTGCAGCAGGCCGCCCGTCAGAAGCTTTTAGGCATAGCCATTTCGACGTGGCAGCCTTCCAGCAGACAGGTGAAGGCCTGGCGGTGCCATCCCGCTCGGCTGGCCGCTTGCACGAGTCACCAGGCTTGGAACGTACTCAGCAGGCGCCTATGCTTGCTTGCACGGTCACTCCCATGGGCTCTCATCCGGTATCTCAACGGCAACATTCCCAGGGCCCCGAGAATAGCAGACACATCAGACAACCCAGACATCTCAGAGAGTCCACACGAATCCATTGAGGATGAAGGCGCAAATAGTTCACCTGGGAGGCGTCCAGCAGGCGCTGCCGCGCGGCCTCGCGTGCCGCCGCCTCCTCCGCTGCCGCCGCCTCCTCCTCGCCACCGCCGCCGTCGTCGTCGCCCGGGCGCTGGGGGAACAGCGCCGCCAGGTCGACTTCCCCCGCGTCCAGCTCCTCCTCTGTGAGCCCCGTCAGCGCCGCCCGCCGCCGCCGCGCGTCCCGATCCGTGCCCTGCGGGAAGGAGAGGAAAATCAGAGAAATCAGGGGCTGCAGAACGCAGCTCCTATTCGGTGAGCCCCATCAGAGCCGCGTGCCGCCGCCGCGCGTACCGGAAGATGCCCTGTGGAGAGTCACACGGCAATGTTTCTGTCTTGGGAGGCAGCGCAAGGCCAAGGCCGCAGGATCCAGCCGTCCTTTGCATCTGGGTGTCCCGCCCGGTGGGAGTCCGCTGACAACACGCCGTGTGCTTGGAAATGGTCCGAACCTCTGAAGATGTAGGATTTGCATTCGTGGTCGAGGGTGACGCATAGCTGACTGCGCCCGTGCAACAAACCAAACAAAATCCCCAAACACTCTCGAGCTGACGGGGCTCA
>JAABUM010001945.1_pt1 | contig 29254 bp, 26 predicted proteins | sample 5559161 | NCBI WGS metagenome assembly JAABUM01 (sample SAMN10711868, study PRJNA513369) | rock metagenome | isolation source: Antarctica rocks | place: Antarctica: Victoria Land, Siegfried Peak nord
TATCCGTATCCTGCGCCCGCACGCCGGCGCGTCCCACTGGGCTATGCTGCTTATTGAGGCCCTGACACGGCCCCCTCGTTTCGTTCAATTATCCTTGCCTTTTGCTCGTTTGCACAAAACTTAGGTAACTAAAGACCCGTCTTTTTAACCGAATCTTAACCGCTGGGCGCCATAACCGTAACCTAATCTTAACGAACGCTTGCTATGCTATAGATAGTGCCAGCACGTCTTCAGCCCACGTAGTATCGGCGCTTCTAACGCTTCTAATTAGTGGAGAAACTTGGGATGAAGAAAATTCAGCGCGCCCCTAAAACTATCAAGCGGTCACATCGTTTCGTGGTGGCCGGCGTCATCGCCGCGCTTGGACTCGGCGTCACCTCGGCCTACGCGTGGCATGGGTCGCTCAGCGTCACCCCTACTACGTGTGGCAGTACGGGCGGCGCCGTGACCTTCAGCGGCGCCGTGACCGACGCCTCTAGCCCCTCCTGGGAGGTTAGTGTCACGGGGCCAACGAGCACAACGACCACATCAACGCCACTCGGGCAGAACACCTCCACCGGCGCGTATCAGGTCACCGTTAACCATCTCTTGAATGGCTCCTATAGCGCGAAACTCAGGTCTGTTGACAGCAATACAGGGACTAATAGCACGACAGAGCATAAGGTCAATCCGGTCACCTTTCAGGTCTCGTGCGGCAGCCTTCCGCAAGTTCCAGCGGCCACTCCTGAGCTCGGCAGCGGTGAGCTACTCGCCGCCGGTCTGTTGCCCATCGGAACCGTGTTGCTCTATCGCCGGCGCCGCGCGCGTCGCGCCGGCCAAGGCGCGGCGGCCATGCGCGACGCGTAACCGTCCGCGCACGGCGGACTCCTGAAGAGCCCGCCTTATCTACGCCGTTGTTGCTTGACCGCCGTCGCGTACCTCATACACACCTTATATCTCGGTATCTTGCGATATCAACGCGTCTGCTATCCTAACAGTATTGTGGTTACTACCTTTATCACATAGGGCTTGAGCGCCCGCAGGAGCGTTCAAGCCCTATGGCGTTAGGGCCGATATAGTAGACGTGGGACAGCAAGAGACATCGCTATGGAGGCTCGTACGGCGTAGCATACGTACAGGCCAGTTCAAGAGTGAGTTGTATTACGCGCGACGCGCCCTGTTGCCGCGCTTACGCCTCACCACCGTCGTCTGCCGATTGCTGCCGCCGACGTCGCTAAATACGGCGCGCGCGGCGCTTTATCGTTTCGTTTTCCCGTGCATCGGCGACCGCGTGTCGTTCCTAGGAGCCATCACGGTTATCGGGAGCGGACGCGCGATATATGGACGTCTCTCCATCGGTGAAGGCGCGCTGATCGGGCTCAACCCCACGTTTAATCTGGATGACACGATCACTATTGGGCGTCACGTGTCGCTCGGGCCCTCGGTGTCCATCTATACCAGCACGCATCTTCTGGGTCCCGGTTCGCGCCGTATGAATCCGGGTGTTATCACGCGGCCGGTTGTCATCGAGGATGGGGTGTGGGTCGGGGTCGGCAGCATCGTGCTACCTGGTGTCACTATCGGTCATGGCTCCGTCGTCGGCGCCGGTTCAGTCGTGACGGAAACAGTCCCGCCGAATACGCTAATCGTGGGTAACCCCGCCAAGAAAGTCCAGGAGTTGCCCTGGCCTGACGCGTAGATGAATTATTGAGGAAGGCTTCATGACGGACATGACGACATTAAGCGCGACGGCCGACGCCGCGTTGGCCGTGCACGTTGCGCAGTATTACCTGTCGCGGCGCGATCCCGACGCCGCGCGCGCCGCGCTGGCTCCGGCCCTGCTGGCGCCGCCCACAGCGCCGCGTGACCGCCAGGCGCTGTCCGATGTCCTGTGCGCGCTCGCGCTCGCCTACCTGAAGCGACGCGAGACTGATAGCGCGGCCGCAGCCGTCGAACAGGCGCGTGGTTTCGGCGAGAGCGCGATGCTGTGGCGCGCCAGCGCGGCCGTTGCCTCGGCCCACAACGATAAGGCCGGCGCCGTGGAGTCGTTACGCCGCGCCGCGAGCGCCGCGCCTACGAGCGGCGCGACATGGCTGGCGCTGGCGCGGGCGTGCGAGGCGGCGGGCCAGACCGAGAGCGCCGCCGACGCCTACCTGAAGGCCGTCGAGGCCGAACCCGGCCATGCTACTATCCTTTCCGTCGCGGAGCGGCTAGACGCTCTCGCGCCCGCGGCGGAGGCGCCGGCCACGCGGCGCGTACGCATCGCCATCATTGGCTCGTCCACGCTTGATCATGTGCGCGGCTACCTATCCGTCTACGGACGGTTGGCCGGGTTGGCGCCAGAGTTCTATCTGGGGCCGTTCGATCAATATGCGCAAGATATTCTGGACGGGGACAGCCCGCTGTACCAGTTCGCGCCCGATGTCGTCATCGTGGCCGTCCATGGCCGCGCCCTGTTCCCCGCCCTCTACGACCGGCCCTTCGACCTCGACCCTGCGGGCCGGCGCGCCGCGGCTACGGAGGTGGTGGAGGACGTGGCGCGCCTGCTTGGCGCGCTGACACGGCGAACCACGGCGCTGGTGCTATTGCACACCTTTGCGACGCCGCAGTACTCGCCGCTCGGCGCGCTCGACCGGCGCGACCCCTTCGGTCAGACGGCCATCTTCCAGGCTATCAACGAGGGGCTGGCGGAGCGGGTGCGCCGCGACTACCCGTCGGTCCACCTCATCGACGAGGACCGCGTCTACGGGCGCGTAGGCAAGCGCAACGTGACCGACCCGCGCCTGTGGTTCATGGCGCGCATCGGCATCGGCGAGGGCGCCCTAAGCGCGTTGGCGTCCGAGTACCTGCGCTTCATCAAGCCGCTCAAGAGTCGCGCCCGCAAGTGCCTCGTGCTCGACCTCGACAACACGCTCTGGGGCGGCGTCGTCGGCGAGGATGGTCCGCACGGCATCGCGCTCGGCCGCGAAGCGCCGGGGAACGCCTTCCGCGCCTTCCAGGAGGCCATCCTCGACCTAGCGAAGCGCGGCGTCATCCTGGCTATCAACAGCAAGAACAACGAGGCCGACGCCATGGAGGTGTTGGAGCGCCATCCCGAGATGGTGCTGCGCCCCGGCCACTTCGCCGCGATACGCATGAACTGGCAGGATAAGGTCGCCAACCTTGAGTCGATCGCGGCCGAACTCAACATTGGCCTGGACAGCCTGGTTTTCGTGGACGACAACCCGGCCGAGTGCGCCCTGGTGCGCGCGCGTCTGCCGCAGGTGCTCACGGTGCAACTGCCGCGCGATCCCGCGCGGTACCGCGCGACCCTGCTGGGGCTCACTGATTTCGATAGCTTGAGCCTGACTGAGGAGGACCGCAAGCGCGGTCAACTCTACGCGCAGCGGCGTGAGCGCCAGCAGTGGGAGGAGCGCCGGGGCGACAACGTGGAGGATTACCTGGGCGAATTGGGCTTGGTCGTCGAACTAGCCGAGGCCGACGAGTTCGCCGTCCCGCGCGTGGCGCAGTTGATCGGCAAGACCAACCAATTCAACCTCACCACGCGCCGCCACAACGACGCCGCGGTCCGTACCTTCGCCCAATCCACGGATCACGCCGTCTATACTGTACGTGTAAAGGATCGCTTCGGCGACCACGGACTCACCGGCGCCGCGATCGTGGTCAAGGGACGTGACGCCTGGGAGGTCGACACGTTGCTGTTGAGTTGCCGCGTGCTGGGGCGCGGGGTCGAGACCGCTCTCCTCAGCGCCATCATCGCGGGGGCGCGCGAGGAGGGGGCGCGTATCGCGCGTGGACTGTTCATACCCACGGCCAAGAACGAACCGGCGCGCGACTTCTACCGGCGCCACGGCTTCACGCTCATCGAGGATCATGACGGCACGGAGCGATGGGAATTCGACGTGCAAGCCGGCGACGTCGCCGTCCCGACGTGGCTTACCCTCATCGCGGATCAAAAAGTGCCTGTGAGCGCGTAAGGCTCGCGCTGGATCGCATGATTGAATAGATGGAACCGGAGAATTAACGAGTGAACGAGCAGCTTGACGAGCGCGTGCGTGAGGTCGTGGCGGAGACATTCGACCTCGACCCAAGGGAGATCGGCCCCGACGCCTCGGCCCAAACGCTAGCCGCCTGGACGTCGCTGGCGCATCTGCGGCTCATGGCGAACATCGAGCAGGCGTTCGGCCTGCGCCTGACGATGGACGAGATGACGACGATGACCAACATACCGGCCATCGTACAGGTTCTTGCTGTTCGCGACGTCTAGGATGACCTGCGCCCCTCACACAGGGGGACTAGTACCGCTAGCTGGAAATGGTTCCGCACGTTCAGTAAGCGTTTCGAGGAGTCATCACGCACGTTGTAGCGTGCCGAACATGCGGAGAAACTTCCAGCTAACACTACTTTGGCGTGATCCCCTTTTCACAGCTTATCGACCGGACATAGTGACTGATGGCGAGGCTCTACGACCCCCACCACTGGTACCAAACGGGGTGCGGGCTGGTCACTATGCATAGCGGTTTTGGAAGTCGCCAAAGTAGTGTTAGCGGTACTAGGCAAACCGTGATGGATAACGGGGCCGTCGAAGCTGAAATATTGTCCTGTGTTTTACATGTGCGCTGCTATTATACTTCTGAATGAAAGACGAAGGGTAGAAGACATAGTGGATACGACCGACGTAACAGAGCAGGCGCGCGACGTCATAGCGCATACATTCGGTATGAACTCGGCCGATGTACTCGATTCGGTGTCGACGGATACATTGTCCGCGTGGGATTCACTCCATCACTTTACGCTCATCCTTGCGCTTGAGGACCAGTTTGGTTTGACATACGCGTCCGACGAGATTCCCCTAATGACCAGCTTGCAGGCTATCATGGACATCACCGTACGTCATCTGCAACCACAAACGATAAGCTAGAGGACTGTACCTCGTGTACGCATCAAAAGTCGAGCGTTTTCGCTTCCTGGCCCGGGCGTTGGCGACGGCGGCGGCGAATGAGCCGCCCCGCGCGTTGTTCGAGAAAGTACAGGCGACTGCCTTCGCGTACCTATACCTGAGGCGCTGCACACGTGTTGGGCCTTTCGCGCGCGTGTATGGACATCCCCGCATATGGAATAAGGGCACGTTGACTATTGGAGCGCGCGCGCGCATCTGGTCGACAACGGCGGCCACTGAGTTCGCGGTTTTTGAGGGTGGGGTGCTCGACATTGGCGATAACGCGTCAATCAACTACGGGACGTCGATCGCCGCGACCGGATTGGTGCGCATCGGGCGAGACTGCATGCTCGGCACGCACACGATGATTATCGACAACGATTTCCACGAGGTCGAGAATCGTCATGCAGTGCCGCAGCCGCGCCCTGTCATCCTGGAGGATAATGTCTGGCTGGCGAATCGCACGATGATTTTGCCCGGCGTGACGATCGGCCATGACTCGGTTATAGGGGCCGGTAGTGTCGTTATGACCAGCATCCCGCCTCGGTCCATCGCCTTGGGTAATCCCGCTCGTGTCGTAAAGACCTTTTAGCTACGTATGTAGCAGTGTTTGGCGCCAACGTCATAATGAACGACAGGCTGGCCCGAACCGTGCGGGGATAGATGGCGCTACGTGGCATACGGCGAGGGAGGGGCCGCCATCCGGTACCGGATGGCGGCCCCTCCCTCGCCGCATGCTAGTCAAAGCGAGCTTATGGAATGACGAGGGGCGCTGTCGTCACCAGTTTCACGTTGCCCTGCGCGTCGATGATGCGTGTCTCGACCGTGTATTGCCCTGAGGGCAAGCCATTGATAGTGGAGGCCGTAGGCGTTGTCGATGTTGTGCCCGGAATACCCGGAGGCGTCGCTGTTACTGTCACGTCTCCAGAGGCGTCGATGGGTGCGGCAGTGGGCGGAGTGGTTGCGGTGGCGATGACCGTGCTGGTGGTCGTGGGTGAGGGGATAGTTGTCGCACTCGCCGTCACCGAAGGAACTGCCGTCGCGGGCGGGGTTTGGGATGGCGCGCCGGTAGCGGACGGGACGGTTGTCACGGTTGTGTCAGTCGCCACCGGCAACGCAGGCGGCGTGTTGGTCGCGGACGGGGCGACAACCGTAGGCGCGCCGGCTGCGGGGGTGAAAACCGGTGTGACACTCCGCGGCATGTGGACGAGGGTAGCGAGGGAGGACCAATCGCTGGAGGAGGGGATGGCGGAGGAGGGGAGGACCTCGAAGCCCATGTTGTCCCAGTGGCGCTCGTCGGAGTAGGGCATCTGGTTGAGCCAGTAGGTCTCCCAGGGGCTGGAGGCCAGTTCCTGATGGTCCATGTCGCTGTGGTAGAGGTAGTGCGCGAAGTAGACCTTGGCCGCGTCGAAGCCGAGGCCATTGGGGATGTCGCCCTGCGCGACGAGGCCGCCGTCCTCGAAGTAGGCGAAGTGGGTCGTGGTCACGAACAGGTCGAGGCGGGAGCGGTTGTCGAGGCCGTGGCCGTTGCTGTGCCAGGGGTTGCCCGCTCCGTAGCAGCGGCAGATCGCCTGGGCGGCCTGACCCGCCGAGCCCGTGAGGCTTTGGCTGTGCGGGGAGAGGTCCGTGGGGGAGGTGGGCCCGTCGAAGAGGGTCGTCTTGATCGTGCCGGGCTCGACCTCGACGAAGAGGGCGCGGTCGCTCTTGTTCAGGGGGCCGTTGCCGTACCAGTTGGTGAGCGGATCGTTGGCGGGGGCCAGGTTGAAGGCGACCCAACGCCGCGAGCCGATGTGGGCGTCGACCTCCATGGTGGCGTGGAGCATGCGGCCGCCGGAGAAGTTGGCGGTGGGGTCGGGCGACATTGCCATGACGCCATGGGCGACGTGCAGGGGGTTATTGACACCGGGGGTGCTGCCATCGAACAGCGTGTCCATGAAGTGACCATCCATAACGGAGGGCATAGAGTGGGTGATGTCAGCGTTGAGGTACTGGATGTGCCAGGGGTGGCTTGTCCCCGCGCCCATGCTGTACGTCTTGGCCCCGTTCAAGGGGTCAGCGGAACCGGTCGGCGCGATAGGGTCGCTCTGCGCGCCGCCGAAGGTATCGAGGAAGGTCTGTTGCGCGTCGGGGCGTGAGGGCAGGGCGGTGACGGTGGAATCAGCGTGCACCACGAAGGGGGCGCTCTGGGCGATCACATGGGGTGTGTCCGTGTGCGGCCCCTGTCCGTTGATCGAGACCAGCCCGTCGTCGGTCGGCCCCTCGTCGGAGCCGAGCATGCTGGGTATGCCGGCCATGGGCGGCATCAGGGGGTTGTTATTCCCGTCGTACTGATTGGCATACACGGCTGGCCCCAATTGATCGACGGCTTGCACGATGAGTGTATGCGGTTTGCCGTCTCCCAACATGTTCCACTCAATTTCCGCGCTTGGCATGTCGAACGTCTCGGGTCCCGTACAGCACGACACGTTTTCAACCTGGAGCGGCCACACCGGCGTCACGCCGTCCACCTGTGTGACGAAACGCTTGTTGCCGTAGGGGTCCGACAGATAGCGCATCATGCCGGCGTACTTGACGACGCCGGGGTCGCTCACGTCGAGCACGCGATAGTCCTTGGCGCCGGGGACGGGCTGGTAGTCAATCTTGGCGCTGCTGTTGTCCACCGCGACGCCGCTGACGGTAACGGACGGCGGAGTGCCGTGCGTCCGTGTCACGAAAGGATGCGCCGCGTGGGCGGGGCTGATGGCCTGAGCCACGAGGCCGGCCGTGCAGAGTAGGGCTGTCCGTATTTGTATCTTTGCCATCGCTCCCGTTTTTGCTCCTCTGGTATCCAGTCAGGAGACTGGGCTGTAATTATTGTCGTAGTCATGGTGATCCTGCCGGCGTGGCAGGATTAGCCGTGGGACTAACAATGCAAAGACTAAACGCGCGTAGGGTTTCGCGGTACCACAAGATCGTACTGGCCCACTTGGGTCATACGAGTAGTACGCCGGTTGGCGGCGGCATGTACTCCTGTTGTGCGGGCACACGCCTACTCATCGCGTGCATGGCGAGGGGGAAAGAGGCGCTAGCGACTGTAGGTGGTAGGGAGGCGGAAGGCGGGGACGTGGCTAGCATACCACGCAACTATAGCGCTGTCACGAAACCAAGCGATGTATTTGAACCATGGCTTAACACGTTATTTGGGAGGTACACTCCGCGGCATGTGGACGAGGGTAGCGAGGGAGGACCAATCGCTGGAGGAGGGGATGGCGGAGGAGGGGAGGACCTCGAAGCCCATGTTGTCCCAGTGGCGCTCGTCGGAGTAGGGCATCTGGTTGAGCCAGTAGGTCTCCCAGGGGCTGGAGGCCAGTTCCTGATGGTCCATGTCGCTGTGGTAGAGGTAGTGCGCGAAGTAGACCTTGGCCGCGTCGAAGCCGAGGCCATTGGGGATGTCGCCCTGCGCGACGAGGCCGCCGTCCTCGAAGTAGGCGAAGTGGGTCGTGGTCACGAACAGGTCGAGGCGGGAGCGGTTGTCGAGGCCGTGGCCGTTGCTGTGCCAGGGGTTGCCCGCTCCGTAGCAGCGGCAGATCGCCTGGGCGGCCTGACCCGCCGAGCCCGTGAGGCTTTGGCTGTGCGGGGAGAGGTCCGTGGGGGAGGTGGGCCCGTCGAAGAGGGTCGTCTTGATCGTGCCGGGCTCGACCTCGACGAAGAGGGCGCGGTCGCTCTTGTTCAGGGGGCCGTTGCCGTACCAGTTGGTGAGCGGATCGTTGGCGGGGGCCAGGTTGAAGGCGACCCAACGCCGCGAGCCGATGTGGGCGTCGACCTCCATGGTGGCGTGGAGCATGCGGCCGCCGGAGAAGTTGGCGGTGGGGTCGGGCGACATTGCCATGACGCCATGGGCGACGTGCAGGGGGTTATTGACACCGGGGGTGCTGCCATCGAACAGCGTGTCCATGAAGTGACCCTGCATGATGAACGTCATGGAGTGGTCGGTGTCGGCGTTGAGGTATTGGATATGCCAGGCCCTGCGGGAGCCAGCGTTGAGCGTGTAGGTCATCGACCCGGCCTTGGGATCGACGGAGCCGACTCTTTTGAAAGAGGCGGCCTCGCCATCGTCGAAGGTGTCGAGGAAGGTCTGCCGCGCGTCGGGGCGCGAGGGCAGGGGGGCGACAGCAGGATTGGCTTGTACCACGAAGGGCTGGCTCTGCGCGATGACGTGAGGCGCGTCCGTATGTGGCCCCTGTCCGTTGATCGAGACCAAACCGTCAGTCGTAAGCCCCATATCGGAGCCGGCCATACCGTTCGCGCTCACTGGTGTGTTGTCCGCTCTGTACAGGTTATCACCAGACGCCGGACCCAGCGCGTTGACGGCCTGGACGACCAGGGTATGCGGGCGCCCGTCTTCGAGATTGTTCCACTCGATCTCGTTAGCGGGTATGTTGAGTTGTTCCGGCCCCGTGCAGCAGGGCACGTTTTCAACCTGGAGCGGCCACACCGGCGTCACGCCGTCCACCTGTGTGACGAAGCGCTTGTTGCCGTAGGGGTCCGACAGATAGCGCATCATGCCGGCGTACTTGACGACGCCGGGGTCGCTTACGTCGAGCACGCGATAGTCCTTGGCCCGGGGAACGGGCTGGTAGTCAATCTTGGCGCTGCTGTTGTCGACCGCGACGCCTGCCACGGTTACAGTACGCCGGTAGCGCGCGCCTGGAACGTATGCGGATTCCCTCGTTAGGTTCGTTATGTAGCGCCGCGTGTTCTGCCGCGCCAGCATAGGCGGCGGCGGCATCGACATGGACATGCTGTGAGCGGTGGTAGGCGTCGCGTGGTTACCGCCAAGTAGGCTAGCCCATGCGCGTCGCGCCTCCGCCTTGCCGGCCGTAAAAAATTGTAGGGCCAACGCCCCTAGCACAAGCCCGCAGACAATCCCACCGAGGAACCCGCCGTATCGATGTCGCACTATATTGTCTCCTTGCCTATTCTCTTTCTCTGAAGGTGTGCGTCTTGAAGGTGTGCATCGTCGGCTGTGAGGTAAGGGATGGCGGTCGTGTCGCTACGCCCACATCATGATGGTACTGTCTCGCATTGAATATGTACAGGAACACTACAAGCCGCCATCTCACCCCCCTCAACCCTGTGCTACTCGACCGCCTACTACTCGTGTTACTTGACCGCCTGCTACTATAGTGGGGAGAGATGCGCTCATCGTCCATCGTTCATCGATGCGTATAACGTGATCGATGCGTATGACGTGCTAGATGCGCATGACGCGCTAAAGGGAAGCGACAATCGGTCGATACTTATTTATAGTACAAACGAGTTAGGTAGGAGGGACGCCCTGTTATGAGACGCTACGCCGAGGCTTTGTTCCGCTATTGGCCCCTGCTGCTGCTACCCATCATTGTGCTGCCTGTCGGGGCATTTGTTCTGATGCGGCACGCCCCTAAGACTGTCGTCGTCACGGCGGACCTATGGGTGACGCAAAACCCCGCAGGCTACAACAATCAATATTCGAGCCAGGCGGGGAACGAGTCGGCCTATATCAACGAGTACCTACAGAGCCCCTCGGACATTGGACCCATTATCGGCGGCAGCACCGCCTTCGCGCAACTCTTGCGCACGTCGCCGGCGCAAGCCGCCAACGTCGAGCAGACGCTGCTGCAAAACTTTTCCGTCAATCCCAAAGGGCAGTACCTGCTCAACGTGTCGTTCACGGGACAAGACGAAGCGATCGCGCAGGACGCCGTGAACGGGCTTATTGCCGCGGTGAAGACCCAACAAAAAACCGACACGAGCAGCCAGGCGCAGGCCGGCATCGCCGCCGCGCAGGCTCAACAGGATGCAGCGAAGAGACAACTCGCTCAATCGCAGAAAGCCCTGCAAGGCTACATGGATCAGCACGGTTATCAATCCAGCGACTTGAATAACACGAGCAGTCTCGATTTGAATACAACGCTCGCCGGGCTTAAACAGCAATTCCAGAGCGATCAGACAACTTATCTCACCGACGTGCAAACGTTGAACAACCTGCACACACAGGCGGCCCTCCCGGCCTCGCAGCAGCAGTCGACGTTCTATGTCAAGGATCAGGCGACGCCGATTATCACGTCGAGCCGCAAGAAGATCCTTATAGCCATGCTTGAGGCCCTGGCTGTCGCCTTATTCCTGAGCGGCGGCTTTGTGGTCCTCAACACCCTGCTTGACCGAAGCCTGCGCTACCCCGACGAGGTCACGCAGATGCTGGATCTCCCGGTGCTGGCTGTCGTCCCCTATCGCGCCGCGTCGCGGGCAGGCGGCCGCGGGCCAACCGTCGCCGTGGCGCGTGGCCGCATGGCCGATGTGTAACGCAAGGATAGTCGTTTGATGCTTTCTATTAGGTCAAGTAGGTCAGACAAGAATGTGATGCGGAGCTCTCCGCTCGTGGTAGGGTCAGGCGCGCTCGCGCCCGAAGTGTACCGGCAGGCGTTTGTCTCCCTGGTATTGCCGCGCGACGCCCAGCCCAAGATAATCGGTGTGACGAGCGCCATCAGCGGCGAGGGTCGTACCACCGTTGCCCTTGGCTTGGCTCAGACTCTCGCCAGCGACCTCGATGCGCCGATCACCCTGATCGAGGTTGATTTCGACCGCCCAGCGCTAGCCCGGCACTTCGACATCGCCGTGGCGCCCGGATTGTGCGAGGTGTTGCGGGGCGAATATCAGCTCAATGAGGTTGTCCGCCCCGCGAGTGACACGTTGTCGGTCGTTACCGCCGGCTCCGTCGGGCCGGACGCGGCCCGCTTGCTCCGCCAGCTCAACACGCAAAACCCCATCCGTAACGACTCAGGGCTGACCGGGATCGTTATCCTGGACCTGCCTCCGATCATGAAACACAGCTACAGTTCCCTGGCCGCTAGCATCGCCGACGCGGTGGTGCTGGTTTTGCGGGCCGGGGTGACGCCGTCCGATGTCGTGCGGGATGCCATCGCGCGCCTCGACGATCCGCCGCAAGGCGTGATCCTGAACGCCCCGCGCACCGCTCTACCGGCTTGGTGGCCGGGGCGCGGCGCGTAGGGGGTGGTAGGGAAAAATTTGTGAACCCTGTTATCTACATGCTCTTCGCGTTCGTGCTCATCGGCCTGTTCAGTGATCGCCTGAAACGAGGGACGTATCCTCTGATCGGCCTAGTCATACTGGTATACATCGTCCATGCTTACAGCCACGTCTAGGCGTTCGCCCTACACGGCGCGCCCTTTCAAAGTTCCCAACGTCGCGACGCTACGGCGTAGCGGCCGGCGCCGCGTCGTCACCCTCGCCCTTGCCCTGGCGCTGGCCACGCTCGTCGCCCTGGGCCTGCTCTCATCGCCAAGCAACCTGCTTATCCTCGTCGCGGTGATCCTGGCGCCGGCTATTCTGGTGTGGTTGTGGCAGCGTCCCGTCGCGGGTGTGTACCTGCTCTTTGGCGCGTCGGCGCTGCTGGAGGCGACGGGATCCGCCCAGAGCTACGTCGATGACATCGGCGCCTACCTGCCGTTTTTCGAAGACCTGGCGACGTGGACGCGCGTCAAAGGGCTCCCCTTCAGCCTCGCCGAGACGCTCATGGCGCTCACGCTGCTGATATACCTGCTCAAAGGCATCGCGACGCGCAAGCTGCGCTTCGATCGGGGTTCGCTCATGCTGCCCCTGGGCCTCTATATGCTCATGGTCCTGGTGGGTGAGTTGCACGGTATCGGCAGTGGAGGTGATTTCAAGCTCTCACTGTGGGAGGTGCGCGCCCAGGTTTACATGTTCGTGGCTTACATCCTGACCTGTAACCTCGTCAAGACGCGCAGGCATATCGACGCGCTGGTCGTCATCCTCGTCGTGGGGACGGCCTTACGTGGTGTACAGGGCGTCATTCGCTATTTTGGTGAGTTGCACGGTCACGTTTCAGGGAATGGGGGTTCCTTGTTCTCGCACGAGCAATCCCTTTTTTTCAACGCCTTTATTACACTCACCGTTATATTCTTCCTGTATGGCGGCAGTGGAGCGCGCCGCCTCAAATGGTTTGCCCTGGCCCTGCTTCCGATCGTCGTCGTGGCTAACCTGGCCAACGATCGGCGCGCCGCCGTCCTCGCCCTTGCGGCCGGCCTGGTCCTGCTCCTGCTGGTGACAGTGATCGCACACCGGCCGCGCCGCCGTGTCGCGCTAGGCATCCTGCTGGCGCTGGTCGTCATCTGGCCGCCGTACTACGCGGCCTTCAAGAACAGTACTGGCCTGATCGGACAGGCGGCCCACGCGGTCAACTCCAACTCGAATCCCGACCCGCGTGACGCCTCATCGAACCTATACCGCTTCAGTGAGGATAACGACATCCTTGCCACGATGAAGTCGAGCACGCTCAGCAAAATCATCGGCTATGGCTTCGGCAAATATATGCAGACGCCGTACCCCCTGGCGGACATAAGCGGCGTCTACATCTTCTGGAACTTGCTGCCACATAACAGTATTTTATGGGTTTGGATGCGGCTGGGTACGATCGGCTACGCCCTTTTCTGGATCTTGATCGCCGGGGCGATCCTGCAGGCGGCGCGCCTGCTGCGCCGGCTCGACGATCCGTACCTCAAGGGGCTGGCCGTGTTCATCATCCTGATGGTGGTGCAGGAGGTTATTTTTGGCTACCTGGATCTACAGTGGACGAATTACCGTAACCTCATCGTGATGGGCGTGCTGCTGGCGCTGATCAGCCGGCTGGCGCTTTTTGCCCGCCCTGAAGAAAAGCCCGCCATAGCGCGGCGGGGTGCGCAGGCGCGTGGCCGGCGCTCGATGGTGGTAGCGCCACATGCGGCCTCTACACTCGCCGTGGTCGATGGACGCCTCGTCAAGGATGCGCCGATGCGCGAAGACGTACGGGAGAGGACCTACGTATGAGCGGATGTGAGCATACCCCTAGCGGAACGTTCGCTGAGGACTTAGAGCACTGGATCGACCAGTGGACGGATCCACGTCAGCGCAGGACGTTTGTTATGAAGGCGCGCGTGCTGTGGACACACCAACCGTTGCACGCGATCGGGCTCTTCCGGTTGAGTTCGTGGTGTAGGCGTCATCACATCCCGATGCTGCCCGAGATGCTACGACGGCTCAATATCGTGCTCTATGGTTTGGATATCGTGTCGAGCATACCAATCGGCGGCGGTCTGTACCTGCCGCACACCGTCGGGACGGTGATCATGGCCGAGCGCATTGGCCGCAATGTCACTATCGTGTCGAATGTCACAATCGGCATGCGCCACACCGGTGTGTTCCCCACCATCGGTGACGATGTCTATATAGGGGCTGGGGCGCGCGTGCTTGGCCCCATCACCATCGGTGGCGGCGCGGTCATCGGCGCGAACGCCGTGGTCCTGACGGATATTCCACCGGGGGCGACAGCGGTCGGTGTGCCGGCCAAGATCATCCGGAAAAGTGAGCAGGAGCGACAGGACGCCATGCCGGAGGGGCGGGCTGAACATTAGCAAGAATGGCGCGGCGCCTCGCTTCGGCTTCGTGATGGAGCAGACGCTTGGTCATGTGACGCACTACAAAAATATGCGGACGGCCATAGACAAGGAGCGGGACGTCGACGCGACGTGGTACCCGCTGGGCTTCGCGCCGCGCGGGGCGCTGGAGACGCTGCCGCCCTTCCGGGGGAACTGGTCGGCGCGGGCTAGCCTGCGCGCATGCCGCCTGCTCACGCACGACCGCGCCGCCGACCGCTACAAGGCCCTGTTTTTCCATACCCAGGTCACGACGCTGCTCTCCGTTGCCCTCATGAAACGTGTGCCGGCGGTCGTCTCGCTCGACGCCACGCCGCTCAACTACGACGCCGTCGGCGCCGCCTACGGTCATGAAGTGTCCGGCGGGGCCGCGGAGGCCGTCAAACGCCGGCTGAACGGGCGTCCGCTGCACGCCGCCCGCGCGGTCGTCACCTGGTGCGAGTGGGCGCGGCGCTCGCTGATCGATGACTACGGTGTCGACGGCGAGCGGGTCACGGTCATCGCGCCGGGCGTGAACCTTGACCTATGGCCCCGGCCGGTTCCCCAAGGCACGGATGGTCCCACCCGCATCCTCTTTGTCGGCGCGGACTTCGCGCGCAAGGGAGGTGAGACCTTGCTGGACGCGTTCAAGGGCCTGCGTGAGGGCTGCGAGTGCGAGTTGCACCTCGTGACCAAGGAGCGCATCGAGGCGGAGCCGGGCGTCCACATCTACCGCGATCTGGCGCCCAACAGCGACGCGCTCAAAAACCTCTATGCGACGGCTGATGTCTTCGTGCTACCCACGCTGGCCGATTGTTTTCCGCTGGTCATCCAGGAGGCCATGGCCGCCGGGCTGCCGGTTGTGTCCACGGCGGTTGGCGCCATCCCCGAGGCCGTGCGCGACGGCGAAACGGGGCTGCTGGTTCCGGCGGGCGACGCCCGCGCGCTGCGCGCCGCGCTGGCGGCCTTGGTCGATGATCCCCTGCGCGCGCGCTCTATGGGCACGCGCGGCCGCGCGCTGGCTGAAGAGAAGTATGACAGCGCCGTCAACGCGCGGCGCGTCCTGAGCATTATGAGAGGTATCAGCCGTGACAGGTGAGCGAGGTTTACTGTGAAGATCCTTGTACTCTCGCTCTACTATCCATACCCATTAGACCAAGGCTCCAATATCCGCGTCTTCAACCTGCTCAAGCAACTATCGGGTCATCATGACGTCGACTTGATCACCTACGCGCACGGCGATGAGGCGTCTCCGTCAGGATTGGAACAGTTGCGCCGCTACTGCGACGCGGTGACGGTAGTGCCCGTGACGGCGCGGACGCACGGCTGGGTCGCGCGTGCGGCGGCATTGCTATCACCCCGCCCTCGATCCGTCGTGCTCGGCCATGATCCGGCTATGGAGGAGATCATCACCGCCGCGCTGCGGCGCGCGCACTACGACGTTGTCCTGGTAGAGTGGCTCTGGCTCGCGTCGTACGTGGCGGCGCTGCGCGCGGTCCCCTGCGTTCTTGACGACCATAACGCCGAGGCCGCCATGTTTGAACGGCGGATGCGCTTCGCCGGCACGGGTCTCGTCGCGCGGTCGCGCCACCGGCTGACGCTGTTCAAGCTTCGACGCTACGAGCGCGACGCCCTGCGCCGGTTCGACCAGGTGACGGCCGTTTCCGATATAGATCGGGCGCGGCTCATCGCGCTGGGTGGAAGCGCGCATAGGATCACAACGGTACCGAATGGCGTTGACGTCGGCGCCATAGCGTTCCAGGGCCGGAGCGACACGCCGTCACCCGGCCGCTTAGTGTATCCGGGTAGCCTCACCTACACGCCGAACCTTGACGCCTGCGCGTTCTTTGCCGAGCACATTTTGCCGCTGGTGCGCGCGCAACGGCCCGCTACGACGCTGGCTATCACAGGCAAGAAGCCTGCTACGCTGCCCCCGGCTCTGCGCGCGGACGGGGTGGAGTTGCTGGGCTACGTCGACGATGTACGGTCCGTCGTGGGCGGCAGCGCCGCGATGGTTGTGCCGTTGCGGCAGGGCGGCGGGACGCGGCTCAAGATACTCGAGGCCATGGCGCTAGGAACTCCCGTCGTCAGCACAACGGTGGGCGCCGAGGGGATCAACGTGACGCCTGGCGAGAATATCCTGTTGGCCGACGATCCGTCCGATTTCGCGCGGCGCGTCGTCGCGCTCCTCGACGACCCCGCGTTGGGCGCACGGCTGGCCCGCGCCGCGCGCGGCCTCGTCGAGCGCGAGTACGACTGGGCGTTGATCGGAGCCAGGATGGAAGCGGTGTTAAGCCGCGCCGCGGCCGGCGGCGCCCACGCGGCGCGGCGTAAGCCCTGAACCCCCGCCGCACCGTCGTGTTGTACCGGCCGCGCGTCAGGCGCCCCGTTAGTTGAGCGACTCCGGCGGCATGATGACGGCTGTGGGGCGGGGCCGTACGCGCGCGTAGAGGCCCCGCGCCTGGCCGAGACCCGTCCGCCACAGCAACACCATCTCCTCGCGCGGCAGCGCGCCGAGCGCGAAGGCGACGGCCGCGTAGGCCGCTACGCCCAACGCCTCACTCACAGGCGGCCATAGGATCATCGTGAGATAGAGAACTGCTCCCTGCGCCGCGCCCGCCAGGAGAGCGACCCCCACGACGCGTCCGAATTCACGATGCAGGGTCACGTCCCTAGTGACGACAGCGCCATAGACCAGCATGATCATCTCCGTCGCGAAGAGCGCCCACGCCGCGCCCATGGCGCCGTTGTGCCCATGGTGGACGGTGTAGGGAATGAGCAGAAGGTTGAGCAGCGGATTGATGACGCAGCACACCGCCGTAATAAGGGTCCAGCGCGACTGTTGGTCGCGCGCCGCGAGCATCTGGTAGAACTGTATGTTCAGGAAGGTCGCGGGGATACACAGGCAGAGCACCTGCAGGACGGGCACGGAGGCGGCGTATTTGTGCCCAAAGACTGTTAGCATCAGCGACCCCGCGAAGGTGGCGAGGCCGATCGCCAGCGGTACGGCGGAAACAATGAGCAGCATCAACGTCTTGCGCGCGACGCGCGCGAAGTCACTCTGCACGCCGATGCCGAGGCGGGAGAGCAGTGGAAGCGTAGCCCCCGCGATGATGCCGGGCAGGAACATCGGTACGCCGAACATGCGCGTGGCCGGCGCGTAGACGCCGACCGCGGTGTCGCCCGCGTAGTAGCCGAGAATGACCGCGTCGATGTACAGGTAGAAGGTAAAGAGCACGCCGCCGATCCAGAAGCTCAAGCCGCCCTTTGTGATCTCCCATAAAACGTCACGTTTTACATGTAAAGCCAGGCGTATAGAGTGGCGCGTCCAGTACAGGTTGAGGAACAGCAGGGCGAGCGACATCAGGACGTTGGTAGCGGCGAAGGCGACGACGCCGCCGTGCAGCAACAGCACGATTCCTACCAGGATGAGTTCCAATAGGTTCTGGAAGACGGCGCCGGCCGTGCCTAGTCCCATCTGCTCACGCCCCATCAGAGTCGCCGTGAGCGGACCGGCGAGCGTTCCGATGATCATGCCCAGGAATATGATGAGGGTGATGACCCGCGACTGCGCACTGAGGCGTGTGATGTTGATGTAGAGCAGCAGCCCCGCGAAGACGGGGATCAACAGCGCCGCGCGCACGACAATGATGGCGGTGATCAGTTCCTCGGCGCGCTCGGGCGTGCGGGCGACGGCCCGCGTGAGGTAGCCTTCCATACCCAGCGAGAGGACCAGACCGAACAAGACGATGGCGTACCCGGCGCGCGAGAGCTCACCCTGTAGTTGGGGGCCCAGGTAGCGGCTGATCAGTACGAGGTAGAGCGTGCTGATCAGCCACGTCACGAGCTGACCCGAGAACATCAAGAGCACGTTGGATAGGATGCGCTGCTTGCCCGCGCTGGGCTTTCTGACGCTCGACACGGGACGTTCTCCATGATGACAATAATGGGCCGGAACAACGCTTCTCTAACTATAATATCGGTGAATGCGGATCATCAAAAGAGGGCAGGGCAATGTCAACCTGCCGGGAGGGATAAACAGGTGGGAGCGACGTGCGCGGTCTTATTGGAGATTGGGCCCGGCGAGCGGGAAATTGAGCGGGCGATAGATACGCTGGAGAGTGTTTGGGCGCACGAGCCACGGATATCGCATGTAGTTGTTGTCGATGACGAGATCAGTAACCGCGATTTGGCAAGCCGATTCGCCCCGCCCCGTTCGTGTCATCTCACCATCATGAGTAACCCGCGCTGCGGTCGTGGCGACGGTTCCCGCGCGGGGACGACAGCCGCGGTTCTCGCCGGTCTCGCGGCCATTCAGCGTAAGATGGATGTGGATATTGTCGCCAAAATCGACACGGATTCGCTCATCATCGCCCCATTTGCCGAGAGGGTCGTGGAGGTTTTTCGCGCCCATCCGACTGCGGGAATAATCGGCCATCACTCGAATCAACACACGGAAACGGTCAATCATCAGAGAGAGGTGCGGCGGCTCCGCCAGTACGCAACGCTGCGCCGCCAGCCGTATTGGCACGTCAGCCTCGCCCTCTGGGGGCGGCACGCCCGTATGCGCCGGCAAATCAAGCAGGCCTTTCGCCACGGGTACTTCCTTGGTGAGCATTGTCAGGGCGGCGGGTACGCCGTGTCGCGTGAGGCCCTGGACCGCATGGCCCGCGCTGGGGCCTTGCGCGACCCGCTACAATGGCTCGACGCCCGTACAGGGGAAGACGTGGTGGTGGGCATCGGCGTCCGTTCCGTGGGGCTGGCGCAACACGACGCGAGCGGGCCGGGGGGGCCGTTCGGTGTGCAATGGCAGGGCCTGCCCGCTATGCCGGAGGACCTGCTGCGCCAGGGTAAGGCGATCATTCACAGCATCAAAACCGATCCACGTATCGGCGAGGATGAGATCCGCGCGTTTTTCCACGCCCGACGCCCTCGCCGCGAACAGGAAACGTCGTAGACGACCATACAGGGGACGAGGCCAATCGTCAGCAGCACAGGCGAAGGCGATCTTGGGTATTATGGCGGCGCGCCGTTCCGCCACCATCACAATCGTGGGGTACACCCCAGTTTTACGTGGCCGGTACAATACGCTATAACGACCATGCTATCATGCTAGCTATGTACGTGAAGCGATGGTCCGCCGATACTACAACCATATGGATACATGGGTAGAGAGACGCCACTGGTGGAGATGAGTATGGCCGCGGCGGAGTTGCGGGCCAGCGTCGTGCTGCCGACCCACGGACGGCGCGCTTCGTTGCTGCGCGTGCTGCGCGCATTGGGGCGGCAGGATGTACTGGCGGGGACGTTCGAGGTCGTCGTCGTCTGCGATGGGGACGTCGACGGCTCGGCCGCAGCCTGCCGTGCGCTGGCCCCCGCGCTGCCGTACGCGCTCTGTGTGATCGAGCAACCCAACGGCGGTCCGGCCGCCGCGCGCAACCGTGGCGTGGCCGAAGCGCGCGCGGCGCTCATCGTGTTCCTCGACGACGACGTCGTGCCGGACGCGGGGCTAATCGCGGCGCACCTGGCGGCGCAGCAGGGGCAGTCCGAGCGCGTCACGATCGGACCGTTGCTCCCGCCGCCCGACGCGCGCCTCAACGCCTGGGGCGCCTGGGAGGAGCGCGCGCTGTGCCGCCAGTACGACGCCATGATGGCGGGGCAGTGGTCGGCGACGTATCGCCAGTTCTACACAGGCAACGCCTCCGTGCTCAAACAGCACATCCTCGCCGCCGGGGGCTTCGACCCGTCTTTCCGGCGCGCCGAGGACGTCGAACTGGCGCTCCGTCTGCGCGACCGCGGTCTGAACTTTGCCTTCCTGCCCGAGGCGCGCGGCTGGCACTACGTCCATCGGACCTTTGCGTCGTGGACGCGCATGCCAACGGCCTACGGCGCAGCCGATGTGGCCATGGCACGGGCAAGCCAGCCCCAGGTGCTGTGGGACGTGGCCAACGAGTACCGCTATCGCAACCGGCCGGTCCGGCTCGCGACCATGGTTTGCGCCGGCCGGCCCCTGGCGGTCCGCGCTGTCACCGTAGGGTTGGGACTGCTGGCGCGCGGCGCGGGCGCCCTGGGCATCGCGGGTGTCGGCAACGCGGCCTGTAGCCTCGTCTTCAACGTGCGCTACTACGATGGGTTGGCCGGCGCGTTGGGTGGCCGTGCGACGTTCGCGTCGCTGCTGCGCACGGTGGGGGAGAGCCATGCCGACGTAGGTGTGCGCGCCGTAAGCGACACGCTCTCTATTGAACAGGGCCGCTCGGCGTGAGCGTGACACGGCAGATGAGTATGAAAGAATCCCCGCTACGGCTCCTCGCGATCCAGACGAGCAGCGAACTCACGCCCGAGGCGCGGGTGCTGCTGTCGTTGCTACGCGCGCTGCCCGCTGCGGCGGCGCGGCGCGGCGCGCCGGTCGAGGTCCTGCTGATCCAGGGTGTCGACTGCTGGGCGGGGACCAAAGAGGGATACGAGGCCGCGGCTCACTTCCGCACCCTCCCCGGTGTGCGCGTTCACGCGGTGAACGTGGGGAAGCTGGGCCAGCCCGGCACGGGCGGCCTGGCCCGAGCCATGAAAGTGCGTGATTTGGTTGCCCTGCGGCTGGACAGAGGGCGCATGATAGAGGCGGCGCGACGGTTCCGGCCGGACATCGTATACTCGGCCCAGCAACTCTGGGACTTGCGCCTGGCCGCGCCCCTGGCCCGCGCCCTCGACCGTCCGCGGGTCGTCCACCTGCACTATACCGTCGGCCCCTGGCTGGGCCGCGACGCGCTCCAGGCGCTGCGCGACGCGCGCATGGTCATTGGCGTGAGCGGGTTTATCCGCGACGACGCGATACGCCATGGGGTACCGGCGGAGCGGACGCGGCTGCTCTACAATAGTATCGTCGCTCCCGAGCTACCGGCGTCGCGCGACGCGGCCAAAAGCGCCCTGCGCGCGGAGTTCGGCCTGCCGAACGACGCGCTCGTGGTCGGCATAGTCGCCCGCCTGTTCGAGAACAAGGGGCAGGTGGAGTTGCTGGAGGCGATGCTGCCCATCCTGCGGCGCGACCGGCGCGTCCACCTGCTCCTGGTCGGGAGCGAGTACCCCAAGCCGCACGGCCTGACCGAGCGCCTCACGGAAACCGCGCGCGCGTCCGGCGTCCTGCCGCAAGTGCATCTGCCGGGGTATCGCGGCGACGTGCCGCGCATCCTCGACGGTTTAGACGTGTTCGCGCACCCGTCGCGCTCGGAGCCGTTCTCCCTCGCGATTCTGGAGGCCATGGCGCACGAGTTGCCCGTCGTGGCGTGGCGTGAGGGCGGGCCGGCCGAGATCATTGTCGACGGGCAAACGGGCATCCTCGTCGCGCCGATGGACATCGACGGGCTGACCGGCGCGCTCGACGGCCTGCTCGGCGACGGCGCGCGGCGCGTGGCCCTGGGCAAGGCGGGACGGGAGCGGGCGCTAGAAACATTCAACCCGGTGATCGCGGGCGACGGCTTCCTGGATGCGCTACGCCAAGTAAAGGATAAATCCGATAGTGATAATAGGGAGCGTATAACACGATGACAATCACGACGATTATCACGACACATAATCGCTCCGCGTGGCTGCGCCAGGCCGTCGAGAGCGTGCTGGCGCAGGAGCCGTGTGGGGCCGAGGTCGAGCTCATCGTGGTCGACGACAACTCGAGCGATGACACGCCCGCCGTCGCCGCCGCGTACCCCTCGGTCCGCTATCTGCGCACTAAAAAAGGCAAGGCGTCGGGCAGCCGCGAGGTGGGTATCGCGCGCGCGTCGGGGGAGTGGATCGCCTTCCTCGACGACGACGACGCCTGGCTGCCCCAGAAGCTCAGGGTGTGCGCCCGCATCATGCGCGAGCAGCCGGAGGCGCGCTTCATCCTCTCGGCCGCCACCATCTGCGACCATGAGTTGCGCCCGGCCGGCGGCACATGGCTGGGGCCGGACCTGAACGGCGACAGGAGCGCCTACGACGCGTTCCTCACCGCGCCCGTCTCCCCGTCTGTCGTTCTGATACACCGCGACGTGTTGGATACCGTCGGCCTCTTCGATCACACGCTGTATCGCGCCGACGACTTCGACCTATGGCTGCGCATCGCCGCGTCCGGCGTGCGCTGCGCCTCGACGGACGAGCCGCTGGTGCTGTACCGTGAGCGTGAGCGGCAGGACGGCCCGCTCCTCTACCAGTCGTACCACGAGACGATGGCCGTGCTGCGGCGCTCCTTCGCCCCCGGCAACCCTTGGCGCCCCTCCTGGCGGCGGCGGCAAGAGGTCTACCGGCACTACCGCGGCTGGTACACCCACCGGGTCATGCAGGCGGCGCGTCAGGCGCGCGCGGCGCGCGAGGATGCGTTCGCCGCGCGCTTGCGCAGCACCGCCTTCAACATGTCGCCGTTGCACGCCGCGAAGAGCCTGCTGACGCAGGGTTCGTGAATGATACGGGAGGCCCGGGCGCTCGCCGCGCTGTCCGCCCGTTACCGTCGCCGCGACCGCAGTTGCCCGGCGAACCATGGGCAGCGTGGCACGGCACCAGAGGGCCAGAGGCGCGCCCGGATGCAACAAGAGCGTAAAATAGCGTAAAATGGTAAGCTATGAGCCAATGTCGCTGACCATGATAATTTGGTCAGCGACAATCCAAGGAGAAAGGAGACTCACATGCATCCTGCGCAGATACAGGCACATGTCTATCGCAGCTTCTCGCGTGCCCTCACGCACACTGGCCGGGCCGAGCCGGCCCTGCGCCGCGCCGCGCGCCGTGCGTTCGCGTCTAGGGCGCGGTGACGCCGTGGTCAATCCTGTTCATGCCAAGGGGTTTACCCTCTACCATCGTGAGAGTTCGCCGGCATGGGCCGAAACGGTGTTGCGTTACAACGACAAGGCGACGACCGGTGTTTGAAGGAGGGCACATACACATGACCGGCGCAATCCGATCAGCATGGCTGACCATGGTCCCTTGGTGGGCGCGCCTCCCGTTCAGCTTCGGACGGCAATCCACCGTCACGATCCGTGATCTCGCCAACACGCCGCGTGACTATGTCGAAGCGTGGCGCCTCACCGTATGGGTCGGGGCCCTGTGCGCGATCGCTGGCTTCCTCGGAGCCCCGCACCCCGCCTGGTGGTGGGGGCAGAGGCGCGCCACGGCCCTGACGCGCCTCCTCGCCGCGCTCATGACACATTCGCGGGTGCGGGTGCGAGACATCGTTTACCACGTCGATACCAGCCGCTCCGAGCTATACACCTTCCAAGAGATCTACGGACTGGGGCATTATGATCATGTGCCGCGCTTTCTGCCGCGCCCGGGGTGGGTTGTGGTCGACGTGGGGGCCAATATTGGCGTCTTCACCGCCTATGCGGCCACTCGTGGGGCGCGCGTGCGTGCTTTCGAGCCCAACCCCGGCCCCTATAACCGCCTCTTGCGCACGGTGCGTGCGAACAAGCTACATGTGACCGCGCGCCCGGTGGCTGTCGGGGCGTGGCGGGGCTGGGCGACGTTGACGAGCCACGAGGCAAGCACGCCACTCGGCACCATCGTAGCTACGGGAGCCGGCCTCCCCGTGCTGGTGGTGACGCTGGACGAGGAGTTGGCCGATGTGCCCCACATCAATTTGATGAAGATTGATACAGAGGGCAGCGAGGCGGATATCCTACGTGGCGCGGCGCAGGTGCTGCGTCGCACCGACCACGTCGTGGCCGAATATCACAGCGAAACGCTCTTGGGCGAGCTCCGGTCCCTACTCACATCACATGGATTCAAGGAAGTCACCGCCTTTGGCGATGGCGTAGGCATCATATATGCCGAGCGCGATATCCTGTAAGTCCCTCACGGGGAACCGTGACCACAGACGGTTTGAGCAGACGCCGCGCCTGCACATGATCGGCAACGCCCACCTCGACCCCGGCTGGCTGTGGCGCTGGCCGGAGGGTTGCGCCGAGGCTATCGGCGCCTGCTGGGCTGCGGTCGATATGTTGGAGGAGAACCCTGAGGTTATCTTCACGCGCGGCGAGGCCCACGTCTACCGCTGGATCGAGGAAATGGAGCCGGCGATCTTCGCCCGCATCCGGGAGCTCGTCCGCGCGGGGCGCTGGGCCATCGTGAATGGGTGGTGGGTCCAGCCGGATTGCAACCTGCCCTCCGGTGAGGCGTTCATCCGTCAGGCCCTCTATGGCAAAGCCTATCCCTGTGACGCAGCTCCGCTGCCGCGAAGGCGCGTCTGATCGTTTTGCGGGCTGGCTACTCAGGGCGATGGTCGACGGCGTGGCGGCGTTGTCGCCAGGCCACGGACCACCGCTAGCACGCGTGCCCGCGCCACGTCGAGCCCCCCGTGTGGCTACGGTGTCGAAGCGGTCGCCGCGCTGGATCGTGCGCTGCACGGCGGGGTTGATCCACCCGATCGTTTCGATGATCTCGCGGTGTTGCGCGGCCAGGCTGGGCCTGTTCCAGTTCCAGATCGGCTTATAGTACGCGATGCGGTTGCGCAGGAGGCGGATCTTGTTCACGCGGTCGAAGAGCTGGTGGTGGGATCGGTAGGAGTCGCTCGATGCGGCGCAAGGGATGTAAGGGAGGGTATATGCCAAAGGTCCTGTTCGTGGCGACATCCGATAGTATTGGCGGTATGGGCCGCACGGCGCTCGATTTGGCGCGCAATTTCGCCGCGCGAGGCTGGCGGGTCCGCGCCGTGTTCCCAGACACCGCGAAGAGCTCGGCCCTCATCGAGTGGGCGCGGCGCCAGGGAGCGCGCGCCGAAGCCAACCCTGCGGTACGCGACATCGTCGATGTCCACAGGCTGCGCGACATGCGCGCGCTGCGCCGGCTCGCCGCCGCGGGCAACCCCGACATCGTCAACATCCACTACGGCGAAAATTACATCTCGCTCAAAGATGTCATCGCCGTGCGCCTATCCGGCCGGCGCCGCTGCGTCGTCACCGTCCATCACCCCGTGCCATGGAGCAGCATGAACGGGCGCAAGCGCCTCATGACGCGTCTGGCGGCGCTGCTCGCGCACGTCGTCACCGTCAATTCGACGCTGATGCGCGACATACTCGTGGAGGCCGGTGTGCCATCCGGCAAGATCCGTATTCTGCCGCCTGGCGTCCAGGCCCCCGAGACCCTCCCGACGCGCGCCGACGCCCGCGCGCGCCTGGGTCTGCCCGCCGGCACGTTCGTCGTAAGTTCCCTGTCGCGGCTCGTGCCGCACAAGGGGATCGGCGATCTGATCGAGGCGGCGGCGCTGGTTCCCGATCCACGGGACGAGCTCATGGTCGCCGTCGTGGGCGAGGGTGAGGAACGCGCTGCGCTGGAAGCCCTGGCCGCCTCGCGCCTGGGCGACCGTGCCGTTTTCCTGGGCCACCTAGCGGATACGAGCGACCTGTACGCCGCCTCCGACATCTTCGCGCTGCCGTCGCACATGGAAGGCTTTGGCTTGGTCTACGTCGAGGCGGCGTTCCATGGCGTGCCAAGCATCGGCTGCACTGTTGGGGGCGTGCCCGACGTGATTGCCGACGGGCAGACGGGTCTGCTCGTCGAGCCCGGTGACATCGCGGGGCTCGCGGCGGCGATCGCGCGCTTGCGCGAGGAGTCTGGTTTGCGCCTGCAACTCGGTGCGGCCGCGCGCACGCGCGCCCATAACAAGTTCACAGAGGAGCGAATGACGGAGCGCTACGCGAAGGTTTTCGGAGCGTGATGCATGCTGCAAGGTAGTATTGCCACTATAGCCTACTAAAGGGGTTAAATACCCGGTGTAGACAGCTGAGACCGACGCCATCACGATCTAAAAACTGTAGCCTCCGACATCCTTACCCTACCATCACGACCTGAAAACGTTGGCGTAGCGCTCGGTCATCCGCTCCACGGTGAACTCGGCGTAGGCGCGCGTGCGCGCGGCCTCGCCCAGGCGTCGGCGCAGCGGCGGGTCGTCGCGCAGACGCACGATGGCGGCGGCAAGCGCGGCGACATCGCCGACGGGGACGAGGAGGCCAGTCTCGCCGTCGATGATGACGTCGGGGACGCCGCCGACGTTCGTGCCGATACTCGGGACGCCGCGATAGGCGGCCTCGACGTAGACCAGGCCAAAGCCCTCCAATTGCGACGGCAGGCAGAACAGGTCGGATGCGGCGTAAACGTCGGGGACGATCTCGTCGGGGAGCCGGCCGAGGAAGGTGGCGCGGGGACCCAGGCGCGCCGCCGCGAGGTCCCCCAGCGCGGCGCGCTCCGGCCCGTCGCCCGCGACCACGACCCGCAGCTTTTCTTGCGGGTCGGGGACGCGCGCGGCCGCCTCGATAAGGTCGCCTATACTTTTGTGGGGCGTCAGCCGCGCGAGGGAACTGATGACGAAGGCGTCCGAAGGCAGGCCCAGCCGCGCGCGGGCGTCGGCGCGCGACGGTAGGCGCGTGGGAACAGGTACGCCGGAGGGTATGATGCGTATCTTGTGCGCGGGCACGTTCGCCTCCAGCAGCAGATCGCGCGTAGCGCGCGAGGGGGCGATCAGGGCATCGCAGAGGCGCGACGCGCGGCCGGTGTTCACGCGATGACGCGGATCGTTGTCCCAGGGGTCGGGGTGATGGATCGAAACGACGAGACGGCTCAGGCCGGCGAGGCGCACGGCCAGCACGTCCTTGAGCGCCACATGGTTGCCGCCACATTGTATGTTGACGATGTCCGGCTTTCGCGCGGCGATGAACCGGCGCAAGTCCAGGAGGTTTCGCCATGGGATCGTGGCGTAAGAGCCATGGAGCGTGGGATGTGTTTCGGCTTCGACGCCTTGGTTGAGGGCCCACTCTAGCAGGATTGCCCGCTCTTCCGCAGCTGTCCGCCCTGGCACAGCCAGCCGCGTGGGCTCATCGTCCACCGGCTCCGCGAATATCAGCCGCACCTTCCAGTCGCGCGCCGCGAACTCGCGGGCCAAGTCAACGGCGGTGCGCTCCACGCCGGCGACACCGTGGCCCATCATCAGGATAAGCAGCTTCTTGCGTTTTTTGCTCATAATGCGAGTTCTCCACCTCTCGTCAGCGCGCTTCCCCGAAGCGCTCGATGTCTCGTGCGGAGCGATCTTTCTCCTCGGCGGCGTACTCTTCTTGTGGGTCGAAGAACACGATCTGGCTGCCCGACGACTCGAAGTGGAACGGCACATGGATGAGCCCGCGCAAGCTCTCGCGTACCGCCGCCTGCTTGTCCGGCGGCGCGAAGAAGACCATGAAGCCGCCGCCGCCGGCCCCAAGTACTTTGCCTCCGCTGGCGCCGGCTGCCCGCGCCGCTGCGTAGATGTCTTCGATATGACTGTTGGAGACACTCGCGCTCAGGCTGCGCTTGGTCTGCCAAGCCTCGTGCAGCAACTCGCCGAAGCCCCCGATGTCGCCATCCCCACTCAGGACGGCGATGCCTTGATCCACCAGGCCGCCCAGTATCCGCAGTTGGCGTTCTTTGCTCGCGACGTCCTGCACGTAGGTCTGCGCGACGACCGAAGCCGTGCGCTGGATGCCGGTGTAGAACAGCATCAGGTGGTCGTCGAGTTCGGCGACCCGACGCGCGGGCAGCGTCAGCGGCGTCACCGTGATGTCGCCGTTCTGCTGGAAGCGGACGTGGTTGAAGCCGCCGTGCGCGGCCAGCACCTGGTCCTGCGCCCCCACGGTGTCACCGATGCGCGTCTGCTCGACGTGGATGGCTTCCGCGGCCAGCTGCCGCTTGCTCGGCATGCGCCCTTCAAGACCATAGAGCGCGTGCAGCAGGCCGACCGTGAACGAGCTGCTCGAGCCCAGCCCGCTGCGTGCCGGCAGGTCGGCGTCGTGGTGGAGCTCCAGGCCGTAGTCGATGCCCAGGTGGCGCAGCGTCTCGCGCACGCCGGGGTGGACGATCTCGTCGACCGTCCGCGTATTCTCCATCTGCGAGTAGACGATGCGGTAGCGGTGCTCGAAGAAGGGCGGGAGGCGGCGGCAGGTCAGGTAGCAGTACTTGTCGATCGTCGTGGCCAGGACGGCCCCGCCGTGCTCGCGGTACCAGGCCGGGTAGTCGGTGCCGCCACCGAAGAACGAGATGCGGAAAGGGGTCCGGCTGATGATCATGCCTGTGTCCCTCCCGGTAGGCCGAACAGCTGGCGCTCGACGATGTCGCACAGGATGTGCTCGATCACGAGGTGCGCCTCCTGTATGTATTGCGTGAACGTGCTGGGGACCGCGATGGCGATGTCGGCCAGCTCTTGCAGGATACCACCGCCGCCGATGAGGGCGATCGTGCGTATGCCCGCCTGTCGCGCCGCGCGTACGGCGTGGGCGACGTTGGCCGAGCCGCCGCTGGTGCTGATGCCGATGAGGATGTCGCCGGGCTTGCCGAGCGCCTGCACCTGGCGGGCGAAGACGCCGTCGTAGCCGCAGTCGTTGGCGAAGGCGGTCAGGAACGACGAGTCGGCGGGGAGCGCGATCGCCGGCAGGCCGGGGCGCTCGAAGTCGATGGTCAGGCGGCTGACAAGCTCCGTCGCCATGTGCTGGCAGTCGGCGGCGCTGCCGCCGTTCCCGCAGAGCAGCAGCTTCCCGCCGGCGCGGAACGTCTCGGTCAGGGCGTCGGCGGCGCACAGGGTGTCGTCGCCGCAGCTCTCGACGAGCCGTCGCGTGACCTCCATGCTCTCCTGTATGTGGGTCCGCATCCTGTCGCGCGGCCAGGTCTTACTGGGTTCCATCTCTCCTCTAGTTTTCGCTAACGAGGGGCAAAGGGAGGGCTTTGGTAGGATAGGGGTGCTGAGACCATATCACCTGAAGGAGCCTCCCGATGCCAGAAGTAGTTTACCGCATGATGACGCTGTTGTGTGCCCTGGTCGCGCCGCTGCCGGTGGGGACGAATCTGGGGCTGCTGCACCTGCTGTGGATGTTGGTGAGCGGGCAGTTGCTCGGCGCGCCGGGGGCGGTGATCC
>JAABUM010001947.1_pt1 | contig 29249 bp, 23 predicted proteins | sample 5559161 | NCBI WGS metagenome assembly JAABUM01 (sample SAMN10711868, study PRJNA513369) | rock metagenome | isolation source: Antarctica rocks | place: Antarctica: Victoria Land, Siegfried Peak nord
CGCTCAAGTCGGTCTCGGGCGGCTTCGGGCCGCGCATCGCGCGCTCCTCATCGGGGCGGACCGCTCCCGGCGAGCAGTCAAGAGCCGTAGCTTACCATAGTGATACTTCCGCCGCGCTGTACTAGCCGCGTCGCCAGCGTCGGCGATCCTTGCCGCTCGCCTTGAGGAGCACATCGAGGCGCGCTTGCTGCGGGAAGCGCGGGTGCGGGATCGCCACCGCCGCACCGCACCCGGCGCACGCAACCTCGCCGGGGAGCCCGATCCAGGCCGGGGGACTGGGCCTCTCGGCCTCAGCGAGGCGTCCGTAGCGATGCCGTCCCTGAAGCGCGGTCAACGGGGCTTCTCCCTGCGGCACCAGGACGAAGAAGCCCTGTGTCGGCACACCGCCGAAGGTATTATCGCCGAGCGCATCCATCACCACCTGATCGGCCCAGGTGATGTAGAACAGCGTGCCGAGCGGGCGCGCACACTCGGGGCAGAGGAGTTCGCGCGGCGCGTGATACTCCGCGAACCAGGCGGCGCGCGACGCCTCCAACTCGACCAATTCGTCCTTCCGTGCCACCCCGCTCACCTTTCCCTGCGCGGTCCAGAATCAGAACGTCGCGCCTCAGAAGGTCGCGCCATCGAACGTCTCCTCGGTGAAGGCGCGACGCATGAACGCCAGATACTCCGCCTTGGTCATGCGCGGCTGGTAACCATCGAGGAGCGTATGCGCCTCCTGCGCCCCATCGGCGAGGAGATCGACGGCGGTAAGGGCCATCAACTTCGCCGGGAGGACGTAGGCGATGTACTTGTCGGCGATCTCCCAATCGTTCCCGTGGCCCTGGCCGCGCGAACCGACCGCGTACGGATGGATCGTCGGTAGCAGGTGCGCGATGTCGCCCATGTCGGTGGAACCGGCCCCGTGACCGCGCGAGGTCCATTGGCTCGGCTCGTAGTCGCGCGCGAAGTTCGCCTTGAAAAGGTCCAGCAACGTCGGATCGTTGAAGAGCGGCAGATAGCCCGGCAAGGTGGTGATCTCCACCCGCGCGCCGAGGGCGAGCGCCCCCGCCTTCAACGCCCGATCGACCTTCGTGGACGCCCCTTCGATCGCCGCGACCGTCTTGCCGCGCACGTAGGTTTCCAGGCGGACATCGTTCGGGATGACATTGACGAGGTCGCCACCGCGCGAGAGGATCGGATGGATCCGCACCGCGTCCTCATCCCGGTAGGTTTCGCGCTGCGCGTTGATCGCGTCGAGGGCGACGGTGGCGGCGTACAGGGCGTTGACACCACGGTGCGGGGCACCGGCGGCGTGGGCCGCGCGACCGATGAAGCGGGCGTTCTTGCCGACGAAGCCGTTGCTCGACTCCGACGAGCCGAAGACCCCCGCCATGAAGTCCTGGCTGGAGGTGTGGACCATCATCGCGATATCGACGTCGTCGAATTCGCCGAGGCGGACGAGTTCGCTCTTGCCACCGAGGAATTCGATCTTCCCCTGTCGTCGCAACTCCGAGCGATAGGCGATCTCCACGTATTCCTCCGCCGGCACGGCCATCAGCGCCACCCGCCCGCTCAATTCGGGCAGCACGCCCGCTTCGATCAGCCCGATCCCCGCCCCGAGCATGTTGGCGATCTGGGCGTTATGGCCGCAGCAATGCGCCGCGCCGGTCTCGGGATTGGCCGAGGGGTGATCGGCGACGAGGATCGAATCGAGTTCGCCGATGATCGCGACGGTCGGACCCGGCTTGCCGCTAGCGGCGATCGCCTTGACCCCGGTGATCGCGAGGCCCGAGCGCTGCGGCAGATCGAGGCGTCCAAACTCCTCCATCACGAGCTGCGCCGTGCGGAACTCCTTGAAGCCGAGCTCGGGATCGCCCCAGATTCGTTCGGCAATGGCGATAATCTCATCCTGATGGCGGTCGATCTCGGCGGCGACGCGCGCTTTCAGTTCCTCGCGATTCATCTGACGCCTTTCTCCCGCAGGACCGGGAATGTTTCACGTTTTACATCCACCCTATTCGAGCGTGAAAGCCGCGATGGCCCCGCCCGCATCATAGCGCAGCCGCCCGTGGAGTACACCGCGCGCATCGAGCAGGCGCGGCAACAGCCGATCGCCATCGACGAGATCGAGCGTCCCCAATGCCGCGCGCGCGATCCATTCGGGTATCCCCTCGCGCGATGGGCGTACCGCGCGGGTTAGCGCCTCCCCGACAAATGTGGCGAGCAAGACGCCGTGCGGCGTCCCTTCGATATTGAGGAGCGCGCGCAGGGCGAAGTCGCGAATCTGCGTCGGGGCGATGCCCGCCTCCTCCTCGACCTCGCGCAACGCCGCCGCCGCGAACGTTTCGCCCGCTTCTACATGACCGCCCAGGCCGTTGTAGCGCCCGGCCCAGAGGCGTTTCGTCGGCGCACCGCGCAGCAACAGCACCGCATCCCCCTGCGTGAGGAAAACGAGGGTGCGCGGGATCACCGTATAGCGCCCACGATCGTTGAATTGCTCGCGCTCACTCCGCCCGGTCATCCATCTACCTCTCGCGTCCGTCGCTTCATGCACGCGCGACGATGCTCACCGCAATCCGAGCGCCGCACCAAAGGCCAGATCGCGCAACCAATCCGGGGCGCGGCGCGCGAAGAAGGTGAAGCCGAGCGGGCCGCGTGTCAGCAGATAGCGCGCACGCGGGCGCGGCACGGTCAGCGCACGCAGGATCGTCGCCGCGACGAGTTGCGGCGACTGACCGCTCGCCGCCGCGCGGAGGAAGCGCGCCCGCACGCGCGGCAAGAACGGCGCATAGGGTGACGTGCCGAACGCTTCCCCGTCGTCGAGTGCCAGCGCGAACCCTTTCTCCCAGATCGGGGTGGCGATCGGCCCCGGCTCGATCAGGATGACGCGGACGCCCCAGGGACGCAGTTCGACGCGCAGGGCGTCTGAGAATGCTTCGAGCGCGAATTTGGACGCGGCATACGGCCCCAGGAACGGGGAAGCCACGCGCCCGGAGACGCTACTGAGGTTGATGATGCGCCCACCCGCCGCCCGTAACTGCGGCAAGAACGCCTGTGTTACGGCCAGCGCGCCGACGGTGTTGATCAGCAGTGACGCGCGCACCCGGTCGAGCGGCACGAGTTCGAGTGGCCCGGCCACCGCGATCCCGGCGTTGTTGATCACGCCGCGCAGCGGTATACCACGCCGCCGACACTCCTCGCCGACGAGCACCGCCGCCGCCGCGATCTGCGCGTCATCGGTCACATCCAGGATGAGCGCCTGTAACAACGCGCCAACGCCGATCGCGCTCGCCAGGGCGGACAGGCGCTCCGCCGCCGCAGCGGAGCGCACCCCGGCGAAGATCAGCCAGCCCGCGCGCGCCAACGCCAGTGCGGTCGCCTGACCGATCCCGCTCGATGCGCCGGTGATGACCACCGCGCCGGACAGATCGGTCTGCCCCACGCTGGTTTCAAGGGACGCGATCATGCTGGCGCTCGCTTCCTGACCTGGTTTACTGCTCGCTCGCCCGAAACGGGGCTACGAGCGAAATAGTAGCACGTTCGCGGACAGCTACCGCCATGATGACAACCATCCCAATGAATACTCAGCCATGAATGTCAGTATTCTGTCAGCAGCAAAATGTCCTTGCAGGGATGCCCTTATTGCCCGCACTTCCCGACTTCTACAGCGCTATATGCAGATAGGTGGCGCAAATCTTGCACGATGCTTGCGACAACCAAGCCGGAATACAAGCGTTGTACGAGGCAGTCGCCCCCGCAACGCGGCGAGCGATGGGGCAGAAGCGCTCGCCGCAAGCAGGGGGATGAGCAGATCGAAAGGAGGGCATAGGGGCAGGTATGGCAGAGGAAGTACATACCCGACAAGGAGAGAGGAGTAGACGCATGAATCGCCTGAAACGGTCGCGACTGATTATCGGGGCACTCACACTGGCGCTCACCATCGGTATTGTCCCGGCGAGCACCCAGGTACGGGCCGAGCCGACAGTCACCTATCCCACCTTCGCCGATACCGCGTTCCAGCGCGTCTGGGAACGCTATGACAAGCCCGTCTATTACGGCCAGGCGTCGCGCTCATACACCTGGGGGAATCAGGTCACTGCGGGCCTCACCGAGGGGTACGCCGAGGGACCGAACGGCAAGCACCTGGTCCAGTACTTCGACAAGAGCCGGATGGAGATCAACAACCCCAACGGCGATCGGAACGCCGATTTCTTCGTCACCCAGGGGCTCCTGGCGCGCGACATGATTCGCGGCGAGGTCCAGGAAGGTGACAACCAGTTTAGAAAGACCAGCCCGGCGGAGATCCCGTTCGGCGATCTCGACGATACCAGCAGCGCCAGCCCGACCTATGCCTCGTTCAACAAGGTACTCGATTCGCCGCCGCTCCCGGCGGGGAACGCGATCGCCCAGCGGATCGAGCGCAGCGGCGCGGTCAATAACAGCGCGGATCCGCGCGGCATCACCTCGGTCGGCGTCGTGCCGGGGGTGACGACGAATCACAGTATGGCCTCGGCCTTCTATCAGTTCTTACAGGGCACCGGTCCGGTCACCGATGCCAACGGGACATATACCACCGCCGCCATTTACACCCCGACCTTCTACGTGACCGGTATGCCGATCACCGAGCCCTACTGGGCGACGGTGAAGGCGGCGGGCGGTATGCGCGATGTCCTGATCCAGTGCTTCGAGCGCCGCTGCCTGACCTACACCCCCTCGAATCCGACCGCATTCCAGGTGGAGTTGGCGAACACCGGACTTCAGTACTACACCTGGCGCTATCCGCAGAACTCCGATAAGATCGCGCCGCAGATCACCGAGCTGGTCGTGACCGACGTGACCGCGACGAGCGTCCGCATCGTCTGGAAGACCGACGAGGCCGCCACCAGCGAGGTCAAGTTCGGCACCACCGATCAATACGATCGCCTCGCCGGGAATCTGGAGTTGGCGAAGTTCCACTCCGTTACCTTGGAGCAGCTGCTGCCCAGCCAGAACTACCACTTCATCATCATCTCGCGCGATGTTGTGGGCAATGTCGCGCAGACCGCCGACGCAGGCTTCAAGACACGCGCCGTGGGTGACACCACCACCCCAACCGCGACCCCCACGGCGACACCATCACCGAGCCCGAGCCCGAGCGCCAGCCCGAGCCCGAGCGCCTCGCCGAGTCCGTCGCCGAGCGCTTCGCCCAGCCCGAGCCCCTCACCTTCACCAAGTGCCAGTCCGTCACCGAGCCCGAGCGCTGCGCCGAGTCCGAGCCCCTCACCGAGTCCGAGCCCCTCACCGAGCCCGAGCGCTGCGCCTAGCGCCAGCCCCGCGCCGAGTACGAGTCCTTCCCCCTCGCCCAGCCCGAGTGCTTCGGCGAGCCCGGCACCGTAGCGGCGAGGAATCGTCTCAAAACCAGCCGAACCACGGAAGCGGGGCACGGATCGGGCGATCCGTGCCCCGCTTCATCCGGTGACTTTTGCGCCGTGTCGCGGCCTGTGTTACACAACAAGGCGTGAGCGGCGCGATCACGGGAGGATCAACGAGGGGGCGATCGACTTGAGCACGTATCTGGACTACCTGCGCGCCCGCTACCCGCAGATCACGCCGGATGGGCAGCTCAATGACACGCTCAGCGTGCGCGAGGGGCGGCTTCACTTCCGCGATCTCGATCTTTACGCCCTCACCCGCGCATACGGCTCGCCCCTCGAACTCGTCTACACGCCGCTGATCACCGAACGAGTCGCCCGGATGATCGCGATCTTCGGCGAGGCCAGCGCCGCCGTCGGCTATACGGGCGGCTTCATCTACGCCAACGCGACGAAGGCGAACGTCGCCGAAGAGGTCATCCGGCACGCCCTACAGGGCGGCGCGCACTACGAAACTTCCTCGGCCTACGACATCGACATCGCGCGCCTCCTCTGGCAACACGGCATCCTGCCGGGGGAACGCCTGATCATCAACAACGGCTTCAAGATCCCCTCCTATGCCGCGCGGATCAAGGCGCTCCGCCGCGAGGGCTACACCAACGTCCTGCCGGTCTTCGACGGACCGGAGGAGATCGACGCCTTCGCGGACTTCGAGCTGCCGCTGCTGGTGGGGCTACGCCAGCGCATCGACAAGGGCGTCACCACCCGCGAGCAGCTCGATAGCGTGGAGTCGCGCTTCGGGATGGGTTTCGCGGAGTTGGCGGCGCAGGCCGCGCGGATCGAGGCGTTGCCGCAGCTCTCCTTGCGGCTCTACCATGCGATGCTCGGCTCGCAACTCAACGATGAGGAAGCGTTCGTCACCTCCCTCCTCTTCGCGGTCAACTGCTATTGCACCCTCAAGGAACGCCACCCAGCGCTCGAATACTTCGACTTCGGCGGCGGGGTGCCGGTCCCCTACAGCCTCGACTTCGACTTCGACTACAGCCACTTCGCCCGCCTCCTGCTGCAAGGGGTGCGCGCTGTCTGCGCGCGGCGCGGCGTCCCAGAGCCGACGATCATCGGGGAGTTCGGGCGCTACACCACCGCCGAACATGGCGCACATCTCTTCCGCGTGATCGAGGAGAAGCCGACCGCGACCGCCGACGCGCACTGGTACATCGTCGATAGCAGCCTGATGGTGGCCCTGCCCGATAGCTGGGGGATCGGGCAGAAGTTCATCGTCCTCCCGCTCAACGGCTACGACCGTCCGACCCGGCAAGTCTGGCTCGGTGGCCTCACCTGCGACTCCGACGACGTCTACCGCGAGGCGGGTACGCCGGGATATCTGACGTTGCCGGAGACGGAGCCAGGCGACGAACTCTACCTCGGCTTCTTCGGGACGGGGGCGTATCAGGAGATGCTATCAGGGGTGCGCGGCGTCCACCACTGCCTATTGCCGGAGGCGAAGGAGCTGATCGTCGAGCGTGATCCGCATGGCGGACAACTCACCCACCGTGTCGTGCACGGGCAATCGAGCGCGGCGATCCTGGCGGCGCTGGGCTACGGGCGCTACCTGGGGTCCGCGCACCCCGGCACAGAACGCGCTTGAAATCGAGCGCGCGATCCAGCGCTGTCCACGTTCACACCACCGGCACAAGACGGCGAAAAGTCACCGGCAAGCGGGGCGCTACAACGGCGCTCGGGCCATCGCGAAAAGCCACCCTGCGATGAAGGAATCGCTACCGACCGCAGCATAGACCATCAGAAAATGCGTGATGACGCGGGGCGCGGGGTGGCTGGCGTTCTTCCCTCCGCTCACCATCCCGCGCCCCGCGTATAGCGAGTATGAACCGCATATCGCGCTGATCTCGTCCGCCCTCTCCTGTGCCGGGACACCACGCGCAAGGGCAGCATCGCCACCAAACGCTTCGCCGCCGCCCTCGACGACACCTACCTCGCCACCATCCTGGCGGGCGTGGCACCCCAAGCACATACCTGCTCGCACCTGAGATACAATCGCCCTGCTTCGTAGTCGGCCACCGCTGCTGCCAACATGTGTCCCCCTATGTTGTGGCCGAGCGTGTTACGGGAACGCCTCGCCCACAACGCGGCTTGTTTCCCCTGCGCTTATGGTGGGGATGCCCTGCGCGGGGGCCTTCACCCCTTTCACGAGCAGGTAGCCGACCATCCAGATCTCCGCGATAGTGGACGGGATGATGACGAACGTGTTGATTTTCGCGCCGAAGTCGGGGACCAGGAATAGCGTGAGCATGTTTACCAGGTAGCAGACGCCCCCCACGATGAGCACGACGCCCAGCGCCTTGGGGAACATCCCCGACGTGTAGGCGAGATACCCCATCGGCAGCAGCCACAGGCCGAAGAAGATCTGCGCGATCAGGAAGCCGTAATGCTGTAGGTCGAGCAAGAGCAGGACGAGGGCATGCGACCCTGCGGCACCGAAGGCGGCCACGTAGGCACCATCGGTTGCGACGCGCACGGCGGCGAACTGGAAGACATCGTTGAGGCACATGATGGCGCTCGCGATGGCGATGAAGACCACCATTGCGCTGGCCGCGTGCTGGTTCACGTGCTTCAGCAGCCGGTAGAGGGTCAGCCCGACGAAGACAGAGACCGTCGCCTGGAGGAGGTCGGCGACGCCGCCGATGCGGACAAGGTCGGCGTTTGCCAGGACGTTCGCTGCGGTGGCGGTGGCATCGCCCGGTGCATACACTTTGGCGAGCACATACCCGAAGGCGAAGCCACCAAAGATGGCGACGATGAGATAGAGCAGCCCGGCGATTCGTGCGAGGCGCTTGGGTGCGGACATGATTGCTCCTTCTACTGTGTGATAGCTCACGCATCGGCGTGGCCGGGTTGCAGGCGCGTGACCGCGAGCAGTGGCAGGCCCAGATCGCGCACTCTTTTGAGCACGCCATGCAGCGCGGCCTGATCGACCAGCGGGCCGGTGAGCAGCGTGTCGCCGTTGTCCCCCGGCGTGATGGCCAGGCCCCCGAACCAGTCCGTCCATTGACGACCTAACTGGCCCCCGATCCTGATCTGATAGACCGGCGGTTGGCTTGGATCGGTTGTTGGGTCGCGTGTGTTCGCCATTGCCCGGCACCTCATTGCGAACGCATCGTTGCGGCTGACCGTGGCCCGCACCTGGTGGCCCAGGTGCGGGCCGTGCGATGCACGGTTCCCGGCCAGGTCGCGGATCAGGCCGTGGCGCTGCCCGCTGCGGGTGCCGTCCTCCCGGGTGTCGCCGGCGACGTGGTCCGCTCCGAGGGGGCGGGCGCTGCACTGAACCCCTTGACGATTAACCACACCCCGATGAACAGCTCCCACAGGCCGCCCGGGATCGAGGACACCAGACCCAGACCAGATCCCATGACTTCCGACACCATCCCGCAAAAGATGATCGCGTATCCAACGAAACCCCAAACGGCCAGAAGCTGCGGAACCAATTTTGCCCTGTACAACGTGGAACAAAGCAGCAAACCAGCGACCCCGAGAGTGCTCATGCCGATCTCGTAGGCATACTGACTCGCCTGTACGGACACATTGCTGATGGCCTGGAGATAGAACGCATCTGGGGCCGCTGCTTGCAAGTACTCGCTACCCAGTGGTATTTGGATCAGAATGAAGAGCACCATGACGGCAATGAAGATGGCGTCGACGATCCTGGCAGCGAGGTAGCCGACGGCGATGCGCTCGTTGTGTGGCTTCAGGACCGGGAACATCAGAACCCCGTGAGCGGCGTCACCAACGACGGCCATCAACCAGAGGATCGCGCCGATTGCCACCGTCATGCTATTTGCGGAAATCGTGGAAAGGCGATTCGGTGCGCCAAGAATGGATTGGATGAATGTGTCCCCCCCAATGCCGACAACGAACCCCACGAGGTACACCATCCCCACGACTCGTGCGGTCGTGCGGTATGCATCGGGGCCGTTTCGGTCCTGCACGATCGCCTGCTGCTGATTCTGCATGGTCTCGCTCCTTCTTTCGGTCTCACGGTTTCAACGCTATGCCACATTCCGGCTGTTCGCGGTCATCCTCTCCCCCACAGCGGGGGCGTGCGCGAGCGCCGAGGGGGTCCGGCAGCCGACGATCGCCGGGGCCTCATGGACCAGCGCGTCGTTCTCGATCGCCGCCACCATGAACAGGGCGAAGTCCACGCGGCGCGTGACGTTGCTCGCGAGGATCGGGTCGCCCACATGGCGGCTCCACACGGGCAGACCCTGACTCGCGCCTTCTTCGAGATCGCTCCCGCGCACAACCGTCCACCGCGCGTCACTGGCGAACACCCGTCGGCACGCCGCCACCTGGTCGGCGAGGTCGGCGAAACGCGCGAGGCGCGCGAGCGGGCCGAAGGCATTCACGATCAGCTTGAGCTTCCACGAATAGACATCCTGGCCGTCGCGCGTGATGTGCCACCCGCACGAGAACACCAGCCGTGCCCCCGGCTCCGCGTGGTCGAGGATCGCCCGGGCCGTGCCCGTCGCGTACCCGTGGACCCCCCGCGGGACCAGCACGACGAGCACCCCGCCGCAGCCCGCGACCGCCCGCTCGATGACCGCGCGGTCGTCGGTTGCGCCGGGCACGATGGTGATCCGGCCCGTGAACGCGGCGAGCTTGCCGACGCTCTCCTCGCGGCACACGGCGACGACCTCGTAGCCCCGGTCCAGCGCGTGCTGGACCATGTACCGCCCGAGCTTCCCGGACGCCCCGACGATGCACACCTTCAGCGCTCCTGGAGACCCCTGCGTTCGGACGTCGCCGTCAACTGGCCGCCGGTGGGGCCGTTCGGTGTTTGTCTCCACCGTTTCTCCCCTGATCATTGGTCCGCTCCTTTATGACTCCGCCGAGGTTGGCGACATCGGTGCCCCTCGTTCTCGTACAAGGAGCATAGCGACCGCACGGGGTGCACCGATAGACACGAAAGTGTTGTCTGAGGTGTTGTTTAGGGTGTTGTGCGGGGAGCAGAACGCCGTCTTTGGCGGTAGGATCGCGTGCAGGCAGCGCTTGAAACCACGTTTGCGGGCAGATTGGTGTTGCGGTTACAGCAGGCCCAACGCGCGGGCGCGGGCTATCGCTTCGGTGCGACTTTGGACCTGGAGTTTGCCGAAGATGTGCCGGTTGTGCCCTTTCACCGTGTCCAGGGCGAGGAAGAGTCGCCCGCTGATCGCGCGATTCGAGAGTCCTTGGGCGATGAGTCGCAGCACTTCCAACTCGCGTTGGCTCAACGGCTCGGGGAGGGACTGAGCAGGCGATGGGTCTTCGGGCGGCCGCGCCTCCGCTTGACATACCGCCAGCAACGCACCGATAGCGTCCGGCAGCATCCCCTGCGCGGCCCCTGCGGACAAGAGTTGCGCCATCGGCAACCCTTCGTCGACAAAGAGTCGGATGAAGCCGCCCGGCTCGGCCAGCGACAGCGCCTCACCCAGCAGTTGCATGGCCTCGTCCTTTTCGCCGGCCGCGTGGTGCGCCACCGCCTGGAGCACCAGCACCTTGAGCCGTTCATCCGCCCAACCCCCGGCCTCCGCCTGCCGACGCACCGGCCCCAACACGGCCAGCGCTGCGGACGTGTCGCCCTGGGCCAGGTGGACCCGCGCCCGGCTGAGGGGAAGGTCGTGCGTCTGCGCCAGCTGCGCCGCCGCCACCAGCCGGCCCTGCTGCAGCAACGTCAGCACCTGCGCGGCGGCGACTTCGGGGAGGTGATGGGCAAAGTTTTGCTGATGCGCGGACCGACTGGTCTGCGCCAGTAGGGCACTCGCACCGACCGCATCGCCCTGGGCCAATTTCAGGCGGGCGAGAAAGACCTCGCTGACAATGAATCGGTCGATAACCCGATCGTATTGCCGCGCCAACTGGAGGCTCTGTCGTCCGTGCCGCTCGGCGGCAGCCAGATCGTTCCATTCGTAGAGGACGCGGGCCAGACCCAGATGCGCCCCGCTGATGATCTGCAGCGGCTGATCACCGGCCAGGTGCAGGACACGCCGGTAGGTCTCGGCCGCCGGATGGAGCTGGGTTTCCGCTTCCTGCACCTGGCCCAGGCCGCCCATCGCCAGGATGGTGGTGAAGGTATCCCCGGCCGCCTGGCTGAGCGCGATGGCTGCGGTAAAGGCACGGCCGGCCGCGGTACGGTCGCCCTGGAGGAGGTGGGCATGCCCCAGTGTCCAGTTCGCGCTCGCGCGGCGCGATAGGTTGTCGGGGTGCAGGTACTCCAGGGCGCGGCGCGACTGGACCAGCATGGTTGCCGGCTGATACCGCGTGAGCGCCAACACCGCCCTGGCACCGGCGATCTGCCCGACCAGATTGCGGGTCTTGTCGTCCGCCACGGTGCCCGCCAGGGCGTCCTCGGCGGCGCGGAGCTTCTCCTCCACGCCGGTCGTCTGGCCGATGACCAGCAACAACGAGCCATGCCGCCACCATAACGCGGGCCTGGCGTTCAGCACGGTCGTCGGCAGCGACCCTAGCCAGTCCACGATGGCGGTCACCACGCCACGGGAGTGCAGGGGCATCCCCTTGCCGTCGATCAGGCGCTCGGCGCGCTCGATATCATTGGCGGCAACAGCATGGTGAAACGCTTCTATCTCCAGGCCATCGTCTTCATACCATTGGCTGGCGCGTCTGTGTAATGCATCCGCGCCCCTCCCCGCATCCCCCGTAGGCGAGGCGGCGCTCTGGTGCAGTCGCTGTCGCAGCAAATCAGCAAAGAGATGGTGATAGCGATACCAGCGCCGCTCGTTGTCCAGGGGGACGAGGAAGAGGTTGGCGCGCTCGAGATATTCCAGGGTGGCTTGCCCGGCGGCGGCGGGGTCGCGCAGCACGGCATCGCACAGGGGACCGCACAGGCGGTCGAGGATCGACGTGTGCAGCAGGAACGTCTGGACGCTTGCGGACTGCTGTCACAGCACTTCTTCCACCAGATAGTCCATCACGAAATGGTGGCTACCGGTGAAACTTTGGATGAAGCGGGTGGTGTCCTGGTGTCCCTGCATCGAAATCGCGGCCAATTGCAGGCCGACAATCCAACCTTCGGTGCGGTCTTCCAATGCGGCGACGTCCGCCGCCGCGAGGTTGAGGCCCATCACCGGGTTGAGGAATTCGGCGGCTTCCGAGGCGGTGAAACGCAAGTCGGCGGCGCGCAGTTCGGTCAATTGGCCTCGGGCGCGTAGCCGGGCCAGAGGGAGCGGCGGATCTTCGCGGGTGGCGATGACCAGGTGCAGCTGCGGCGGCAGGTGCTCGAGCAGGAAGGTGAGGGCCAGGTCAACCGCTGGGGCATCGATCGCGTGGTAGTCGTCGAGGACGAGGACGAAAGTGTCCGGGAGGGCGGTGATTTCATTGAGCAGGGTCGTCAGCAGCGCTTCGATCGGCGGCGACTGCGGGGACTGGAGCACACCCAGCACGCCTGCCCCGATATTCGCCGCGATCGTCCGTAGCGCGACGACCAGGTAGGTCAGGAAGCGCGCGGGGTCGCCATCCCCTTCGTCCAGCGACAGCCAGGCCACCTGCCGACCGCAATCGGCGACCCAGACGCTGACCAGCGTGGTCTTACCGGAGCCGGCGGGGGCGGAGATGAGGGTCAGTTTGCGGTGCAGACCCGCGTTCAGCCGCGCGATCAGATGAGGGCGGGGGACCACCTTGGGCCGAGGCGGGGGGACATACAGTTTGGTGACCAAGACCGGCGTAGACATCGTGAGGTCGCCTCACTTCCCTGGACAGGTGACGGCCAGGCGGCGGATCGGCGCAACCACAACGCCGCCTCGAAAGCGACAGGAGGCAAGTGCCGAGTGGCGACGCTGGTGCATGATGAAGCGCTTGCTATTGCCTGTCTCCCTTAGCTGCGTTGCACGCATACGTGTCGGGTTGGCCGACCCCGTCCCCGCCCTCCCCGCGTCGGGGAGGGTCGCCGCCGCAGCGGCGGGGAGCGGTCCGTCCCCCACGCCGTACCCCACACGTTATTGCGAAACGGACCACTCAGACATCAGATGCAATCGCTCTGATGGCGCAGCCCGATAGGACACAACCGTCTCGTTGGGGCGAACGCCCGGAGATAGGTCGGGCGCTAATGGTGATCGCCGGAGGCGACCGACTCACGCCCCTGCTCGCGCTCTTCGCGCGCTTGCCGATCCCCCGCACTTGGCGGTGGATCGCTGTCCACCGTCTCGGCCACGGCGGTCGCCGCATGCCGCGTGTCCCGCCGTTTCAGCAGCCAGCGCACCAGCAACACGATGGCGACGATCACGACGATCGCCAGGACACTCCAGCGTCCCGCGCGCTCGAATGTCTGCGCCCCTTCCTGCCAGCGATCGCCGAGCGCACGACCGAGGTGGACCCAGAAATAGGACCAGACGAGCGATACCCCGATGACCGAGACGAGCACCACCTTGTACGAGACGTTCAAGACACCGGCGACGATCGTGGTGGCGATGCGGAGGCCCGGCGTCAGACGCGCAATCGGGATCGAGATCGGCCCCCACTTCGCCACCACCCGCTCGGCCTGGTTAAGGCGTTCCTCGGTGACGTGGATGAGCCGCCCGAAGCGATGGATCAGCGGGCGACCACCGCGCCGGGCGATGAGGTAGAGCAAGGCGGAGCCGCAGGTCGCCCCCAACGTCGCCACCAGCCCGGCGAGATTCGCATCGAGCCGCCCCTGATAGGCAAGGTAGCCGACGTACATCAGCGCCACCTCGTTCGGCAACGGCAGCGGCAACCCTGCTTCTTCGACGAACATCAGGACGAAGATCGCCAGATAGCCATAGTCGGTCAGGAAACGTTCGAGGAGATTGGCGAGATCTTGCAGCATCGCTCATCCTTACATGCGGTTGCAGCATACGAACGATCCGTCGCAACGCCTTCGATATCCCTTGGCACCGACAACAGGCACGCTACACCCTCGAGGCGCCGACAACAGGCACTTTTGCATCCGCTGACGAGATCAGGGTCAGTATAACAGGGGGTATGGGTATCCTCCGCCCCTGTCCGATAGGACAGCCCGCCAACCCGCCCGGATGGGCGGCATCCGGTGTGCGCGCTATTCGCTATACTGGTGCTAATACGTAACGGCGACGCGATCGGCTACATATCGGCTACATAGTCGATCGCGGGATGGCGCAGGGTAGCGCGCGATGTTCGCGGGATCGCGGCGAGATCGGCGTAGGCGATGGGTGACGTGATGCGATGGTGACGATCGGTGAGCAGCTCCAGCTGAGCCGCCGTCTGGGTGCGGCGATCGGCGCGCAACGAACGATCTTGCTCGGGAGCTGGCTCCGCACCCTGCGCGACATCCCGCGCGACTTCCACGGCAAGCAACCCGAAGCTCACCTTGAAGAATTCGCCCCCACCACCCTCGATGCCCTGATCGAATTCCTCAATCGCGGCGACCGCAAGGCGACCAGACGCCTCGCCACCTCCTGGGCCAATCGGCAGGACGGCCTCGGCGTCGGTCTCGGCGAGAGCATCCGCGCGATCCTCTCCTTCGGCCCCGCCGCCGCCCCCACCCTGCGCCGCCTCGGGCTAGAGCGCGGGCAGGCGCTGATCGAAGGCTTCCTGGCGCTGCTCGCCGAGGAACTGAGCCGTGCCTACACCGCCAAACTGAAGCGCGCGCTGCACGCCCGCTCGCAGGCGATGGGCGCGGCGGAGGAGCGGCTGCTCAGCCTGCAAATGGTGGCGGGTGCGGTGGCGCAGGAGCGCGACGAGACGCTGACGCTCGACCTGATCGCCCGCCAGGTGGTGAAGCTGATCGACGCCGACGCCGCCGCCATCTACCTCCCCGACGAGGCGGGCGAGTTCCTGCGCCCGGCCCTCTGTGTCACGCGCGACGGCTCCCCGTACGATCCCCCCGCGATGGCGATCAGCGATACCACCGTGGGACACGTCTACCGCAGCGGCCACCTCCTCGTGGCCGGTAACACCACGACGGCCCCGCAGCGCGAAAGCGCCGCCAGCATCATGGCCCCGCTCCGGGCGCGCGAAGGGGTGGTGGGGGTGCTGGGCGTCGAGAAGCTCGATGGCAGCACCTTCGTCCCCGCCGATGTCGAACTCCTCGGCCTCTTCGCCGATCAGGCGGCGATCGCGCTCGAGAACGCCCGCCTCTTCCGCGAGACAACCCGCCGCACCGAGGAACTCTCCACCCTCTACCGGATCGGGGCGGTGGCGAGCCGCTCGCTCGACATCAACCGCATCCTCGATGACGCCCTGGACAGCACGCTCGATGCGCTCGATCTGGAGACCGGCACGATCTACCTCCTCGACCGCGACTGCCTGAACCTGGAGTTGCACAGCCAGCGCGGTCTCCTGCCCGGCCCTGGCGATCGCCCCGCCCCGCCCACGATCCGTCTCGGCGCTGGCCCGATCGGCACGGTGGCACTGCGCGGGGAGCCGCTGATCCTCGAAGATGCCCGGGCGATGCCGCAGTTGCTCGATGGCTTCCCGATCGATCCGGGCAACGACGCGGAGGTACGCTATCTCGGTATCCCGTTGCGCGCGAAGGATCGCATCCTGGGGGTGCTGAACGTCCTCGGCACCGCGACCGAGGCACGCCGCGAGCGCGAGCGCGACCTCGCGCTGATCGGCTCGATCGGCGATCAGATCGGCGTGGCGATCGACAATGCCCAACTGCTGATGGGGCGTGAGGAACGTCTCTCGCAGCTGACCAACCTCAACGATCTCCTGCGCGCGCTCGCCGCGATCCTCGATGTGGAGAGCCTGCACGAGGCGATCTATCTCGGCTGCTCGCGCCTCTTCGATACCAGCACCTTCTACATCGCCCTCAGCGATCCAAGCACGGGCGCGCTGATCGCGCGACGCTGGTACGCCGATGGCGCACGGCTCATCGAACGCGAGGGGTTGCCGCTCGTTCACGGTCTCTCGCCGCTGGTGGTGGCGGAGGGACGTCCGATCCTCACCGACGATTATTGGGCCGAGTGCCGCCAGCGCGGGGTGCAGGGTTCGCCACGCTTCGTCAGTGGCGCGCTCTCCTGGCTCGGCGTGCCGATGACGATCGGCGGCAAGCACCTGGGGGTGATCGCCCTCGCCAGCCCCGATGTCTGCTACACGGTGGAGGATGCAACGCTGCTGAGCGCGATCGCCAGCGGCTGCGCGGTGGCGATCGAGAATGCGCGCGCCTATGCCGGCGAGCAACGCCGCGTGGAGCAGTTGCGCGCCCTCAACGAGATCAGCCGCACCCTCGTCTCGATCCGCGAGGTCGAACACCTCCTGCCGCAGGTGGCGGGGACGATGCGCGACCGCTTCGACTACAACCACGTCAGCATCCTCCTCTACGACCCGGAATGCGATGATCTCGTCTTGCAGGCGCAGGCGAATCGGGGCGACGGTCCCTCGGATATCGGGCTGCGGATCCCGATCGGGGCGCACATCGTCGGCATCGCCGCCGCGACACGTCGCCCGTTGCTGGTCAACGATGTCGCGCAGGATCCGCACTTCCTCCGCACCGCCTCGGTCTCCGACAGCCGCGCGGAGGTCGCGGTGCCGATCGTCCTCGGCAACCGCCTCCTCGGCGTCGTGGATGTGGAGAGCGCCCGGATCGGCGCCTTCGATGGCGACGACGTGGCGACCCTCCAGACCCTGGCCGACGGCCTGGCGGTCGGGATCGAGAATGCCCGGCTCTTCGAGGCCGAGCGCCGCCGCCGCCAGGAATTGACGAGTATCCTCGACGTGACGACCGCGTCCACCTCCTCGCTCCTCCTCGATGAGGTGCTGGAGATCGTGGCGCGCGGCCTCTCCAGCGCGGTGGATAATCTCCCCTGCGGCGTCTACCTCCTCGACGACACGCAGGAGCGGCTGATCCCGCGCGCCGGGGTCGGCCTCAACGGTGGCGCGCTGGACGGCCTCGCGGGCGAACTGGTGATCACCGTCGCGGACGAGCCCTTCCTGCAAGAGGTGATGGCGAGCGGCCACGCCCAGATGACGAGCCAGGTCGAGCAGGTGGCGCGGATGAACAAGGCACTGGTGCGCGCCCTCGGCCTGCGCTCGCTCCTGGCGGTGCCGCTGATCGCCAAGGGGCGCACCCTCGGTGTGGCGATCGTCGCCGCGATCCGCGCGCAATATCGCTTCACCCGCGCGCAGGCCCGCCTGGTCGAGGCGATCGCCGATACCGCCGCCCTCGCGGTCGAGAACGCCCGCCTCTACGCCAGCAGCCGCGAATTGGCGACGGCGGAGGAGCGCAACCGCCTGGCACGCGAGATCCACGACACCCTGGCGCAGGGGCTGACCGCCGTCACCTTGCAACTCGAAGTGGCCGACACCCTGCTCGAAGAGCCGCAGCGCCAAGACGAAGCGCGCGAGAAGGTTCGGCGTGGCCTGGAACTGACCCGCGCCAACCTGGAGGAGGCCCGCCGCTCGGTGATGGATCTGCGCGCCGCGCCGCTGCAAGACCAGACGCTGCCGGAAGCGCTCGATCTGCTGTTGAGCGAGATGGCCCGCGAGCATCGGATCGAGGGCTCGTTCCGCGTCCACGGCGTCGAGGGGCGTCTGCCCTCCCACCTGGAGGCCGGTTTCTACCGGATTGTACAAGAGTTGCTCAGCAATATCGGCAAGCACGCCCGCGCCACGCAGATCGATATGACCCTGAAGCGCGGGAACGGTGCGCTGATCCTCGCGGTCACCGACGATGGCGTTGGCTTCGACCCGAGCGCACAGCGCGCCGGCGGCGTCGATGGCGGCTTCGGGCTGGTCGGCTTGCGCGAGCGGGTGGCGCTGCTAGGGGGGCGACTCCATCTCGATAGCGCCCCGGACGAGGGGACGAGCGTGCGCGTGACCGTGCCTTTCCACGGCACGGAGCGCGCCATCCCTACGGTGCCGGAGGCGCCGCGTCCCGCGAGCGGAGCGTGAGCGCCGCCGCGTGGCGTATACTGTGGGCCGACCAAGTGAATAATCGCGCGGGGCGCGGCGATCGGCACGGACCGTCGGCCCCTTCCCGCGTTCAGGTGGTGGGACCATGATTCGTATCCTGGTAGTCGACGATCACCCGGTCGTGCGCGCAGGGCTGGTGATGATGCTCGGCACGCAGACCGATATGGAGGTCGTCGGCGAGGCTGGCGACGGGCAAGAGGCGGTGACGCAGGTCACGGCGCTGCATCCCGACGTCGTGCTGATGGATCTGGAGATGCCGGGACTCAATGGGGTCCAGGCGATCCAGCGGATCATCGCCGCGACCACCGAGACCCGCATCCTCGTCCTCACCGCCTACGATACCGACGAGCGGATCCTGCAAGCGGTGCAGGCGGGCGCGCGTGGCTACTTGCTGAAGGGTGTGCCGCGCGACGAGATCTTCAATGCGGTGCGCGTGGTCAATAGCGGCGGCTCGCTCCTCCAGCCCGCCGTGGCGACGAAGCTGCTGAACCGTGTCGGCGATCTGCTGCGCGGCGACCGCGAGGAGACGCTGACCGAGCGCGAGATGCAGGTGTTATCGCTGATGGCGAAGGGCTATCGCAACAAAGAGATCGCCCGCGACCTCTTCATCACCGAGCGCACGGTGAAGTTCCACGCCAATATCCTCTTCCAGAAGCTGAACGTGGATAGTCGCACCGAGGCGGTCAGCCAGGCGCTGCAACGCGGGATTATCAAGCTCTGAGGGCTGCGTCCTGGGCGGTGATCCCGAGCAGAACAAAACGCGAAAGGGGCCGCCTGCGATCGTGCAGGCAGCCCCTTCGTATCCGTCGTGTCAGCTACTCGGCAAGTGCGCGCGCTGGTGTTGCGGCGCGCTCATCTGCCTCGCGCTCGAAGAGGAGGCAGGGCGCGTCCTTCTGCGGATCGGTCGGGTGTCGCCAGAGGGTCGTTCCATTGGCATGGAAGCCGCAGGCGAGGGCGAGCCGCTGCGAGGCCGCGTTGTCCCGATCGGTCAGCAGATGGAGCCGTCGCAATCCAAACGGCCCGAGCGCCCGGTCGCAGAGCGCGCCGACCGCCGTGCGGGCCAACCCGCGCCCGCGACCTGCCGCCGCGAGCCAATAGCCGACCTCCGCATCGGCCCGTTCCGGGAAGATGTGCAGCAGGCTCGCGGTCCCCAGGAAGGACTCCCCGGCGTCCTCTTCCTCGACGATCGCGAAGCGCGCGGCGGTGCCCGCTGCCCACCCCGTCGCCGCGTCCGCGATCAACGCGCGCGCTGCCTCCATTGTGAACGGCCAGGGAATCGAGGTGTAGCGCCCGATCGCCTCATCCTGCCCGGCGGCGTGCAACGCTGGGGCATCGGCGGGGACGAGCGGGCGCAGGATTAACGCGCCCGCTCGAATGGTTGGCTGCGACCCCATCATCAATCCCCCTCGGCGCGTACGAGCGCTCAGCGTGCTATCGTGTCCGCCATCACCTTCTGATCATCGGCCCGCGTGCCGTACACCATAAAAAGCGAATGGGCGCGACCACAATTCATGCGGACGCGCCCGAATCGCCGAGAGAGCACGATCGGCAACGTCGCTGTGCGCTATCCCCGCTCAGTGCCGGAAGTGCCGCACCCCGGTGAAGACCATCGCGATCCCTGCGGCGTCGGCGGCGGCGATGCAGGCGTCGTCGCGCAGCGAGCCGCCCGGCTGGGCGATCGCGACCACCCCGGCGGCGGCGGCGGCCTCGATCCCGTCCGGGAAGGGGAAGTACGCATCGGAGGCGAGGACCGCGCCCCGCGCGCCCTCTCCCGCGCGCGCCGCCGCCAACCCCACCGAGGTGACGCGGTTCGGCTGCCCCGCGCCCATGCCGCGCAGGGTGTTGTCCCCCGCGATCACGATCGCGTTCGACTTGACATGCTTCACCGCGCGCCAGGCGAACGCCAGATCGGCGAACTGCGCGGCGGTCGGGGCGACCCTGGTGACGACGCGCCAGCTCGCCGGATCCTCGTCCAGATCGTTCGGCGTCTGCACCAGCAGCCCGCCGCGCACCTGCCGCACCTCCAGGCGATCCTCGGGGCGGGCGGAGGTTTCCGGTGTGCCGCAGGCGAGGAGGCGCAGATTACGCTTCTTCTGGAGAATCGCCAGCGCGCCGGGCGTGAAGTCGGGCGCGAGGACGATGTCGTAGTGCGTCTTGGCGATCTCCGTGGCGGTCGCCTCGTCGATCGGACAATTCGCCGCGACGATCCCGCCGAAGGCCGAGACCGGATCGCCGCTGAGCGCGCGCCGGTACGCCTCCGCCAGATCGCCATGCGTCGCCAGCCCGCACGGCAGGGTGTGCTTGACGATCGCCACGCACGGCCCGGCGAAGTCGGTCGCCGCGCCCCAGGCCGCATCGGCATCCATGATGTTGTTGTAGGAGAGCTCCTTGCCGTGTAGTTGCCGCGCGGTCACCAGCCCGGCGGGTGCCACGCCGGGCGCGGGGACGCGGTAGAAGGCGGCGCGCTGGTGCGGATTCTCGCCGTAGCGCAGCCCCTGGATCTTCTCCAGCCCGATCGACAGCTCGCGCGGGAAGAGTTCGTCGTCCGCGCTCAGCTCGAGGTCGGCGCGGAGGTAGCGCGCGATCAGTGCATCGTAGGCCGAGACGTGGGCGAAGGCGCGCGCCGCCAGCCGCCGTCGCCAGGCCAGCGGCACCGCGCCCGCGCGCAGCAAATCGACGGTCGGGGCGTAATCGGCGGGATCGGTCAGGATCAGCACGTCGGGGAAATTCTTGGCGGCGGCGCGGGTGAGGGTCGGACCGCCGATGTCGATCTGCTCCAACGCCTCCGCGAGCGCGATCTGCGGACCGGCGATCGTCCGCGCGAAGGGGTAGAGGTTGGAGACGACCATGTCGATCGGGCCGAAGCCGTGCTCGGCGAGGGTCGCCAGGTGCTCGGGGCGATCGCGTCGCGCCAGGATGCCGCCATGAACCGCCGGGTGGAGGGTTTTGACCCGCCCATCGAGCATCTCCGGGAAGCCGGTCAGCGCCTCGATGCCCTGCACCGCCACGCCGCCCTCGCGCAGGGCGCGCTCGGTATTGCCGGTGGAGAAGAGTTCCCAGCCGAGCGCCGCCAGATCGCGCCCGAGATCGACGACACCCGTCTTGTCCGATACGCTGAGCAGCGCCCGCATGCTCGCCTACTCCTCCCGCTGCAACGCCGCGCCGCTCACCGTCGAGCGACCGAATAAGCGGCGAGTATAGCAGACGCCCAAAAGCGCACCGTCCGATTAGCCGCTCGTGACTACTGTCGTGGCGGTCGTGGCCGCGCCGTCCTGGGCGGCGCGGATTGGGAGATACCGGCCGAGGGCGGTCAGTAGCTCGAGTTCCGGCAGCTGCGCCGCCTCGACGGAGATCGCCGCGACCGCTTCTTGCCGGACGAAACCACCTTCCTCCCCGGTGGGGGCCGATTCACGTGGGGGCGCAGGGGCGGTGCCGTTCCCTTCGCAGCACGTACGTTCGGGTGCTACACTTCGAGTATGGAAGAGTACGTCGAGGAACTGCCGCCAACCGCACGCCCGCACGACGCGGCGACGCCCCCCGCGCCGCTGCGCGAGGCACTGCCCTACGCCGAGGTCGCGATCAACGGCACCTATGGCGGCGATCGGCGGATCACCCTCACCTACGCGATCCCGGCACGGCTACGCGGGCGGATCGACCGCGGCCAACTGATCTGGGCACCGCTGAAGCAGAAGCTCGTCCTCGGCGTGATCGTCGCCACCCACGAGCAGGAGCCGGACTTCGCCGCCCGCCCGATCCATGCTCCTGTCGAGCCCGAATTTCGCCTCAGCCCGCACCAACTGGCGCTCGCGGCATGGATGGCGGAGCGCTATTGCTGCTCCCTCTTCGAGGCCGCCCTGCCGATGCTCCCCCCCGGCGCGTCGCGGCGCAGCGTCGTCCACCTCGTCACCACCGGTGCTCCTCCGCCACTCAGCGGCCTCTCGCCGAAGGCGCGGCGACTCCTCGGCTTCCTCGAAGAGCGCGGCGAGACGAGCCTGACCGCCGTGCAGGAGGCGTTCGGCAGCAGCCTCGTCACGGTGGTGCAGCACCTCGAGCGCCTCGGCTTGATCGAGCGGGTGGCCCGCGTCGTCCACGACGTGCCCCAGGCGCGCGAGGAGCGCTGGGTTCGCATCCTCCCCGCCGCCCTCGGCACGGAGGAGCCGACCGCGCTCGTCGGCCCGCGCTCCCCGCGCCAGGCGGCGGTCCTGGCGCTGTTGCGCCGACAGGCCCGGATCGGTAAGCAGGAAGTACGAGGTACGAAGTACGAAGAAGGGAGCGCGGCGAGGCCGGGCGCCGGGGATGCCCCGCCGGAGGTCGCGGCGGTCGCGCCGCTGCCGCTCGGTGATGTCTACCGGCTGACCGAGGCGAACCGCGCGATCCTCCGCAGCCTCGAAGAGAAAGGCTTCATCGAGGTCTTCGGCGCACCGGGGCGGACCGAGCCGAAAGCCCTCCGCCCGCGCCGTTACGAGTCGCCGCCGCCGCTGACGGCGGAGCAGGGGGCGGTCTGGGAGACGGTGGCGCGGTCGCTGGTCGCGCGGCGCTTCGCCCCGTTCCTCCTGCATGGCGTCACCGGTTCCGGCAAGACGGAGATCTATCTCCGCGCCGCCGGGGCGACCGCGCGCGCGGGGCGGCAGACGCTGGTGCTAGTGCCGGAGATCGCGCTAACCTCGCAGATCGTGGCCCGCTTCGCCAACCGTTTCCCCGGCAAGGTGGCGATCCTCCACTCGGGGTTGAAGGACGCCGAGCGCTACGCCCAGTGGGAGTTGGTGCGGCGGGGCGAGCGCCCGATCGTGATCGGCCCGCGCTCGGCCCTCTTCGCGCCCGCGCCCGACATCGGCCTGATCATCCTGGACGAGGAGCACGAATCGTCCTACAAGCAGGCCACGCCCGACCCCCGCTACGACGCCCGCACCGTCGCGGAGGAATTGGCACGCCTGAACGCGGCCACCCTGATCCTCGGCTCCGCCACCCCCGACATCAGCACCCGCTGGCGCGCGGAGCAGGGGCAGATCGGGCTGCTGGAACTGCACGGGCGCGTCGGCCCGGCGACCGGCGGCGGGCGCGGGGCGATCCCGCTGGAATTGCCGGGCGTGGTGGCGGTGGACATGCGCCAGGAGTTGCGGAGCGGCCATACCGGCCCGTTCAGCCGCGCGCTGATCGCTCTGCTGCAAGAGACGCTCGCGGCCAGGGAGCAGACGATCCTCTTCCTCAACCGGCGCGGCCTCTCCACCTTCGTGCAGTGCCGCGCCTGCGGCGGCGTCTTCAGTTGCCCGCGCTGCGACATCCCCTACGTCTATCACGGCGACCGCGAGACGCTGATCTGCCACCGCTGCAACGGGCGTGAGAATCGCCCGCGCCAGTGCCAGAGTTGCGGCTCGTCCGAGATCAGCTACTTCGGCGCGGGGACGCAGCGGATCGAGCGCGAGGTACGGGCGCTCTTGCCGAAGGCGCGCGTGCTCCGCTGGGACCATGACGCGATCAGCGCCAAGGTCGATTCCGCGCAGTTGCTGGCGCGGGTGCAGGATCACGAGGTGGACGTGATCGTGGGGACGCAGATGGTGGCGAAGGGGCTCGACCTGCCGCTCGTCACGGCGATCGGCGTGATCAACGCCGATACGATGCTGAACCTCCCCGATTTTCGGGCGGGCGAGCGCACCTTCCAAATCCTGACCCAGGTGGCGGGGCGCGCGGGGCGGCGTGGGCCGGGCGGGCGGGTGATCCTCCAGAGCTACACCCCGGAGCACTACGCGGTCAACGCGGCGCTCAGCCACGACTACGCCGACTTCTACCGCGAGGAATTGGACTTCCGCCGCACCCACCGCTACCCGCCCTTCAGCCGCCTCGCGCGCTTCGTCTACCGCCACGCCGACGAGACGGTCTGCATACGCGAGGGGGATAAGCTGGCGCGGCAGGTCGCGATCGTCGCCCAGCACCTCGGACTGGAAGACCTCGACATCATGGGGCCGACCCCCTGCTTCGCCGCGAAGATGCGCGACCTCTACCAGTGGCAGCTGATCATCCGCAGCAACGAACTGGATACGGTCATGCGCCACCTCCCGATCCCCTATGGGTGGACAGTCGATGTCGATCCGGTGAGCATGCTGTAGCGGTCCCTGACAGAAGCGAAGGTTAAGGGGAAGAGGAAAAGGGTTCCCGCAGGAACCCCAAAGGCTCGCACCTCTCACCTCCGGTACTCTGGATTACCGGAAGCATATCATCGCTGCTAACGTTTTTGCCCCGCTCCGGCGCAATGATGTCGAGGATAGGGCGGAAAGCATTCTCCGTTCTCGATGCGGTATCCTCTCGATGCATCGCCAAGACGACGCTTGTACTGTGCGTTACGGAAAGGACACCTCACCCGATGCTCCTGACAATGGCACTGGCGTTGCCGATGGATGGGCCGCCGATCCGCGATGCGGCGATCCTGGTGGCGGCGGGGCGCATCGTCGCGGTCGGGGGGCGCGCGGAGATCGCGGCGCTGCCGGAGGCGCACGGGGTCGAGCGGCGGGACTTCGGAAGGGCGGTCGCGCTGCCGGGGCTGGTCAACGGCCACATCCACCTCGAATTCACCGCGCTCGGGCCGCTGCGCGCGCCGGAATCGTTCCACCCCTGGATTCGCGGGCTGGTCGCCTGGTCGCAGGGGCAGACGGAGGACGACTGGCGCGCGTCCGCCGTGGCGGGCGGGCGCACCTCGCTCGCGGCGGGGGTCACCTGCCTCGGGGAGATCCTGACCCGCAGCTACGGGCTGGCGACGATGCTCGACCTCGGGCTACACGGCACCGCCTACCTCGAATTTCTGGGCGGGCGACGCGCCACCATCGGCGAGGAGTTGGCGCGCTTCGACGGGCGGCTCGCCGACGCACGGGCGCTCCTGGCCGAAGGGGGCGATCCGCCGGGCGTCCGCCTCGGCCTCTCGCCGCACACCCCGTACTCGGTGACCGGGCCGGGGATCCGCGCGATCGCCGGGCGCGCGCACGACGCCGCTCTGCCGCTGGCGATGCACCTCGCGGAGTCGCCGGACGAGGTCGCGTTCCTGCACGACGGCACCGGCGTCATCGCCGACTTCCTCCGCACCGCCGAACCGGATGGCTCGCCGCGCGAGACGTTTCGGGCGGGCGGCTACGGGATCGGGCCGGTCGAGCACGTCGCGGCGCACGGGCTCTTTCGCGCGGGACACCCGACGCTGCTCATCCACGGCACACAACTGACCGACCCGGAGATCGCCACATTGCGCGACGAGGGCGCGGCGATCGTCCTCTGCCCGCGCAGCAACGCACTCCTCCGCTGCGGCGCGGCCCCGGTCGCGGCGCTCCTCGCGTCCGGTGTGACGCTGGCGCTCGGCACCGACAGCCTCGGCTCGAACGCGGACCTCGATCTCTTCAACGAACTCCGCGCCCTCGCCGCGATCGCCCGCGCGCAGGGGTTGACCGACGAGGCGGCGCTGGCGCGGCGACTGCTGGCCCTCGCCACGCTCGAAGGGGCGCGGGCGCTCGCACTCGATGATCAACTCGGCTCGCTGACGCCGGGCAAGCTGGCCGATGTGGCGCTCCTCGATCTCCCCGCCGCCCTGGACGGCGATCCGTACGCGGCGATTCTGGATGAAGGCGCCACGGCGCGTGTATGCTGCACGATCCTCGGCGGTCGGGTCGCCTACGAGGCCGCCCTTTGAGCACCATCGCCACCGATGACGCCCCGCGCGGCACCAGCGAAGAAAGGGACCGATGACCACACCGACCGCGACCCTCCCCCAGGCGATCGTCTTCGACATGGATGGCCTGCTGGCCGACACCGAGCCGCTTTCCTTCCGCGCCTGGTCCTCGATGATCGCGCGCGATTACGGCGTGGCGATCACCGCCGAGGACGAGCGCTGGTCATCGATCACGGTCGGCAAGAGCGGCCCGGTCGTCTGGGAGCTGATCCGCGATCGCTTCGCGCTCCCGGTGGAGTTGCCGCGCGACATCCCCTCGCTCGCCGAGCGGACGCGCGAGCGCTACGACGCGATCCTGGCCGAAGGGGTCCCGGCGATGCCGGGGGCGATCGCGACGGTCCGCGCCTGTCAGGCGGCGGGGATCACCCTCGGCGTGGCGTCGAGTTCCTCGATGGAGCACATCCACATGGTCCTCGCCGGCCTCGGGATCATCGATGCGTTCAAGGCGCTGACCTCCGGCAAGGAGGTGCCGCGCAGCAAGCCCGACCCGGCGATCTACCTGCTCGCCTGTCGGCGCCTCGGCGTCGAGCCGCGAGGGGCGGTCGCGCTCGAAGACAGCGGGCCGGGGATCGCGGCGGCGCGCGCGGCGGGGCTGCGCTGCCTCGCCGTCCCCAGTGAGCTGACGATCACCCACGACCTCACCACCGCCAGCGCGATCCGCAGCTCCCTCATCGGCGTCACACCGGAGGAGCTGGGCGCGCTCCCCTGGTAGGTCGCGTCCACGTTCACACCGCGCCCCGTCCACGTTCACACCAAGGAGCCGCCGTGCCGTTGGCCGACCTCGACGCGATCCTGGCCGCGACTGTCATCGAACATGACCGGCTCGTCGCCGCCTGGCTGCGCGACGAGCCGGGGAGTTGGGGGGCGCTCGCGGGACAGGCGATCATCGCCACGCGCCGCGCGCTCGGGCGGGGTCTCACCGATGCCGAGCGCCGACTTGTCTGGCAGCGGCTCTGGGAACGCCTCGTCCTCCTGCGCGGCTAAATCTGCCCATTGGGGCGTACCCGGCCCCGATCGGTAGGGAACCCGGTACTTCCTGGGGATGCCCCAAGACAAAGGGCTTGCCTACACTGAGGGAAAGCGAACGAGCGCGGCGGTGTTAGCACCCGCCGCGCTTTCTCCCTCAGGAAAGGATCTCCCCCATGCCCTGGATCGCAGCGCGACACCGCGTCTGGCACGTCGCGCTGGCGTTGCTGCTCGCCCTGCCCCTGCTAACCGGTATCGGCGGGCCGTCGCTAAGCGGCGCGCGCCAGGTGCGCGCCGCCACCGCGCTGCCCACCCACTTCGGTATCGGTCTCGCGGCGCAGCCGACTTCGACCGATCTCGATGGCTGGTTGCCCGATTCGGGGGTCCCCTGGGACTACGCCTACCAATACCTCGCGGCGGGGGTCAACACCGGCAGCGGCTGGGAAGGCTGGAACGAGCGCGGACAATTCCCGCTCCGGTACGCGCGAGCAGCCCATGCACACGGCTATATTCCCACCTTCTCCTACTACGAGATGTATCAGAGCAATGGTTCCTGCACCGGCTGCGGCGAGGTGCAGAAAGACCTCTCCAACCTCAACAACCCGACCACGATGGCCGCCTATTACGCCAACTTCACGTTGCTGATGCGGCGCCTCGGCCCCGGCACCTATGACACCATCGCGGGCTACGGCGACACGGCGATCGTCCACATCGAGCCGGACCTCTCCGGCTACGCGCAGCAGGCGACCCTCAACAACGGCAACTGCTACCGCTATTGCACCGGCACCGGCAACGACCCGGCCTTGCTGAATGCGGCGGTGGCCTCCTCCGGCGTGACAGAGGTCGCGGCGTATCCGAACACCTATCAGGGCTTCAACTGGGCGTTGTTGCATCTGCGCGACCTCTACGCGCCCAATGTGCGCCTCGCCATCCACATCAGCGGCTGGGCCACCGGCGACGATATCGGCAGCGACACCCGCACCGATCTCGATGCGGCGGCGCGCGGCATGCAGGCGGGACAGTTCGCCGCGCGCAGCGGCGCGACGAGCGCCCCCAACGGCACCTCCACCTACGACTTCATCTTCAACGATATCGCCGACCGTGACGCCGGGTACTACAAGTATGTGCTCGGGCTCGATGTCTTCTGGGATCGCCAGAACACCATCTTCCCCAACTTCCACCGCTGGGAAACGTATCTCGGCGCGGCGATCGCGGCGGCGGGCGGCAAGCCGACCTACGTCTGGCAGATCCCCCTCGGTAATCAGGTCTTCAAGACGATGGGCAACACCAACGGGCACTACCAGGACAACCGTGCCGAGTACTTCTTCGGCCACATCGATGAGTTGATGCAGATCGGGATCGTCGGACTGCTCTTCGGCGCGGGGAACGACGGGAGCACGCGCAACACCGACGACAAGAATGATGGGACCACCAACCCCGCATCATTCTGCACCGGTGATGGTACGAGCGGCACCCCGATCTGCAACACCACCACGAGCACCGTCGCGGACGACGATGGCGGCTATCTGCGGCTGGCGGGGAGGCGATATTACAGTGCGCCGCACCCGCTCCCCGGCACCAGCCCATCGCCGAGCCCCACACCGACAACTACGCCGAGCACCTCGCCGACGCCGGTGCCCACGACCAGCCCCACGCCTTCCGCAACTCCAACGCCTTCGGCTATCCCAACCAGCTCGCCGACACCATCGCCCATAACCAGTCCCACGCCGGGAACAGTCCGCTACGCCCTCACGCTGAGCGGGACGGCGGGCGGGACGGTCGCCGCCTCGCCGACAGGTGGCAATTACGTGGCCGGGACGACGGTCACAGTGACGGCCACGCCGAACGCGGGCTATCTCCTCAGTGGCTGGACGGTCGATGGGGTCGATCGCGGCTGGCTCGATCCGCTGACGCTGACGATGGACCGCGCGCACACCGTCGTCGCCACGCTCGCGCCGCGCGCCGCCTTCGCCGATCTCCCCGCCGACCAGACCGTCGCCAACGCGATCCAGCAATTGGCGGCGCGCGGGATCATCCACGGCTACGGATCACCGGACAATCGCTTCGGCCCGAACGATCGGATCCTGCGGGCGCAGATGGCCGCGCTGATCGTGCGCGCGATGGACTGGCCCCCCGGTGGCACGACCACCTTCTCGGATCGCGGGCCGGTGGACGACGAGCTGTGGGGCGCGGTCGGGGCGCTAGTACAGGGTCGTGGAAATGGCCGCAGGGTTAGTGGCATACCGAGCGGCCTTTATGGACCCACCTGAAGGGCATGGCGGTGTGGTTGCAGTAGGCGATGAAGTCGCGGATGCGCTGTTCCAGGG
>JAABUM010001950.1_pt1 | contig 29228 bp, 56 predicted proteins | sample 5559161 | NCBI WGS metagenome assembly JAABUM01 (sample SAMN10711868, study PRJNA513369) | rock metagenome | isolation source: Antarctica rocks | place: Antarctica: Victoria Land, Siegfried Peak nord
CCCACGAAAACCCCCGATTTGGTATATATAGGCAAGCGCGCGAACATGGGGCTGTGGGGGCCCGCGCTCACTCGGCTCTAGAGCCAGGCTATGCCAACCGACACCAGACAATAGCAACAACCGCCTAGGCGGTTGTGGTCTAGGAGGCCTCCTAGACCACGAACAAGAATGCAAACAACAATAGAAGTTACTGTACACCTGTAATGCAGGAAAAATGTTCATGTACAAAACCACATCACTGCGGCTCAGTCGCTAGAAAGCGACTGAAAGCTGTCGCAAACAAAAGCTGCCACCTGTGACGGCTCCTGCTTGAAGAACTACCTCAAATCCGCTGCGGAAGCAGAAACAGCTGCATGTTGCTGCCAGACGCCCGCCAGCAGCATGCAGCTGGAAGGATTTAAATCATGCCCAAATAGGCCTACTGGCCTGTGAAGGGGCTGCGGCGGGCAAAAAACAAACCAAAGCTGTAAACGAGACAAAGCTGAAACGACCACAGCTAAGAAAGAAGGCTGAAAAACGTAACAAAGCTGAAAAGTGAAATCAATGCAGAGAAAGCTGCACAAAAAGAAAGTCCCAGAAAGAATGCACACAAAGAATGCACACAGTTGTACAACATGTTGAGGTGGACCTGAGCCGCTGCTCAGTGCCCTCATAATGCTGACCACAACAAAGCTGAGGGATGAGGGCTGCACAGGGTTACCTATATGGCCACGCACGGCACGCTGCAGATTGTAGGAAGAGACTGCATCATGATCTGGTAGATGCAATCTCCGCCGCCGCAGGCAAGCCTTCTTTTCAATCTTGTACAATACCGTCAAAGCTGTCACACACCCAGCTACCGTCAAAGCTGTCACACACCCAGCACATGTGCGCTGTTGCTGGACTTCGTGTGTTGCAGGGACGTACTGCGCCAGCGCCGCCGTCCCGCCGTGGTAGGAATAAAACGGAACGGGAGTTAAGACACATACATGTGCATCATGCCCGGACGGGCATATTGGCCTGTGGTGGGGCAGGCTCCGGCGGGACGCAAACAGTCACGCTATGCTGCAAGGAATACCCAGAGATGCACAGGCATTTAGCACCGCAACAATATGTGTGATGATTTTGGTGCTGCAGCGAATGCCTGGATGCACGTGGAGGCCGATCTGCCAGCGTGTGTTTACATTCGCAAATTTTGGTGACACATCAATATATCGAATGCACTCCTTCGCCCGCGAGACCACTTGCAAAAGCAACAAGTCGGTGCCCCAGAACATAACGCCAGGTGGTGGTGCTCATGAGAAAGGGCAAGTGGCAACGGGTGACACGCATCATTCCCTACTCTGTTTCTATTTCTTGTTCTTGCCAGACACATCCATGTCCGCCTGCAATGCAACACAGGACGCGCGTGAGGCGATGTCATGTCTCAGAACACGAGGCATTGCATTTCGTCAGGGGCATGCTTTTGCCGCAAGGGGCTTGGAAATTTTTACCAGGTTGAGCAGTAGGCTGTCCGAGTTCAGGAAAACTCTGTTCTGCGACTGCGCAATGGTGTTGGCGATGTCGCGTGCCGCCTACAGTTGACAAAACCCTGCATTTTCAGTCGCGCTCATGGCCAGCCCAACACACCAGAACGATCTTTAGGTTTCACAGTGAACCTCACAAGCGACAACGCTGCCAAATCCACCTCGATCTTCCGCAGTGTCAGGAAGGCGGGGTTGTTCTGGATGGCTTCGCCAATCATCTTGGCACTTTGCGCCTGCAAAGCAGCAACATTGACGCATCAGCCAGAGTGTAAGTGAGGTTGCCAGGCGAGCTGACTGTTCCTGAGCGCTGCAAACATGGAACGGACAGCGCAAGCCAGCAGCTCAGAAAACTCAACCCACAAGAGTCCTCCAGATTGCCACAGCGACGCACCTCTCCCTGTGCCCTGATCACGGCGCTCTGCTTGTCCTGCTCCGCCTTGTCCACCTGCACCGCGGTAAAAGCAGCCGGCATCGTGACCATCTGCTGACCTGTTTTGTGCGAGCCAGACATGAGCCATCTGAACCGTTCAGCACACGTTGCAGGACAGTTTGTGACAGCACATTCAGCCAGCGCATTTGAGCGCATTTGGCACATGTGCCCACAAACAAATGTATGGAGTATGAACGAGCAGCCAGCAAGTGCGGCAGCCATGTTATAGTCAAAACTATCATCAGTTGACAGAGCGGAACAGCCCGCGCACCACAAACTTGGCGCGCTCGGCGTCCTGCTGCGCGACCTGCTTCGACTCGACTGCTGCCGTGTAGTCGCGGCTGAAGGTCAGGTTGGTGATGGATACATCGTCCAGCACGATGTTGAAGAAGTGCGCCCGCTGCGTGAGGATCCTCCTGATGTCTCTGCTGACGACCTGGAGGAAAGACGCGCCGCGTCATGCAACCATGCTGTAGTCAAGGAGGGTATGTCATGGTGACTGCTGCGGCTGTTGCGACTGCTGCGTGGGGTCCCTGCTTCGTGATGCGAATGGCTCGCGGGGCATGCAGCAGCAGTGCAGCAAGCCACAACGGTATGAAATTTTGCAACAGAATAGGGATTGGTAGGTTTAGGTGAGCAGGCTGCGAGCTGGCCGGCGCACCTCACGCATCGTGAGCAGCTGGCTGGCATTGTACTGTGCGATGACACTCTTCAGAGTCTCCTGCACCATGAATGCACATACTTGAACTTGAGAAAGTGATGGCGCAGATGCGTCAGGAAGGGGCGTGACCATCAGTAGCAATGACATATGCGTGCCACAGAGCAGAGATATCTCACCTGGATGATGGACGGCAGCACGCGCTCGCCATAGTCTGTCCCCAGCGTCCTGTAGATCTCCGGCAGCCGGCTGGGCACTGGCCGCGTCAGCACACGCAGGCCGATGTTCACCTGCCGCATGCAGCAGCAGTTCGTTCAGACTCAGACATCATGGTGCTGCTGCTACATAGTGAAAGGCGCCAGACACACAGGACGATGCACTGCCAAAAACTTATTTCATGCATCTCTGGCACGCGCCACATCGGCGCGGCGCGCACCATTTGCAGGTCGCGCGAGCCCGACGTGCTCTGAATGACATTGGGTCGCGCCCGGACGTCGTAGATGATGGGCCGCTCGAACCAGGGGATCATGATGTGCGTGCCCTCCTCATACACCTGCATGCAGCCGAGTCTGGTCTGGCCATCGTGTCGATAAATGGAGCCTCCTTCTCAGTGGTGTGTCCGCAACGCCGCGCCACCAAGCGCCTCGGCCGCACCTCGTCCTTGATGCCGGTGAGCCTGTTGAACACAATGGCGCGGTGGCCACCCTCCACGTTGAACAGGCTGTTTGAGACACCGTAGACGGCTGCTCCACCCAGCAGCAGCACCCTCGCGAGGCCTCCCACCGCGTTGCCGGACGGCATGCGGCCTGCTGCTTTCCGCATGTTGTCCATGGCTGCCAATCAGCACGACAAATGAAAGAGCTGAGCAGGTCCGACACTGATGGCAGTCAGCCGCAGAGCCACGTCCCCGCTGACGACTTCCCTCGCACGCAAGGCAGTGGCGCAGCAGCCTCTGCCTGTTAAGTATATGTCTCAAATAGGTGTAAGGTACTGTGCATGCGCTGGAATAAGCTTGGTACACTTGTTTCGACATGCACTTAGCAAGGCTGCATTCCCGCCGGGACTCTCACAAGTTGCTGCAGGGCGGGCCAGATGGGAAGCCCCCCCTGTAGCGTCACCCCATCCAGACATCCTCGCAGCAAAGCGCCGGGCCAAGTTCTTTCTGGGTCACGAGCGGCGACCCCGGTCAATTCAAGATGGCTTCCCAACTGGCTGGGTGTCTGCCGCAGGTGTGTGCAGCCGCCATGCATGCGGTTTTAGTGCTCGTTCAACCGGTTTTTGCTGTGAACTCACTCTTAACTTCTGCTTGCAGACCGGCGCCGCAACGCTTCCAGCATCACGCCCGCCTCTCAGGAGGTGACATATCGATCTGAACATGCTGTCAGCACTGATGCGCGCGCGATCGCCGCTGTTTCCAAGCCTTTGGTCACTCCAGCTGACACGTAGGAATCTTGTGGCAGGCAAGGACGCGCCCCTGTCCCAGCGCTCACGGGCCAGCAACGCCACGCCGGTATTTCGCGGTGCATCAGGCTCAGGGTGTCGGCAGCAGACGCCGATGTCGTGGCCACGGTCGACGTGCCAGAGGCGGTGCCTTCTTCCGACACGCCGCCGGTTGCCGGCAGCAGCGACAGCGCCAGCAGCGCCCAGCGCAGGCAGTCAGGCGGCCGTGGCGGTGGCCGAGGCGGCCAGGGCGGACGTGGCGGCCGCGGCGGAGGCCGAGGACCTCGGCCGGAGCCCACCGTCAAGCAGGAGCAGATCGTCCCGGACGCAGAGTTCACCGGCGTGGTGGTGAATCTTTTAGTCTTTTCAATGGCTTTAGATCGTCACACATTGTATTTGCACCCGCACTCTGGCAGCCGAGCTAGCGATATGATCCTGGTTGAGACATGCATATGCTCTCAGCCCCACTCATGCACGACAAACTGCGATCGTTGAGCTGCCGTCATGGTGCGCAGCGGCACAAGATTCTTCTCCGTTCAATGCCCTCATCGCTGGTGTTGTGGTGCGATGCAGAAAAGCGTGCAGACATACGGCGCCTTCGTCGACTTCGGCGGGGAGAAGCATGGTCTGGTGCACGTCTCCCAGCTCTCGGTGAGTTGCTGGACGATCCTGCATTGCTCCTGCATTTCGCGTGCACGACTTTTGATCTCTGTCATCTGTCCAGGTCCCTGGTGCCAGCATGCTGTCGATCAGTACAGACACTTGCCGTCACCTCAAGTGGATCTGGAGATGCGCACTGCTGACGGTCCACTCTGTGACCTCTTCACAGGAGAGGTTTGTGGAGAACGTGCACGACGTCGTCAAGCCGGGCCAGTCGGTGTCGGTGCGCGTGCTGACCGTCGAGGACGGCGGCAAAGTTGCGCTCACCATGAAGTCTAAGGAGGCGGAGGCCGCCGCAGCAGCGCGCGTCGCTTCCCGGTCCGAGGCCGCACCCGGCGGTGGCGGCGGCAGCGGCCCGAAGGCAGAGGGCGACGGCGACTCCAGCCGCCCCCGCCGCGCCGGCAAGGTCGCCACCAGCGCAGGTGCTGCCCCTGGTTTCATGATGCTCGTCGACTTTTTTCCCACACTGTGGTCCACTCTGCCCAGCAACCACCAGATCTTTCTGGCAAGATGCATGTCAGTCAGCAAGATGCATGTCAGTCAGCGCGGCCTTGGACACTGCCGTTGCACTCACGTGTGCCTGACGCGCCGACCAATACTCCCTCATTTTCCCTTGCCTGAATCCCTGCTCCAATCCAACAGGCGGCAGCCGCGGCGGGCGCCAGAAGCGCCCGGAGCCCAAGGTGAAAGTGGGCGACAGCGTGAAGGGCAAGGTGCAGCGGACGACGCCCTATGGCGCCTTCCTGGACCTGGAGGACGGCACCTCCGCGCTGCTGCACGTCAACCAGATGCGCAACGAGTCCGGCATCGCCGACCCGCAGCCGCGCAACCTGGTGACCGAGGGCGAGGAGCTGGAGGTGAGAAAATTGGAGACGCCTCTGGAGATGCCCCTAGAAATTCTATTGTTCCAGCATGGATACTCGACCGGCATGAAACAGCGCAGATGTCCTTGTTCAGCTCGGCAGCTCAAATCACCCGGCTGCTGTGCATGCCTGCGCCTGACTGTCACGGTCAAACTTCCAAAGGGCTCAGCGCAAAGATGCAAAGACCCTCGTGTCTTTCAGCCGTGCCTTTGTATTGCCGCCCGCAGGTGCGCGTCCTCGGCGTCAAGGACGGCAAGATCGACGTCACGCAGCTGACGAAGGAGGAGACGGCCATGGAGGCAGAGGCGGAGGGCGGCGTCGGCACCAAGGTGTCCAAGGACGACACCAGCAACCTGTTCAGCTTCATGCTCGCACGCGCCGGCGTCAAGAGCCGCGCCTTCGAGACCGAAGTGCGCACTCCTCCCCACACCCTGCGCCTTGCTGTCAGTCCAGCTCGTTGCAGGTTCATACAGCTGTGTTTACACTGTTTGGTCATCCTGCCGGACGCCCGCTCGTGCTGCTTCATAGCAGCACCCAGCTGCCTTGACACCTGCAGATAGCCAAGATGGTATGGCGTTGTCATGTCTGGTTCTTGCTGTTGCGTATGTTGACCTGGCCTCTGATGCTTGCAGGCGGAGCGAACACATCGGGAGAAGGACGAGGCTTCGAAGGCAGAGGAGGCTTCGAAGGCAGAGGAGGCCTCGAAGGCAGCAGAGCCCGCAGCAGCAGCCGCGCCCGCCGAGGCGCCAGCGGCGGAGACAGACGCCACGCCTGAGCCGGCAGCAGAGGTGCAGCCCGCTGCCCCTGCTGCTGCTGCTCCTGAAGATGCTCCTGCTGCTGCCGTGGAAGAAGATGCTCCTGCTGCTGCCGCCGCCGATGATGCCCCCGCGGCAGAGTCCGAGTAGTGCAGAGGGCTCGATGACTAGACTGCTGCATTGTACAGCGCTCTCAGACTAGCGTGACGAGGGGCTGCTCCTGTGGATAGGACATACTCGGATGCTGGGTGCTTTTAACATACTTGTCAGACAGCTCCTCCGGCGGATCGTGCCGCCTCGTTGCTGCTCATCGAGGGAGTTGTAGTCGGTCTCGACAGCCTGTAAGCATTGGTACTAGCATACATTGGCGTGTCCCCGCTCCAACACACTCGGCCTGACCCTGCCTGCCTTACCATGCCGCGCTGTGCCCTCGCAGCCGGCGGTGCCGACGCCGGAGCCCTCAGCACCCGCAGAGGGCGCCACCGCCGCGCAGCCGGAGGCGGGCACCCCAGCCACGCAGGCCGCCGCCGATGCCGAAACTGACGCTGCTTCCAGCGCCGCCTCCAGCGTCACTGAGGCCGCCGAGACTGTCAGCGACACCGCCAAGGACCCGGCGCACGCTGCGGAGTCTGCCGCCGATGCCACCTCCGGCGCCGCGTCTAGCGTGACCGAGGCGGCCAGCTCCGCCGCCGAGACTGTCAGCGATGCCGCGGAGGACCCAGCACACGCCGCGAAGTCGGCTGCCGACGCCGGCGGCGTGACCAAAACTGCGAGCTCCACCGCCGAGGCCGTCAGCAATGCCGCCAAGGACCCGGTGCACGCTGCAGAGTCCGCTGCCAGCACCGCCTCCAACGCCGCCTCTAGTGTGACGGAGGCCGCGAGCTCGGCCGCCGAGGCCGTCAGCAACGCTGCCAAGGGCCCGGTGCACGCTGTGGAGTCTGCCGTCGCGGGCGCAGCCGAAGCGGTCGCCGACGCCGCCCCCGAGCCCATCGCCAGCCTGGCGCACGCCGCCGCAGACGCAGTGCGGTCCGACGAGCAGGAGCAGTCGGCTGATGGCGCAAAGGAGGACGTGGCGAAGGAGGGTGGCGCAAAAGAGGGCGGCGCTAAGGAGGCGCAGCTGGCTGCGGCCGGCGAGGGCAGCGACGTGGCCGCCGACGGGGTGAAGGACGAGGAGGCGCACGCCGCTGATGCCGCCGCCGCCAGCCAGCTGGACGCCGCCGGCGAGGTGCGTTCATTCCTACGTGGTGCTTTGATGAAGTCCCCAGCTGCCATGGCCTTCTGCAGGAACCTGCCTGTAATTTCTGAGGCCAATCATTATGCCGCTTCAGATTTCGGATTTTAGGAATTAGCCATTGCCTAAGTTGTGATTTGATTCTCGTTCAAAACCAGCTGCAGTTCTGTGTGTGTTACCAGCACAGCGGTTCGTCATGCAGGAGCACGTCGGCGACGACGGCGTCAAGGACCCTGAAGTATCTGCGGGCACGGTGGCGCCGGCCGCCACTGAGCCGGCCCCGGCTGCAGAGGAGCCTGCCCAGGCGGCCGACGTCGGGGCGAAGGAGGCGCAGCTGGCCGCGGCGGGCGAGGGCGGTGACGTGGGCGCCGATGGCGTGAAGGACGAGGAGGCGCACGCCGCTGACGGCGCCGCCGCCAGCCAGCTGGACGCCGCCGGCGAGGTGTGCCTCTGCGCGCTGCTGCCATGGTCCTTTGTTGGGCGCAGCAGTTTTGAAACACTCCTTATTACATCGCATATTGAGCGTCAGGGCTCCAATGCGCGTTGCCCCTGCAGTGCATCTGCATGTAGGTAATGGACGCTGGCATTCACGACTTCCCCATGCATCAGCGCTGCCAGCGCTTGCCGTGAAACCCTCTACAGGACCACGTCGACGGCGTGAAGGAGCCCGAGGTCGCGGCCACGGTGCCGGCGGCGGAGAAGCCCGCACAGGCGCCTGGCGGCGCCGCCATCTCGGCAAAGGTGGTGAAGGAGCTGCGTGACAAGTCGGGCGCCGGCATGATGGCGTGCAAGAAGGCGCTCACCGAGGCCGCCGGCAACTTCGATAAGGTGCGCGAGCGCTATTTGTGCAGAAGCGCTCTCTGGGGCCTCCCTTGGCTGATAACACAACTCTCAACTTGCGCATCCAGAGATGGACCCTGCTGTGCAGTGCTTTCTGACAGAGGTCTAGGTCTGTTCAGCTGGCATAGTTGCAGCCTACGCAGCCATGCAATTGCATACTGGCAATCACCTGCTGCATCTTGTGCACAAGATGTGGCGTGACAGGCTGGGGTTGCAATTTCCTAAGTCGGCTCAGGCATCTTACTGCGGCCACACACTTTTCTGAGATCTTGAGCGCCGTTTGCGGATGCAATAGCCGGAGACGCTGCGAGGGTTTGGGCAGTGCGCCCCAGTTTTTATATTCATTCCAGTCTCTCCATGCTTCATTCTTCATTTTCCACCCTCCACTTCGTGTACTGCAGGCGCTGGAGGCGCTGCGGGTGAAGGGCCTGGCGCAGGCGGGCAAGAAGGCGGGCCGCATCGCCTCTGAGGGCCTCGTCGCGCAGTACATCCATGCCGGCTCTCGGTGCGCGCTTATTCCTACACTGCGCCTCTGCTACCAGGAGCATCTGTGGGCATTGCCAGTGTTCTTGCATCTGAGCCAAAACTTCTCTAAGCGAGCTGCGCACTGTCATCAACCGTGCGGCGCAGGCTGCAGAGGTAGGCAGACGTGCGGCCTTTGCGCGCCTGCCACTTACAGGCACCGTGCGACCAAGTTTGCGGGCATGAGAGCGCCTGCGCTGCTCTGCTGCAGGCTGGGCGTGCTGGTGGAGGTCAATTGCGAGACGGACTTTGTCGCCCGCGGCGAGCAGTTCAAGGAGCTGGTGGCCAACATCGCCATGCAGGTGCCGCCCGCTTTTCCTTTCAGACTGGACTTTGCTGTTGCGCATCTCTGCAATGCTTTGCAGCAGCTGCACCCATGCAGTGCTGTGCATGCGGTCCCACTGCCTCAAGTGTGCATGTGGCGCCTCCGTCACAGTGCCTCAGGCATAAAATTCCTGCTGCTGCCGCGGCGCAGATCGCGGCGTCGCCGGAGGCCTCCTACGTGTCGACGGAGGATGTGCCCAAGGAGTTTGTGGATTCCGAGACCGCCCTCGAGATGCAGAAGGAGGACATCATGTCCAAGCCCGAGCAGATCCGGTGCGCGCCTGCGCCGTCTGTCTTCACCAATGTTCACATACAGAAGCTGGATCGAGATCCAGTTGAGGTGTCCATCCTGGGCAATGCAGGCGACTCTGTCCTTGAACAAAGAAGCCGCATACCATGTAGCGTGTCTGCAGCTGCATTGCTGTGCTGGCCATCGCGCAAGTGCAGCGTGCTGCGCAGCATGCTGCAACATCGCCTGCAGCAATGCAGCTGCGTGGTCCATTCACGCTGCAGCGCCAGGGTATGGCCCAACCGCCAAGCTTGTCTCGAAGCCTCGGACGTCGAGACGTCTTTGGCGCCCAAGCTGTACACTACATAGCCGCAAGGTAGTTCCATGAATGCGCATGTCGCATGTATGGCATCAGCGCTGCTGAAGCTGATGTCCAGCTGTTTGGCTTCCACAGGGGCAAGATCGTGGAGGGGCGGGTGGCCAAGACGGTGTCGCGGGGCGCCCTGCTCGAGCAGCCCTTCATCCGCGACACTGCAAAGACCGTCAACGAGGTGGTCAAGGAGACCATCGCGGCGCTGGGCGAGAACATAAACGTCCGCCGCTTTGAGCGGTGCGTTTGCAAATCTTCGAAACAATAAAACCTCAACAGGGCTGCATATGAGCAGCGCTCACTGCACAGCCTCAAAGGTGATGCTTATAAACCCTGCACACGAAACATCAACATCGCTGGGCGAGAACACCAGTGTCCGCCGCATCGAGCCGTGCTCATTTTTGCGCAGTTTCCTGCTATCTGCTGAATGCCTGCTGGTAGCCCAAACTCTGCGCAGATTGCTGCGGCACCCCCAGCGCTAACAGCTGCGACTCTGCCGTGATCTGGGCGCATTGACAACAGTGTTGCCGCCTCACAGACGCCTTTGCGAAGTTCTGTCTTGCTGTTTTCTGCAGCTTTGTGCTCGGCGAGGGCATTGTGAAGAAGGAAGCGGACCTGGCGGCGGAGGTGAAGGAGCAGACCAAGGCCTTCCAGAAGGCAGCCAAAGAGAAGGCCGCCGCCGAGGCGGCCGCCCCTGCCAAGGAGCAGGCCCCCGCCGCTGAGGCGGCCCCTGCCGTCAAGGTGCGCAGCCCGGCGAGCCGCCGTTGCACACATGCATGTCCGCCAAGATGCGTAGCGAAGCAGGGACTTACCCCTACCCACTTGTGCTCAGCGGCATCGACTGCCTCCTGCTGCGTCTGTGTTGACTTTCTACGCAAGCAGCGCCACTCTGCCAACAAGCCAATAGCATGTTGCTTGCACAGTTGCTTGCACCCACGACTTGGAACGGAACTGCGCTCGCACCCTTGACCCTGAAGATGGGGCCCTCTTCCCGCCCGGCAGGTGTCGGCCAAGGTGGTGAAGGCGCTGCGGGAGAAGAGCGGCGCGGGCATGATGGACTGCAAGAAGGCGCTGGCGGAGTGCGGCGGCGACGAGGCCCTCGCCGCGGACCTGCTGCGCAAGAAGGGCCTCGCACAAGCCGGCAAGAAGGCCGGCCGCACGGCCTCCGACGGCGCCATCGGCGAATACATCCACACCGGCTCCCGGTGCGCTCGCCGGCCTTGCCGTTTTTTGCTGACATCCCCTTTGCATTTCAAACTGTACTTTGCTACCTCATGCCTGGCAAACGTCTGTGTGGTAGCAATCCTAGTCTGAACTTGGTTCAAGCCACAGTGCTGTTCCCACTATAGTACCGCACCAGCCGCTGCGTGTGTCGTGTCTTCCCTATGGGCTGGGTCCTGACAGTGCTCTTCGTGCACTGCGCCGCAGGCTGGGCGTGCTGCTGGAGGTCAACTGCGAGACGGACTTCGTGGCGCGCGGCGATAAGTTCAAGGAGCTCGTCGCCGACCTCGCCATGCAGGTGCGTCCGGCATTGAGACGCCCGCAATCTTTTTCCCTGGTCTTTCTTCGGTATGTGGCAGTGTGTCTGCTCCCCACAGCCTGCACAGTGCCAATGTGTCGGCTGATTGTCAACTGCAAGGAGCTGCCCTGAGCATCTCTGGCCATCAGGATCCGATGCGCTGGTGCTGATTCGAAGAGCGTGTGCGGCGGCAGGTAGCATCGTGCCCCTCGGTGACGGTGATATCTACGGACGATGTGGACAAGGAGATGCTGGAGCGGGAGCGCCAGATCGAGCTGCAGAAGGAGGACCTGCAGTCCAAGCCCCAGGCCATCCGGTGCGCCTTGTAGACCCAACCGCGGGCTTCATATTCAGATCAGGCATTGCTCTTGTGACTGCTCCATCGAACGGCATGGGACTGGACGGCGCGGCAAGTGGGCTGTTGCCAAGTTTGTCGTGTCAAGGCCACAGACCTTTGCATCTTCGCCTTCCATCCTGTCTTCCATCCACAAACCGCACGTGACAGCTGAATACAGTTTCCACGGAATGTTGTCCGGTGCCGGTGAGGTTGTCGCTAGGCAACAATGGAATTAGCATGCTGTCTCTCAAGCAATGCAACCTGGCTGCCTGGACTGTGGGGTGAAGATGCCGAAACCGGAAGGCGCAATAGATTGAAGTGGAGTTTGGAGTTTAGTTTGAAGTGGAACATTGCACCCTGAAGTCGTTGCATATGTGCTGCAGGGAGAAGATGGTGGAGGGGCGGCTGGCAAAGATCGCGAAGGAGTCGGCGTTGATGGAGCAGGTATGACTTTTGGACTTTCGCAGGCTGCCCCTGCCCCTCGTATCGTCACAAATAGCAGTCCCCCCAGCCTGGTTCGGCAGAACCACAAAGCCGCAGCATTCTTGGCATGGTCCCCACCAGCTGGCAGGCTCCTCGCGCGCTCGCGCAGGCTGCGTACCATGCGCTTGCATTTTGTGTGGTCACGCTGCTCCGGCACCTGACAGCATATATTTGATTGGCAACTCGTCATGTTGTGCGGTCGACAGAACCTGCATACGTGAGGCATCTCTTGTGTGTGCAGCCCTTCATCAAAGACAACAGCCGCACCGTCGGCGACGTCATCAAGGACGCCATCGCCACCATCGGCGAGAACATCCAGGTGAAAGCATGCGATCTTGCAGTTGAAATCTCGATTTTAAAAAACGTGCACTCGTGTTGTCAAGGACGCCATTGCCACCACTGATGAGTACATCCAGGTGTGGGCTATCGCACAGCCACACACTATCAACATGTTTGCAACACACGCAGCTACCTGAACAGTCACATGGACGTGTTGACATTTCTGAAATATTGTGCGCTGAAGTCGTTAATTTCAGTGAATGTGACCAGCCATCGTGACAGCGTCGACAGTCCTGACCTGACAGCAGCGGTGCCGTTGCTGTGCAGATCCGCCGGTTTGCACGCTATACACTTGGAGAGGGTTTGGAAAAGAAGAGCAACGACTTTGCTGCGGAGGTGGCACAGCAGACGGGCCAGGCCTGAGCAGGTCGACTACGGCACCAGAGACATCCTTTGAGGCGTTGCAATGGCATTGTGAGTTTTGAGCGGGTCCATGTCGGTGCAGCTGGCTTTTTGGCAACCGACTGTGCATGGCCGAACGGCTCAGCAGATGCCATGCAGATTGCATCGGCGTAAGCAACGACGTCCTTACTGCAGTCCATCTTGTCGACTTCGTGTCACGACTTGTTTCCAACAAGGGTGAGATTACAAGCTTCACAAGGGGAGATGCTGTTCTTTGTTGTAGAGTTATAATGTGCAGAACGTTGCTACCTACAATGTCCACATCACAGCTCTTGTTCAGCCAGCAGGATTGCAAGCGCAAGCAGACAGCCTCACGACAGAAGACCAGACATGCACAGATGTCCACGACCACACAGACCACGAGTCATCTCGCATTGCGTTCCGAGTCTGGCACACCCCAGTACCATCAGTGCATGTAGAACGCCCAGCAATGGCCAGCCTCTCAGTCCCATCTTTCCGCCACGCATCCCTTAGAAGCCCTCTGAGATTGTCTCTCAGTGTCTCCATCAGCTCTCAATGTCTCTATCAGCTCTCGGAGGAGATGACGGTGGCCAGACGCATGCTGCTGGGCGTCGCCTGCACCAGGAAGCGGTGCGGCGGCGCGGCCGCGTCGGCACTACCGCCGCCGCTGCCGCCGCGACGGGCCCCGGGCCGCCGCTGCTGCAGCGGCGCCACCTCAATGACTGTCTCCGACTCAAGGCACACGCCCCAGGCCGCCAGCTCGCCCGCAGGAGTGTCCCTTGACGACAGCCCCAGCTGCGCTGCCGCCTTTCCGCCGCCGCCGGCGCCGCCGCCCTGCCGCATGAGCGCCGCCAAAGCATCGCGCTCCTCTACGTCCGACACCTGTACGCCTTTGCCGCCACCCTGAGGCGGCCGCGGCGGTGCATGCTGCTGCGGCGGCGGCGTTGCCAGGAGCAGCGCCGACAGCTGCCGCCGGTGCGGCTCCGGGGAGGATGTCACCGGCGTGGTGGCCGCCTCGCCCGTGGGCTGCAGCAGGTCAGGCTGCGAGCCGGACGCTGAGCTGGGGCGGGATCCCGGCGGAATGACAGGCTGCTGCTGGTCCTCTGCCGTCTCGCCTGGTGGCTGTTGCCGCTGCTCTGGCTGCTGCGGCGTTGCGGCGCCCCCCACATCTGCCGGCATGTCATGTGACGTGGTTGTCGCCAGCTGTTCTGAGGGCTGCTGCTGCTGCTGCTGCTGCTGCTGCTGCTGCTGCGGCAGCGCCGCACTGGGCGCCGCCGACACTGCAGCAGCCAGGATGCGTTCCGCCAGTGCCGCCCGCCCGGGCAGTCGCCGCAGCAGCGACTCCCCTGCCGTATACAGGAGACGGCATGTGAGAAAGAATGCAGGCGGCATATTGGAACCAGGTACATCCTACATTGACAGCGGTTGCCCACGATTGTGCTGATTGCTGCAATGCATCACAAAGGTGTCCTGATGCAGCGATGAGAAACAGTGTGCTTCACCGAGAGCAGGCGCCCTCTGGTCCCTGCCCACCATGCGTCCATCTTTCAGAAGAAGAAGACCGAAGTCATCACTCCCAGTCACTCCGTTTCCAGCCACCATCGGTGAGACAGACTCACCGGCGACCACCAGCTGCTCCACGCGCGCGAAGTGGTCCAGCAGCGGCAGCAGCGGCGCCAGCGCCGCGGCCTCCCGCACGTGCGCCGCCGCCACCGTCGGCTGCCGCCGCCCGCTGAAGCCCTCGGCGCCCAGCTCCGCGTCGCCGAACGCGCTCGCCATGGCCTTTGCCAGCCTGTGGTTGAATGAGCACGGCATCTAGCCTAGCTTTTCGGCAATACTGTTGAGGACCGCATCCCAGCAGCAGAAGGCAATGCCCTAGCGGCTTTCGTTACTTGGGTCTCGGATGTGATGCAACAGAGTCGAGTTTGGCGAGTACCTGTTTTCCATCTGCCATCAAGGACCCTGCATGCAGCGGCAGCGCCAAGTCAGCTATCGTTTGCTCACACCTGGCAAGCGCGGCGGCGGTGGTGGGCAGCGCTGCGGCGTCTGCCGCCGCCAGCGCACCGGCCGCGGCTGACAGCGCGACAGCCAGCAGCTGCCGCAGTGCGGCGCCTGGCGGCGCCGTCTCCAGCGCGTGCAGCGCCCTCTCCCCCTCCGCCTCCGCGTCCATCAGCGGCGCCTGTTCGCCCGCCGGCAGGCTCGGCGCCGCGCGCCACAGTGCCTCCCATGCGTTGCCCTTTGATTGTTCACAGCACAATCAAGCCTGGGTGCATGCCAGTCGGACAGCCGCAGCGATGCCAAGCCTTTCCATAGCATTGCAAGGCGAAGGCATGGGAAGCTCCACAGCGCCTCCATGCGTTGCCATGCGTGTTCACAGGAAATGATGATGACTTTGGCAATCAGCAGCTGGACTGCAGCTGTGCTGGTCAGTTTGCTCTGAACTCCTGTGCTGAGATATGTGAGATCCGAGGATGAGAAGAAAGATCAATCTTGGCTGTAATTCAACTGAGCCTTCGCCGTTGCAGAACCAGGCGGCACAACTATTTTACCGGATGGGCCATGCGGGGCGACAGGCGGCCAGGCGGCGGGACGGGCAGCCAGTCACGGGGGGAGTGCCACCGCACAAAGTCCGCAAGGCAGGCGCCTGGGTTGGCTGCCTTGAAGGCTGCCATGTCGGAAGTGAGGCTCGGCGCCGACAGCCGCGTCCGCATCTCCCGTGCGCCCTCGCCCTCCCCTGCGCATCGGAAGGGGCAGGTCGCTACACGAAAAGCATGACTGGATGGTCGCGCAATTGGGGCCCCTGTCATCGTGGAGTGAGAGCATATCCTGTGCGCCCTTGCCCTCCCCTGGAGTTTGGCAGTTTCAGCAAATAACAATGGCTGCTGGAAGAAGGCCTGAATTGCGCAACGTGCTGCTGTCTGCTGAGGCAATAGATGAGGCCAACAGGCCGCTTGGCAGTCGCAGCACATTGCAGTCACATTGACTCCACTGTCGCCTCCCTTAAAGCAGGTGGCTTCTTTGGCAGATCTGAGCAGAAATTTGGTCACCTCCATATGCAGGGATTTTTGTGAAACAGATCAGGAGAGGCAAGGCATTAGCATGGGCGTACCAAGGGAGGACAGCGCAGCCTCCACCTCTAGCTGCATGTCCTCTGTCATCGCCTGACCCTCCTGCACAACAGAATGAAAGACGTGTCCCAATTGAGTAGTTGCTGTGAGAGTGAGTTGGCATGCCGGTGCTCAACAGGTGGCAGATGTCGAAAAGGCAAACCGCCACCACACCATTGGCAACAGGTGTGCTTGATATCTTGCTTGCAAGGTGTCATTGACAGGGAGCGCACCTGGAGGAAGGGCACGTTGATGGGGCGGTCTGGGTAGTGCAGCAGGCACTCGCCGCCAGGCATGCAGGCATCCGTGCCAGCCGGCGCGGCAGGATTCGAGCGCACGTCCGCGAGCGCCGACGCGGGGTGCGCGTCCGCCTGGCTCGCAGCGCCCGCCAGCGCGTCTGGGCGCGACGCGCCGGCTCGCCCATTTGCCAGCGGGGCGTCCGCCGCTGCCGCCGCATCTGCCGCGAACGCGCCCTCAGGCGTCGGCTGCTCGATGCCGACCATGGCCTGAGGCGTGGAGGCGGCTGTCTGTAGGCCGGCCCCGCCGCCGCCTCCGCCGCCGCCACTTCGGCTGCTGCGAGCGGCGCCCTGTTTGCAGGGGGTGACGCCGCCGTTGGCACTGCTGAGGCCGCCCTCTGAGGCGCTGCTGTAGTGCGAGGAGTCGGACCGGGGGCTGGCCGGGCCATCCGCCAGGCCTGCGCCCCCCGCCAAGGAGAATCCTGGGGGGCCTGTCGCAGCCGCTGCCGCCGCCATTGCGTCGCTGCTGGCATGGGACAGCGTGCCGTTGGGCGTGCTGCACGAGCAGAGGAGGGTTTGCACACATTTTGTTGGTCACAGCTTCGGTCGTGTGCACACCACATGCCAGGCACCAGCCGCCGCAAGCACCAAACCTTCCACCCAATGGATGCGCCCAGTGCAGTGTATGCGTGTCAGAAGCATGCACGACTGCAAGCAGCGTCCAGTCCTGGCCAGACTTGGTGGTGTCATGTGATTACATCTCTGTTTGGAGCCATCAGGCAGGACTCGGATCCTGGATCACTGCTGTTCAGGGCTGTGAAATCCAGGTTCGCACCTGGAGCCGTTGAGTGTGAGGTCGTCGCCGTCCCAGCCGTCCAGCAGGTCCAGCGCCGCCGCCTCGTCGCCGCCTCGCTCCGACGACAGCTCCGATGCCGGCCGCCACCGCTTGGCTGCAAGTCGAGGGTGAATAAGGTGAAGAAATGTGTGCGCATTGAAGGCTTGGAGGGGAGGGGCATTGGTGGGAGGGGTATGAGGTGGGGTGCGTTGGGGTTGGGCGAGGATGCGGCACAGCTGCAGCGCAAGGCAGCTGTGGGCGCGGAGGAGGTCAGACAGCTGGGCGAGGTGGTTTGTCAGATCAAACGGGGCACCCATCGTGGTCGTTGGCGTGATCTGGCCGACTGGCCGTGCAATAAAGGTGAAATCATAATACGGTAACAGAGCTGACCTCGCCGTTGCAGAATCTGCGCATGGTTGCGCCACGTGTGGGGCACGACTTCGCCGCGTTTTAGCGCTCACTTATGGGTTGATATCCCCGAATTCATAGCCAACTGAGATGTGTCGGCAGGCCCGAGGCACCCAGCTGGGCGAGGGACAAACCTGTGGTCGTCGTTGGCGTGGTCTGACCGCCGCGGCACTGGGAGGAGCGGCGGGCGATGCATAGCGCCAGCATCTGCAGCTTCTGCTGCAGCAGGCACGCACCCAGATCCGGCGCCTCCGCCTCGCCGCTGCCGCCGCCCGCGCCCCCTGCAAGGACACGTGACATAAGTGTTTCCGGGACGGGTACATTTGAAGCGGCTGCCTATGCAAGGCTGTCAATGAGGCTCCAGCGCCTCCGCTGTGCCGCCGCCGCCCCCTGCTCGCCCTGCAGCCAAATGCAGCCACAGTTGGATGCCACTGTCAACACCTGCCTCTCGATGCAAAGCTGGGCGTGTCTGCAGCATTATGCAGATGCAATTGCCGAGCCGCTGCGCGCCGGCGGGGCGTAGGGCTACCACATCATCATCATCTGTTCCACCTCTGCTGTGCTGCTGGCCCTCGAGTGCAGTGCCCATGCTGTCCTGGCCCCGGCGGTCCACTCCAATTATGCCACACGACATCAGAGACTCGTCTGGCAGATGACAGATGAGTGAGTGGCCTAAGGACGACGGCGGCGGACGCCCTCAGGCAGACGACGTGTCATGGCACGCTCTTAGAAGGCAAAAAAGGTACCTGGCATCCGCGGCAGTGGCGTGCGTGTCTCCCAGTGCGCAAAGCGCAGCTCCCGCACGAAGCGGCTCCACAGGATGGCCACCGCTCGCAAGTTGCCGAACACCAGCGCATGCAGCGCTAACCTGCAGCCATGAATCCTGGTACCATCATCCATGTAGGAAGAAGCACCAACTTTTGCTATGAGCGCAGGAATGCTGTCCCATCAGCCATCTGCGCAAGCTGGATAATGCAACTGCTTCGACTTCTTGTTGTCGAAGCCCATGCGGGCTTCGAAGGAGCAAGTCTGCAGAACGGCACCTGGCCAGCAGCGATTCGGAAGGCGCAGTGCGCGGCAGCCGCGCAAATGCGGCCTGCAGCGACGTGGCGGCGCCGTCCCTGAGCCCGCCGTCCGAAGCGGCCACCGAGCCGCCATGCCGGTGCCGCCGCTGTGGCTGCTGCTGCTGCTGCCGCGCGCCGGCCGCCGCAGCGCCCGCGGCGCCAAAGCCGCCGCCAAAGGACAGCGGCAGCGGTATCGCCACGAACAGATCGCGCACGACGTCTAGGAGCGCCGGCTCCGGCGGCGTCCGCGGCACCGCCAGGCCGCGCATCTCCCACCACTCCGCGCTCGCCAGGTGGCCTGCGCATCGGTGTTGCTGTTGGGACCTCGTGCAGACAGGGAGGATAGGGCGATTCGATATTCGCAGCCCCAGAGCAAACCCCGTGATGAACCCTTTCGACACCCACCGTGGTTCCAGAGCCTGGTGGGGTGGGCCTCTGCTCGAGTTCAGTCACGACGCTGGCGTTGCAGAACAGCATCCAGTGGCGACTTGCATCTGACAATCCAAAGCCTCTCGTTACCAACGGCTTTGGCGCGGCTGGCGTCCGGCATGCGCGGCAGCAGGCCGCGCGCCATGCTGGCAAAGCTGCCCTCTGACGCGCTTGCGGCGCCGCCGTGCTGCTGCTGCTGCTGCTGCTGCTGCTGTGCCTCTGGGTCCGGCTGCGGCAGCGTGAGGTGGTCTCGCTTCCGGTCGGCTGCCTGCAGAGCGAAGCAACAGCACATTGGGACACTGCGTGACCCCGGGATTTATATGTTGGCGCGAGGCTGCATACTGGCAGCCGATCGGGAGATGCAGCGAACCCCCAGGCCCTGAGACAGGCAGGTCGTGCCTGTCACCTGGAGGTACAAACGCTGCGAACCTGGAGGGAGAAGATGCTGCGGGCGGCAGGCTGCTGCGGCGCGAGCGCGTGCAGCCGCCACACAACGGCGAAGCCGGCGGCCCAGGTGGCGGCGGGCTGCTGCACTGCGGTGGCCGCCGACACGTCCCGATACTCCAAGTCCAGCTCCAGGCCGCCTGCTTTCACACGAGAAACCGCTCAAAACCCTGAGAGTAGCAAACACATTTCAGCACCCTGAAATTAGAAGTGCACGTGTTTCCAAGATTGTCCATTACTACTCAATCCAACTCCTGCCGCTCCAGGACCAGTCAGGCCGCCTGCAAGACAGCAGGTTGTGCTGCAGGCTCGTGCTCGTGGCACCTTCTGGGTCGGGAGTGAACAGGGGCATCAGTGCAGTCAAGAAAGGAGACGCGCCTAGTAACAGGCTTGCTGCAGAATCAGTGCGCCAGTACGCCGGCGGCAACAGTGCCAGGTGAGATTGTAACAAGCAGCTGTCCACGATGACTTTGCACGGATGAATGATCTGTGCGCACCCACGGGGTCGGAGTAGGAGGCCCAGGGCAGCCAAGGTGCGTCCGTGTCCCAGTCGTCGATCCACACCGTCATGGCATCGGCCTCGCTGCTGTCATCTCCTGCACACCACAATACGGTTGCCCCATTCAGACGGTCTGCTCACATCACTACCAACCCCTACGCATGCACTCAGGCTCGGGTTGCTTCGCGCTGGCATGCAAGCCAAGAGAGTATGTGATGCGGCGCGCAGACGCAGCTCTATAAACCCACCTTCAGACGCATGGTCGGGCACACGGTACGACCGGCGAGCCGACAGCCTGACGCTGTGCGTGGCTGGCGAGGACGCCTCGCCGGCGTCGCCGGCCAGTGCCGCGCGGCACGCTGCCGCCGCCTGCGGCGCCGAGGCGCCCACCTGCTCGGCAAATGCCGCCAGCTGGCCCTCCACCTGCACAGTAGGAAAAAGCAGGTGCCTCCTCAGGCGCTGTACGGCCTGTCAGGAGTAGCCACGGACCCGGCGTTGTCTCCCGTGTGGCTGATTCCACTCACAAGACATGCACAGGGCAAGTGAAGCCCTCAGGCAGTGGGCCACGATTCTGTGCTCCTTCGGCCTGTCCTCTCGCTTAGCATGCGTCTGAGTGCCCTTTTGGGCGCAAGAAAGTGTCCGACCCCAAATGGCCCACCTGCAGCAGCTCGGCGGGCTGCTTGGCAAAGCGAATGGCGGGCATGCCGTCCGCGTTGAGGAAGATGGAGGCGCGCCCCGCCGCCGCAACTCCCGCCACCGCGTCGCGCAATGCATCGTGCACCGGCACGAAGGCCGGCCACGCGCAGCGGCAGTTGCTCAGCGCGATCGCCAGCCCGCTCAGCAGCGTCTGGCCCTCGCTCTGCGCCGCAGCAGGCGCCGGAGACGTCAGCCGGTGGGAGCATCAAACACGGCAAACGCAACCGCCGGGCTTCACCTGGCCTTTGGCAGCTAGGAGTGGTGTCGGTGGCCAGAAGACACCAGACTTTGTGGTCCAGATTTCACAGCACTCGAGACAGTGAAGCCGCAATGCATCGCCGAAGGGCCGCACTGTGGCGCTGAGGATGCGGCCGGAGTAGCTCTGCGGCACCAGCGTGAGGAAGGCGGCGGCGCCGAACCAGCGCTGCAGCCGGTGCGGCCGCTGCTCCTCCCCGCCCACTGCCGGCCACCAGTGCGCCGCCGCCGAGCGCGCTGCCATCAAAGACAACAACACGTTTCAAGACGGCGCTTGCGGGCCCACAGGGTTGCTTGATGCTTGCTGACCATGGCGGCCTGGCATGCTACAGTGTGACGCTCTTGCATGGCGGTCAGTTTCGGCGCATCAGACTCACCGGAGGGCGCGCCATCCGCGCCGCAGGCGGGCGGCGGCGGCTGCTGCGCGGCGGTGGGCAGGTGCAGGGTGAGCGTGTACGGCTCGCTGCGGAAGGGTAGCCTGTGCGTCACTGCCGTGCGCAGGCAGACCAGACTGCAGCCCTCCTCGCTGCCATCCGACGCCCGACTCCGCACCGCCTCCAGGGATCGGCCTGCATTTGGGGGGATGCAGCTGCTTGCTGGTATCCAGATTGAGTTGCGTCTCTACAAGCTCCGTGTCCAGAAGCAATATGTGATGACTTCATGCATATAAGAGGTGCGGAAGTGGACCTGCGGGCAGCCAGGACTGTAGCGCCTCTTCTATCGAGGCGCAGAACCTGCGGCCAGGCGGTGTGACACGGTTGAATTGAGGACAGGTGCAGCTGGTCTGGCTGCGCGTCGTCGATCGCAGGGCACAGCGCACGCAGGCACCTACGCTCCAAGGGCATTGACACTCAGATGCCCACAGCAGCTCGCACGGCTAGTTAGTTGGGCTCCACGTCTTATCAGCAGATTCCAGACATCCGTTGCACCTCTCGAAGCTGGTGGCGACGGTGAAGTCCTGAAATCGCTCTTCAGCCATACCACTGGGCTTGCATTCCTATCTGCACATTGCTCGCTTGCAACCCGGCTGCACCGTGATGCTGGCAATGCCAACGGCACAACGTCACAACAACCAACAACCCTGGTCTGCAGGAAGATCAGCAATGAAGCAGGCGGTGGTGCAGCCTCATTTTGGGCAGGTGCCACCCCCCTCTCCTGCCTTCAAATTTGAACCCCTGTGTGCGCAATGCCACCTGGAACCCCCAACACCAGCAATACCACATCAGCAACAATGGTGAAATGAGACTCGTGTACGGCTTCGCACAGACGCTTCGCCGGGAAGGTCATGTTCACAGCTGCGGCGCATAGTCCTCGTCGTCTGAGGCTGAGGCCTCTGAATCGCCGAAACCAAAAGCCGCCAGCGCCGCGCCGCTGTCCCAGCTGCCGCTGCCTTCGGAATCGTACGAGGCGTCGGAGTCGTCGGAGCTGCCGCTACCGCTACCGCTGCCGCTGCTGCTGCCGCCGCTGCTGCCGCTCATGTCGCTGCCGCTGCCGTCGCTGCCGGACCAGCTGCCGAGCGACCCGTTCTCGGAAGACACATCCGTGTCGAGGTCGGTCACATCGCCGAGGATCTCCCAGTCGTCATAGTCTGCAGAACGCCATGCAAGGCATGGGCATGGCCTGTGTGTTGGCAGGCAGGTACGCCAGCACAGGAGTGCAGGAAGTGAGAGTTTTATTAGCACAGGCACCGAGAAGGAGGGTCAACCTGGAACATTGCTGCCGTAGACTGCCCGCGCCAGGGTTCTGATCTGCAAAGGTACAGGCCAAAGTTTACGGTCATGTGCTGTCTGTCAGAGAGTCATGCACGTCAAATCACGGGTGTTGTGATAAAGTTGTGCACTGTTGCCACCGCAAAGCAGCTCTCAGGGGCGACCGCGTTTCTGAGAATCAGTCCCTCATGATCACCTTGCGGCGCTGCTGCTCCGCGTTGGCCGACGGTGGCGCCGCGTATTTGGCGGCGCGCACATGGTTGCCGGACAGCGCCACAGATGGCACGTCGCCGCTGCTTCTGCTGTCATGAGCGCCCCCCGCAGCCTGCCCGGCCTCGCTGGCGGCGGCTGCCGGCGGCGCCGCTGCTGCCGCTGCTGCCGCGGGGCCATCTGCCAGCGGCGGAGGCGCTGCAGTTCCCCAGTCCAGCACCTGATCATTGCCCCAGAACGTGCAGTCCCTGCGCGCCACCAGCGAGCTCGTCAAAGCTTGTGCTGTGCCGATGCATCGCATGCCCGGCAACTGCCGGATAGAAAAGTAGACACTGAATGATGTAGGCAACTCTGGACGTCTGGCCTCACTCATTTGGTTGAACCTTTGCTTGTCTTTGAGCTCCTGCCACACAAGGTTGTGGGCAGTGCACCGGCCCAAAAGATTTGCCACCACCGCCGTGTTTTTTGGCGGAACGGCGCCTCGCCTATTGCTGTCGCCCCGCCGCCTGCGGCGGCTGGGCAGGCGGGCCTCCGCCCCCGACAGTGGGGAATGCCCCCCAATGTGGGCCAACAAGCCTGAACTTGCACCATTTCAAACGCAGCTGTATGATGAGCCACTCCTTCCGCAACGTGCCTCTGCAATGCCATGTCTGCGTTCCGCTTGGGCACACGCACATAGCAGGAACAGGACTCACTGGATGGTGCCGCTGCCCTCAAACTCCAGCGCGTTCACATTGAAGCTGATGTCGCAGTTCAGCACGTCGACATTGGCGCCTCGCAGCACGTCCACCGCTGTGTGGTTGTTGGTCAGCGTGCAGCCGCGTATAGTTGCGGTCCCTGGTGAGGAAAGAAGGTGTGGCTGACTTTGGCTGCCGCATTTCCAGGCATACACTGAGATGAGCTGCGCGTCACACAATGGAGTTGATTGAGACACAGGTAAGCTGGGAGCTGCGGCTCTGGTGAGCCTGCGGCAACTGTCAGGTTACCCACCTGCCTCGATGGCGATTGCGGGCGTCTGGTGGCCAACCGAGTGGACGCTGCAGTGGTTCAGCATCAACCTCGTCTGCGGCCCTGCCGCACAGGCACACCATTCAACATCAGCTCGAAACACATCAGGAAGTGGATATCTGGTACAAAATGCCAACATTGGATGCGTAGTGCAAGCAGACAAGGCATGGGAATGTGCAGACAGGCATTGACACACCCTTGTTCAGGGGAAGCAGCAGGCCGTTGTTGCCGCCGAGCTCGCAGCCATCCAGGCGTATGTAGTCGCACTCTGGCCCGTACGCAACAATGCTGCGGTTGTTGCAGCTGCTGCCGGTCCTGAAGGTGATGGACTCAAGGCAGGTCCTGCACGCAAGGTTTGCAGTGCAAGCTTTTGGTCACGTCACGCGCGCATCGACTAAAGCCCAGCTGTGACGTCGACCTTGTGCCAGGAAAGGGGAAACAATACTTTGGGAACCAGGCACAGGCTGGCAACCACTCGACCATCGAAGCTGAAGCAGCAGGCGCACCGAGCATTACACAGCACCACCATGTGGTGTCGCGTCTGTAGCACGACCGACCGCCGCGGATCGCCCCGCAGGTTGTCCAGCTGCTCGCCGATGATGCGCAGCGGCCGGTCCACCAGCAGTGTCTCCTGCACCCGTGGCGGAACGCATCCAGTACCGAGAGCAGTGTTGTAAATGAACAAATCAAGTGCATGAAATCTAAAAGCAGCCGCTTGTTGATGCGCAGCGGCCTGTCCATCAGCAACGGCTCCTGCATCCCCGTCAGATCGCCCATTGCCGGCAGATCGCCGACCAGATGCTCTGGGGCTCGAGCGGTAGCCACAAGCAGCAGTCCATCCTGTAACACGCGGTCACTGCTGCACCAAAGCATGCCAGCTGAGCACATCCTCCCAGGACCCACCGTGTAGAAGCCGCTGGGGATGATGAGCGTGTCGCCGGCGCGCGCTGCCTGGATGGCGTCGTTGATGGAGCCGGCGGCGGCGCGGCGCATGAAACATTCGTCACTCGCCAGGTCCCTCCACTTGCGGCACACTGCACAGAATGTCAGAGATCATCATTCTATTGGGGGCTTCCGCAAACACATTTCTGGTGAGCTGTAGTGCTTATCATCTTCGGATGGTTCCTCTGCCATCGTAGTGTCATAACGTCAGCGCATGCAGCATCGCTCACCTAGAGCGGCCGTGAAGCGCTGCATCCCCAGCTGCTGCATGATGACCAGCAGCACGTCGTCATTCAGCGCGGAGATGGTGGTCGCCGAGGACTTCGCTCGCCGCTTCTTCGCCTTCTTTACGGAAGGCTGCTTGGCGCCGCCGCTGGCGGCGGGCGCGCCGCGCTCTTGGCCCCGGGCACTCCATGCGGGCGCAGGCTCCTCCCTCCTGGTGGCAACCAAGCCGCGCCTGTTGCTGCGACTGGACGGCCTCATGCTGCAGACGCCTCGCTGAAGGCGATGCTGCAGCGAGAGGCGAGTGGTGTTGCCGTGTTCAAACCGATGCCGTTTGAGCCGCTGCCAGTTCTTGCAAATGCGTCGGCGGTAGCCGATGTGCTTGCCTTACAGCGTGAACAGACAGAAACAGCACCACAGCAGCGTGCAAAGCAACTTCTGAGCAGGCACGGCGGTGTCGGAGCCAGCAGCAGTCCATTTGTGGACCTTGCTTGATGAGCCATTCCGCGGTCGCATTCTGCGATTGCATGGCACTGCCACGCCGCGTGTTGAGTGGCCTCATCACTGGCTTGCATTGAGCAGCGTTGGCGGCGGTCTTGCAGGCAGCCACGCCCGTGCATGTGTGCGGCGCCATCCCCGTTCAACCACTTCATGCATTCAAGTTTCGGGCGAGGGGTATCGCCAGCGCAGGTTTTGAAACATTGTGGCTTGAGCACATACCGCCCGTTCACTACACTCGCTCCAGCTCGGCAGCAGATGCTCTTTCGGCGCTCCGCTGCGGCGCGGCGTGCTCAGCGGGCAGCGGACAGCGCGGCGGTGTCTCCGCAGCTGTCATCCGTCGACCAGCTCTACGAGCTGTGCCGCAACCTCCGTGAGTCGTCTTGCTTGCCAGCCTGTGACCATCGACCAGCTCTATGAGCTGTGCTGCAACCTCCGTAAGTTGTGTTGCTTATAGGCCTCTGATCACCCTGCTGATGCATGAGTTGGCAATGCGCATCATGCTCTGGTTCTTCTGCCTGGCGCGGCAAAGTGCGTTGTTTTGCATACACCGCAGCTCCCGGGGAGGTCCTGGACGAGGCTGAGAAGGACCGCCTGGACGCGCTGATAGAGGACGTGGAGCAGAGCCGCCCGCCCGGCAGCGAGCGGCCGCTTGAGAATCTGCTCATCTTTGGCAACTTCCAGGTCGCCTACGTGTCGACGCGCAAAGCGCCGAAGCAGGAAGGCCAACGTGAGTTCAAGGCACAGTCGTACTGCTCCCCCGTGAGCTGTCAGTGGATCATGCATCCTGAAGTTTGCGTCTGGACCACCCATGTTTGCGATCTCGGCCGTGTGCCACACTCAAAAGGCTTCAGTAAAATCATTGTCCTTCCGCGCACCTGCAGCGGCGGGCGGCAGGTTTAGGGGTCGCATCGGCAGGCAGCTGTTCCAAACCACGCAGCTGTGCCAGAGCGTCCTGGAGCCAAATTTAGTAACCAACAAACTGGGCTTCAGGCTGCTGGGCGTGCTCAGCGGCCATGTGGGACTCCGCGGCCAATTCGAGTCAGTCGGCGACGCTGCCGACACTGTGAAGGTGCTGCCTCCTCAATCTTGGGCCTGTGATGTGTGTGTCTGACACAGCTGCATCTTCACAGAACAAATGCTGGTGACACCTGAAATGTTGGGCACCTCTCACAATGTGGTCATGGCCCGGAAGCGGTTTACCGCCGTGTGTGCTCTCTGCTCTTGCAAGGTCAACTTTCAGCCGCCGACGATGAGCCTGGGCAGCAGCATCAACCTGGCCATCGGGCCGGAGTCCAGCGTGCAGCTGACCACCACGTTCCTGGACGACCGCTTGCGCCTGGGACGTGGAAGCCGCGGCTCACGCTTCGTCTTTGTACGCGGCGGCTACGCGGACGAAGCAGGTGCTCACATGTGCACACCATATGCTTCCTTATCGTCGTCGTGCAGGTTGTGCTTTGAGCACATCCCGACAAGATGTCATTGTGCCTGCAGGCATGGACCGGATCGGGCTGCAGAAGACAACCGCTGCAGGCTGGGCGACGCTGGGGCTCGGCCTGGCACTGCTGCTGACAGGGACCTGGAAGCTGGCGCATGGCAGTTCGATTGTCTCTAAGGGTCTTGCAGTACTGACAGGACTGCTTACAGGCGCAATTGCCACCGTGTGCTGGCGAGGCGGCCAGCGGTAGGTTGTGACCTGTGATTGCTTCAGTCTGCAAACCTTCTGATGTTACAACAGCGGCTATTCTGATTCCACTGATGCTGATTGTCTGGCAGTCCAAAAGTCGATGAAACCACAAGGGCTGGGTGTGCACTGCGCTGCACCCAATCTACATACACCGCCTCTTCAGATCACAGATGTCACTCTCAAATCACATTGCTAATTCAACTAGGTATGAACGTTTGAAAGCTGTTCATGCACATGATGCCATCTCACAACACCTCTCAATCCACTCAACTACACGATGCGTTGCAATACACCACGACTGCCTCAGAGCGTCCACCGACCCGCGGCCAACCTCCATGGCAATGGGATTCGTGCGCTGTGGTAGGCTGCCAGGGCGCGCAGGTGCTGCCAATTCCCACGATACTCTGGCGCCGCGAATGTGGACAGCAGCACCAGCGCAAAGACGTAGACGGCAATGTCCTGCATCGAGAGATTTCAAGTCGAGATCAGTTGCGGTGGCCGTCCCGTCGAGGTTGGTGGCATCGTCGGCTGGGAGCACTGCAAAGTCCACGGCCTGCAAGTGCGATGACGGCGACTCATCATGCAACGCCTGCAGTGCGATACCTGCCACAGCTGCTGGTACAGCGGCACCAGGAAGCTGACCGCTCTGTGCAACCGGGGCGCCGTCATCGCGACTGCGCGACTGGCGAGCGCCACGACTCCGCCGGCCTGCGGCTGCGCCGCTGACACCTGCTCCGGGTTTGCCAGAGCATACGCCAGCAGCATGACGGACAGCTCGACGCCGGCGAGCACCGCCAGCGGCGGCAGCCGCTGCGCCTGGTGCCAGAAGGGAGGCGGCGCCCCGGCGGCCTGTAGCCATGCCGCCGCCACCAGCTGCGGCGCTCCGAGGAAGCAGGCCGCCGCGAATGCCACGGCCAGCACCGCGCGCAGCGCCGAGGTGGCCGCCAGCGTGTACGTGAAGACTGCGGCGCAGCCGGTCAACCGCTGCGGTGTTGCCGCCGGCTCGGCCGCGGGCTCAGCCTCTGCTGTCGGCCCCTTGGCGTGGCCGTCATAGGCGGCCCACTTGCCGCCGCGCTCCTGCTGCACCGGCGACGCGGCGGCAAAGGCCGACGGACGCGCGCCTCTGACTGGGGACAGGCAATTCTGCTTCTGCATCGGCAGCGGCTGCGGCGAGGCCGCCGGCCAGGTGCCAGGCGAAGCCTCGGCGGCGGCGTCCGGCGCCGACGCGCAGGTGCCGCTGCTGGCGCCAGAGCGGCTGACCACGGGGCTACCGAAGGCCGGGCTGCTGACGAGCTCGTCGTCTGAGCCGTACGCCGTCGCGGGCGAGCTTACAGGCTGGAGCGCCGCAGAGCGTGCGGGCGCCAGCGGGCTCTGGGGCGTGTTGCTGGTCCGCCGGCTGACCGGCGACTTGCCTGTCGAGCCGCCCAAGTCGGAGTGGCTGGACGATGACGCCTTGCTGTTGCTGGGCGAGTCCTGCAGCGCCAGCCACGACTTGGAGCGCAGCGCGGCGCCCTCTCGGTCGTCGCCGCCGCTGCCGGCAGGCTCCAACCCTCCACAGAGAATGAATGTGCTCAGATGACATGGACACAGCTCAAGCACCTGGTCGCCTTTTGTGCTGAATCCGTTCCTTCTGCTGCTGTGCCCGGCACAGGCAGCGATCTGCATCACAACACGTTTTCAAACTGCAGCGCAGTCGAGGGGGCGGAGCTGCTGTGCCAGGAATCACACACCTGACGCCGCTGGCGTGAGGCCCTGGCTGGACTGGCGGTCGAGGTCCTCGCCACCAAAGTCGAGGGAGCGCGACACGCCGCCGGATGCGCTATCGAGACCAAACGTGATGTTCTTCAAACGCTCTTCGCCCTTGGACAGAATTTTGCGGCGCCGCGCCTCAGCCCTGCTTTCGCTCATGGCGTACCTGTTCACTTGCAAATGAGTAATATGTTGCGAGTGCGAAAGTGCTCGTGGCGAGGCCAATTCTTGGCACGTCAGGGGTTTGGGTTTGGGTTTGAACAGTGTGGGCAGATTAATTCACTCGGTGTGTTTGTAATTAATTAATTAAAAACACGATGTTATTAATTATGTTACTAATCCCTTCCTGACCGCCACTGAAG
>JAABUM010001951.1_pt1 | contig 29224 bp, 28 predicted proteins | sample 5559161 | NCBI WGS metagenome assembly JAABUM01 (sample SAMN10711868, study PRJNA513369) | rock metagenome | isolation source: Antarctica rocks | place: Antarctica: Victoria Land, Siegfried Peak nord
GCTTCGACGTGTCCATTCCAATTCGGCTAACCTGTTCCACGGACGGTCTCCTCTGTCTGAGATCAACACTGACCTCATTCTGGCACACCCGATGCCGCCGGGGGCCGTCCACACCAACAAACGAACCCTGACGGACAGCGGGCCGCTCGGTCTTTTTCTCCGGCGCCAGCATGTCCGGAGACGACCCACAGCGGGCTTCCGGCGGTCGGATTGCACGCCTCTACGGATGATGTTCAACTCCTCCCCATGCTCCGGGAAGCAGCATGTCAGTGTGGACAGCTTGTCCTTCGTTGCATTGGGGAGCCGGCCGGCATCTCGCTCTGCCACTGCCTCGATTGTCAGCGTCGAACAGGCTCGGTCTTCGGCATCGCAGCTTTCTTCGCCAAGGAGCAGGTCACGATCGTGGAGGGATCATCAACCCAGTTCCGACGCGGGTCTGACAGCGGCTCCGGCGTCACCTTCCACTTCTGCGGCCGGTGTGGATCGACGGTCTGGTGGGAAGCTGAGCGTCTTCCGTTGATGATGGGCGTCGCGGTCGGCGCGTTCGCAGACCCTGACTTCCCAGCGCCGAAACAGGCCACCTGGCACAGCCGACAGCATCGGTGGCTTCACCTTCCAGACGAGATCGTCAGCTACCCGCAAAGCTTGGTGAGAACAGCGCCGTCCGAATGACCGCTTCCCACCAAGTGCGGCCGTAGCTCACTGACAGGTCCGAGCAGTCACAGGTGGTGTTTGGTGCCTTGCGGGGTACCTGTCCGCCAGACCAAGCTCAGGCGGGCACGCCTCCTTCGTCCGTCAACCCCGGGCGCCTGACGGTAAGGCGGACGCTTTGATTGCCGGACGGGGAAGCGGACTTCCCTGCTGCATGAGAGCCGCAGAGCGTCGGTTGTCATGTAGCCAACGCCAGCGACGAACGGGTGGGGAACAACGGCCAGCAGCTTGGCCGCATCCACCGATCCATCCCCGGTGTTATGCACGGTTCGCTGTATGTCTCCGGCCTGGGTAGGTGGAACATGCCGGATTCGGGCATCAGCTAGGTTTGAACAGGCGCAGGATGGTGGCGATCACGACCGCCTCCTCCCGGGACGACGCCGTGCCGAGCAGATGGTGGCCGGCGCCGTGCCTGGGGACGCCGACGACCCCGTTGCCGGCGGCTTCGACGGTCTGCAAGCCCCCTGCCTCGAACACCGGCAGCGCATCTTCTTGCAGGCCGAGGCTGAGCCAGCGGTCCCGTGTCATGCCATTACCCATGTTGATGCTGCACCTTTAAGCTTCGCTTCCTTTAAGGTCTGGTCAGTAGCTCAGGCAGGGTCGGCCGTCGCGCGGACGACTACGCCGCGCCCGCCCGGCAAGTAGCGAGATAGCGTGGAGGATCATTGTCAATCTCCGCACCGATGCTGCCAGAGTCCTACTGGTTGGAGACTGCATAAGCCTGTTGGATGAGTGGAATTGCACTCTCAATGGCGTCAGTGCCACCTATGTTTAGCGAAACTCCTCCCTCATGCCGCGCATGAATAAAGAAGTTCTGCTGCGTTGCGTCTTGCGCCCGCCCTGATGGGTCTTCAATCTCATTAAAATCCATTCCAAGCAGCAAAGTTAAACTATACCGACGTGGTAGGATTTCTAAAAAGAACTCGGGGCCGTGATAGCTGATGGAATTGAGTTCGGCCAATTCGAGTATATTGATGTTGAGTGCAAGAACATGCATACGCAATTCATCAAAGAGAGTTCTCGCTTCCACACTCATTTTCGTATTTCTGATGTCGCGCTTTCCTGCCAGTTCACGCATTTCAACATGACTAGCGGCATCAATCAATGTTTGTGCTACAGAGAGCGCAGGCCAGATTTTGGTAGCACGCTCTGCTAGCATATCGGTCCGAACTCTAATTTCTTCGGCGGCCCAGGCGGGCTGTTCACGAATATACTTATTCAATCGTACAGAGCTATAATCAAATCCACCCTCAATAGATTTTTTCTCATCAAACGGCCGATCCGAGTATTTACTATTATAGCCGGTCAGCGTCAGATTGCCTAGACGGTGCAGCCAGGTATTCTGGGTCTCTTTCCAGTTCTCACCGAGCATCGTGCGCCATTCTAAAGAAAGGCGTTCGTTCTGCGGCAAAACATGCTCGACTGAATAGCCACTAGTGTTTGTCGGCTCTCTGGTATCATGATTTTCTAGCCCTTCCAATAGGAAGCGGCACACACGCAGGCCATATAGGTTCCTTTCTTTCAGTGCGCGCTCGAACTCCTTGTCTAACGGGAAACGATAATTCTCATGCTGGCGTGCTAGGGCTACCTTCAAGTCGATTAAAGGGGTTGTGTCACCGATCCTGTAGGCGAGTGAAGCAAAGGTTTGCCAGTAGCCTCGCGTCTGAGAACCGCAAATTGCGCGCCGTAGGACGTAGCTCTCGATAAGCGCGAGAGCATCTAGAAATTCTTGATCGCTGAGTGTCTTTGCGTAGTCGTGGCACTCGAACAGCCGCATAACCAGAATCCCTGGAACATCAAGTAGATGACGAAGTCCTGCGAGACTTCGCTGAAGCTCACCGGTTACGCCGCGCCCAAGGCCGAAGGCGGCATAGTATCGGGCGTGACGTAACATATCTACTAAGTTTTCCTCAAGGCTACCACTTGTCGCGTTTAGTTGCATAAAAAACTCTCGAAAGGCATAGTATATTTCTGATGCCTTCTCCTGCTTGCTGGATCTAGTTCTCAAAGCGACATAATCCCGAGCAAATGCGTCGAAGGTCCATTCCGACCTCCTGAATAACTCTTCGATCTTGCTCCAGTATGCTTCATAGAGCCTTGTTTGCTCTTTCTCTGGAAGTCGCATCAGAATGAAGTTGCGGATAAGATCGGATTGGCTGAGATCGACGCCCGTCGAATTTAAGCTCTCGAAGATGAGTTGCGGATCGTCTGTCTGACGGTCAAGTGCGACATCAACGATTTCGAGGCGGCCTATACCTTTGTAAACGTCGGCAGGGTTCGCTTCAAGTAGCTGCTCACGGAAATACTTGTAGTTCTCACGGATGCGCTCCGATGCTCCATGAGGCAGACCCGTTCTATCAAGCAAGGCACGCAGAGTAGCTTGATCATGGCGACGAAGAACTAATTTCTGCTCGCGATCACCTTCCTCCTGCACATTCTTGAGGAAGTAAGCTTCGATGCGCTTTGCTGTCGGATCGTCCTCTCCACCAATCCATCCGCTATCTTTGATATGATCTCGTAACGCCGCCGCGAGTAGAGTAAGTGTTGTCAGACGCTGTTGCCCATCAATCAGTAGCCAGCGCGTGAACCCCGCCTGACTATCGCCAGTTGCGATATAGACAACCGAGCCAAGAAAATGGCCGTGCTCTCCACTTGTACGCGCCGCGCGGAGTACATCCCGCCAAAGCTGGGCACATTGAGGTTCAGCCTGCCACTTGTAGTCCCGCTGAAAGACAGGGATCACAAACTGCGACGCGCCATTAATGATGTTGGTGAAGGGCCGGTTGATGGCTTTCATAGATGAAACCTTAATCAGATGCCGATTCTAGCTGAGCTGACGAGCACCCATACACCAGCAGGAAGGTAAGTCAAAGCAGATGGCCCTGTCGGAAAACACTTGTTTTCCGTCACCCACGCGCTCCTGTCCCACTTGGCTCTTCAAACCCCATCAAAATCGTGCGACAAACCCTGTCGGATTGCTGCGCTGTGCGGCAACCAAGGATTGGGGGTTTTCCGCACATGCTCGTCGGCTATATGCGCGTGTCGTCCGCCGACGACCGGCAATCGGTGGACCTGCAGCGTGACGCGCTGCTCGCTGCTGGCGTGGACAGTCGCCATCTGCACCAGGATAAAGCGTCCGGCGCCCGCGACGACCGACCCGGGCTGAAAGCCTGCCTTAGCGACCTCCGGCAGGGCGACGTGCTCGTGGTGTGGAAGCTGGACCGGCTAGGCCGCTCCTTGCCCCACCTGCTTGCAATCGTCACCGACCTGAAGCAGCGGGGCGTCGCCTTCCGGTCCTTGACCGAGCAGATGGACACCACCACGCCGCACGGTGAGTTGCTGTTCGGCATTTTCGGCTCGCTGGCCCAGTATGAACGCGCTCTCACCCGCGAACGCGTCGTCGCCGGCCTGGCCGCGGCCAAGCGCCGGGGCCGCAAGGGTGGGCGCCCCCCCGCGCTTGATCCGGAGCGGGTGGAGCAGATCGTATCGGCGTTGGACGGCGGCGCGAGCAAGGCCAGCGTGTGCCGCGGCTTTAAGGTGCCGCGTTCAACCCTGCTTGGCACCTTGGCGCGTGTCGGGTGGACCGGGCCGGCAGGCCATGCACCTCCTGAAACTATGCCCCGAAAGACAGGCGCCTGATCAGAGCGTCCTGGATGGGGTGGGATTGCTGGAGATTGCAGGCTAGTGTTCTGGGAGAGGACTACATAAACTGCACTCAGAGGGAGAGATTAGACTGGCTAGGAACATCGTACGAAGGTTTGATGTTCAACGCGGGCCAGAAAGCTGGATTGATGACGTAAGACATGCTCCCTCCACCACGGGCCGCCCTGATCTTTAATGGCTTGAGATCATAGTGTACATTATAAATGAAATAGGTGCCACCTTCTACTTTGACACCGAGAACACCAAAGTAGAGTAGAAATTCAATCACTTTCGGGATATCCTGATCGTTGACGCCCGCTGTAGCAAGATATTCGGCCACTGTTGCTGGTGGTAGCGTATTCGGGGCATCAAGAAAATAGTATAGAAGCTCTCTAGCGTGCGGAAAAATGTCTGATAGCTCGCGATCTAGCTCGACCAAAAGATCTTGCGAATAGGCTTTAAGTCCCTTTTCGAAATCTTCATCGGAAATTTTACCTCTGTTGAAATTGTTGGCAAAACCACGGGCGTGATTGAAGATTTTCAGCACATTACGAGGGCGCATGAGCGACCTTTCTATGATGTAGGCCGACGTTTCCTCCCCAAGGTAGTGCGGGTTGCAAATCTGACGCCATATTTGGTCGAACGGGATGTTTGGAGCTGTAGCGTCCAGAGTCGAAACCAGCCGGAGCCGAAGCATCTCTCTCAGGAGGTCGGCATCAGTCCAGTCAAGCACGACGCGCATCTCCTTTCCATAATCTGCGGAGCTGCTCATGAGATGCTCATAAACGTCATTGCGAACAAAAACGACGCAATGAAACGGACGTCCCGTTTTTTGCATTTCACGCTCAATCTTCCGTCCAGCGTCGATAAGACAACGCAAAGCAACAGCATCTATGTTGTCAACGCCTTGCGTGCTCCAACCCTTATCTAGATTATCGAACAAGACCCAGACCGATTGTTTCTTTTCGAGATATTTACTTATACGCGCCCGAAGTTTGCGAATGTCATGAGTGTAAAGTACACCTGTGACGGCCTCAGACGTCAAGCGCTGTTCACTTTGCTTGCCGAAGCTAGCTTTGTACTGGTCTGCAAGTCTAGCGGACAAGGCAAGCAATCTTTCAGAAAAGTCTCCCTCTGCCGTGAAGTTTCTACTCTGTACGCACCTTCGAGTTCCAAATAGGCTTCATAAAGGTCGTGATTATGTCGATGAGTTTCTTTGTCCTTTTCCAATAGTTTATATGCAACTTCGAGGAGCACGAGGTACTCCCAAAAAGCTGTTATGAGGTGCTGGCGTGCTCCCTCCGTAAGATAGGAAAGAATATCCTCCTTCAGCTTGAGAAGCTGGTATCCTTCAGGTTTGAGATCAACTACGATATTTCTTTTGTCGGAGCGGATCCTGTCTCTGACCTGTATGAAAAGTGCGGTCTTGCCGGATCCCTTGCGACCGACAACAAGGTTCACTTCGCCTCGAAGCGTACGCTGATACTCATCTGTCCTCAAGTAATAGTTACCTAAGGTAGTCATCTCGTTCTCTGCTGTTGGGTCACCTATGCTCAATGACCGAAGCAATCCGCCGGTCTCAGCCGCCAACGGTTCTGCCTGCTGAGAATAATCGTTAATGCGCGGACATAGGTCAGCAATGTGTCGGCCGATATCATCAGGATGTCGGTAGAGTCGAACGGCATCACGGACGTCCAGCGGCGTTGCGAATCCAGCTGGTGCAAGTATCAGAGTTGGCTTCTCCAACCCATGCGCCAACCCTGCAACGAATAGTGAGCGGATATTCTGGACCTGCGCACCGAGAACGTCAGGATTTTGGAGAAGCAGCAGGACGCCAGATGATACAGCCACCTGACGTATTGCGTCGTTTACCGATAGCCGCACGTCTTCAACTGGATTAAAGCTACGGTAACGATACCCCGTCTTTTTGAGACGAGATATCATCATAGTGGTTGCGTCTGTCCGCGTCCCCGGTTCGACGAGATAAACTAATGCTCTTCTATCTAGGCTATTGTTGATTGGCAGTGGGTCCTGATCAACGTAACTTGTCAACCGATCCTTTAGCTCGTCGAATGTGGCGTAGTCATGATAGCCCAGTGTGTCAAAAATGCCCACCTCCATGGCGAGCATCTTATCTCCCTGAACGCCGCGATGCCTTATCAGGAATACTCGCCTTGATCTACCAATTGCGTAACCAATCTCATACACAACATTTGGGTTTAGGAATGTGATGTCTGCGACAACATACGGAGACTCGTCTATTCTCTCCAATATTGGAGAGATTAGTGGGTGCCCAGGAATGTCGTTGAATGTCCACGGTTCGTGGCGGACGGGTCCTGGCAACGCATTAGCTCGACGAATTGCCTCTCCTATGCACTCGACTACTATTGCGTCTCCAGAGGCATATGCCACAAACGCGGTCGCCCGTCTAGTTATAGACATCTCAATCCTTGCATGATGCTTACGGTTAACAGTGCGGTAGTAGGCCGAGCCTGGCAAGAGAGGCAGAACTGCATGTGATGCTGCCCCTAGGAGCTGTTTTCAGAGCTTCGGTTTGAGCTTTAGGGGCTAGGAGCAAGGTTCGCGATGTAGCCAAAGCGTAGATTTGCCAAGATCATCATGGTGTTGCGAGCATTACACGGAGACCTGGACTTAACACTACCTGGATACCTTCCCTAATAGCTTCATAAGAACAATGACTTGCGAGTTTGGTAAAGTTCGGTCGAGCTACTGACGTTACAGGGTTTTAGCCTGGAAATGCCTAGGTAGCGTTAGACGAACATCTCGTCAAGGATGGGCTGCGGTGACGTGTTCTCTACGGCATGGTGGGCTGAGCCGTATATGCACCTGCATGACCTCGACCTGCTGCGCTGCTTCGTCGGCGCCTGCTATGCCATGTTGCGCTGCACCTGCACGTGGGCTGACATGCGTGCTTCGTCTCGTCAGTTGACGCGGCCAAGCGTCGCTTTCGGCGTGTGGCCAAGAAGGGCGTCTGGAAGCGTCTGATGCGGCACTCGCAACTCCAGGCCGAGCCTGGCGCGATGAAGTCTACCCCGATTTCTATAAGTCCGGAAACGAGGGCGACCACGCGGGCCAAGCGGTCCAGCTTGGCGATGTCCGGGCGAGCGTTTCGTTGCAGGCACAGGACGAATTGAGGCTAATCGTCCTATCGGTCGCTTTCCGTCTCCACAAATTCGTCCAGGAGTTGCCCAGCTTCGACGTAAAAGGCGACGACGGCCCGCTGCGCTTCGAGACCGAGGCCGCTTTACGCTTGCCGGTCCGTAGAGATGCGAAAGTAGGTGACGACGGGGGCGGGGTCATGCGGGGCCGGTGTTCTGTTTCGTAACGGTGGTTTCAGAACGTAACAGGCCTGACCTAAGAAGCTAGGGCAGCTTGGTTCAGCGCCAGCAAACGGCTGAGTATGTCCGTGTCAGGCAGATCGGGCGGCCAGCCGTAGGCGGCAGCAACGGCGTCGTCCAGCGTGCGGTGCAAGCCGTCCAGCCAAGCCCCGGCCGGGGTGCCACGGGTGTTATATAGCGCGGTGAGCGTCCGGGTGCGGAGCGTGGCGGCGGCGGAAGCACCGCGAGGCAGCAGCCGGTCGGGGTAGCCAGGCACCACCTCGGGCGTGCGCGTCACCAGCTCCGGCGGGTTCAGCCAATGGTCCCGCGCCGCCACCAGCGTCTGCGCCGCGGCGGCGATTCTCTGGGTGTGCGGGTTATCGGCGTAGGATGCGGCGGGGCGGTCGAGGGTGAGGCTGGGCGGGAAGGGGAAGGTCTCGAACGTGGTGGAAGGGGTGTAGCGGGGGTCATTACCAACGCCGTGCCATGATCCTGTGGCGAGCGCCCAAACCTCATGCAGCCGACTTTGAAGAATGCCAAACGTCACATCGTCATCCCGCGCGACTACCATCAGCTTGCTATCCGGCAGAACTGGACGCGGTGCCCACATGAATATGCGGTGTTTCGATACCTCTGGAGTTACAATGTACCGCTCCAGCATCTTGATGGCAGTACGCATTCTCGGCTGCGCGTCACCATGCAGCCACCAGTTGAGACGTCGAACGTCACGGGCGTTCTTGTCACGCAAAGGCTTCACATGTTGGGCCACATGAGCATACGGCCTTACGTAGAACGCCGCCTGCGACTGCGTCAGACCAGTGAAGTCCACGATCCACATGTCACGCGGTTGCCGGGCAACGTCCATACCTATCCAGCTTGGCCGCAGCACATCCGAATTGGGGCGCCCATTCGCGTTGCTTGGTTCCATCAGCCAGCGCCGGGTGACCTCGCCAGACACCTCGAATGGACCGACCTTCTTCGAACCCTGGAACGCCACGCCCGCGTTCTCCGCCAGCTTGCGTGCCGTCGTCAGGTCGGCAGCCCCCGCCGTCAGGTCCGCATGGATCGCCGACATTGCGATGCCGTCCAGCGTGGGCATTGCCGCCCGGTCTCGCCCCCAGCACACCAACGACACCCGCACGGCCGCGCCGTCCAGCGTCCACGGCTCGTCACCCCAGGCATCCGTGATCGCACCCGCCTTCGCCAGCGGCTCGAGCAACCGCCGGTTCGCCCCGCCGCGTATGCTGTTGGTCGCGACCAGCCCTGCCCGCACCGCCTCGCCGGCAGCAATGGCCGCCTGCGCCCGCGCAAACCAGTAGCACACTAGGTCTGCCTCTGCCGGCACCTGCCCGGCATAGGCCGCAAACAGCCGGGCGCAGTAAGCATCGCCCAGCACCGTCCGCAGCCGCTTGCTGCCCAGGAACGGCGGGTTGCCCACGACGGCGTCCGCTGCCGGCCAGGGGGCCAGGACGGTACCCCCGGCGTCGTCGGCCGCTAGCAGCGCGTCCCGGGTGGCGATGGTGTCCAGCGTCCGCAGAACCGGGTCGGACGGGGCGGGGTAGCCGTGCCGCCTCGCCCACTGGATGTGCCCGATCCACACCGACACCCGCGCCAGCTCGGCGGCATACGGGTTCACCTCCAGCCCCAGCACGGCTTCCGGCCCTACCTGTGGAAACTCACGCTGCAAGCCCAGCGCCTCCGCTTCCACCATGGCCTGGTGCTCCAAGTCCTTGAGTGCCAGCAGGGCGAGGTACAGGAAGTTGCCGGACCCGCAGGCGGGGTCCAGCACGCGAAAGGCGCGCAGTCGGTCCAGGAAGCCGCGGAACAGGGCTGTAGCCCGGCCCGGCGCCGCACGCCTGGCCTTGGCAGAGGCAGCCGGGTCCGCGGCCACAGCCACCGCCGCGGCGATCCCGTCCCGCACCTTCGCCCACTCGGCCAGCAGCGGGCGGCGCACCACCGGGTCAATCAGCAGCTCGATCATCTCGCGCGCCGTGTAGTGCGCCCCGAGCTGGCTGCGCTTGTCGGGATCGAGGCCGCGCTCGAACAGGGTGCCCAGAATGGAAGGGTCAACCTCCGCCCAGTCCAACGCTGCCGCGCTCTGCACAAGCGCAATGTCGGCCGCGTCCAGCGGCAAGGCGCCGTCATCGTCGAACAGGCCGCCGTTGAACCAGGCGACGGGGGTGAAATCCACCTCGCCGCCCCGCTGCGCCATGGCAGCGAACAGGCGGCGGGCATAACCTTCGAACCGGGACGGCGCCCGGCGGGACGCATCCAGCATTCGCTCGAACAGGCCGGGTGGCAGCAGGTCCACGTCGTCGGCGAACAGGCAGAACACCAGGCGGTTGACGAAGTGCGCTACTGCCTGCGCGTCGTGGCCGCGGGCGCGCAGCCGCCCAGCCAGCTCGGCAAAGCGTGCAGCGGCTTCCGCCGTCAGTGCCGCCCGGGTCTTACCCGGCCGCAGCCTTTCGGGGTCGGAGAACACCGCCTTGAGCAGCGCCAGGCGCCGCGGGTCGGCCAGCTCTTCCAGGCGGACCTCGTGCCGCTCGGACACGGCGTTTGTCCAGTTGGTGCGGATGACGATGCGCTCGATGTCGCACGTCACCAGCAGCGGCGGGTTCTCCAGCGCGCCGGCGTATTGCAGGAGTTGCCGATGGGCGGCGTCCAAGTCTTTGTGCTTGCCCTTGTATTCCCAGGCGAAACGTCCGCGGCGCCACACGTCGGCCCAACCGTCGCCGCCACTGGCCTTGGTGGCGCCTTTCTCGAAGGCATAGGCCGTGCCCGTCGGGTCCGTGTTGGGCGTGGGTTCGCCCAGCAGGGCGCACAGATCAAGGAAATGCTCTTGCGCCGCCGCCCGCTCATTGCGGGTGCTGGCTTGCCACTTGGCGATGAACGCGGTCGGAGTCACTTGAAGCTGGCGGGCACAGGGACGGCAGAATCAGGCATGGTTCCTTTAGTAGAACGGGTGTCGTCGGGGGTGAAGGTGGCCCGCTCACCCGGCAGGACTTGCGTGGTGCAAAGCATGTAGCCTGCCCAGCCCGGCGGCACGCTCTACAACGCTGCTGCGTCAGCCATCTCAGCTCGTGCCGTAACGCGGACGCCGACGTGCTTGTTGAGCGCGCGGACAATGCTGCCCAGGTTGAGAAGGCTTGGATTTCCGTTCGGACCGAGCATCCGCATCAGACTCTTTTCGGGAATGCCCGTTTCCCGGGCGAGGGCCTGGAACCCGAGCGTCGCATTGGCCACGTCACGCAGCAGCGTGCGGGCCGTTTCCACGTCGCCGTCGGCAAGGGCCTGCATGGCTTCTTCGACGAGCGCGGCGCGGAACCCAGGGCTGGCCTTTGCCCGGTCCGCGACGGTTTCCCGGAAGCTACGTGTCAGTGGCATCGTCATCCCCTTGTGGCTTGAGCAGTGTTCCTTGACCCGGCGGCGGCAGGGCCTTCCTTTGGCGGTACTCCGCCCACAGCGTTTGGGCGAGCTGAATGTCGCTGTTCTGTGTCCTCTTGTCCCCACACAGCAGCAGGACGATGAGGCTGGTGCCGTCCAGGCCGAAGTACACCCGGTATCCCGGCCCGTAATCAACCTTGGCCTCTTGGACCCCCTCCCCGACCGTCCGCACGTCCGGGCGCAGGCCGCGTTCCAGCTTGGCAAGCGCCGTCGTGATGCGTGCCGCCGCCCGATCATCGTGCAGGGCGGCGAACCTTTCATCGAACGGCCGCATGCCATTCTTGCGCTGATAAACCCGTGCGTCCGCCATAGGTATTGGTAACACATAAGACACCATTGAGCAAGGGCTTTCTACTTCCCGCAATCGCATCCAAGCCGGGCCTGACAGGCACCCCTGCCCTAACAACTCGATAGCTAAATGGCGAGTTGGTGCAATAGCATACTACCGTTCAGTGTTGACGCTTATGCGGTACTACGGTATAAAGGTAGCAGGGCAGCGAGCTAGGGAGCTGGTAGAGATGAAGGTGGATTATCTTTCGGCGGCGGACACGGCGAAGCTGGTCAGGGCGGCGCTCAAGCGCAGCTTCCCCGGAACCCGCTTCCCCGGAACCCGCTTCCCCGGAACCCGCTTCCCCGGAACCCGCTTCTCCGTCCGCTCGAAGACCTACTCGGGCGGTGCCTCCATTGACGTGTCCTGGATGGATGGACCCACCAGCAAGCTGGTGGATGGCATCGCTGGCCAGTTTGTGGGCGGCCGGTTCGACGGCATGACCGACATGAAGATCGGCGTGAAGCACTGGCTTCTGCCAGACGGTACGGCGACCGTGGCAAGCAATCCCGGCACCGAGGGCAGCATGGGCGTTCTCCCGGCGGAGCGGGGATGGATGCCGCACCCGGGCGCCCGGCTCGTCCACTTCTGCGCCGACTTCATTTTGTGCACCCGGCGCACCTCCCCTGCCCTCGTTGGGCGCGTGCTGGACCGCATGAAGGCGCAAGGCGTGCCCGTCGAACTGCTTGAGATACGGACCGGCTACGACGGCTCCGGCCATATCGCCGCCCGCGGCTACACTGCCGACGCGGAGCTATGGGAGCGCGAGGCGCGCAACCAAATCAACCGCTTCATGGCGGTGCGAGCGGCGTAGGGTGTTCCACACGGGTCGGGGCGGGTGACGCCCCGGCTCACTAATCGGTAATTGGGCATAAACCGAGCAGATAACACGCCAGTAAGTGGATTAGCGAGCGTGAACAAGATTGGACCCCTTTCTCTCTTCTCCTCTCCCGGCGCTCGCTCCCCCCCTTCACTATTGCCTTGGATGCTGCGAGAGCCGCGGCAACCAGGGCTGACCAGGAAGCGGGCGGGGTCAAACTGCGGCGTCGCTTCGCGTCTGTCCGCGCCCTGCTGGCCGAGCGGGGTTCGGCAGTCCGCTAGATGTTGGACAAGGCTGGACGGCAATTGACGTAATACCGTATAGCATGTTCCGCTTGATAGCGAGTGATTGGCGCGCTGACGAACTGACAGGGGATGCCATGAACAAGCCCACCGTGATCGTTCTCGCGTCGCAGAAAGGCGGCGTGGGCAAGACTACCCTTGCCGCCCACCTTGCCGTGGCAGCCGATGCTTCCGGCATCGGCGCCGTCGCAGTGTACGACACCGACCCGCAGCAGAGTTTGGCGCGTTGGTGGGATCGGCGCGAGGCCGAAACGCCTTACTATGCGCGCGGCGGCGTGGACGAGCTGGACGCGACGCTTGAGCGGTTGGGCGAGAAGGGGTTGCGCCTGCTGGTGATAGACACCCCGCCTGCCGTTACCGGCGCGATCCAGGCCGTGGTGCGGCGTGCCGATTACGTTGTGGTGCCCACCAAGCCCAACATGCTGGACCTTGAAGCCCTGGGCAGCACCGTCAGCCTCGTGCGCGAGCTGGGTAAGCCGTTCGCCTTCGCGCTGACGATGGTAAAGGCCGGCACGCACGTCGCGGCCGATGGCGCCCGCGTCCTCAGCTCATTCGGCACGGTGGCGGCGATTGTGGGCGACCGCACCGGCATCGCCACCAGCATGAACCGCGGCGGAACCACCCTAGAGGCCGACCCGAAGGGGCGCGGCGCAGACGAAATCCGCCAGCTTTGGGAAGCCGTCGGCAGCGCCACCGGCCTCCTGCATCGCAAGAAGAAGGCAAAGCAGCATGTCTAAGGCCACCACCACGGCCACGCGCCGGAAGGAGAACCGCTTTGACCCCGAGGACTTTGCCGGCGTGCTGGCACCGAAGGGGGGCGCAGCAGGTGCAGTGACCGGGACCGAGCCGCGCAGCTTGCCTGATGCAAAGCCGTTACCCGCCGATGCCGCGCCGAACCCTACCGCGGCAGCGTCCCCTCGCAAGCGGTTCTCCACCAGCCTCGATTTTCCGGACTACGTGGACGAGCAGATCACGATCTGGTTGCGAGGCCATCCCGAACACGTATTCAAAACCATGATCCTGCACGCGCTGACCAAGGTCGGCCTTGAGATCAAGCCGGAGGACTTGGTGCCTCAGCGGCGCCGGAGGCGGTAATCCGGTACTACGGCACTAAGGCAATTACACTATAGTACAATTCGGCAAATGATGCGGGGCTGATATGGGCGACCCTAAGCAAACGGACCTTGAGGAGTTCCTAGCCGGCGGAGCCGCGAGGGCTGCATCCCAGCCCCTGGCATCCCTTGGCAGCGCCGAGGTGATGAGGCTGTGTGTTCAAATTGAACACACGGGAGCGGCCTCCCTTGTCGAGAACGCAGAGGCCGATCCGGAGCCTAATGCGGCGGAGGCTCCCATGGCACCACGTCGCTTGCTGGTTTGCCTGGCCGTGATTGGCTGGTCGGGACATGAGCTGGCGCGGCGGACGGGACGCCCGCAAACGACGGTGCGGCGCTGGACCACGGGCGAAACGCCCATGCCGGCCGACGTTGCCGCATGGGTTGAGACGCTGGCCGCCTTGCACCGGGCGCATCCGGCGCCGCGAGCCGGGCGGGGGCTACCCGAATAACCTGCCCCACGTCCACTCTAGCCAGAGGCGGGCCTGATACAGTCCCTCCCGCACGTCCCTGACCGCATCCAGTAGGTTCCGCCACCACAGCAGCACGACGCACACCGAGAGGATGACCAGGGCTTGCCAATCGCCATTCGCGGCGCCCCGGAGGACGCCGACGACGAGGACGAGCAGCAGGTATCGGAGAGGCCGAAACTCTATGATGAACAAGGGCATCACTGGCCTCCCTTGGCCTTCGCAGGTGCGCCAGGCGGCGGGGGCGAGGGGTCCATCCAGAGCGACACGCCGGCATGGTAGCGCCGCCCCGTGCGGTCCGTCCGCACTTCACCCGCGACCAGCAGCGGGCGCGGATCGGGGTTGTTCTGCACCAGCTCCCGCCAGGCCGCGCCCGCTTGCGCGTCCGGGTTGAACGGCCCGCCGCCAAAATAGGCGAGGGCGCCGACCGTCACCACGCAGCCGGCCACGAAGGCGGCACCGACATACAGGCCCATGCGGACGGCGACGGTGTGATCCAGCCGGCGGATCATGCGCGCGGCTTCCTTGCGCGTGCCCTCATAGGCGCCCTCCTTGGTGGCTTCCACCACCGCTCGAGCCAGGTCCGCGCGTTCCTCCGGCGTCAGAGGATGGCGCGCGGCGATCACGTCCCTGACCGCTTGCTCCCAGCGCCGGACCATTGTCGGGAGAACCCCAATCGTGTCCGATAGCCCGGTTAGGATGTGCCTGTATGGGTCGTGCCGCATGGCCTTGCTCGCAGCCGCTTGAGCCAGCATGGCTTGCGCCTCGGCAACCGACGTATCCAGCTCCCCGGCACCTGGCACCGCGGCGCCAGGGGAGGTGGGCGCCGACGCCGGGCCGTCCGGCATTTGCGTGGCCCCTTCTGCCGGCGCAGAGGGGGCCGCGCCCGCCGCCTTGTCCCGCGCCTTGGCTGCCGCCAGGCGCCGGGCGAGGGGCAGCAGGCTCACGACTTCGCCCACGGCAGCCAAGTGTTGATGGTGGCGAACTCCTCATCCATGCGCGTCATCCACTCCCGTATCATCACGCGCTCCAGGGCGCTGATGTAAGATGCGTTGCGCCCTGCCGGCACGTCGCCGTCCCGGGCCTGGTGGAACTGCAAGCGTTGCTGCTCGATTTGCAAGGCCAGGCTTTGCGGCTCCAGCGCCGGCATCCACAGTTCCACGGCGCCACGGTCCAGCGCCGCCTTGTAGGCCGACTGCCGGCGCAGGGCATCGAAGGCGGCCGGGGTTTCGGCGCGGCCCAGGTTGAGGATCAAAGCCGTGGCGCGCGGGCGGAAGCCGCGGGCCTCGAAGGTGACGAGGGAGGCGAGGTCGTCCACCCGCGGCGTGAGCACGTAGGCCGCGACCAGCGCCACGCCGTCCTGTTCCATGCTGTCCGCGATGGTAGGGGCGGCTTCCACCAGCCGAACCTTGGACACGTTGTTGCCGCCGTAGTCCAGGACCGCGTTGGCCTTCTGCTTGGCGACGAAACCCAGCAGACCACGCAGCCAGGCCGTGGTTTGCACCGGGTCCGAGCTGGGGGGCTGCTGCACCTTGTCGAAGAAGTGCGTCAGGGTGCGGTTCGCCGGATCGAGGGCGGCCAGGATTGCCTGATCGTCCATGCCGCGCTCCGTAAGCCCACCGCCGAGCCAGCGCGCCAGCACGGTCTTGCCGGCGCCGCCGGGTCCGATTAGCTCCCACACCTTGCCGAAGCCCGTCAGGTCGGGAACGGGCAGGGTGCGCTTGCTGCGCGTGGGCAGGGCGAGGGACGGGGGCAGCCCCGCCACGTCGAAATCGTCGGCTGCGTCCTCGTGTCCCTGTTGGAACATCGCGGACAGCGACAGCGCGGGCTTAGGCGGCTTGCTGATTTTGGTCTCTGTCATCATTGGTCTCCCTTGTCGGTTACCTTGGTCCAGTCCTTCGCCCTGGCGAACTCGAACGTGTACTTGGGCGGTTCCTCTTCGGGCGGCTCGATGCCGGGCGGCAGCATCCCGTTGTTGGCGGACGGGCTGGCGTTGGCTGGTGTTGATGGGGCGGCAGCTTGCGCCGGCTTGGCAGCCTCATTCGGTCCCTGGATTGGCTGCACCGCCTTACGCTGCTGCCGCATGGTGCCGGCCGCCACGGCTTCCTTGTCGCGGTTGACCTTCCACCAGGTCTTGCGGACGGTTTCTGACGACGTGGCCGCAAGAGCCTGGCCAGAACCGTCGAGTATGCCCAGGTCGCCAAGAGCCTTGGACACCGCCTGCCAGTTTGGCCGATGCGGGCGGTTCAGCTCCGGCGCCAGTTCGGCGTAGTTTTCCCACATCAGATCGTAAACCGGGGACCGTCCACGTTGCGTCCGCGGCCTTTGACGTGCTGCGGTGACGACGCCGCTTAGGTCCACCCCGCCCTTTGTCATTCATTTTCCCAGGTGCCCTTTGAACCGCCCGCGCCACGCTACAACCGTCGCGTTCCCGTCGCAACACCGTCGTGCTCAACGGATAGTCCCGTTCTGCTTTGAAAGCGGAATAGGGTGCTACAGACCAAGTCACCGCTCACGCGGTGCTTGTCGCTCCGTTCCGTCGCGGTATGCTGGCCCACATTGAGCCGGAGGCAGGCGATGGCGGAGGCTGACCTACACCTGAAACTGGACCGCATCCTGGCGGGACAGGAGGACCAGGCGAAGGCTGCGGCGGAGCTAGAGCTTGTGCTGTCCATGCTGTTGCAGGGGGTGCAGAACCTGATCCCGCTGTTCGGCACGCAGCGCGAGATGCTGCAACGGCTGCTGGAAGCGGCCAGCGACGAGACGGGCGACGACGGCGAGATGACCAAGCTGATCCAGCGCATCGAGGCCGCCCTGACCCAGCAGACGGCCGATATGTCGGCCATCCGGGTGACGCTGCAGCGCCTTCCCGGCCAGGTGGAGGCCGCCGCCATTGATGGCGTCCGCATGGCCGTGGGGGAGGGGGCGGACCTGCCGGACGAGCCGCCCGGCAACGGCCAGGCTGGCGCCTCTTAGCGCCGTGCTGACATACCGGACCGGCGCCGCGGGGGCGCCATCGGCCGCCCTGGCGATGGCCAAGCACCTGTTGGAACACACGCTGCCGGCCGAGCAGATGAAAGTCGCGGAGTACTACGCCCAGGGGCAGGGCGTGGACGAGGCGCTTGCCCAGGGCATGGGATGCGTGCCGACGCCGCGGGCCGACATGCACCCGGCCGTTGCCGACGCCTTGGGCATCAAGCCGGGGCAGATGTTGAACGAGGAGGAGCTTGCGAACCTGTTGGGTGGGCGCCGGGCGGACGGCGCCGAGCTGCCGGGCCACCAGCGCGGCGTGACGAGCTACCAGGCTGGCGAGGAGGGTGGCCAGGACCGCGCACGCATCAGCTACATGGACCTGACCTTTTCGGCGCCGAAGTCGGTCAGCTTGGCATGGGCGTTCGCCGAGACGGATGCCGAGCGCAACTCCATCCTGCAGGCGCACCGGGACGCGCGGGACGCCACCTTGCGCTACATCGAGGGGGAAGTCGGCAAGGCCAGTTTCGGCCACGGCAGGCAGGGCGGCGAGGAGCGCGGGCACCTGGCCTGGATCACGGCCGACCACTTCACGAGCCGGCCCACGGTCGCCGTGACCCGGCCGGATCCGGTGACGGGGGTGGTGGACACCGAGCTGCACAGCTTGAAGGTTGCCGGCGACCCGCAGCTCCATACCCATTGCATCATGCCCAACCTGATGGTGACAGAGAGCGGGCGCACCGTGTCCATCAACCGCGACCTGTTCGACGGGCGCATCCACGAGTTCGGGGCGGTGTACCAGGCGCTGTTGGCCAAGGAGCTGCGCGGCATCGGCGTCGAGGTCGAGCTGTGCGAGCGCACGCTGATGGCGAAGCTGCCGGCGATCCCGGAGGCGGCGGTTGAGGAGTTCAGCAAGCGCACCCGCGACGCGGAGGGTGCGGCCCGTGCCGAGGCGGAGCGGCGGGGGCTGGATTGGGATGCCATGTCCCCCGCGGGCCGGGTGGACTTCCTGAAAGGCGGCGCGCACGCGACGCGGCAGGGCAAGGGCGATGACCTGTCCGACGTGGCGGCGTGGCGGGCGCAGGCGGCGCGGCTGGGCTGGGAACACAAGAGCGTCGTTGTCCAGGGGCAGCCGGCACCGGAGCGGAGCCGGGCGGAGCGCATGGCGCACGCCGACCAGGTCGCGGCGCCGCTGCTGGCCGACGTGCTGGCCAAGCGCGCGGTGATCGGGGGCGGGGACGTGCGCCTTGCCGCGGCACGGGGCTTCATCGCCGCGGGCATCGAGGGCACGGACGACATAGGCGCGCTGACGAAGGCATGGGCGCGCGACGGCGTGCAGCAGGACGGGCAGCGCACGGCGCTGTTGTGGCGCCCGGTGGACAAGCACCGGGTCAGGATCACGACCGAGCTGCACCGCGACCAGGAAGCCGAGTTGGTTCACCTGGCGAGTGGCGCAGCGGCAGACCGCGCCCTGTCCCTGGACGGGGGCGAGATTGCCGGGGCAGTCAAGCGGAGCGGCCTGTCCTACGACGGTCCGCACGGCGAGGCGCAGCTCCATGCGGTCGAGACGCTTGGAAAAGACGGGTCGCTTGGCGTGGTGATCGGCGTGGCCGGCACGGGCAAGACCACGCGCGTGCTGCCGCCCTTGGTTTCGGCCTGGCAGACGCGGGGCTACGAGGTGTGGGGCACGGCGCTGGCCTGGCGCCAGGCGAACGCCTTGCAGGACGCCGGCATTGCGGCGACCCACACCCGCGCCCTGCAACCCTTCCTGGACGGGGTGGAGGCGGGCACCACGAAGCTGGGCGCGCGCAGCGTGGTGGTGCTGGACGAGCTGGGGCAGGTGGGCATGCGCCAGTTCCTGCACCTGTTGCGGCTGCGCGAGCAGCATGGGTTCAAGGTGGTGGCGACCGGCGACGACCGGCAGTGCCAGAGCATCGAGGCCGGGCCGGTGATCGAGTTGCTGCGCCAGGCGCTCGGGCCGGAGCGCATCCCGGAAATCCTCAGCACCGTTCGGCAGAACACGGAGGAGGAGCGGCACATCGCCGGCCTGTTCCGTGCCGGCGAGGCGGGCAAGGCCATCCAGCTCAAGGTGGCCAACGGTTCGGCCGAGCTGGTTGAGGGCGGCTACCGCGAGGCGCTGCGGCGCGTGGCGGCGCTGTACCGGGAGCGGCGCGAGGCGAACCGCGGCGACCCCGCCTATACCGTGACCATCAGCGCGCCGACCAACGCCGACGCCCGCGAAATCAGCCGGGCGGTGCGCGACGAGCGCCGGGCGATGGGCGAGCTGGGCCAGGACCGCGTGACCGTGCGGGCGACGGACGGGCGGGGAGGGGCCTATGCCCTCTCCCTGGCCGAAGGCGACAAGGTGCGGCTGTTCGCGCGCACCCGTGGCGTGTTCACCGATGACCAGGGCCGGCGCAAGAGCGCCAGCATCGGGGACAACGGCACCGTGCTGCGGGTGGTGCGGGTCCTGCCGGCGGAAGGACTGGAATTGCGGGGCGAAAGCGGCAAGGTGGGCTTCGTGTCGTGGGACGCCTTGCGCGACCGCGAGGGCACCGGCCGCATTCGGCTGACCTATGGCGACGCCGGCACCATCGACAGCTCCCAGGGCATCACGTCCGACGAGCACATCAACGCGCTGCCGGCCGGCTCCAAGGCCGCGCAGGGCTTCAAAGCGTATGTCGCAGAGAGCAGGCACCACGTGCAGTCCTGGATGGTGGGCAGCATGGGGGCGGAGATGCGCGAGGCGCTGACACGCCGGCCGATGGGACTGCCGGCGCCGGCCACGGGCGAGGACGCGCGGCGGGAGGCGTGGGCCAACGTGGTCCGCAACTTGGAACGGCAAACGCCCAAGGAAAGCGCGCTGGCCTTCCTGGAAGGCGGCGCGGCCGAGGGCAGGCAGGGTGCCAGGGCGTTGCAGGCCGGGCTACGCAAGTCGGAGGCCCGTGAGGCTACCGGGGAACGGGCGACCACGCTGCGGCGCACCTTCGGGGAGCGGAGAGCGCGGCGGGCGCTACTGCGGGTGATGGACCAACTGGACGAGGCTGCCCGGCAGCGAGCGCCCGTTATGGCGCGGATCGCCGCCATCATCCCCAAGGAGGTCGCACCGAAGGCGCCGCGTCGTGCCGCCGTCGCAGCGGGCACGGCCCGGCAGCGGCCGGAGCTGCCGCGGCAGAAGCCGGCGCAGTTGGTGCAGCAGGCGACGCCGGCAGCGCAGGTGCCGCCAGCAGGGCAGGGAACGCCAGCACCACGGGTCAAGCTACCGGCACCGCGACCGGCCCAAAGGCGGCGGGTTAAGATCGGGGAATGGGAAGCGCAGCAGCAGTTCGCGGACGCGATGCGCGCGCACGGCCTGAAACCCCAGGGCTTGCCGATCCTGGATGGCAAGCTCCGCTATGTCGCGGTCGAGGGCAACAAAGGGCGTGAGAAGTCCGGCGCCTACCGGGGCTTCTACGACGAGGGGCGTCCGGCCGGCGCCATCTACAACTGGAAGCAAGGCGGGTTCATTGCTACCTGGAAAGCGGAAGGCGAGATGGTGCCGGTGTCCGCCGTGGACCAGGCTGCGGTGGCAGCAAAGGCGGAGGCGCAGGCGACCGAGCGTGAGCGCGAGCGTGTGGCGCGCGAGGCGGCAGGGGCGCGATTGGCGGTGCAGCTCCTATCCGGCGCCAAGCCGGCCGATGCGTCGCACCCCTACCTTGCTGCCAAGGGGATCGAGGCGCATGGGTTGCAGGTGGCGGTGCCAGGGCAAACCGTGCCGGTGCAGACCGCCAAGGGGACGACGAGGAACGTCAGCGTCGCCGGGCGCCTGCTGGTGCCGCTGCACGACGCGGATGGCGAGGTCCGCAACGTGCAGACCATCGCAGCCGACGGGACCAAGCTCTACCTGGGCGGCGCGCAGAAGATGGGCACGTTCCACCTGCTGGGCGAGCTGCGGCCGGGGGCGCCGGTGATCGTCGCGGAGGGCTACGCCACGGGTGCGACCGTTCACCGCGCCACGGGCATGGCGGTTGCGGTGGCGCTGGACACGAGCAACCTTATGGCGGTGACGACGGCGCTGCACGACCAGGACACGGTGCGGCCGATCTACCTGGCGGCCGACAACGACCATCACCTGCCGGTGCGGGCGAAGCCGCTGCCGAACGCTGGCCGCGAGAAGGCGGAGGCTGCCGCGGCAGCGGTTGGCGGCACGGTGCTGTTGCCCGAGCCGGCTGCCGACCAGGTGGCGAAGGGCAAGGGCACGGACTGGAATGACCACGAGACCAGCCACGGCCGAGCCGCGACACGGGCGGCGCTGCGGGCGGCCGGGTTGCAGGAGCTGGCGGCGCAGGACGCACGGATGGCAGCGAGGGCGCGGGCTGCCGAGCGCCAGGGGGCGGGGCTAAGTGCGTGAAAGGTTTAGTGGCCGGAGATGCCTTCCGTGTGGGATTGCTTGCGGTGCTGACCGGGTTCTAAGCCCTAGCGCTTCTGACGCCTGCTAGCTAGCTTCCTGGGCATGATCGCTCCTACTCTCTCTGATCGGCTCAATGCTCTACCAGCTCTCGGCATCAAGGTGGTAGACCCCTATAAAATTGTCGAAAGTGAGATTGAACGTAGGATGGTTGGCATCCTTAATTCTCTGCCCGGCTATACGCACCGGCCAGTTTTTCTCACCGCAACAGATTGGAAAGTTGTGCAGCAATCTCTGCATGACAGCCCCTTTATTTTCGAAAACGAAAATCTTCTAGTATTTATGCAGCTTCCTGTGTTGAGTTTTCGGGCTGACTTTATGATTGTCGCTAGGCGGTATTCAGGCTCTCGCTACGCTCGACATTTTGCAAGTTTCTTTATTGAATGTGATGGGAAAGAGTTTCATAGTGGGATGGAGCAGCTCAATGCCGATGTTTGCCGCAACGCAGACATTGAGTGCATTACAGCCTGCCACGTCATGCATTTCTCAGGCGCAGAAATCATGTTCTGCCCCAGCTTGCTTTCAACGGTCATTCTAATATACATTGACGCACTACTTGCAGATAGTAGAAATGAGGCTGTAAAGAAATTGCGTGAACAGGTTCAATACAAAACAATGTTTTGTGGGGTTAGAACGAGTTATAACAGCAAACGTGGTGAAGAGGTCTTAGAGGAGCTGCTTGCGATGCGTGCAGGGATGCAAAGGCAGCTTAATGATGAGAAAGCAGTAGACTGTGAGGATGAGTGATCCAGCAAAGGTAGCGACGTTCGATATGCCAAAGACGGCTGATGATTCTTGCGTCTAGCTGTACCGGCCCGCAATCATCCGGAGTCCGGCGCGAGATCATCGGCGATTTTGGCGCAAAATCCATGAGACTGTAGAATACGCCTGGTCTACATTGTCCGAGACTCAGCGCGAGATCATCCGCCCCAGCCCATAATGGTGAGACGGCGGATGCTCAGGAAGCCCGGGCTAAAAAAGGCACGGTCCGGGGGAAAATCTTGCCTTGATTTCCGGAACGGCTTCTCTGGCGATTTCAGGCCCTCGAACGGGCCTGTCGGCGGCCGCCAGATTACCGGCCGTTTTCCTTGTGGGCCGTGGTGACCCAGGCAGGCCACGGGGAGAGGCTGCCCCCGTGTCCAACCGCAAATTCTTGGCCCTAGACCCCACCCCTTTCAGGGTGTTCATTACTTGATGAGACCAATTATAGATGCTGAGAGCATCAGTAAGTAGGTCGTATCTGCTGACTTTTACTTTGTCATTGCGAGTGGGTCGAGCAGCCCAGTGCGTGGCCCTGGGACCATGATCCCCAGGCAAGCCAGAAAGCAGCCACTCAGCGGCCGGCGCCTACTGAAACACCCTGAAAGGGGTGGCCCTAGACCCTGGTAAGGTTGCTGATGAAGATGCAGCCTTGTCTTCGGCTGACTAACAGATCAACGCTCCGTGGCGTCGGCGGTGCGCGGGATTATGGCGGTGAACGTGGTGCCATCCTTCTCGGTCGATGTGACAGCGATGGTCCCACCGTGAGCAAGCACTATCTTCCTCGTGATGTGCAGCCCTAACCCGAGATGCATGGACCTCTTGTCTGGCTCGCCCTCCTCTGCTCCCTGCTTGAACAACTCGAATATGCTCTCGATGCTATCTGGAGGGATGGGCTTCCCCATGTTCCTCACCGACAGCTCTACCAGAGCTGCCTTGCCTGCAACAGCTACAGTTGTAGGGGAGTCTTTGGAGCCATGCTCCATCGCATTGCCGACAAGGTTGGAAATGATCTGGCCGATCCGGCTCTTGTCCCACTCGACCTCCATGTCTCCAACGGCCGTCAGCTCCAAAACCCGGTTTGGGTAAAGGGCACGCATCTCCTCGATCAACTGTTCGCTAAGCTGGGCGACATTCATCCTGGATCTGGAGATTTGGATATCCGATCCGAACTGAATGCGAGTAAGGTCTAGAAGGTCCTCTATGATGCTGTTTGCCCGTGATGTTGCGTTCTTGATCTGGATCGCCATCCTATCCTGTTTAGCATTAAGCTCCCCGCTCCTGAGCAACTGCTCGGCGCACATGGATGCAGCACCAACGGGATTGCGCAGGTCGTGGCCAAGTATCCCCAGAAACAGGTTGCGCGAGCGGTCGAAGAGCACGGTGTAGCGGCCAACCGACTCTGCGAGAGATTGGTCGATGGCCTCGTTGAAGCGGACCAGGTCAGTTAAGTCCGCGCTGTCGAGGTCGCCCTTCCGGGCGATCCAAAGCTTCGTCACGCTTGCCCGCAGCGCCCGGTACTCCGAAACCATCTGGTCGATGTCGAAACCGTCGCTCAGGCGCAAAGCCGCATGGATTTCCGCCGCGCTGTGCTGACCGTCCTCTCTTGAAGGGCCATTGCCCTGCGACTTTGTCTGCTGCTCGGCATCGGTCTGGTAGGTTTCCAAATCGCCTGCGATGAAGTCGAGCATCAACTCAATGTGATCTTTAAGGCCGCCCGCCGTCATCCTGCTGCTGGCGGGTGTACATGTCTTGGCAAAACTGGACCACTCCTCCACGATCTGCGTCCTGTCTTCGCGGATGAAGCCTCCCAGCCAAACTCTTCTTGCATTGTTGTTGATGGGAACGTCAGACATAGGAATATTTACCCTGTGTTTAGTTGTAAGTAATTGCTTAAACATACGCATGGGTGAGCGCGTTGCAACCTCTTGAGACGTGCACAATCGCGTAGCCCTGGCTGGTATCAATTAGGGCAACCATGACCGCACTCGGCCTGTTGCTCGCCTGCTGGCCAGCGACTTTGGAACCGGGGTGCAGGGACGGCTGCCTGGTGGTCCTGTCCGGCTTGGCAGAAGGCTCGGTGATGCCCTTCTCAGAGTTCAGCGGGGGACTCTGGCCTCCTGGACCGCCCTACCACGCCCCTTCGGGAGTTTTCTGGCCCGCCCTGGGCAGCACGGTTGGATCGGAGGGCAGGTATGTCCGGCCCACCCGCCCTTGTCAGCTCTTTGATCGACCTTGGTAGCGAGCATGACGAGTGCGGGAAGAAGGCGTGCATCATCACATGCTCCAACACCTCTCAACCGCTTGCGCCTGGGATGCCCGGCAAAGGATGAGCGTGCCCCACCATGCCCTGCGATGCGCTGGAACGGCACACGTTCCCGGTCGGACCGGTGAGAGCCTGACACGGAGCCACATCAATTTGACGACTTACCTTGCCTTGGCCTCTATGGAATGTTTCGAACAATGCTGTGCCATCTGCCGCGCGCCTGTCCGTCGGCGTTGTTGTTGGAGTTGTCCACGGCCAGCAAGCGCCTGCCTTTCATCCTGACATGGCTTGGAGATCACGATGGCCGACTACCGGATTGACCTGCTGAACGGCAGCGGGCGGGTCGTCCAGCAGTCCAGTGCCAAGTGCGCTGACGACGGGGAGGCTTGCGCGCTGGCGCGACGGCTGCTCGGTTTTGGCGAGCGTGCGGAGGTGTGGATCGAGGGCAGGTGCGCCGGCCGGGTTTCGGCGACGTCGGCCGCGGAGGTCGAGATGTTCGGCCGAGCCTGGGCCGCCCCTCAAGCCGGTCAGACGTAAGAGGCGTTCATCACCGCGCGGCGCTGCACCCAAGCGGATGGTTGAACGCCTGATAAGGACATCATCATACGGAGGAGCCCACGTGCTAGTCGCCCTGTGCCGCACCCTGGTGCCTCACTGCGCCCAATTGGGACTATCCCGCTGCCTGCTCGCAACTGCGTCGTCTGTTCCGCAATGAACATTCGGCATCGCTGCACCCTGGCATCAAGGCGGCATTCGCGATGAGTGCGCGACGGCGAGGTCACAGTCGGGCACCGGTCCACACCCTGTTCACCGTAACCCTGCCATCGCACGCAAGAGGAGCATGACATTGGATCATTCCAGCGGCACCGGTCTCGGTCGGGTGCCGACCGGCATCCCCGGCCTCGACACCATCCTGAACGGCGGCTTCCTGCAAGGCGGCGTCTACATCGTCCAGGGCACGCCCGGCACCGGCAAGACGACGCTCGCCAACCAGGTCTGCTTCAACCATGCCGCCCATGGCGGTCGGGCGCTCTACACCACCCTGCTGGCCGAGTACCATGGCCGCATGATGCAGCACCTGGGCAGCATGTCGTTCTTCGACACGTCGAAGGTCACAGACCAGATCAAGTACCTCAACGGCTTCGGCACGCTGCGGGCGGACGGCTACCCCGCCCTGCGCGACCTCCTGCGCCGGGAGATCACGGCCCATCAGGCGACCATCCTGGTCCTGGACGGCTTCGCGACCGCGCAGCGCCGGGCGTCCGAGGAGCAGGAGTTCAACGAGTTCGTGCACGAGCTGCAGGGCGTCGCCATCGCGACCGACTGCACGATGATCCTGCTCAGCAGCGCCGAGACCGTAAAGGAGACGCCCGAGTACACCATCGTGGACGGCATCGTGGAGCTGAGCGACGAGCTGATCGGCTGGTCGTCCGAGAGCACGCTGCACGTGGTGAAGCTGCGCGGCAGCAGCTACCTGCGCGGCCGGCACGCCTTCCGGATCACCGGCGACGGCCTGGTCGTCTACCCGCGCATCGAGGCGCTGCTGGCGCGCCCCTCGCGCCCGGACCCGGACGCGGCCGGGACGGTGCCGAGCGGCGTGGACCGGCTGGACGCCATGCTCGGCGGCGGCCTGCCGGCTGCGTCCACGACCATGGTCATGGGGCCGTCCGGCATGGGCAAGACCACGCTCGGGCTGCAGTTCCTGTCCCGGTGCGGCACGGGCGAGCCGGGCCTGCTGTTCGGCTTCTACGAGACGCCGGCGCGCATCCACGCCAAGGCGGAGGCGGTGTGCCGGCCGCTGCTGGGCCTGCTCGACAGCGGCACGGTCGAGGTGCTGTGGCAGCCGCCGACCGACGGCCTGCTCGACGCCTACGGCGAGCGCCTGCTGGAGAACGTCCGTCGCCGGGGCGTGCGGCGCCTGTTCATCGACGGCCTGGGCGCCTTCCAGGGCGCGGCTGTCCCGCCGTCGCGGCTGAACCAGTACCTGACCGCGCTGATGAACGAGCTGCGGGCGCTCGGGGTCACCACGGTCTACGCGCTGGCGGTGGCCGACATCATCGGACCCTACATCCGGGCGCCTGACGGCGAGCTCACCATCCCCTCCGACAACCTGGTCCTGATGCGCTACGTCGAGGTGCGCTCGCGTCTGCACCGCATCGTCTCCGTCATCAAGGTCCGCAACAGCGACTTCGATCCGACGCTGTACGAGTATGTCACCACAGGCCAGGGTTTGCAGATAGGAGACATGCTTGAGGGTGCCGAGATAGTCCCTGGCCGCCAGGCAGACAGCCCGGCATCCCGCGACCGGGGCTTGCGGTCAAGGCACGGAGGCTAGGCATGGCCCTGGTGCTGGTGGTTGACGACGAGTTCGGCATCGCCGAGCTGCTCGACACCGTGCTGACAGACGAGGGTCACCGCGTGCGGACCGCCGTGAACGGCAAGGAAGGCTTGGACCTGCTGGCCCAAGAGCGCCCTGATCTGGTGTTCTGCGACTACATGATGCCGGTGATGGATGGTGCCGCGATGCTGGGCGCCATGGCGGCTGATCCGACCTTGCGGGGCATTCCAGTCGTGATGATGAGTTCGATGCGCGAGGTGGCCGTCGCCGAGCACTGCGCGGGCTACGTCACCTTCATGCACAAGCCGTTCAAGCTCCCTGAACTGCTGGACGTGGTTGAGCGGGTGTTTGGGAGCGGCGACGGTCCGGCGCCTTGATGCCGGTGGCAGGCAGCGGCGTGCCTAGCATGTTGCAGCGCGCCTCCCGCTTCGCCGCTGGACTTGCCCATGGCGACCTTCATCAGCCGAAACGCGATGGCCCGTTGCGCTTCCATGGCCAGTAAGTGGCTGCCTGCAATAAGCGCCACCAGGTTGACGACCCCGAAGGGGCCGTTGTTCAAGCACCGCAGGCGGCAGCGCTGCTGTGTGACGCTCGCCATTGCCTCCAGGGTGGCCGAGGCTACTACAGCGTAGGCCGATTGCACTCCGCAAGCGCCGCAACTGCGGGTCGGATGGTTCGCTGGCTGGCGCTCCCACCGGGTCCGGCACCGTGATGGAAGGCTTGGCGGCCCATTGCCGGCAGCCACACGGAACGGTATGGCCATGTACGGTATGGCCATGTACGGTATGGCCATGTGAAGTGCCTGATCCCGGCATAGGAATGTCTGATGGCGCACCTTCATCGCTTGCCGAGCAATCTGGGCGCAAGCGGTTGAGAGACGCTCTCGCGCCCTGCCCTTCTTCAAGGAGCGCGTTCACCATGGATGCCCACGCGCCGGCATGGTGCCGGAACAGCCTGCTTTCCGCCCTGCCTCCGGCTGAACTGGCCCAGTTGCGCCCGTTGCTGACCCGCGTGCAGCTCGTCCACCACCAGGTGCTGTACGAGGCTGGGGAACACGTCGCCACTGTGTTCTTCGTCGAGGGCGGCATCGTGTCCATGCTGGCCGAGGAGGAGGACGGCCGCGACACGGGGGTCGGCCTGGTCGGGCGGGAAGGCATGGCCGGCCTGAGCGCCTTGCTGGGCTCCCGGGCGGTGTCCTTCAACCGCGTGGTCGTGACGGCGCCGGGCGCTGCGTTCCGCATGCCGGCGCACGTGCTGCGCAGCAGCCTGGAGGCATTGCCAGTGCTGCGCCGGCTGCTGTTCGAAGCCTTGGAGGTTCTCCTGGCGCAAACGGCCCAGGTGGCCGCCTGCAGCACCCGGCATCCCATGCCGCAGCGACTCCCCCACTGGTTGTTGATGATACGTGACCAGGTGGACGGGGACGAACTGGCCCTGACGCAGGAGACCCTGTCCACCCTGCTCGGAGTGCGCCGCACCGCGATCACGGTCACGCTCAGGTCCCTGCAGGAAGCAGGGCTGGTCAAACAACGGCGCGGTTGCGTCCTGGTCTGCGATCGGCCCGGGTTGGAGGCTGCTGCGTGCGGCTGCTACGGCCGCGTCCGGGCATTCGCTGCGAAGATGGCCGCGCGCGCGCCAGGCGCAGCGGGATGCGCGGCATAGGCGACGGACTGCGTGCCGACGTAACCCTGGGTGTGATGAAGGCGGCCTCGTGCAAATACGGTCGGGAGCTGTCCTTCCAGTAGAAGTATCCAGGACTCCATTTTGTATAATGGAGAACAATTTTGCACTGTAACGGGCCAGTTCACTTTATGAGTATAATAAAAAGTCAGCCTGGAATTAATGGTAGCATAGCCGCTTCCACTGCTTCGGTGCCTGGCATGCCTTGTTATTATTTCATGTTTTCTGATGGATCGGCAACCATTGAGGACCACGAGGGGACGGAGCTGCCGGACCTGGCCACTGCGCGTCAGGAGGCCGCAAAGGACGTGGAGCACCTGCGCCAGCCCAGGATCGGCGGGCGGCGAAGCTGGGCCGGGTGGGCGGTGCAGGTACGGGACGAGGAGGGCGCCCTTCTCTGTGAGGTGCCGTTCAGAAAACCGGCGGCTGGTGCCAAGCAACGCACAAAGGCAGCCCGAGGCATTGGGGCGGAGCTAGGGCGTGTCCTCATTTGTGGTCTTCCGCTTGGCGTTGAGTTCGGTTGACAAGTGGTTGGCAGGCAGGGGGCAGACGGATGCGGCGCTATGGGCTTCGCGACGACCAGTGGGAGCGCATATGCGG
>JAABUM010001952.1_pt1 | contig 29223 bp, 27 predicted proteins | sample 5559161 | NCBI WGS metagenome assembly JAABUM01 (sample SAMN10711868, study PRJNA513369) | rock metagenome | isolation source: Antarctica rocks | place: Antarctica: Victoria Land, Siegfried Peak nord
TCGCTCAGCCGTCTCAACGCTCAGGCAACGTGTACGCCGCCGCTTCGCAACGCCGCGTCCGCGCCCGACATGGCCGCCGCATTCACGCTGACCACGCCCTGCTGAGCACGGCAGGCGGCTGCGGTCCCCACGGCCACCGCGCCCACCCCAGCCAGTCCCTGTCGGCCGCTCGACCCGGCTACCCGCCAGCTCTCACGGTATGTCCAGGGGGGCGTGAGGTTGGGCACCTACCGTCCGCTGGTGGTCAAGCCCCAGGGTTACTCTCCCGCCAGGTCCGCGGTTGCGCCGAAGCCAGGGCCCGGCCCCACCCGTGCTGCCCCGGCTGGCGCTGCCCCGGCGGGCGCTGCCGGGGTGTGGGTGGTTGCCGCGGTGGCAGTGCTGGCGTTCGTTGCCCGGCTGCTGCCGATGCTGCGTGGGGGCGGGCTGTCCGGCTCGGACGGGTACGACGACTCGGTGTACTACACGGCAGCGACCGCGCTGGTCCACGGCCGGATGCCCTACGACGACTTCGTGCTGCTGCACCCGCCGGGGCTGATCCTGTTCCTGACCCCGTTCGCCGAGCTGGCCCGGATCACCTCGGACACCGTCGGCCAGGACAGCGCCCGGGTCGCGTTCATGGCCCTCGGCGCCCTCAACACGGTCCTGGTGATGCGCCTGGGCTACCGGTTCAGCCCGCTGGCCGGAGTGCTCGCCGCCCTGCTGTATGCCGTGTCGTATCCCGCGCTGTACGCCGAGCGGACCACCACCCTGGAGGCGCTGGGCGCCACGACGTTACTGGTGGCGCTGACGCTGCTGGTCCGCCGCCATCGGGGTGGAACAAGCCTGTCGCCGCCTCGGCTCTCCACTGGCCGGCTGGTCGGTGCCGGGATGGCGCTGGGAGCCGGGGCGGGGGTCAAGATCTGGGGCGTGGTCCCCCTGGCGGTAGTCGCCCTCTGGGTCCTGGCCGGCTGCGGCCGGGCGGCCGCAGTGCGGCTGCTGGGCGCGGCCGCGGCCACGGTGACCGCGATCTGCCTGCCGTTCTTCGTCCGCGCACCGGGCACGATGCTGCGCTACGTCGTCGCCGACCAGCTCCACCGCCCGGACAACACCGTATCGCCGGTGCGGCGGCTGACCGAGATGACCGGGCTGCAGGTCGTGCTGGACGGCGCCCCACCCGGCGTCGTGCACGTCGCGCTCGGGGTCATCCTGGCGCTGACCACCGCCGCGGCAGTGGTCGCGCTGTGCACGCCCGGGTCGCGGATATTCGTGGCCCTGCTGGTCGCCCACGCCGTGCTCCTGTTGAGCAGCCCCTCCTTCTACACCCACTACGCGACGCTGACCGCCGCCCCGGCCGCCCTGGTCCTGGCCGTGGCAGCAGAGCGGGCCAGGCGCTGGGCCAGCGCCCGAGCGCACCTGCGGCTGCCCGCGCTCGCCGCGGGGACCGCCCTGGCGATCCTGGGGTCCGGCATACCGGCGGTGCTGCACCCGATCGGCACACCGATACCGCCCCGGCTGGCCACCGTAGCGTCCCGGGTCCACGGCTGCGTCACCGCCGACGACCCGGCCTACCTGGTCGGAATGAACGTGCTCAGCCGCGACCTGGCCGCCGGGTGCCGGGTCTGGGTCGATGTGACCGGGCTGACCTACGACAAGGCCGGCGGCGCCGCCAACGGCCAGGTCCTGCGGACCACCAACCGGGTCTGGCAGCGCAAGGTCATGAGCTACCTGCTCTCCGGCTCGGCCACCCTGGTCACCCGCAGATACACCGACCTGAACGCCGCATCCCTGGCCCGGATCCGGCACCTGCCCGTCCTGGCCCGCAGCCACGGAGTGACCCTGCACCGGGTGCCGTAGCCGCGTCGAGTGCGCGGCCACGGCCCACCTGCGATCCTGTGGCATGGGACTCGACCGGACGACCGCTGTGACCCTCGTCGGCGCCATCGCCGTCGGAGCTGGGCGATGAAGGCGGTTCTGTTCACCGCGCCCGGCACGATCGAGGTCGCCCCCCTGCCGGATCCGGCCCCGGGAGCGCACGAGGTCGTGGTCGCCGTGGTGGCGACGGGGATCTGCGGTACGGACATCCACCTGCTTGACGGCGACCTGGAGCACACGTGGCCGGTGGTGCCCGGACACGAGCTTGCTGGCCAGGTGGTCGCCATCGGGGCGGAGGTGCACGACGTGGCCGTAGGGGACCAGGTGGCCGTCGACCCCTCGCTCTACTGCGGCACGTGCTACTACTGCCGCAGAGCGCAAGGGAACCAGTGCGAGCGTTGGGGCTCGCTCGGGGTCACCGTTCCCGGTGGTGCCGCCGAGCTGGTCGCTGCCCCGGCGGCGAACTGCGTGCGCCTGCCGGAGCACGTCAACCCGGCCGACGCCACACTGATCGAACCGCTGGCGTGCGCAGTGCACGGCTACGACGTGGTGCGCGCCGCCATGGCCAGCCATGTGCTGATCTACGGCGCCGGCACGATGGGCCTGATGATGCTGGAGCTCGCCAAGCGCACCGGCGCCGCGACCGTCACCGTGACCGACCCCAACACCGACCGGCTGGCCGCAGCGGTCGACCTGGGCTGCACGGCCGCGGTCAGCTCCCCTGACGGGGCTGACCGGGCCCGCGGGTGGGATGTCGTCATCGACTGCAGCGGCGTCGTCGCGGCCATCGAGGACGGGCTGACCCGCGTCGGGCGAGGAGGCACCTACCTCCAGTTCGGCGTCGCCAACCCGGCCGCCAGCGCGAGGATCAACCCCTACCGGATCTACCACGAGGACATCACGATCGCCGGTTCCATGGCGATCCTGCACAGCTTCGAACGCGCAGCGGACCTCTTCGCCGCCGGTGTTCTCGACCCAACCCGCTTCATCAGCCACCGTTACGGCCTTGGCGACTACGCCAAGGCAGTCGACACGTTCCGCTCGGGCGTCGGCCGCAAGATCCAGGTCCTGCCGGCGGGATGAGCAGCCTTGGCGACGCGGCACAGCGACCATGCGCGCGCAGCGGCGGGCAGCGGCACCACGCAGGTCAGCGGTCCCCTTCGTCGTCTCGGGGTAGCAGCACGACCTTGACGTGGCGGCCGGAACCGGCGTCCTCGAACGCGGCCGCGGCCCGCTCCAGCGGGTAGCGGCCGGTGACGACGTCATCGGCACGGACCACGCCCCGGGAGAGCAGGGACAGGGACTGCTCGAAGTCCGCGGCGACATACGTCGCGCTGCCCTGGACCCGGACCTGGGCATCCTGGATCTGCGGCAACGGCAAGGTCATCGGCCCCTCGGGCACTCCGACGACGACCACGGTGCCGCCGTTGAGCGCCATAGTCACGGCATGGTCGAGGCTGCTCTGGGTGGCGAGGCAGTCGAAGACCACGTCGGCGCTTCGGCCGAATTCCCGGCGCACCGCAGCCGCGGCTTCCGGCGACCCGGAGTCGTGGGTCACATCGGCGCCGAGACGTCGCGCCCGGTCACGTCGAGCCGCCGACCGGTCGAGAACCGCGACGCGGGCGGCCCCGGCATCGCGGGCCACGGCGCTGGTGAGCAGGCCGATGGTGCCGGCGCCGATGACCACGACGCTCCTGCCACGGAGATCCCCAGCCAGCCGGACGGCGTGCACGGGGCAGGCCAGGGGCTCGACCAGCACCGCCTGCTCGACGGTCAGCTCTGCAGGGACCGGGTGCAGCTGAGCTGCCGGCAGGACGAAGTACTCGGCCATACCGCCGACCGGGGAGCCGCACCCGAAGAAGACCAGGTTGAGACACAGGTTGTACCTCCCGTCACGGCAGTACTGGCAGTGGCCACACGCGCCGAGGGGTTCCACGACGACCCGCTGACCCACGTGCAGGGACACCGCGTCACCGACGGCGGCGACCCGCCCCACGACCTCATGGCCAGGTGCGTAGGGGAAGCCGATGAAGGGGTGCCGCCCCTTCGCAGCATGGGTGTCGGAGCCGCAGATCCCGGCGGCCAGCATCGCGACCAGCACGTCTCCGGAGCCGAGGTCCGGCACGGCGACATCAGCCACCTCGACCCGACCGGGAGCCGTGACGACGACTCGACGCGCCGTGCGGTCCACCAGCCCCACCTCCGCCCACCCGTCTGTAGCAGCGATGCTAACCAGGCCCCGGCTGCGCTGGCGTCGGGACCGGCCGTCCCGCGGGTCGCGTTCGCTACCCGTGGCCGGGGTCTCGGTATCCTCGGCCAGGTGGAGCCGCTCCCCTACCTCGATGTGCTGGAAGCCGAGGCCGCTTCCTTTGCCGAGCTGGTTCGTGGTGCCGACCCCGCGACCCCGGTGGCCGGATGCCCAGGGTGGAGCCTGGCCGCCCTGACCAGCCATCTCGGCGGGATCCACCGGTGGGCACGACACGCCGTACTCGTCGGGCGCGGTGACCAGCCGAGCGGCCCCGACGACCCAGAGCAGCTGTACCGGTGGTTCCTCCACGGCGCCGCCGACCTGGTCCAGACGCTGCGGTCCGCCGAGCCGGCGCAGCCCTGCTGGACGTTGGCGCCGCCGAACCAGGTGAGCTTCTGGATGCGCCGAGTGGCGCACGAGACCACGATGCACCGCTGGGACGCCGCCGTGTGCGTAGGCGCTGACGCCACCATCGAGAGGGCAGTCGCTCTGGACGGGATCGACGAGGTCGTGAACATGTTCGTCCCACGCCAGGTGCGCCTCGGTCGACTGCCGGCATTCCCCTCGGTCCTCCATCTCGTGGCAGAGGGCCAGCGCTTCGCGGTCAGTGCTGGCGCCGCTCGGAGCCCAGGAGAACCGGTGGGCACGGTGCAGGCCTCACCGGAGGCGCTGCTGCTGCTGTTGTGGAGGCGCATCACCCTCCAGGACCCCCGCGTGGCCGTCACCGGGGATGAGCCGGCGGTCCGCGCGCTGCTTGCACAGGACCTCACACCGTGAGCACCCGGGCCGCCGGGTCGGAGGACGAGCCTGGGCTCAGGAGGAGCCTGTGCGGATGAACGACCCTCTGGGACTGCAACGGTTCGTCGACGCGCAGGCGGGCGGGGTGTACGAGCAGGCGCTCCGGGAGCTCAGGGACGGCGACAAACGGACGCACTGGATGTGGTTCGTCTTCCCGCAGGTGGCCGGCCTGGGCCGAAGCGCGACCGCACGGCACTTCGCCGTCTCAGGGCGGTCCGAGGCCCGCGCCTACCTGGACCACCCGGTCCTGGGACCCCGGCTGCGGGAGTGCTCCCGCGTCCTGACCGAGCTGCCGGGCGCCGATCCGGTCGCCGTCTTGGGCCAGGTCGACGCCGTGAAGCTGCGGTCGTCGATGACGCTGTTCGCGGACGCCGGCGCAGCCGAGCGGGTCTTCCAGGAGGTGCTGGACCAGTACTTCGCCGGCCAGCCTGACCCGGAGACGACCAGCCGCCTTGACGCTCACCGAGACCCCACCTGAGAGCCCGCCGCAGTGTCCGCCGGAGCTCAGACCCCGGCCTGCGTCATCCGAGCAACGGCTCGGCTGGCGGCGGTCCGCACCCGTGGCACCGGGTCCTCGAGCAGACCGGCCACTGCAGACAGGACGTCACCCAGCAGGTGTCGAGCCGCGACCTTTGCCGCCATCTCGCGCACCCGCCACGCGTCGTCCTCCAGCGCGAGCCTGACGGCGTCGAGCGCGCTGTCGTCCCAGGCCCAGAGCAGGCCCCGAGCTCCCCACACGCGGAGCCAGTAGGCGTCCACGTGGGGACGCCCGTCGAGGAAATTCGCCGCCGCGGGGCCACCGAGCGCGAGCAGCAGCCCCGGGTCGGCGTCGTTGCCCGCGACGAGCTGCGCGCAGCCGAAGACGACGGCGGCCCTGCCTCGGCGGGCGCACTCGGCCTCGATGCTCCGGCGAGGGCTCAGCCCCCAGGTCGACGGCACCATGGCTGGATCATCTCGCGAGCGCGGCCCGCATCGCGGCCCCCAACGCGGACCTCGTAAGGTGGCCCGCAGGTTTCTCCGGCGCGCCGGCTCGGTCGTCGGTCCCGGTTGAGGAGAGGACCAACGGTGACCCAAGCCGGCCAAGAGGTGATTCCGCCTGCCCAGCAGGGCGCGCAGCAGGTACTCGGCCTCGGCGACCTCTCGGCACTGGCCGGCGAGCGCATCGGCGTGAGCCGTTGGCATACCATCAGCCAGGACCAGGTCGACCTGTTCGCCGACGCCACCGGGGACCGCCAGTGGATCCACGTCGACCCCGAGCGGGCCCGGTCAGGCCCCTTCGGCACGACGGTCGCGCACGGCTACCTGACGCTGTCCCTGGCTCCGGTGCTGCTCTGGGACATCCTGGAGGTGACCGGTGCCTCGCAGGTGATCAACTACGGCATCGGCAGGGCTCGCTTTCCCTCGCCGGTCCCGGTGGGCTCGCGGCTGAGGATGGCGCTGGACCTGACCGCGGTCGAGCAGGTCAAGACAGCGGTACAGACCACCTTCGGCCTCACCTTCGAGGTCGAGGGGTCCGAGAAGCCGGCCTGTGTGGCTGAGATCGTGTTCCGGTACTACGCATAGAAGGTGGAGCAGATGAACGAGCGAGATGCGGCGTGGAGCACCGGCGAGGCGGCGGCAGAGAACCTCGCACCGGAGTCCGGCCTGGTGGCCCGGCTGGACTCCTCTGACTTCGGCGGGTCCCTTGCAGCGGTGCTTCGTCGCTCCGCCGCCAACCCCGGCGCCGTGGCTGTGGCGAACCTGCGCTTCGGCAGCCGCCTGGCGCGGATCGGACCGGCGTCCCTCGGCCGGTGGTTCGGCTCGGAGGCGCCCCCGCCGGTGCCGGTCGAGGACAAGGACAAGCGCTTCGCCGACCCGGCATGGCAGTCCAACCCGGCATTCTTCGCCCTGCGGCAGAGCTACCTCGCCGCCCTGGGCCTGGCTGAGGAGCTGATCGAGGCAGGCAGCGGGGCCGAAGGCGCCGGGGTGCGGGACGGCAAGGCGGAGATGGCGGTAGGGCTGCTGTTCGACGCCCTGTCGCCGACCAACTTCCTCCCGACCAACCCGGCCGCGCTGAAGCGGGCGTTCGACACCTCGGGGGCCAGCCTGGTCACCGGTGCCCGGCACTTCGTCGACGACGTCCTGCACAACGGAGGGCGCCCCCGTCAGGTCGACACCCGCCCGTTCCACCTCGGCGAGAACATGGCCGCGACGCCCGGACGGGTCGTCTTCCGCAACGACCTGATGGAGCTGATCCAGTACGCACCGCAGACCGACGAGGTGCACTCCACGCCGCTGCTGGCGAGCCCACCGTGGATCAACAAGTACTACGTGATGGACCTGGCTCCCCGCCGCAGCTTCATCGAGTGGGCGGTCCAGCACAACCGGACCGTGTTCGCGATCAGCTACCGCAACCCGGACGAGACCATGCGCGGCGTCACCCTCGACGACTACCTCATCCAGGGCCCGCGCACCGCGCTCGACGTCGTCGCCGACATCACCGGGGCGGACACCGTCGACATCGTGGGGCTCTGCCTCGGCGGTGCACTGACCGCGATGACGGCGGCATACCTCACCGACACCGGAGACACCCGGATCGGGTCGATCACGCTGCTCAACACACTGCTGGACTACGGCGACCCTGGTGGGCTCAAGCTGTTCACCGACGAGAAGACCGTAGCGCGGCTCGAGAAGCAGATGGAGGCCAAGGGCTTCCTGGAGGGCTCGAACATGTCCACCACGTTCGACCTGATGAGGGCGAACGACCTGATCTTCAACTACGTGGTGTCCAACTGGCTGATGGGCCAGGACCCGCCCGCGTTCGACATCCTCGCCTGGAACGCCGACAGCACCCGCATGCCGGCCGCCATGCACTCGTTCTACCTGCGCTCGCTCTACATGGACAACCTCCTGGCTCGTGGCGAGCTGGAGATCGCCGGGGAGCGCCTGTCCCTCTCGGACGTCAAGAGCGACGCCTACATCGTGGGAGCGATCAACGACCACATCGTGCCCTGGCAGGGGTCCTACCAGGCCACCCACCTGCTTGCCGGCGACGTGCGCTACCTGCTGAGCAGTGGCGGCCACATTGCCGGCATCGTCAACCCGCCCAACCCCAAGGCGTGGTACGAGATCGCCGAGGCCAACCCGGCCGATGCGGAGCAGTGGCGCGCGTCCGCCACCCGGCACAGCGGCTCGTGGTGGGAGGACTGGGCCCAGTGGGGAGCCGAGCGGGCCGGACCTCTCGGCCCGCCTCCACCCCTCGGCAGCGCCCGCTACCCCGCCCTCGGCGAGGCGCCCGGCACCTACGTCCACGGATGAGCCGTGGGCGGGGACGGCACCGCCGTCCCCGCCTACGTGAGCCGCTGCGCTCGGGCTACTGAGCCCGGGTGGCTGCCTTCTCCTGCAGCGTCTCCACCACCGTGGGATCACCCAGGGTGCTGACGTCACCGAGCTCGCGGCCCTCGGCGATGTCACGCAGCAGACGGCGCATGATCTTGCCGGAGCGCGTCTTCGGCAGGTCATCGGCCCAGATGATGGACTTCGGGCGGGCGAGCTTGCCGATCCGGACCCCCACGTGCTCGCGGATCTCGGCGGCCACCGTGTCGGAGCCCTCCACGCCGGCGTTGAGCGTGACGAAGGCCGTGATCGCCTGGCCGGTCAACGCGTCCGCCTCGGCCACGACGGCCGCCTCGGCCACCTTCTCGTGGGTGGTGATCGCGGACTCGACCTCAGCGGTCGAGAGCCGGTGCCCCGACACGTTGATGACGTCGTCCGTGCGGCCGATGATCCAGAAGTACCCGTCCTTGTCCCGTCGGGCGGCGTCGCCGACGACGTAGGTCGTGGGCCCGAAGCGGCTGAAGTAGGTCTCCACGTAGCGCTCGTCGTCGCCGTAGAGCGTCCGCAGCATGCTGGGCCACGGCTTGGTGATGACGAGTATGCCGGTGCCCTCCTCTACCTCCTTGCCGTCCGGGTCCACCAGGGCGGCCGAGATCCCGGGCAGCGGGCGGGTGGCCGACCCCGGCTTCGTGGTGGTCACCCCGGGCAGCGGGGCGATCATCAGCTGGCCAGTCTCGGTCTGCCACCAGGTGTCGACCACGGGGCAGCGCTCGCGCCCGATGACCTTGTAGTACCACAGCCATGCCTTGGGGTTGATCGGCTCGCCGACCGACCCGAGCAGCCGCAACGAGGACAGGTCGTGCTTGTTCGGGAACTCGATGCCCCACTTCATGCACGCGCGGATGGCGGTCGGTGCCGTGTAGAAGATCGTGACGCCGTAGCGCTCGATGATCTCCCACCAGACGTCCTTGGCCGGGTAGTCCGGCGCACCCTCGTAGATGACGCTGGTGCACCCGTTCGCCAGCGGCCCGTAGACGATGAACGAGTGGCCGGTGATCCAGCCGACGTCGGCAGTGCACCAGTAGACGTCGGTGTCCGGCCGGAGGTCGAAGACGTCACGGTGGGTGGCGCTCGCCCCGGTCAGGTAGCCACCGCTGGTGTGCTGGATGCCCTTGGGCTTGGCGGTCGAGCCGGAGGAGTACAGGATGAACAGCGGGTGGTCGGCGGCTACCGGCTCCGGCGGGCACTCCGGCTTGCTGGCGGCGAGCAGCTCGTCGTAGTAGACGTCCCGGCCCTGGTCCATCTGGCACTCCGTGCCGGTATGACGCACCACCACGATCGTCTGCAGCCCAGCGTGACCGGACATCACCCGGTCGACCTCGCGCTTGATCGGCGCCGCTTTGCCCTTGCGCCGGGCCCCGTCGACGGTGATCAGGGCCTTGGCGTCGGAGACCTGCATGCGCTCGGCCACCGAGTCCGGGGAGAAGCCGCCGAACACGACGTTGTGCGGGGCGCCGATCCGGGCGCAGGCCAGCATGGCCACGACCACCTCGGGGATCATCGGCATGAAGATGCCGACCACGTCGCCCTTGCCGATGCCGCGGTCCTTCAACCCGTTCGCCAGCCGCTGCACGTCGCGCAGCAGGTCCGCGTAGGTGATGTCGCGTTCCTCGCCCTCCTCACCGCGCCAGTGGTACGCCACCTTGTCGCCACGGCCCGCCTCGACATGCCGGTCGAGGCAGTTGTAGGAGACGTTGAGCGTGCCGTCCCCGAACCAGGTGTAGAACGGCGGGTTCGAGTCGTCCAGCACGGTGCTGAAGGGCTGGTCCCAGTGCAGCTGCCGGGCCTGCTCGGCCCAGTAGCCCTGGGGGTCGCGCTCGGCCGCTTCGTAGACCGCCGCATCGCGGATACGGGCCTGCTCGCGGAAGCCACTCGGCGGTTCAAAGGTCTCGATCTGCTGCAGGTCCTCCAGGACCTGCTCGAGCTCATCGGCAGACTGTACGAGCTTGGCGGTATCGGTCATGGCTCACTCCAACGACGATGTTCGGGGGCCCACCAAGTATCGGGCGCCCTCGCCAGCAGTCAAGACGAGGAACGGGCGAGGGCGTGGCCGGGTCTGCTCACCCGTGCCGGGGCAGCCGAGCTCCGGCCTCTCGGCGGTGGTCGCGGAAGAAGCGCGCCATCTCGGCCGAGGCGTCCGGTCCCAGGGGATCGGTGTAGGAGCCGTCCGCGCCACCCCCGGACCAGGCGTGCCCCGCGCCATGGACCACCCACTGCTCCATCACGGAGTCGCCACGAGCGTCCAGGTAGGCGGACCGGGTGTAGGAACGGCCTCCCGGCACGGGTGCGCGATGCACGCTCGGGGCTGCCCTGACCGCGCCACCGGCTTCGCCCGCCGCCGCCGACCGCCACTGGTCCACGAGACGGTCGCCGTTGACATGGTCCACGGTCTGGTCGCGGTCACCGTGGAAGACGATGAGCGGAATGGCGGCTCCGGAGAGCCGGACGTCGCGTGCGGGTCCCTGCTTCATGGCCGTGAAGGCCGAGGCAACGTCGTGCGCCCCCCCGTAGGCGAGCCCGGAGTGCACCCCCGCTGCGGCGTAGACGTCGGGGTACGTCGCCGCCATGACCGCTGCCATGGCTCCGCCGGCGGAGAAGCCGGCCACGTAGACCCGGCCGGGGTCCACGGGATACCGGCGCATGACGTCGGCGGTGATGCCGGCGATGACCCCCGCCTCGCCAGCGCCTCGACGCTGGTTGTCGCCCTCGAACCAGTTCCAGTACTTCATCGAGTTGGCACGGGTGGACTGCTCTGGGTAGACCACCAGGAAGCCCTCCCGCTCAGCCGTCGCGTTCATCCGCGTGCCGGCCGCGAAGTCGTCCGTGCCCTGCGTCCCGCCGTGCAGCATGACCACCAGCGGCAGCGGGGCCCCGGTGAAGCCGGAGGGCACATAGACCTTGAACCGGAGCCCGCCACGCGCCTGGCCCGCGGGGGCGTCGAGGAACCGGCCACGTGGGGCGTCGACGCCCTGGTCCGTCGGTCCGGTGGGGTCCGCTCCGCCCGCGGGCTTCCACCTCTTCCGCAGGCGGTCCCCGGCGGCGCCGGGCCGGCTCTGCGTCGCCGCGGCCAGTCGGCCGTTGCGGGCGGACCGGGTCGCCCCCGCCATGCTGAGGCGCGTGTCGTCGTTCATGCGCTCCCTGTCTGGTTGCCGTTCGTGGGCCTGCTGCCTGACTGTGCAGCCGGAAAGTCCGGTCAGAGGGTCACCGGCGCGCACTCGAGGCGTGAGGGGAGGGTGTGCCGAAGGCGTCAGCGGGCGCTCCAGCCGCCGTCGATGGTGATGCAGGAGCCCGTGATGAAGCTCGCCGAAGGGCCGCACAGGAACGCCACCACGTCCGCCACCTCTTCCGGCTCGACCAGCCTCTTGATGGCGGGCTCGGTGAGCATCACCCGCTCGAGCACCTCGTCCTCGGAGATGCCGTGCATCTTGGCCTGGGCAGCGAGCTGTCCTTCCACGAGCGGGGTGCGGACATAGGCCGGGCACACCGTGTTCGAGGTGACTCCGTGGAGGGCGCCCTCCAAGGCGGTGACCTTGGACAGCCCTTCCAGGCCGTGCTTGGCCGTCACGTAGGCCGACTTGTAGGCGGACGCCCGCAGGCCGTGTACGGAGGAGATGTTGACGATCCGGCCGTAGCCGCGCGCGTACATGCCGGGGAGCACCGCACGGATCAGCAGGAACGGCGCTTCGAGCATGACGCGCAGGATGGCGGAGAAGCTGTCCGGCGGGAACTCGTGGATCGGCGCGACGTGCTGGAAGCCGGCGTTGTTGACCAGCACGTCGACGTCGAGGGCCACCTCCACCAGGGCGGCAGTGTCGGCCAGGTCGACCTGCCAGGCATCACCGCCCACCTCGGCGGCCACGGAGCCGGCGCGGTCGCCGTCGAGGTCGGCGATGGTCACCAGCGCGCCCGCCTCGGCCAGCCGGCGCGCGCACGCTGCACCGATGCCGCTTGCACCGCCGGTGACCAGGGCGCGCCGCCCGGTCAGGTCAGTCTCCGCCACCGGATCAGCCTCCGTTCGACTCAGAAGAAGGTAGGAGGCCGCCGCCTCCGGGAGGGTCACGATAGCCGTGGCCGCATCCTGGCCGGCGCGTGCCTCTGGCCGACCTCCGCGACTACCAGGCCACGGCAGTGGCCACGCGAAGAGCCCACCGGCAAAGCCGGTGGGCCCTTCGAGGTGGTGCGCCCTTACTTCTCGTCGTCGGCGACGAGACGCTCGCGCAGCTCGTCGACGTTACCCGTCTTCGGCAGCTCCCGGCTGGCCAGCTCCTCTTGCAGCTCAGCCTTGGTCATCTCGTCGTACTTCTGGACGACCTGCTCGTGCGCGGCCTCCTCGGCCGACTCCGCCTGCTCACGCGCTGCCCGCTTGGCCGACTCGACGTTCTCGCGGACGGCCTCCGCGACCGACTCCGCCTGCTCGCGTGCCCGGTCACTGGCGGCGACGGTGGCGCCCACCAGCTGCTTGGCGACCTCGCGCTGCACGTCGAGGGTCTTCTCCCAGAAGTCGAAGATCTGGTCGATCGCCTGGGTGGGGTTGATGATCGCGAAGGGGCTCGCCGACTGGGCGAACGCCTTCTGCACGGTGCCGGCGGCGGACTCGGCCGCGTCGGTCCAGGTCTGCTGGGCCTGACGGACGGTGCTGACGTACTGGTCCTGGATCGTCATGTGCTCGCGTCTCCTTCGTATGTCTGTGTGTCGCGCTGTGATTGAAATAGTACGCGATTTGATAGAGATGTCAAGCGCAGCGGTGGCGGAGGCCGCGCGTCCGACTAGCTGGCGGGCCGCGCGTCCACTGCCGCGGTGACGGCCGCCGCCACGGCGGCGGCACCGGGTTCGGCCAGCAGGATCGAGTAGTGGTTGGTGCCCGGGACCGTGCGAGCCTCGACGACCGGGGTGCCGGTACCCCACCGGGCGAGCGACTCCTCCGGGTACAGCGCCGGTGGCGCGTCCAGCAGCCCGCCCTCGGCGCGCAGGAAGGTTGTCGGCGTGGACACCCGAGCCATCGTGCTCGTTGTCGCAGCATGGTCGACGACCTCCGCGCCGTCGGTGCGCATGGCCTCCTGCCGACACGACGAGCGCAGCTGCGGCGCCTCACCGACCAGGTCGTAGTCGACGTACGCCTGCACCGCTGGCCCCCAGATGGGTCCGATGGCGGGATGGGCGCGCCACAGCTCACGGTAGGCGGCCCGGCTCTGGAAGGTCATCGCGAGCCGGGCCGCAGCCGGGCCCAGCACCGCGTCGATGCCTCCGGCTGGGCCCCGGTCCTCTGGGCGCGCCGTCGGCAGGCCACCGTCGACCAGCACCAGCCGGGAGACCCGCTCGGGGTGTGAGGCAGCCAGGGCCACTGCGACGAAGCCGCCCATCGAGTGCCCCACCACGACGGCGCGCTGGTGTCCTGCTGCGTCGAGCAGGGCGACCAGGTCCGCGACATGGGCCTCGAAGCCGTAGGGCCCGGGCAGCGTCGCACTGCGCCCGCGCCCACGCAGGTCCGGAGCGAGCACGCTCATACCCGTCAGGGAGCGGACGACCTGCCCCCACGCGAGGTGCGTGGCAGTGATGCCGTGCACAGCCAGGACGGCGGGGGAGCCGCTCCCCCAGCGCCCCACGTGCAGCGTGCCGCCCCTGACAGGGAGCTGCAGCGCCTCTGCGGGATGCAGGCTCACCCGGCCACTCGTTTCCCGGCCGTCACCTCACCGATGCGTTCGCCCGCGTGGGCGGGGCCTGCGCTCACCCCTTTCGTGCCCTCGACTGGCGACGAGGCGCCGGAGCGGACCGACCGGCGTCCGCGCCCTTCGTCTCGCCGCCGGTGTCCGTGTGCGCGCGCACGGCCTCCGCCGCCGACGCCGCGCTGGCGTTGAGCGTCTTGGCGTACTCCCGCTGGGCCCGCAGCATCTGCTCGGCGAAGTCGAATACCTGGTCGATCACCTGGTTCGGGTCGAACGACCCGGCGGCCGCCGGGGACTGCGTGCCGAAAGCGCTCTGCGCGCTCTTGGGCGCGTCAACTGCCTTGGCGACAGCCTCCTGGCCGCTGCGCAGGGAGTCGGCGAACTGCTCCTGTGGTGAGGGCATGGCGTCTTCCTTTCTCTGGCTCGTGCTCACTGGTGCCGTTGGCGGAACGTGCGATAGACCCCCAGGAGCACCTGCTTCTCCTCCTCGGTGAGATGGGGGTCGGCGAGCAGCGCGGCCTCCGCACTCGGGCCGGGGCCGGCCCCGGCCACCTCGGCCTCCATCAGACCCGCCTGCGAGAGCAGCGTCTCACTGGACAGGTTCAGCGCTGTGGCGATGGACCGCAGCACCTTCACCGACGGCTGGTGCAGACCCCGCTCGATCTGGCTCAGGTAGGCGTTCGAGACGTTGCTCAGCCCGGCGAGCTGCCGCAGGGACAGGTCGGCGAGCTGGCGCTGGGCGCGGATATAGGCCCCGAGTACGTCCACCGACGCCGTCGAGCCGGAGTCGGTGGGCATGTTCGCCTCCTCCAAGGCCAGCGCACTGGTCGAGTGTCGCATCGTCCTCGCGAGCGACGCCCGCGCCGCTCATCGTACGCGCAGCGCCCGGGCGATGCCTTCCGCGGCAGCCTCCCCGCTCAGGACAGGCACGCGCGCCACATGTTGCGCCGGTGACCCCCTTGTACGAGGGTTGGGCCACGGGCGACGGTGCCGCCACAGAGTCACGTCTGGTTTCGTGGGCGACCTGGGTGCGGCGGCGCGTACCGGTCAAGGCTCAGTCGTCAGCGCATCAGCACATGGAGGTCTCATGCCAGGGTCGGTCATCGTCAGCGGCGCTCGCACGCCGATCGGCAAGCTCTCCGGAGCGCTCAAGAGCTTCCAGGCCGTCGACCTGGGTGGCTTGGCGATCGCTGCAGCACTGGACCGGGCCGGCATCGCCGGCGAGCAGGTCGACTACGTCATCATGGGCCACGTGATCCAGGCCGGAGCCGGCCAGATGACGGCGCGCCAGGCGGCCGTCAAGGGCGGCATCCCGATGGGCGTGCCCGCGCTCACCATCAACAAGGTGTGCCTGTCAGGGCTGGATGCCATCGCCCTTGCCGACCAGCTGATCGGCAGCGGCGAGTTCGACGTCGTCGTGGCCGGCGGAATGGAGTCCATGACCAACGGGCCCTACCTGCTTCCTGGTGCCCGGGCTGGATACCGCTACGGCGACAGCACGCTCGTTGACTCCACGTCGCACGACGCGCTGTTCTGCGCCTTCGACATGGAGGGCATGGGCGCTGCCACCGACAAGTACAACGTCAAGCTCGGGATCACCCGGCAGGAGCAGGACGCCTACTCCGCCATGTCCCACCAGCGCGCCACGGTGTCGGCCAAGAACGGTCTGTTCGACGACGAGATCGTCAACGTCGAGGTGCCCCAGCGCCGCGGTGACCCCATCGTGGTCTCCGTCGACGAGGGCGTGCGGGCCGACACCACGGCCGAGACGCTGGCCAAGCTCCGCCCGGCGTTCGCAGCCGATGGCACGGTGACCGCCGGCTCGGCGTCGCAGATATCCGACGGCGGCTGCGCCGTGGTGGTCATGAGCCGGGCGAAAGCGGAGGAGCTCGGGGCACCGGTGCTGGCCGAGATCGGCGCTCACGGCGTCGTCGCGGGCCCGGACCCCTCGCTGCAGTCGCAGCCCTCGAACGCGATCAGCAAGGCGCTGAAGCGCGAGGGACTGACCCCTGGTGACGTCGACCTCTTCGAGATCAACGAGGCGTTCGCCTCCGTGGCGATCCAGTCCATGCGGGACCTGGGCATCACCTCGGACAACGTCAACGTCAACGGCGGGGCCATCTCCATGGGCCACCCGGTCGGGATGTCCGGCGCCCGGATCGTCCTGCACCTGGCACTCGAGCTCAAGCGCCGGGGCGGGGGCCTCGGTGCCGCCGGCCTCTGCGGCGGTGGGGGACAGGGCGACGCCCTGCTGATCCGCGTCCCCGCCTGACCGGCACGGACACCACCGATACCAGCCACACCCACCGACACCGGCGAGCAGAAGGCGGACAGACATGGCAGACATGCAGGGTCAGGTGGCGCTGGTCACCGGGGGCGTCCGAGGGATCGGCCAGGCCATCTGCGAGAGGCTGGCAGCACGGGGCGTCACGGTGGCGGCGGGCTACTCACGGGACAAGGAGACCGCCCAGCGGTTCCTCGACGGCTTCGCCGAACACGGCGCCAGCGTCCACCAGGGCAACATCGGCTCCAACGAGGACTGCGAACGGGTTGTCAGCGAGGTCATCGACCAGCACGGCCGACTCGACATCCTGGTCAACAACGCCGGGATCACGATCGACAAGACCGTGCGACGGATGAGCGCCGCGGACTGGGACCGCGTCGTGCAGGTCAACCTGTCGGGCGCGTTCTACCTGTCCCGGGCCATCCTGCAGCACATGCTCGACCGGGGCAGCGGCCGGATCATCAACATCAGCTCGGTGATCGGCTCCTCCGGCAACGTCGGGCAGGCCAACTACGCCGCGGCCAAGTCGGGCATGTTCGGCCTCACCATGAGCCTCGCCCAGGAGACTGCCCGCAAGGGCATCACCGTCAACTCGGTGACGCCTGGTTTCATCACGACGGACATGACCGCCGCCGTACCGGCCGAGGCGATGGAGAAGGTCGTCGCCCGGATACCGGTAGGCCGCCTGGGCGAGCCCGGCGAGGTTGCCCGCGTCGTCGAGTTCCTGGCCGACCCCGACTCCGGCTACATCACCGGGCAGGTCTACGCGGTCAACGGCGGCCTGTACATGTAGGGCTTCTCCGCACCGCGGCGGCGTGTTGGCCCCTTGCCGGGCCAGTCAAGGTGACGCCTTCTGCATAGTTTCGCTTGCTTTCCTGACCCCGCTTCGGCGCTCACGACCTAGGAGTTTGAATGTCCTCGACCGACAGTGCCCCGCTCAAAGGCGGCAGTGCCCTGCTACCGGGGGGAGCACACATCGCCGACCCGGCTCCGCTGGGGCTGGCGGCCTTCGCCCTGACGACCTTCGTGCTCAGCGTGATCAACGCAGGGCTGGTCCCTGCGACGGTCGAGGGTGTCGTGTTCGGTCTCGCGCTCGCCTACGGCGGCCTGGCTCAGCTCCTGGCGGGCATGTGGGAGTTCGCCAAGGGCAACACGTTCGGGGCGACGGCATTCAGCTCGTACGGCGCGTTCTGGATCTCGTTCTGGTGGCTGACCGGACACACCGACCTGTCCAAGGCAGGTGCGGACGTCGGCAAGGGCGTGGGCCTGTACCTGCTGGCCTGGGGCATCTTCACCCTGTACATGACCGTGGCGGCGTCGCGGGTCAACATGGCGGTGCTCGCCGTCTTCGTGCTGCTGACGATCACCTTCTTCGTCCTGGCCATCGGCGACTTCACCGGGTCGACCACCATCCACCACCTCGGCGGCTACCTGGGTATCCTGACCGCCTTCGCCGCGTGGTACACCTCGTTCGCGGGCGTCACGGCCTTCACCCACAAGCGGGACTTCCTTCCCGTCGGACCGCGCTGAACGACATGGCCGCGCGATTCGAGGTCTACCGCGACGGCAAGGACGAGTACCGGTGGCGCCTGAAGCACTCCAACGGCCACACGATCGCCACCGGCGGTGAGGGCTACGCCTCGGAGTCCAGCTGCCGCAGCGGCATCGCCTCGGTCAAGCGTGAGGCCGCAGAAGCCGAGGTCGTCGAGGTCTGAGCCGGTCCGCTCCGCGAAGCGGCCGACCGACCCACCCACCGGGATGCGCGCTGCTCCCTACCGTGTCGCGCAACCGACGCAGGTGCGCGCATACGGGCGCGCCTCGAGCCGCGCGTCCGGGATCGGCTCGCTGCATCGCTGGCACGTTCCATAGCGGCCCTGGTCCAGGCGCCGCACGGCGTCGTCCACCTCGCTGAGGCGCCTACGGGCGTGGTCCGCGAGCGCAGCGACCTGCGCCCGCTCGTAGGCGATCGTCGCCCCCTCCGGGTCATGCTCGTCGTCCGTCGAGACATCGGTGGTTGCCTCGACGATGTCGTCGAACTGGCCTCGAAGCGCGCGGAGCCGGCCGAGCAGCTCTGCCCGGTCGCTGGCGAGCGCGGCACGAGCCCGCCCCCGGTCGACGCCCCCGGGCGCCACCTCGTCCGGGGACGGGACCCTGGCGCTCACGAGGGGGCCGAGCTCGGCGCCAGCTGGGCGGTCGCCGGCGCGTCGTAGAAGAGCCGGACCGCGGCGGACCTCGCGTGCCGGGCGATCCGCCGGTACTCCTCGGCCAGGGTCCCACCGGTCCCCGCCCGCCAGCCCATGATGCGAACCATGCCGTCCGCGTCGCGCAGGTCGCTCGGCACCGAGTCGACCGGACGCCCGCGCCAGAGCATGCCTGCGTCGCGCAGCATCGAGGTCGTCCGCCACGCCAGCCCCAGCGCCTCCGCGTCGTGCGGTGAGACCAGACCGGCATCGCGGGCAGCTGCCAGGGCCGGCAGCGTGCGGGTCGTGCGAAGTCCCGGCACGGCGTGTGCGTGGCACAGCTGGATCAGCTGCACGGTCCACTCCACGTCCGACAGGCCGCCGAGGCCGAGCTTGAAGTGGGTCTTGGGGTCGCCCCCCCGGGGCAGCCGCTCGGACTCCATCCGTGCCTTCAGCCGGCGGATCTCGCGGACGGCGGCGCTGCCGATGCCGCCCTGCGGCCAGCGCAGCGGGTCCACCAGCGCCGTGAACTCCCGGCCCAGCTGCGCGTCCCCTGCCAGCGGCTCGCAGCGCAGCAGCGCCTGCGCCTCCCACGGGGAGGACCAGCGCTCGTAGTAGGCGCGGTAGGAGTCCAAGGTGCGGATCAGCGGCCCCGCCTTGCCCTCCGGTCGCAGGCCGGTGTCGACGCCGATCGTGGGGTCGGGTCCGGCGGCCGCCAGCAGCCGGAGCACCTCCTGGACGACCTGCAGCGCCGCCCGCTGTGGGTCCTCCGGGTCATGTGGCGCCGCGCCCTCTGCCCTGTAGTCGGGCTGGTGCACGAACAGCACGTCGGCGTCGGAGGCGTATCCCATCTCTGCACCGCCGAGCCGGCCCATCCCAGCGATCAGCAGCCGGGTGCCGAGCGGTCTGCCGCGCTCTTCCACCACCCGGGTGGTCGCCAGGTCAAGGGCCGTCTGCAGCGTCGCGGCGGTGAGGTCGGTCAGCGCCGTGCCCACCTCCTCCAGCCCGATCGTGCCGGTCAGCTGGGCCACGGCGATACGGACCAGCTCCTGGCGACGGATCACGCGCGCGGCGCCCATCGACTCGTCCACCCCGGGTCTGCGCCGGCTGGCCGCGGCCATCGTCGCGGTGATGGCCGCGCGGCTGCGCGGCACCAGGCCCCGCGAGTCCCCCAGGATCACCACCGTGTCGGGGGCACGCTCGAGCAGGTCGGCGACGTACCGGCTCCGGGCCAGGACGTGCGCCAGCCGTTCAGCCGTGCTGCCCTCGTCGCGCAGCATCTTCAGATACCAGTGGGAGGCACCCAGCGCCTCGCTGATCTTCGAGAACGACAGCAGGCCCTCGTCCGGCGCCGCCTCGTCAGCGAACCAGCCCAGCATGACCGGGAGCAGGGTTCGCTGGATGGCGGCTCGCCGGCTGACCCCGGACGTCATCGCCTCGATGCGGTGCAGAGCTCCGACCGGGTCACGAAAGCCCAGCGCGGACAGCCGCTCCCGCGCGGCCCCGGGGCTCAGCGTCGCCTCACGCGAGCTGAGTCGGGCGACGGCAGTGAGCAGCGGCCGGTAGAACAGCCGCTCGTGCAGCCGGCGCACCTCCCGCGCCTGCCGCTGCCACTGGTCGAGGACCTCCTTGGCCGGCTCGCGGCGGTAGCCCAGCGCTCGCCCGAGCCGTCGCAGGTCGGTCTCGGCGGTCGGCATCAGGTGCGTGCGACGCAGCCGGAACAGCTGGATCCGATGCTCCAGGGTCCGCAGGAACCGGTAGGCGTCGTCGAGGACAGCAGCGTCGTCGCGACCGACGTAGCCGCCGGTGGACAGTGCGTCCAGCGCCTCCAGGGTGGTGCCGGAGCGCAGCGTCTCATCGGAGCGGCCGTGCACGAGCTGGAGCAGCTGCACGCTGAACTCGACGTCCCGGAGGCCCCCCGGACCGAGCTTGAGCTGGAGCGCCGCCTCGGCGTCCGGGACGAGGTGCTCGACCCGGCGCCGCATCGCCTGCACGTCCTGGACGAAGTTCTCACGGCCGGCGGCCTGCCAGACCAGCGGGCGGACCGTCTCGAGGTAACGCTGGCCCAGAGCCTGGTCGCCGGCCACGGTCCTTGCCTTGAGCAGCGCCTGGAACTCCCACGTCTTGGCCCAACGCGCGTAGTACTGGGCGTGGCTGGCGACGGTCCGAACGAGCGGGCCGTTCTTGCCCTCGGGCCGCAGCGCTGGGTCGACCGGCCAGAGGGCGCCCTCCGCAGTCGCCGCCGCGCACGCCTTCATCAGCGCGACGGCGAGCTGGGTCCCGGTGGCCAGGGCTGCGTGCTCGTCGGCACCCTCGGCCGGCTCGGCGACGAAGATCACGTCGACGTCGCTGACGTAGTTGAGCTCGCGGCCACCGCACTTGCCCATGCCGATGACCGTGAACCGGCACTGCTCGACCGCGACCCCCGCACCGGCGACATCGGCCCGGGCGATGGCCAGCGCGGCCTCCAGCGCCGCCGCAGCCAGGTCGGCCAGGGCCAGCGCGGTGTGCGGGAGCTCCGCCACCGGGTCGGGCGCGGTGAGGTCCAGCGCAGCGATGCCCAGCAGCTCACGTCGGTAGCCGATGCGCAAGGCGTCGTACGGCGTCCGGCCGGACGGGGTGGTGACCGCCGCGACGAGGGTGTCGCGGCGGTCCGCGGCGGTGCGCCGGGCAGCCGCGGTCACGGACGACCAGTGCCCGGGATGGCGCACCAGGTGGTCGATCAGCGCCGTGGACGAGCCGAGCACTGCGAGCATCCGGGTCCGCCCGGGGCCGGGCTGGCGCAGCGTCGCGACCAGCTCGGCGATGTGGTCGCCACCGGCGCGCTCACCGCGCAGGGACTCCATCAGCCGCACCAGCCCCAGCAGTGCCAGGTCCGGGTCCGCCACCTGGCCGAGGGCGTCGACCAGCCCGTCGCCGAACAGGTCGTCCAGCGGGTCGGTCAGCCCAGCGAGAGCCGGGTCGCCGAGCAGCCGCTCAGCCCGGGTGGTGTCGGCGAAACCGATCCGCGCGAGCGCACCGGTCACGCTCACCGTCCTCGGCGTGCTCGTCACCCGGCTCATTCAACCAGCAGGGCTCCGCGGGGTCGGCACGGCGAAGCTGGGCGCCCAGGACCCCAGCAGGGGCCCACCAGCGGGCCAGAGGGGCACAATGGGGCCATGTGCCGCAGCATCAGGACCTTGCGCGAGCCGTACGCCGAGTCCGTCACGACATCCGACATCCATGCCGCCGCACTGCAGTATGTGCGCAAGGTGTCCGGCTTCCGGACGCCGGCGCCGCACAACGCCGAGGCGTTCGAGGCTGCGGTGGCCCGGATCGCCGACAGCACCCACGAGCTGCTCGACGCTCTCGAGGTGCGGGGTCGACCCTCCCGCTCGCAGCCCGCGCCGCACGCCTGAACCGCACGGCTGATCGGTCCGCCGCTCAGAGGCTGGTCAGGTAGCGCCTCAGCTCGAACTCGGTGACCTGCGAGCGGTAGTCGGTCCACTCGGCCCGCTTGTTACGCAGGAAGAAGTCGAAGACGTGCTCGCCGAGGGTCTCGGCGACCAGCTCGCTGTCCTCCATCAGCGAGATGGCCTCGGCCAGCGACGCGGGCAGCGGCTGGATGCCCATCGCCCGGCGCTCTGCGTCGGTGAGACCCCATACGTCGTCCTCGGCCTCGTCGGGCAGCTCGTATCCCTCCTTGATGCCTTTGAGCCCCGCGCTCAGCAGCAGCGCAAACGCCAGGTAGGGGTTGCACGCAGAGTCGATCGAGCGCATCTCGACCCGGGTGCTCTGACCCTTGAGCGGCTTGTACATCGGCACCCGCACCAGCGCGCTGCGGTTGTTGTGGCCCCAGCAGACGTAGGCCGGCGCCTCGCCGCCGCCCCAGAGCCGCTTGTAGGAGTTGACCCACTGGTTGGTGACGGCAGTGATCTCGGCGCCGTGGCGCAGCAGCCCCGCGAGGAAGTGGCGTCCGGTCTGGCTCAGCTGGTAGTCCGCGCCCGCCTCGTAGAACGCGTTGCGGTCGCCCTCGAACAGCGACAGGTGCGTGTGCATCCCCGACCCCGGCTGGTCCACCAGCGGCTTGGGCATGAACGAGGCGAACACGCCCTGCTCCAGCGCGACCTCCTTGATCACGGTGCGGAAGGTCATGATGTTGTCCGCGGTCGACAGCGCGTCGGCGTAGCGCAGGTCGATCTCGTTCTGTCCCGGGCCGGTCTCGTGGTGGCTGAACTCCACCGAGATGCCCATGTTCTCCAGCATCGTGATGGCAGTGCGGCGGAAGTCGTGCCCGACGCCGCGGGCGACGTGGTCGAAGTAGCCCGCCCGGTCCACCGGCGTCGGCGGCCGGCCCGGCACGCCTCCGCCCTCGAAGAGGTAGAACTCGATCTCCGGGTGCGTGTAGAACGTGTAGCCGAGCTCGGCGCCCTGGTGCAGCGCACGGTGCAGCACCTGCCGGGAGTCGGCGAAGCTCGGTGACCCGTCCGGCATCAGGATGTCCGCGAAGATGCGCGCCGTGGCCGGGCTCTCCCCCCGCCAGGGCAGGACCTGGAACGTGCTGGGGTCCGGCTTGGCGAGCATGTCCGACTCGTAGACGCGGGCGAAGCCCTCGATCGCGCTGCCGTCGAAGCCGATGCCCTCGGCGAAGGCGCCCTCCAGCTCGGCGGGTGCGATGGCGACCGACTTCAAGGTCCCGAGGACGTCGGTGAACCACAGCCGGACGAAGCGGATGTCGCGCTCCTCGATGGTTCTGAGCACGAACTCCTGCTGGCGGTCCATGCCATGATCCTGCCCGAGCCGTGTTTCGCCCGCGTTACGCCACGTCGGGACCGCTCGGCAGAAGGGACAGGCACGCTCACGCCCGGTCGAGGACGGCGCGGGCCGCGTTGTGTCCTGGTATGGCGGACACGCCGCCGCCGCGCCGGGCCCCCGCGCCGCAGAGCAGGACCGACGGGTGTGCGGTCTCCACACCCCAGGTGCCGACCTCCGCGTCGGTCTCGGCCCACGGCCACTGCAGGCTCCGGTGGAAGATGTTGCCGCCGGGCAGCGCCAGGTCCTGCTCGAGGTCGAGGGGAGTGCGCACCTCCAGGCACGGCCGGCCGTCAGGGTCGCGCAGCAGCACGTCATGCAGCGGCTCGTCCAGCACGGTGTCGATGGAGGCCATGACGGCCGCGAGCGCCGTGTCGCGGGCCGCGGCGTTGTCCGGGCGGAACAGCCGGGCCGGCAGGTGCAGGGCGAACGCCGTGAGGGTCTGCACCGCGCTGTCGGCGAGGCCGCCGCCCAGGATGCTGCGGTCGGTGAGGGAGTGGCAGTACATCTCCAGCGGGAGGGGGTCCGGCAGCGCACCGGCGTCGGCCGCCGCATACGCCGCCTGCAGCTGGGCGAAGCCCTCGTTGACGTGCAACGTCCCGGCGAACGCGGCGGCGGGGTCGACGGCGCGGTCGCGAAGTCTGGGCAGCCGCGAGAGCAGCATGTTCACCTTCACCTGGGCGCCCTCGGGCTCCGGCTCGGTCTCGACGGGCGCGGCGCCGCAGGCTGCCAGCAGCCGGTTCAGGACCGTGGGAGCGACGCCGGACAGCACCGCGCCACCGGCGGCGCCGAGCCTGGCCCGCTCCTGCCGGCCGGCGCGGGTCCAGCCCACGCTCCCGTCCGGGCCCACCTCGCAGACGTCGGCCCCGGTCAGGATCGTGGCGCCGGCCGTGGCCGCGGACCCGGCGAGGGCGTCGGTGAGCGCGCCCATCCCCCCGACCGGCACGTCCCAGCTGCCGGTGCCGCCGCCCATGAGGTGGTAGAGCAGGCAGACGTTCTGCAGCAGCGAGGGGGCGTCGAGGTCGGCGAAGGTGCCGATCAGGGCGTCGGTGGCCACGACGCCGCGGACCGCGTCGCTACGGAACTGGTCCCGGATCACCACGCCGACCGGCTGCTCGACCAGAGCGGTCCACCACCAGTCGTCCTCGGCGATGTCACGCATCTGTGCCCTCGACCGCAGCGGCTCCAGCACCGTGGGGAAGATGCGTCCGGCCACGGACCGGCACCGGTCGTAGAACTGCCTCCATGCGGCGAAGTCATGTCCTGACCCGGTGACCGAGGCGAAGGACGCGGCGGTCGCCTGCTCGTCGTCGTCGTCGACCAGCAGCCCGCCCCGGTGTCCCGCCACGGGGGTGTACGAGGAGTAGCGGCGACGCTGGGTCTGGACGTCCAGGTCCAGCTCGGACAGGACCTGCCTCGGCAGCAGCGAGACCAGGTAGCTGTAGCGGGAGAGCCGGGCGTCCACCCCGGGGAACACCCGTGACGAGACCGCCGCCCCCCCGACGTGGTCGGCTCGCTCGAGCACCAGCACCCGGCGCCCCGCCCGCGCCAGGTAGGCGGCCGCGGCCAGCCCGTTGTGGCCGGCCCCGACCACGATGTCGTCATAGCGCACGCCGCGACCCTACGTGCCGGGCACGGTTCAGCGGTGCCGCCGGGCCAGGGGACGCCACCTCGAACCGTCTAGTCTGGAGCCCATGGTGGCGATGCGGCTGGCCCTGGCCCAGGTCGATGCCACGGTCGGGGACCTGGACGGCAACGCGTGGCTGGTCCGGACGTGGACCGCGCGTGCCGCCGAGGCGGGCGCCCATCTGGTGGCCTTCCCGGAGATGATGCTGACGGGCTACCCGGTCGAGGACCTCGCCCTGCGCGGCTCCTTCGTCCACGCCTCGCAGGCTGCCCTGGCCCGGCTCGCGAGCGACCTGGCCGCCGACGGCCACGGCGACGTGCCGGTGGTCGTGGGCTACCTCGACGAGGCGCGCGACCCGGCTACCGAGCACCGGGCGACGACCACCGGCCGCCTGCCGCAGAACTGCGCAGCGGTGCTCCACCAGGGCACCGTCCGGGCGCGCTATGCCAAGCACCACCTGCCCAACTACGGCGTCTTCGACGAGTTCCGGATCTTCACCCCCGGCACCGACCTGACCGTCCTGCGGATCGGCCACGTCGACGTGGCGCTCGCCATCTGCGAGGACCTCTGGCAGGACGGCGGCCCGGTCGCGATGACACGCGACGCGGGGGCCGGGCTGCTGCTGGTGATCAACGGCTCGCCGTACGAGCAGGACAAGGACGACACCCGGCTGGAGCTCGTGCAGCGCCGGGCCGCCGAGGCCGGGTGCACCCTCGCCTACCTCAACATGGTCGGCGGACAGGACGAGCTCGTCTTCGACGGCGACTCCCTGGTGGTCAGCGCCGCCGGTGAGGTGCTGGCCCGGGCAGCGCAGTTCACGCCGGAGCTCTTCGTCGTCGACCTCGACCTGCCTGCCGGCACGGTGGACCCCGCGTCCGCACCCGTTGGCGTGCAACACGTCCTGCTCAGCGACACGCCCCTCAGTGACCCGTCCCTCAGCCACACTCCGGTCGGCGAGCATGCGGTGCAGCGCCCGGGCGTGGCGCCGCGGCTGGACCCGGTCGGCGAGGTCTACGCGGCGCTGACCCTCGGTCTGGGGGACTACGTGCGCAAGAACGGGTTCCGCAGCGTGACGCTGGGGCTCTCCGGAGGGATCGACTCCGCGCTGGTCGCCGTGCTGGCCTGCGACGCGATTGGTCCCGAGAACGTCTACGCCATCTCGATGCCCAGCGAGTACTCCTCCGGGCACTCGCAGGACGACGCGGCCGACCTGGCCCGCCGCACCGGCCTGAGCTACCGGGTGCAGCCGATCCGGTCGGTGGTGGAGGCGTTCCTCGCCGACCTGCCGCTGAAGGGGGTCGCCGAGGAGAACCTGCAGGCCCGGTGCCGCGGCGTGATCCTGATGGGCGTGGCCAACCAGGAGGGGCACCTGACCCTGGCCCCCTCCAACAAGAGCGAGCTGGCCGTGGGCTACTCAACGCTGTACGGCGACAGCGTCGGCGGGTTCGCCCCGCTGAAGGACGTGCCCAAGACGCTGGTGTGGCAGCTGGCGCGCTGGCGCAACGACGAGGCACGCCGGCTCGGCCGGACCGAGCCGATCCCCTGGAGCTCGATCACCAAGGCGCCGTCGGCCGAGCTGCGACCGGGGCAGGTCGACCAGGACTCGCTGCCGGAGTACGACGTGCTCGACGCGATCCTGGAGCGTTACGTCGGGGGGCGCCAAGGGCGGGCGCAGCTGGTCGAGGCGGGCTTCGCGCCGGCCGAGGTCGAGCGGGTGGTCGCCCTGGTCGACCGGGCGGAGTGGAAGCGACGCCAGTTCGCCCCTGGGACGAAGATCTCGGCGCTGGCGTTCGGGCGCGATCGCCGGCTGCCGGTCACCAGCCGGTGGCGCGAGCAGGACTCGTGATGGCTGCCGACGCCGGCGAGCCGGCGCCCTACGGCACCGGGCCGCTCTCGTCCCCCGCCGCCGGACCACCGGCCCGCAGACGGGTCCGGATCCCGCACCTCCAGGCGATGAAGGAGCGCGGCGAGCGCTGGGCGATGCTCACCGCATACGACCAGTACACGGCCGAGATCTTCGACGAGGCCGGGATCCCCGTGCTGCTGGTCGGCGACTCCGCCGCCAACAACGTCTACGGCTACGAGACCACCGTGGCGGTGACCGTGGAGGAGATGCTGCCCCTCGTGCGCGCCGTGACCCGGTCCGCCCGGCACAGCCTCGTGGTGGCGGACCTGCCGTTCGGCTCCTACCAGGACGGCCCGTCGCAGGCGCTCGCCACGGCGACCCGCTTCATGAAGGAGGCGCAGGCCCACGCGGTCAAGCTGGAGGGCGGCCGGCACGTGGCGCCGGTGATCGAGCTGCTGACGCAGGCCGGCATCCCGGTGATGGCGCACATCGGCTTCACCCCGCAGAGCGAGCACGCGCTGGGCGGCTACCGGGTGCAGGGTCGCGGCCCGGCCGGTGACGCGCTGGTGGAGGACGCCGTGGCGCTGGAGGCGGCCGGCGCGTTCACCCTGGTGATGGAGATGGTGCCGGCCCCGGTGGCCGCACGCGTCACCAAGACGCTGGCCATCCCCACCATCGGCATCGGCGCCGGACCGGACTGCGACGCCCAGGTGCTGGTCTGGCAGGACATGGCCGGCCTCCGAGGGGGCAGGGCGCCACGGTTCGTCAAGCGCTACGCCGACCTGCGGGGCACCCTGAAGGAGGCGGCGGCGGCATACGCGGCCGAGGTGGCGAGCGGCACCTTCCCGGACGTCGCGCACTCCTTCGAGTAGCGCTGGATACCCCTGACCGAGCTGGAGCATGCGGGGATAGCGTGAGCGGATGAGTGCGCTGACCGTCGGCTACGCCGCCATGCTCGAGCAGTTCGCACCCCGGGAGGTGGTCGAGCTCACCGCGCTGGCTGAGCAGCACGGCTTCTCCGGCTGCATGGCCGCCGACCACTTCCAGCCGTGGGTGCCCCAGCAGGGGCAGGCGTCGTTCGTGTGGAACGTGCTGACCGCCGTCGGCGAGCGCACCACCGGGGACCTCGGCCCCGGCGTCACCTGCCCGTCTTTCCGGTTCCACCCCGCGATCGTGGCGCAGGCGTCCGCGACGCTGGAGGCGATGTACCCCGGGCGGCACTGGCTCGGGATCGGCTCCGGCGAGGCGCTGAACGAGCACGTCATCGGCGGCTACTGGCCCGAGGCCGGCGAGCGGTCCCTGCGCATGTTCGAGGCGATCGAGCTGATCAAGAAGCTGTTCGACGCCTCGCTGGCCGGCAAGGACGTCAAGCACCAGGGCCGCTACTTCACAATGGAGTCCTCGCGCCTCTGGACGATGCCCGAGACGGCGCCGCCGGTCCTGGTCGCCACTGCCGGGCCGGTCAACGCCAAGCGCACCGGCAGGCTGGCCGACGGCATCATCACCGTGGGCGCACCGCTGGAGAAGATCGGGGGGCTGTTCGCCAGGTTCGAGGAGGGCGCCCGGGAGGCCGGCAAAGACCCGGACACCATGCCGCGGGTCCTGCAGCTGCACCTGTCGTGGGCGCCCACCGACGAGGAGGCGCTGGCCAACGCCGTCACAGAGTGGCCCAACGGCGCGATGAAGTTCCCCAAGGCCGACATCCGCTCCCCGTTCGACTTCGAGCAGATGGCCAAGCTGGTCCGGCCGGAGGACTTCGAGGGGCGAATGGTGATCTCCAGCGACGTCGACACGCACCGGGCGCACATCCAGAAGTTCGTCGACCTCGGCTTCGACCGGGTCTACCTGCACAACGTGGGGCGCAACCAGGCGCAGTGGATCGAGGTCTTCGGCAGGGACGTGCTGCCCGCGCTGCACCGCTGATCCCCGGCATGAGCCTGGAAGCGGCGGTCGACGCTGCGGTCCGGCTCGTCCGGGACGCCGAACCGCGCTGCGGCGACACCGTCGTGGTCGCCGTCGACGGCCCGAGCGGGTCCGGCAAGTCGACGCTGGCGCTCGCGCTGGCCGGGCGCCTCGGCGGTCCCCAGGTGGTGCGCATGGACGACATCTACCCCGGCTGGGACGGTCTGGCCGACGCCGTCCGGAACCTGCACGACTGGGTGCTGGCGCCGCTGGCGCGAGGAGAGCGGGCGGCGTACCGGCGCTTCGACTGGGACGCCGGCCGGTACGCCGAGCAGCACGAGGTGCCCGCGGCGCCGCTGCTGGTCCTCGAGGGCGTCGGCGCGAGCGTGGGCCCGTGCGCGCCATACCTCTCCGTCGTGCTGTGGGTGGAGGCCTCGGCTGAGGAGCGGTGGAGGCGCGGTATGGCGCGCGACGGCGAGGCGTACCGGCCGCACTGGCAGCGGTGGGCGCGGCAGGAGCGGCGCCTGTTCGAGGCGGACCGGACCAGGGACCGGGCCGCGCTCACCATCTCGACCTCGGGCTAGGTAGTTCGACCGCGCATCCACGCGCAGGCTGGTGACACCTGGCGCACGACAGGACCTGCGCGAGGTGTCACCGG
>JAABUM010001953.1_pt1 | contig 29223 bp, 49 predicted proteins | sample 5559161 | NCBI WGS metagenome assembly JAABUM01 (sample SAMN10711868, study PRJNA513369) | rock metagenome | isolation source: Antarctica rocks | place: Antarctica: Victoria Land, Siegfried Peak nord
CGTCGTTCTGGAATTCCAGCGTACTGGAACGTGGTGGATTCCAACAATGGGCATGCTGGAACAGGCAAGCTGGAATTCCAACGGTTCCACCGACTGCGGTGGAATGTGCTGGAATCTGCTGGAATTCCATCACCTGCTGGAATCCATCGCTTTGCCGGAATTCCACTGCGCTGGACTGTGCTGGATTCCATCAATGGAAGCCCTGGAACATGCTGGAACAGCTTCACGCTGGAATTCCCAAGCTGGAATCCAGCATGACCAATTTTCCGAGTGTAGTACAGCTGTAAGCGCCCGCTGCTCTTACAGCAGCGCCCACTGCGCAGCTGACAGCCGCGCCAGCAGCGGCGCCGCCCACCGCTGCTACAGCCGTGTGGGCGGCCCTGTCGACAGCTACGCCAATAGCGGCGCCTACAGCGGCAGCCGCGCCATCGGCGGCGCTGAAAGCCGTGCCCACGGCGGGGCCAGCAGCCACCCCACCTCGTGCCAACGGCGGCCCCGACGAAGCCGCCCACTGACCTCGAAATCACACTCACTGTCAGCTTGCCAACACGCGCGCCAACTACAGCGCCAACAGCCAGCCCCACGGCGTCATCCACAGCTGCTCCAGCGCCGCACCGACGGCCATGCCAATGCGCTGCTGACGATTCCGTGCACTCTCACGCTGGGCGGCACGCGCAGGTGCGTATGCACCAGTTGCCGGCCGCATGGCAATGACCGACGGCGCGAGGCAGCCCTTCGCGGGGCCGCACGCGGCGAGCAGCGGGAGTTCCTCTAGTATCCTGTAAGGGTTTACATAACGGTAGCTGCACCTGTGGCTGGCCGCACGGCCACCGGCGTAAGCCTGCCTTTTGCAGGGCGGCATGCGCCAATAGGAACTCTGCAGCGTGTAGGGTGGAAACAAAGAAGCCGCCGCACAGATCAATTCAATTATTCACCAGCGTTGCCTGTTCTGCGCTCCAATGTTGTTTTGTTGTTTTCGATGCTGGGCGGTTCGTCCGGTGCGGTGCTGGTCGCGTTGCCGGCGCAGCTGTTGACCAGGCGCAGCGGCTGCCGCCGCGATGTCGCCGCCACATCCAGCAGCCGCAGCCGGCCATCTCCGCCGGCACACCAGTCTAGTGAACCTGCAACATGCGAAGCACGTTGCTGAGATGTGCGGTGGATATGACGACAGCCAAAGTTTCCAGGGCTGCAGGACAGCGGCCGCTGCCATGATGTTGCTGCCGCATCCAGCCGGCGCATCCAGCCGGCACAGCCAGCCGTCGCCGCCGGCGCCCAGAATGAGCCACTGGCGTGATTGACGAGTCAATTCATTTGAATTCATTTGAATTCATTTGAAGGTTTGCACAGCATCTATGCCTGCATGTTCCTTCGTTTGTTGCACAGCCATTGGCATGCCTGGGTGTGTCGCCGGGCAGCGTCAGCGGTTCCGCCGCCTGCAGCCTTGTGCAAATCGCAGCAGCAGCAGCTGTCACTCTCGTAACCAAGCGCCGCCACAAACACTGTGTGCCGCTGGCGCGGCTGGCTAGCAGCAGACCACAGCGCTGCCACGGATTGGCCGCCGGCGCCCGCAGGCCGCAAAAGCAGCAGCTCGGCAACACGTTTGTGCGTGCGTTCAACGAGCAGCCTGACCGGGGTACCTGCATGTGCAGTGAGTGCAAAGGTCCTTTCATGTTTCTTGACATTCGCATCTGCCCTGGAAAGATGCACACCTGCGCGAGCACAGCAGCAGCTTGGCCTCCAGGCTCGAGCGTGCCGTCCTCCACGAGCAGCGCGCCGTGCTGCAGCAGTTTGCGCACCACGGACCTAAAGCGGTGAGATTATGTACATGTGGCCACTCCAACCCCGTCTGACAGTAGCACGCCCCTGCCATGCCCTGCCAAATGTTGATACGAGAAAAGTGGCACCGGAATGTGGCGGTCAATGTGGTTGGCGTCAGGATCGATGTGCGGCAGCAGAAGTGCAGCGTCAGCAGCGTCCTTGAAAGGACGTAGAAGAGTGAGAGCACGGTGAAGGACAGTGCGCACAGAAACCGAGGGGCTGCATCTTCGGCGTGTACACGGTGACATCATGCCGATGTGTGACAGGGGCGCATGAGCGTAATGCATTTTCTGCATTCAAGGCAGCCATGAGAACATGAAATACACTAGTAGGCTTCGCAACCTCCGTATCGCACATGCCTCTCCGAGTATGCTGTTTTGCCCGCTCATATTCAGTTGAGCCAGACTGCTTCTGATCAGTCTGTGGAGGCTGTTTGTGCGCGTTGCGACAGTGCCATGAGAGCGTCAATCACAGACGCTAAAATTTACGCTCTGCTGCTGTGAACTGAATGGGCTGCCCGCTGCTGCATGCCACGGATCGGGTGCCGCCCTCGGTCTTGGTCTGATTGCTGCAGCAGACAGCTGCGTGCCCCAGCTGGCTGCTTGCCTGGCAAAGCCCAGGCGGGGCGATGGCCGGCGCTGGCAACGCTACTCTGCTGCAGCGCCCCACGGGGCTGGCCAGCTGCCCTGCTGGCATGCAAGCGCCCTGTTACCCGCATCGACATGCTGGGCTCGTCCCTCTACCGTTGCCGCCGCCGTCGCTGCCGCCAGGCCCAGAAACAGACCCGCCGCAGTCGGACTACCTCGCCGCAAGCCCAGGACCGCAGCCGCAGCAGCCACAACTACCCAAAGCGCCAGGATAAGGTTCCATTGGCGCCGGGTGCCACAGCTACCCGAGCGCCGGGAAATCGTTCGACAGGTCCGGCGCCTTTTGCGCCGACACCTGCTTGGGCAGCTGCGACTGCGAGGCCCGACCATTAGCCCGCGGCTGGCTCTGCTGCTGCCCCAGCGGTGGCGCCGGCTCGCCGACTGTCGACGGCCCCATGGGGCCCGCTGCGTTGACGGCTGCAACACAGGGCAACATAGACCTAGTTAAGAAGTAGGAGTAGAAGTAGAGGTAGAAGATCTTTAGAAGTGCCTGCTTTATGCTTTCGTGCTTGCACGTACTGTGCTGAAAGACCCTACTCGAACAGGGTTTCTGTTGCAGACACATTGAGCCCAAAGTATTCCGGCACCTGCGCGGCCGTCGCTGCCGGCTGATAGTCCGGCTGACAGACACGAATGGTGCCGCCGGTCCAACAAACCCCAAAGATGGCAACACAACGTGACAGAACAATCTGACACAATGGATTCGCACCTGGGCCTGCGTCGCCGCGAGCATGGAAATCGGTCCGCCAGATGCGGATTGTGCCGTCCTCCGAGCCCGAGGCATAAGTTGCGCCGCCCGGCGCAAAGCGCACGCAGTGCACCGGCCCATGGTGCCCTGCAATTGCACAACACATGGAACTAAAAACGCGAGTCCATTATGTGGTTGCATATGGAGCCCTAGGCGTACATTGCGCCGCCTGGCGCAAAGCGCACGCAGTGCACCAGCCCATGGTGTCCTGCAATCATACACCTGTCGTGACATGTCGGGGAACGCAATGCCCCTCGCGGCACGGTTCTGCATGAAGTGCGGCGACCTATCATGCGCATGCAAGCGGCACACCTCTGTCTCACAGGCGGCCCCATGCACGGTCAGCAGATGGTACAAGAGTTCTTCTGGCCGAAACAGCAGCAGACCCACCCTTGTTGACGTCCAATTCCGCGCCGGTGTCATAGTCGTACAGGTGCACCCACATGTCGTTGCCGCCCGCCGCCCAGCGCTTGCGTTCCGCGCAGTAACTGGCGCTTTCCACCGTGTACGGCGTCTGCAAGACACGTAACAATAACCTGTTGGAAAGAATTCGTTTACTGTTATCAGGCCTCGAGACGCTTGGTGCTTGAGCCCGGCACAGTAGCTTGCGCTCTCCACCGTGTATGGCATCTGCAGCAGCGAGAATGACGAACGGTTCATAGATAACATGTCGATGCCGCACGCCATCCAGCGCTTGCGCTCCGAGCAGTAGCTCGCGCTCTCCACTGTGTGTGGCGTCTGCACCCGCGCAAGCGATTAGTGTTCAAGCAGTAGGCCAGAACCGAGATCCCTCTCTGCAGGTCTGCGCCATCTTGGCGCGGTTGATGCGTCAATAGGAAGTGTGCCAAGGCTTTCGCGCAAAAACAGGTTCTTTGCACTGGTCTTGGAGCAAAGGTTCACGCTGCAATGCCAGAAGCATCTGGTCGTTTCACCTATAGGGCCTGATTCCAAGCTGCACCTTGAAGAACATAACGCCCAACGAGGTGGAGCCTCCCAGATGTGATTGTCGCTGCCGTCCGCATCAAACTTCCAACTTCCATGTCTTACCAGAATTCTCGTGCCACAGATTCCAGTGCGGACCTCACCTTGAAGGACTTGACGCCCTGCAGGGTGGAGCCGTCCCAGATGCGGATGTCGCTGCCGTCTGCCGTCGTGATGAAACGTCCGTCCTCCGACACCTCGATGCTGGTCACCACCGCGCCCGTCTCCAGTGTGCGCACCGCCCTCGACTGCCGCACGTCCCACACCCTGCGGTGAAACAGGAAGGGCTTTGCAAATAGGCTTCACGATTTCAGGATTTGAGACTGACGATGGTCGCCACCGCGCCCGTCTCCAGCGTGCGCACCGCCACTGCCGCACGTCCCACACCCTGCAGCAAACGCGGTCCAGGAGATGTGGAAACAGCGCACATGTTACCTTGCAGGAGTGTGATGCCTGCAAGCGTGCTCGCATGGCTGTAACTGCCCACCATCACAGCATCCACACATGGAGATGAACCTACTGACGCAATGTTCAAGATGTCGATCTGGCACAGTTTGAACTACTCAAGGAGCAAAACCAGATGAAGTACGCTTGGGTAACAAGGTGAAGCTGTGCACATTATGTTGGGCTTGTCCAGGTCGGAGGTGAGCGGCGTGTTGTCGGACTTTCTCCGCATGCTGCAGCGGTGATGTTGTGGCTTTGACCATGAAAACTTGAATGGAGATACCAGACAACAGCACAATGTGACACTGCACTCACGTGATGTTGGGCTTGTCCAAGTCGGATGTAAGTAGCGTGTCGTCAGACTTCGTCCACGCGACGCAGCGGATGGGCCCCCCCGCTGCGGGAAACTCCTGCGGCGCCGCCTCCGGCTTCTCCGCGTCAAAGATGCGCAGCAGCTTCTCGTGGCCTGCGCGGCAGTGCAGTGGGTTTTCGTGCCTGGCGCATGCGCACGCAATGTTGTGCCGCGCAACTCCCCGGCGCTTGAACAGGCATCGTTGCTAACTGAAATTCTCTCCTGTCTCCCCTGCCCAGCCACTGACGAGGGGGTGCATGACCATGCCTGCAGAAATGGATGGTGTTTTGCTCTGTGTATTGCTTTTCCTTCGCCCTGGAACGGTTGGAACAACCTATGTTCAAAGTAATCTGGGCACACTCACCTCCGGTGACCACCCTCAGGCAGTCGTGCACAAAGTCCACGGTCTGCATGATGTGCAGGTGCAATACAGTTGAAAAGGACCCCCAGAGTTCATTCATCAGGAGCAGTCCCACCTCCGGTAACCACCCGCCGGCAGTCGTGTGCAAAGTCCACGGTCCGCACAATGTGCTTGTGCGGCCACATGTACTTCTCATCCCCCGTGAGAGCGTCCCACAGCCGCGCGGAGAAATCCGCTGAACCCGTCACCCCCAGCATGCCCGAGTCGTTCAGCTTGCACGACCACACCGCGCCCTGCGTGAAAGAGACGTGCAAGTTTTACCGCCATCTTCAATGTCCAAGTGCAAGTGCAATTACGGAGTCTCCGATGCCAGAGTCCAGCATGCTGCGCAGCTATGGTCACGGCGACATGCGCACATGCAATTGGTTCATTTGCGGCCAGCACTGCGGGATCGTTTTCGCATGCAAGTCTGCGCCCGCAGCATGCACCCATGCGTCAAGCAGTAGGGGCAGCACCTTGTGGCCCTGGAAGGTGCCAATCCAGTCGCCCGTCTCGCCATTGCGCAGCATCGGCTGACCGTCCTTGCTGGCAGAGGCCAGAAAGTAGCCATCCGGGGTCACGGGCCTACGCGCATGCACGGTGCCTCATGAAGATGTACATACGAAAAAGTGCCTCATTGAGCTGTACATGCATGTGTGCCGCCTTGTGCTGCGGACCGCAGAATGCACAGGAGCCTGCACAAAAGCTGCATTATGATACGCAGGGCAGCAAGGAAGCGTGCACGGCGGCAACACCACAGGCTGCGGGGCGGGAGGCTGCTCACGTGTATTCGAGCTCGACGATGGGGCGGGTGTGCCCGTGGCAGACCAGCGGCATCTGCACGCGCCTTGCTCCACTCATTTGAGCAGATTGTTCACTCACGTTCAGTTATGTCGGGAGCGAGCCGCCAGCTCCCAATAAGCCTTGCAACAAAAACTAAAGAATGCGACACTGGGTGAGCACCCGCGAGGCTTTGTATGGCGCCTCTGTGTCCTGCGACGCTGCCTGATCACGATCTGAACTTTCAACAATGTGTCCTGCACGCTGCTGTGCCTATCACGCACCAAGCTGAAGAGCTTGATGACAGGGTGCGATGAACTTCGGCAAACACGACTCTGCGCGGATTCTGCGCCGGTGCTACGGTACGCCACAAATGCCAAAGGAATCTGCAATTGCTTAGCTCCGCCTCCTGATCCGTCCCCACGCCGAGCCGCCTAATGCGCATTCACTGTGCAGCTGGGACTGACTTGGTGGGTGGAAGCAGCGGGTCACGTGAAAACTCCTTCATGTGCTGCCACTGACAAATTTCGAGTACCTTTGAAGCATCTTGCCAACGTGCAATTGTGCCGATCGCCCATATAAACTCGCATTTCGCGTATCCTAGTCAGCGCGAGTGCTGCTGCGGTGAGGCATAGACTTCGATTTGACATCCAAAATGACCGATTACCTCCCCCGGCGCAGTCACTTCAGTACTTGAATCGACTGAAAGGTGCATGCCCGATACAGCAAACTGCAGACATGAAGGCAGATGATCATGGGAGTCCACAGCAGGACGATGCAGGGCCTTCCGACATGGACATTATGCGTGGCAATGCGCCCGACGCCGTGGCAGCCTCGGCGCAAGATGCGCCCACGACGGATGCAAAGGGGGAGCCGGAAAAGGACCTGGATACTAGAACAGGTAATCCATACCCTCTGCACCCTATCATCTTCTCAGAGTTACCTGCAGCCATGCATTTGCATCCTCATGCAGATGCATGCAGTTGCAACACTGCTGGGACGCTTGCGGTCCGGAGTGGCGTCATGTCGTGCATGACCAGGCGAGCCTGTCGGGGAGGAGGTGTACGTCCTGCTGGATCTGGAGCCGCTTGGCGCGGAGCATACACTGCAGGCGGGCTCTGTCATCGAGCTGTCGGTGCGCGCATTTGAAAACGTGTCCCTGCTAGTCTGCGGTAGAACGTCAGAAAAACAAAAAGGTTCCAGCAAACTTGGAGTTCAAGATTTGCTTGAAATTTTAGGTATGTTGGCAGATTGGCACCACATCCCGGCGACGACAAGCAGACGTTCAAGTACAATGTGAGAAAACTCACAAGCCCTGAATCATGCAGGGCTGGGGATATGTATCAGCTGCGGGTGCGGCTTCCAGATGGCACCACGTACGCGGCAACAATGGTGCAGACTCTCTCCCAAACGATGCAGACTTCCAAATCTGAATAGTCTTTGATCGTCAAATGCGCAGGGACTGGACACCTTCCAGCCGCGGGTGCGGCTGCCGGACGGCACCACATGCGCGGGGAGCACGGCGCAAAGCTCGGACTCGGATCTGTTTTCAAAATGCTGGTCACGCAGGGTCTGGACACCTTCCAGCCGCGGGTGCGGCTGCCGGACGGCACCACATGCACGGCGAAGTACGGCGAGAGCATCGGCTCCTGCCTGCTGTTTGGCGCCGGCGGCGGCGCCGCCACGGCGGCCGAAGAAAAGCCGCCGCTGCAGTACCTCTGCTCGACGGAACGGCTGCTCAAGGCGCAGAAACCACCATAGGCGGCAGCACCAGGTGTTATGTTGAACTGGCTGGTTAAGTGGTTGCACATGTGGCACCCCTGGGCAGCGTCCAGGCACCTGAATGTATGATGCAGACGTTCTGGCAGAGCATTGTTGTGCCGAAATGGACCAGCTCCCGAAATCGTACGGCGCAACGGACGGCGAGGAGAGAGGAACAGTGGGCAATTGACGTATATTTGGAACAGTGACGGGTTTGTGAAGCCTTTGATTCGACTGTTGGTCGAGAATACCCTGTCTACAGTATTTTGCAGCGCAAGCATGTAGGTCAGAAATTGCAGTTGTGCACTTCCGCCGGCACTCTCGCTGCAGCACTGTGTAGTCAATATACATATACAGGCACGCCTGTGATGTGGGGCGCCAGCCGTTGGCAACCTCCATCACACAGCGCCGATGCAGCCCAAAAGGACCGCCAAGTCTCGCTTTGCTTTCGGATCACAGTTCAGCGGTGTCAAATCCTCTTCAGGGCGCCTTCTTCCTTAAGTCGCCAATGTAGTACTCGTCTAGGAGGTCCACCGTCGTCGGCGGGTGCTGCGGCCCGAAGAAGCCCTGTGTCGAATCGCCGCCGGCGTTTCGCAGCATCGCGCCGCCGCCGGGGTGCATGTCAAAATACTCTGTCACATCATACACCTGCATGCACCAAACAAGACCCTGTCGTAGGACGTATAATCAGTCATAAGATCGAGAACACTGTTCATTGGTCCAGCTTGTCCATGACCAACGCAGATCCCGCAGCAGCGTGCGCAGGTGCCGCCATGGGCGGGTGCCGCGACAGCCAGCGCTGAGGGTCAAGATAAGTGCCGCGAGCGCAGCCGCACCTTCTCGACGCCGTCCCGCTTGTCCTTCACGATGATCCACAGGTCCTTCTCGTTGTCGTGCTGTGCCACTTCTGCCTTTGTGTAGGGTCCCGCAACCTGCGGCACGGAATAAAGTCTTTGTCAATTCTTGCAGCTTGCTGCTGATCGAGGTGCCCGGGTAGGTGCTGGGTCTTGCTCCTCGCTACTTCGACATGCTGTTGAGATGCCTGCACGCTTGCCACGAACGGCCTGTCTGCGCTGCACCCACCTTGATCTCGCGCCTGAGGCGCTGTGGAACTCGTGGGACTGCGCGTTGGAAGCCGCCCATCCACCAGAAAATGGCTGTGCTGAGGATCCAGCAGAATACCAGTGCCGGTCCGTGCTCTGAGAAGAACTTGGTGACTGCACCGACCAACTCCATTCCTGCAAGCCTGCGTGAGATCGTACGTGCGATGATGAGCTGCGCTGTTAGCGATCAGAAGAGACGAACAGAACGGAAAATCTCACGCTAACGGAGGGTGGCAAGTCAGTCGCCGATTTGAAAACAGATTGTGAGTGCAAATGCAGAAAGTGAAGCGGTGCGCGGCGCGGCAGGTGTGAAACCGGCATAGTTCTAGCATAGTTCTGCAGAAATAGAACACCCGTTGAAACGGAGACGAAAGTGCAAATTCGAAAGGATCATGTTTCGAACCGATCATGTGCACTTGCAGAATGACACACGAGCACGTCCTCACCTGGACTTTGCATGCAGCGTCCCCGCATCGGTCAGAGTACACTCTCACACTGGAATTCGCAAGCGCGCTCTATATCATGACTACCTAAGCATACAGTACCTGCAGCGGCGTGCGCGCCTGTTCTTGGGGCGGCACCGCCCTGTCTAAATACCACATCGACCAATAAATACGTCCGCTGCACAGGCGCAGCGGTTAGGGTTCCGTGACTGTCTCTACCCACGAGTCTGCGTCAGACGAAAGAGAAATGCCGCAAGCCGATTGCAGGCTGGATATACGGATACAAGTGGTGTATGTCAACCCCGAATCCATCTGTCCGCCGCCGCTGCATGCTGAGCATCGCAGCCTCAGCGGCGCAAGAACGGCATGTCCATTCTGGGTCGTCCCCCTCCTTCCGCCAGCTTTCGCCGAGTAGCGCCCCCCGCGTGAGTGCCGCAGCCCAGCGTGTCGGAGGATGACCCGCTGACGTCCGTAAGACCCTGCGTCGCCTCCGGGCGAGGTTACGGCGCCTGCGGCGGCTGCGTTGCTCGCGGCCAGTGGCTTGCCGACTGGGCATGGGTTCGCCGCTCAGTTCATGGCGGCGACGGCGGAGAGGTCCAGGGCCTCCACCAGGCCGGCGGCGACGGTCGGTACATCGTCTGCGTGGCAGGGAATCAAGAGTCTGATGTGGGCCTTGTTCCAAAACAGATGGTTTCCGGCCCGTCCACGAGGCCGGCGGTGACAGTGGGCACATCATCTGCACGGCGGCAGGTGTCAGAAGTGGGTCACATGTGGAGCCTTGGGCGGGGCATGACATGCAGCAGAGGGATAGAGGCGCAAGCCAGATCTCTGCAGGGTCATACACCTATTGCTGGATGGCCGGATGGAAGCAGTACAGCATCCACAGGAAGCAGCAGTGGCCGAGGGGTGGAGCGCGCACCGACGATGGCCGCCGCGACGCCCAGCTGCAGGTGTTGCTGCAGCACCCACGCCGGGTCGTTGTTGTCCAGCCCGAAGGTCATCAGCTGCAGCAACAGGCAGGTGCACGGTCGGCAGGTAGGGTTGAGAGTTGACGTTTGAGGCTGACGACAAGTTGTTGGGGGAAAAGCAGCACAGGTCTTGAGGATTCTGCAGCCAACACGCATGCTGATGACCCAGCCATGACCCAGCCTTTTGATGACGTGATGCAATGTGGGTGTACACGAGTTCCTACACGACAAGATGCGCGTCAAACACAGCATATCTCGAGCAAAGCTGCACCTGTAGACCGCCGCCGCCCTGCTGCTGCCAACAGCACCGCTACTAGAATGATCTCAAAGAATGTCCATCTACACGCCTGCAGACCGAGTAGATAGTCACCTACAGGCCCTGGCGGCGGCGTCCTGTTCCTGCCGCAGCGCCCCGAATTCCAGCTCCATGCTTCTTAGAGTGAAGATGCAAACAATGAAATGCCTCAGGGTTAACAAAGTAGTCACCTGCAGGCCCTGGCGACGGGCTGCTGCGGCGGCGTCCTGCTGCTGCCGCAGCGCGCCCAATTCCAGCACCATGCTACTTAGCCGACAACAAAAGGCTGCAAGACCTGCGTTGTCCAAGGATGACAATCGGCAGGCCTTGTCGGCGCGCAACGGCGGCGGCGCCCTGCTGCTGCCGAAACGCGCCAGACTCCAGCACCATGCTACTTATCCGAAAGTCAAACGAAAAAGGCTCTAAAAAATTGTGTGTCCAACAGGTATCACCTGCAGCCCCTGGCGGCGGGCGGCGGCGGCGGCGCCCCTGCTGCTGCAGCAGCGCGCCCAATTCCAGCAATATGCTTCTTATGCGAAAGAAACAGTCACAAGCCCTAAGTCGAACAAATCAAGCACCTGCAGGCCCTGGCGGCGGGCTGCGGCGGCAGCAGCGCCCTGCTGCTGCCGCAGTGCGCCCGACTCCAGCACCACGCCCTGCAGCTGGTGCTGGAGCGCCACCTCCACCGCCGCCGCGACCGAGTTGCGCCGGTCGTCGGAGTGCCACGCGATGCCGTCGGACAGGAACAGCACCTGCACATCGCGCTGGGGTGTTGATTTCAGGGGCAGGTTGTTGGATCCGAGCACCGGGTGCTTTGCCGAAGCAGCCGAGAAGCTTGCCGTGTCTGTCTTGCGGTGCCCTGATATGATGTTCTTGCGCAAGCGTGCTTCACATGCACGATCAGGGTGAAGAACGTGAAGTCAGCCAGGGCGCCTGTGTAGCGCCGGTGCAGGAGGTAATGTCTTCTAATTTTGTAAGTACGCGGAGCGCCACCCGTCCTCGTGAGGAGAAGCCCAGGGTGGGCGCATCTGGTGCCCCAGGTCGGCAGCATCTGGCAGCGGATAAACAAGCACATGCATGGCACAGGTGGGTTGCTGAGCACCGGGATGCGCTGCTGGCGCAGGCGCAGCGCGGCGCAGACGTCGGGGTCGAAGCTGCTGAACATCATGCGCCGCCGGCTGTTGGCCATGTAGATCATCGACCCCAGCACCGCGTTCACCATGCGGTCCACCTCCGCCTGTAACGTTCAGCACAGTTGACACCTTGCGCAAACTGCATGTTTACCATTCTGAGACTCGCTGGCTGGCTGGCTGGCTCGCTGGCTGGCTGGCTGTCTTGCTGGCTGGCTGGCTGGCTGGCTGGCTGGAGAGCCTTGGCGCCACAGATGCCAAGGCGTGGGGAGACAGTATCAGTCAACATGCAGCTGCGTGTGCCTCACCAGGTCACCAGGTGTGCAGCGTGCGACGCATCTTGCCAGCATCTGAAATGCACAGCCGCAAGAACGTCCACCATGATATTTTGACTCACACCTGGGGCGTGCGCGGGCAGCTGATGGGCGTCGTCATCTTTACCTCGATGTCGAAGCCAACGTGCTCTGGCACCCTAGCAAACACCTGCGCCCAAACATGTCATGATCGCTCCACATGCAGTGCCTCGGTCACACAGCTGTGACGTACGACCACAGCAGTGCAGGGGCAGGATGGCTGCAGGCAGTGTCATGGAAGGCAGCACCTTGCCTTGCTCAGGATCTGGCGGACTACTTGCTCCTTGCTGGGTGGCAACAATTGCCGCGCACCTCCGCGAGCGTGGGCAGCCGGTCGTCGACGGCGCAGCGCCACTCCGCCAGATCAGCGTGGAACTCTCCGGCCGCGTCATAGAACGACCGCAGCAGCGGCTGCCCCTCCGCGGAGCGCTGCAGCAGTCGCTTGAACTCCGCAAGCGTGAGGTCCGCGATCGCTGCGCTGCCGACGCCACCGTCGGTGGCCCGCCACAGCACCACGTCGTCGTGCCACAGCACTGGCACCCCGTCGGCTGTGACCTGTGTGTGCAGAAAGCCAAGAACCTCGAAAACTATTTATGAAACCATCGTCGGTTGGCGTGGCATGTGTCGCGAATCTCCAGCCCCGCTGGTGCTGCAGCTGCTGGCGCTGCAGCCTTATCTGCCGTGCTGAAAGTCAGGGTGCTGCATCGGCTGGCAGGCAATATGAGTAGGAACAGGTGGACATCTCGTGCGGTTGCCGTCCTGGCGGTGTCGTCTGGCGGTGAGTGTATCTGTCAAGTGGGATCAGTTCTCACGTCTACCTGCACGTCGAACTCGACGAAGGTGGCGCCGGCCTCGGCGGCACGCAGGAAGGACGCCACGGTGTTTTCGCGGTAGGTCGGCACCGCCGCCGTTCGGTCGGGATGCCGCATGTTCATGCCCATGCTGCAGGGTGGGCATGAAGCAGATCAGGGTGGGCATGAAGCAGATCAGAGCTTGTTTTCGGCGAGGAATCAATGCGAAGGTTGTGTGGTGTGACTTGGCGTGCTCTGGCAGTGCAGGCAGCAGGCTGCGCCCGCGGCTGCTGCCGCGCAGCCGGCCCCAAATATCTAGGGCGCCGGTCAGACTGCCAGGAGCGGCGAAGCAAGCAGCAGCCAAGCCAGGCAGCAACGCGGCTTCTGATCGGCTTGGAAAATTGAGCAGACACCGACGCACACAGCCTTCGGCGTGATACAGGCCTGCCTGCGGGCTGCACTAGGGCGGGATGTGACCTAGTTGACAGGCATACCCTCGGTGGCCACCCAGCGCTATAGTGGTCCCGGACGGCTCCAGAAGCGCTCCAAGGCTACTCCTCTGTGGCAAGGGCTGCTGCAGCGCCTGCAGAGCAACACAGCCATGTGACGTCCTCGACAGCACAACGTGAGGTTTGCGGCTCGGTGTGATCAGGCAATGTTTGTTGCAACAAAGCGTTGATTATTCACGAGACAATTCCGACGCGTTTCAAGGCTGCACTGACAGTGTCCGCCCAATTCCAGGCGTTACTTGTAGGTCTGCTTCTCGAGAACAGATCGGGCAGCAGCTTGCGCGAAATTGACCGAAAGACGCTCACCTGTAGCAGGCTGGCCTGCTGGACATCCGCGACGGATGCCAGCGATGGTGCCGGGGCTAGTGAGGCCTTTGCTGCCATGCTGCAGCGTGCTGCTGCCGCTGGAAAGTACGCGACTGCTCGGGCGAGCGCCAGATTGCTGCGTAGCGCGTTTGCCCGGCGTGCAGAGTCGGTGTAACTGGAGTGTAGATTTGTTCTCGGGTTTCCATGCTGCACGAGGCCGGAGGAATCGCATCTACTAAAGCTCGAGCTTGTCGGCAAATAGCATATTCGAGTGTGGTAAAACCCTCGGGCCTGACGAGAGCTGGAAGGATTGGCTGGTGTTCCAGTCCCGTTACAGCCCGCCTTGTTGCTGGAGGAAATTCCCTTCCATTGAATGCATGTCGTGCGTTCTCGCAGCACACTCCACCAGCAGTGGGCCCGCTCCCATCGTACGGTAAATCACGGCTGTCAGAGCGTCAGGGAGAGAGAAGGGTTGATGACGAGGAACAATCTGGTAACTTGGAATTAACCAAGCCTTAGAACCGTGACGGCTCTCGCATATGTTACAATGCACCGCAAAAGTACCTTCCACCCTAAACTACTCACACTTGCAGGCTACGCCCAACACTGTTCAAATGTTCAGGTACCAATACCTAGGCGCCGCCACCTGCACATCTACACCGTTCAGTCACAAGCGTCTGGCTAACAAAAACCGAGAGCACAGGCTGCCGTGCTATCTCTGGCAATGCCCGGGCGCTCCATTGCAGCACGGCCGGCCAGCACAGCGGCTGCATGCCCCCAGGGGGGCACCTTGTCGAGAGCCAGCGCCTGTTGGTCTGTGCCTCGTTGGACGCCTATCTCCTGCTCGTCTGGCCTGGTGTCTCGGAGACCAGCCTGCAGCTGTCCCATACTACCAGCGGGCTCGCCCACTGCAAACTACCCTTGGCTTCAGTGCTCCCCAAGCGCGCGCGGCCACCGCAGCAGCGTGCGCCTCATATGTGTCGATGGTGCATGTTCCACATCTGCCTTACGTAAGCCTGCACAGGAGGAGGGCACAAAACTTGATAAGCGGCTTGCGAATTGAGCTTCGAGGCTATCACATCGCCCTGCGATCAGCAATGTACATACGCAGATTTCCTTGCCGCAGCAGCAGTCTCATGAAGCACGAGCTAGCGCACCTACATGCAGTGGCAGCATTACGACAGGGACTTGCAGCATGCACCGAGCACATGACTCATAGGGGATATAACCCAACCGGCATAGAAGCCACGACACCCGCATGAGCGTCGAGGGCCAGAACCGAGGTGTTTGACCATTCAGCTCGGCGCACAGAGATGAGTCTCTGGCAAGGAAAGTGTAGTGGTGAGGGATATAAACGCGTCGGACAAGAGATGGACTCGCACCTGGTCGTCGTTGGCGAGCAGGCCGAAGCCGGCCGGCATCGCGGACATGTGCGCAAACAGCTCCGGCGGCGCGCAGCGCATGTGGAAGGCGAGGCCGCCCGGCCGTGGCAGGCCGCCTGGCGGCTGCCGCTGCTGCCGGCCGCCCTCGCCCTCACGGATCTGGGAGTTGCCCACCGCGATGCGGCGGCCGCACGCGCGGCACAGCCACCGAGCCTCCTGCGGCTGCGAGTATCCCGCCTGCGGCAGGCCGACAGGCTTCGGTCAGCGATCAGGAGATACTGGGATGTCAGCTGAAACCATTTAGGGTCTTATCCTGATACGAGCAGGCAATGCAGCTGCCAAGTATGGGCAACCATATGAGGCGCACTGTGGAGCTGAAGGAAGCAATTTTCCTACAGCTGGCATGCAGGGCAAGTGCTTTGTTCCTGCCTTCCGCTTCAGAAACCAAGAGTATTCTTCCCTTTGAAAATTTAGTTTCCAATAAACCACGCACCACAGTGTGGAGCAGCTGCCCCGGCACGAGGCCCAGCGCCACCACCGGCGCTCCCGGTGGCGGCTGCCGCGGCCCTGCCGGCACCGGTGGCGGCAGCGGCGGCGGCGGCGGCAGCGACCCGCCCCTGGCAACGCGCTGCTGCGCGTGGTGGTGCTGGTGCTGGTGCTGCTGGTGCTGCGCCGGCATGTAGGCGTTCAGGCCAGTGGGCACGGGCGCGTCGCGGTGCAGCTGCGGCCCAGGCAGCGGCATCGGCGGCGCTGAGGCGCGGGCGCGGGCGCCGCTGCGGTGGCGCTGCGTGTTGTGCTGCCGCCGCGTCGCCATGTCCTGCAGTGCCGAGGCACGTGGATGAACCTTGGGAGGCTGGAAAGTGGTGGATGCGATGCAACGGCAGCGCAGCGGTGGGCATGTGCAGGTGCGGCACATGACAGTATGCAATGCAGGGTGTCTATGGTCTGCCCTCACCGCCACACTGAACAACCAACATGGAGCTGATTCTCAGGGCGCTTGCGCGCCTCGCTGTAGGCGTGCACCCGGCAGCATTTGTCGTGGGCGGCGCCTTCACCAACCGAATGCGTGAACTCGCAATGGAGCAGTCAACAGCCATTTTGCCAGAGGGCGCACCCGGACGTAGGCGTGCATCAGGAACGCCGGGTCCGGGCCCTGCTGCTGCAGCATCGCGCGGAGGTCGTCAGGCAGGTCTGCAGGATGCAACACCGGGTGAGAGTGATTTGCTTTAATGGTGTTCAGTCGTGTCCTGAGGGTCTGGGCACCCTGGCCAGGATACACTGGCGCGGGCTGGCGCTGCTTCGAGTGCTGTGGATCAGGATCAGGATCAGAATGTACCAAGCACGGGAGTGAGGCCATGCAGTTGATGAGGCGGAGCAACCGGAAGGTGTGAAGTCGGCAGCGGAGACGACTTTTCAGACCGGACAGGCCCAGCTTTCGTGTGGTGTCCGCTGAACGTCACAGGCAAGCCAGCAAGGCATGCGCCAAACCCAAGAAGCAGCTTGACACCGTTCCAGCCTCAGGCTGATTGATGTTCAATGCACGTCAAGTGCTAGAACAGAAACGCACCACCAAACATGGCGCCGCCAGCACCGCGCTCTGCCGTTGCCCGCCGCGGCGCCTCGAACAGACCCTTCCACCGCTGTGCACAGGTTCAGAGATTGCCTTCAGGGCTCCGCAGCAGTCTCGAACACGGCACATGTCTTGTGCGGCATGTCGCAGGGCTGCCAGTAGCGCTCGTGCCACTGATGGTGGCCGCTGTGCACCGCATGCTCCGATAGCCACAGGGAGAAACCGCAGCACTGGAAACATGGATGCAGGTCGTCACAGATGTGGGTTTGCGCGGCCTGCTTGCACCTGCGTGGTGGCGGCGCTCTTCTTGTCCCAGGCGGCCTTGCGGCCACCGCGCTCGGTCCGCTCGATGGCCGGCAGCGTGGGCGCCACCATCGCCTCCAGCAGGCTGTCGACAGCCCAGCTGCGCACCGGCGGCGCCTCCAGCGTGATGCTGCGGCAGCGACACACTTGTCAGCACTTCCAGCGTGATGCTGCAGCAGCAACATACATGAATGCTTAGACAGGGCGCCAGGAAGTGCTGCACAGCAAGAAGAGCGGTCTTAGAATGGCGAGCGGCCCAGAATGTCCAGCAGGCTGTTCACCGCTCAGCTGCGCCCCTGTGGCGCCTCCAGCATGGTACTGTGTGGATCAGGACGTTGGATTCAAGCAATTGCCGATTTGGTGTGATGCTGAACATCATTGTTGCATGCAGTTGTTTGGGTATTGCAGAGACTGGTGTCCCGGCTGCGTTTGCCTGGCTGCTCGTCAACGACCACAGGCTTGTGGGAGACATATGCGCCACACCTCCACGACACCATGTGTCTGAATCGAAGAGGTGCAGCCTGGTGCATCACGCGCAGCCCACAAGACACAGTCAAAAAGCAGCTGTTGGGTCCCAGTGCCAACCCCTGCGGCAGCCCCACTTGTAGGGGTTGGTGGGCAGCCAGCGGCTGAGGCAGGCGAACGGAGGTTTACCTTGAGGCGTCCAACGCTTCTCAGGTTTTTCCAGCGCTTCTCGAGCAACTACATTCTATAACAACAAAGTGCGCCCGGCAGGGGGGGGTTCCTGGGCACATCCTCCAAAGCCCACACCCACAATCTCAGATGCCTACTTCCGCATTACGAGGAAAGGAAAGCGTGCACCGGCAGTTGGGGGCAGCTGCGGTTCTAGGGCCGGTCGCGGAGACAGGTGGTTCCACCGAAACGGCACAAGATGTCAGCAGGCGGCGCGTACCGGCAGGTGGGGCAGGTGGGGTTCTTGGGCAGCCAGTCGCCGAGGCAGGACCCGCAGAACATATGGCCACAGGGCACCATGGAGTGGCACGCCACCATCCAGTCGCGGCAGATGGTGCACTCGAACTGCTCCTCGAGCGCCTTTATCGAATCCCGGCCGCCTGCATAACACGTATCCAATTGATGCACTCGAGACCGCTCCTCATATTTCCCAACTGCCTGATGAACACTGGCCCGCCTGCTGCAGCACCACTACGCATGCTTGTGGATAATACTCAACTTGATCAACACAACCGGTCGCACATAATGCTAAGCTTCGGTTCTCGCATCTGAGCAACAAACTGCTGCCTGAGCTCTGCATCAAGCCTCTGCTGCCCATGCAACATATCGCATGCACAACAGCGAAGCAACACGGTGGCTCTGGTAGCTCACAACTGAGGTGAACCAGAATGCATGCACACCTGAGGCAGCTGCAGCGGAGGGGCCGGCACCCGCAACGTCCGCGGCGGCCGCGGCGAGACCCGCCAGGGCCACCCCCGCAGGCGAGGCCTCCTTTGCCGCCGCAAAAGCCCCCGCCGCCGACGGCGCATCCTGCTCCACTGACACGCGTGCCGCCTGCGACAGGACACACATCGAATGAAGGTGCTGTTTGGATCCAGCTCCCAGGTGATGATCCTGTGGTTGTGTTTGAGGTGACAAATAGGTTTTCGCAGAGATGCATCACCGGTGCAATGCGCTGGCATGCCAGCTGGATGTGGGACGAGCTTCGCTACCACACATTGGCCGTTGTTGCAATAACGGCCACTGTTGCAGCCGCTGACCTGGGGCATGCGAGGGTCGCGCGAGAGATCGCTCCCGCGGGCGCGCCTCCTGTTCGGCGGCGCAGTCGGCGCTGCGGCCTCCATAACGGCATCGTCCTCATCGCTGTCCTGCAGCAGCGGCAAACATGCACTTCGTTGGGAGGTGACTCGTCAGAAACGGCAGTCGTAGGACTTGTTACAGTCCTGGAGGCCGGGCTGCAGTGATAATTACAGGCAGCAGTCCTCCCTCATCAGCAGCCCTCCCTGACTGTCGAGGAACGCAGGTGTTCTGTGCTCGGATGGCTTCGCGTTCGCACTTGCTGCCGAATGGGACGCCAGTGGCGTGTGGGGAATGATTGTGAACAGGAGGAAAGGACCACCTCTGTGAGGTCCACGAAAGCGCCAGGGGGCGGCGGCGCCTGCAGGCTGCGCGGCAGACGCCGCGCGTGGGTTTGGGCGGCTGGCGGCGCCCCCGCAGCCGCGCCGCCGGCAGCAGCCGCCTGGCGCTGCTGCTGCCGCCCAACCTCTGTGGATGCCCGCCGCTGCAGCTGCGCCAGCAGGTTCGACGCCGGGTTTGGGCCGACCGGGTAGCGCAGCCTACCCCCGATGTCGCGAGGCGCCTCAGGGGAGCTGTCGCTGCTGACAACCAGCGCGTCCGCCGCGGCGGCCTCTGCGGCAGCCGGCTGCTGGTCCTGTATCAAAGCGATGGCACGATTGACAAGGACTGCAGGTGAGAGATTTACCCAACCAGGTGTGGATGGGCTTAGGCAGGCAAGTGCCGACCCATTGCACTTTAGCTCGGTTGCATTTCGCAGGAGAGTAGATGCAATAGTTTGTGCACTCTCATACAAACGAGATCCGAGCGCACTCGCTGCACGGGAGAAACTACAGAATCCTGCTTCATTCAGCAGATGGATGATAACTCCAGATGTCAAGAGGGCAGGCCCTTCAATCATGAACTTGCCTGTTCACGACGGGGCGCCACGGCTTCAGAATTCGGCAGCGGCGAGGCGCCGTCGCCACCTGTAGAGCCAGCGGTGGCGCGCGTTCTGATGGGTGCAAGGTCCGCCGGTGCGCCTGCCGCGGCACCCGCAGGCTCACCGATGCCCAAGCTGCCTGCACGCCCTGCCGCCTGGCTGCCGTCCTGGCTGTGGCCCTGCTGCGCCGAAGCCGGTGCGTCCTGCTGGTCGAGCTCACGTCGCCGGCCGCCTGCCATGAAGGCGTCCTGAAGCCGCCTAGAGCTTACTTCCATCATCTCTCGGAACGACGTGCCCTGCTGCTGGCCGCCGCTCGGAGGCTGCCCTCCTGGCTGCGGCGCCGTGCGGCTAGCGCCCGCCTCGCCAGCGCGGCGGTCTGACAGCCAGCCTGTCGCTTCGAGGGCGTCCACGAGCGGCCTGTTGGCCGCCCCTATCGCCAACTGGAACGGTGCGCCGCCCTGCCGGCAGCCGCTCAGGGGCTGCCCGCCTGGCTGCGGAGCCGCGCGGCGGGCGCCCGCCTCGCCAGCGCGGTGGTCTGACAGCCCGCCTGCCGCATCAGCTGTCGCCACCGCAGCGCCGCCCGCCTGCTGCTGCAACTCGAGCAGCTCGAGCGGCGACAGCGGCGCCGTCGGCGCTGTGGGGGCGCCGCGCGGTGCGACGGCGGCTGACGTGGCCTCGTCGGTTGCTGCGGCTGCTCCTGCGACTGCTGGGGCGCCAGCCGCTGCTGGGCCCGCGGCAGACTGTGCGGCTGCAGCGGCGTCTGGTTGTGCAGCTGCTGCGACTGCGCCTCCGGAGTCGGCCGCAGCCGTGCCTGCGTCGCCGCCTGCTGCCTCTTCGGAGTAGGCGCCCGTCGTGTGGCTCTCGGGCTGCATGACTGAGCCGTCAGACGCCTCTGCAGCTGCTACCGTCGGCTGCTGGTGCTGGCAGAGGCGGCAGAGCGCCGCTGGGTTGCTGACGATGAACTGCATGGGGTTGCGCTGCTGTCCGGCCAGCTGCGGGGCCAAGCACATGGAAGCATTGAGGAGCGAGGACGGCATACATCTGATAGAGTTCTGAATACATCTTAGTCTAGACACAACTGCAGATGGGTACTGCAAAGACCATGCCCAGCACCTCAAGTGAAGTGCAACATGGCAAAACAAACATCAAAGGAATCGCGAGCGTGAACACTTGAAGCTCTTGACAAGTGTTGCCGCACTTGAAACATACTGCAGGTACGGATGTTTAGACAGCGCACAGCCAGGCGGCAAGGGTCACCTGCTGCCTGCCGCCAAAGCTAATGACGTCGCCGTCACTCAGACGGCACGGCCTGCCGTGCAACTGCTGCAGGTCGTTGACAAATGTGCCATTGCCGCTGCCGATGTCGATGAGAACCAGCTGCGCTTCCTGCGTCAGCGCCAGCTGCGCGTGCCTGCGGCTGGCTAGGCAGATGAAGGGCTGGGCTACGTCCGGAAAGTATATCTGCTGCGACGCGCCGTCCCGGCCGACACTGATGACGCCGACAAAGCCGGAGGTAGGCTCGCCGTGGTGGAGGTCCGCCGAAAACAGCGCCGACAGGTCGTGCAGCGGGTCGCCACGCTGCCCCAGGGCCGTGACAGCGTACAGGCGGCACGCTTCGCCCATGGCTGTGCGCTGAGCAGTGAGCGGCGAGGGCCTGCAGCCAGAGTGGCAGCGGGTTTGGTCTCTAGTGCCGTGGTTGTAGTGACATGTGCCAATCTTCCTTGCCCGCGTGCTGCAAGCTGTCGTTCGTAAGTCAGCAATCTTCATTGCAGGGAGGGTTGCACCATGCAGCCCAGGTAGAGAGCCAACCTGCGCCTGCAAGCTCGGCTCAGGTCTCAGCGACAGTTTGCCTTGCACCGGTTCTGGCGCCTGCTGCCTCACTGTGCTGACATCAAGCTCAGCAAGGTGCCATATTAGGCAGCCACGCAAGCAGTTGAGCCGGCAACGGCCTCCAAGCAAGGAGCCTGATTCAAAGCACGGTGGACGGGATGCCTTGGGCGCGTCAGCTCTGCCCGACAGGCTGCGCCGTGAAACGTGCTACCTAGGACGGCCGAGCTTGGCAGATAGGAGGAAAGAGAATATTTAAACGTGGCGTCGGATTGCTGCAGTGCTGCTCCGTGCTCCCTCGTGCTGAGGTCGCTCGAGTTGTGCTAGGATTAATGGTACCATAATTACCTGGACCGAAAACCCTCTTTGAGTCCGACGCCATCAAGAGTGCCGCTGTGGCTGTGCACCTGGTCTCAGACAGTTAGACTTAACCAAAGTCAGGAGAATCGTGGGTCAGAGTTTGTGCAGTGGTAACCTCTGACACCCGGGTCGGCAGGCGCGGCAGAACGCCAAAGGGCGCGGTGTAGAGACAGCAAGTACACATTGCCGGCTGGAGGGAAGGCTACAGAGTGGGACTCGGCGCGGCCTTACCTCGTAGAAGGTGCACGATAAACCACTATCGCTTAGGCCACTGCCCTCGCTGGTCCAGGCTGTAGCCTCCCCGGAGCTGCAAGCACGGCATGCTCTAGCCTCAGGAGATAGTTTCGCTTTGCCCGGGCTTTTGCAGGCTGTGAGGCGATGTCATACAAGCAGCTTCCTCTTTACGCCTAGATGCAAGCTTCAGGCCACGACCGTGCACCTCCTGTGACCTGCATGCACGAACGAAACTCTGTCGAGGGCACTTCACTCCAACATCCGCTGCGAGTGGAGTGGCGCATCACCTCTTAATAGAGAAACTGACAAGCGCACATATGCTGCTGTCATGAAGCTTCGTGGTCCCGCTTGGGCTGGTTGCACCATCTCGCCCACGCAGCAGAGCTGTACAATGGCCAGGACTTGAACAATGCGAGTGCAGTCCTACACACACTTGCTCATTCTGCTTAAACTCACGTGATGTATCTTCGCAGAGCAACTTGGGATCGCAGCCTCGCCAGGTCCTTCTCCACAAGTCGGCAGGCGGCACCCACTGCCGGCATGGCGCTGCGGGCGCGATCTGGCGGCGGCGCGCTGCAGCAGCGGCAGCTGCCATGCCGCGGCAGCGTCCACGCATGCAGCGCCCCCACAGCATCCAGCAGCACAGCCAGCGGCCTGATCAGCGGCAGCAGGGCCATGCAGCAGGCGTCACACCCGCACAGGCAGCTGCATGTGCAGCGGTGTCGGCGCCACGTGGCGTGCTCAGCGGCCGGCGGCAACAGCGGCGACAGCGCCAGCAAGGCCATCGCCTGGGCAGTCAATGCAGCCCGCCGTACCTTCCGGCTCAAGGGCAGTGACACGGACCCGCAGCAGCAGCAGCAGCAGCAGTCGGACGGCAACCGAGCAGACGCCAGCGCGGGGGCCGCGCAGCCGAGCGGCGCCGCCGCGGCGGCCGAGGGCAGCGGCTCCTCGGCACGCGAGGCGAGCGGCGAGCAGCACAAGGAATCCTTCGAGTCCTGGCGCGAGGTGGGACGCGTTGCATGTGCTGGTCTGATTCGTCAGCATTCCACGAGACCTGTCAACAAACGAGAACACATGATGATGCCTGTGCAACGTAGCCCTGAAAGACATGCACATCTCGCAAGATGGTTGGACCGCTCTCAAGCACTATACACAACCTGCGGACCCATCAACAGATCTACAAACACTGGCTCCGTTTCCTCGTGCAGTTCATCGACCAAATGGACGAGGGGGCGCGCATGTCCACCGAGCTGGACCAGCTGCTGAACCAGGCGGTCGACGAGGAGCGCTATGACGATGCTGCCCGCCTACGGCGACAGGTGCTTGCTGATGCTTCAGCTTCACTGATTCGATGACAGAGCGATCTTCAGGGAATTGCACCGACAGTGTCTGTCGGGAGCCGGCTCCTGCGCTTGTCGCTTCCTCGTCACCAGTTCTCGGACTCGGTCGGATTGCCAAGCTGGCGTGGCATTGCATCGAAGCAGTAGTTCAGAGGTGACGCTGCCACGATGCTGTGTTTGCAGATGGAGGACTTGATCGCAGAGGACACCGTGGGCTCCGCGATGGATGAGATGGACGATGCTTTGGCAGATGAGCGGTGAGGTCCCTGCCATGCTATTTGCTCTCTGAACAATGCTTAGCACCTCCAGAAGGTGTCCACGTCCGGCAAGGCTGGCAAGCCTGGCAGTCCGTTCGGGTTAAAACGAAGTCCGGTTGTCTGTCTCTGATGCCGGCCTGGGGCCGCTGCGACCTGGCCGGCACATTCAGCGTCGCATATACTTTCCTCGAAATCCCGCATGGGCTCTGCCGGCACTCGCTCTGACCTGCTGGCCATAGCCGCCTCTGCCGCACATTGGAAATCACTCTGCTGAAACATAAACGTACGAATGGCCTATTCATCTGGATGTTTATTCCGCAGATACGCGGACGCGGCGCGCATTCGGGACGAGGCGCACACTGGGCTCATCGGCTGGTGGGCGGGGCGTGGGGAGAACGACCCCTATGGCCATCTGCTGCACGTGTCCCCGGGATTTGGCTGCTACACCGGCCGCGCCTACCTCCCCAAGTCGCTGTTCGAGATCAAGGCGAGCGCATTGCAAACTTCGCATGTATTCAGCATGCGTCTCATGCCTGCAATGCTCACTGGCATGCATACATGCACTGTGTGCCAATGTCTGGGTCTGGTCGCGGCGGTACACAGGATCTGCGCCCAATGCAAAGCCGACAAAGCCTGCACCTCCAGGCAAAAAATACAACTTTCCTCTCCATGAGTACGTGAACATGGGGCAGCTGCCGGAGGATGACGTCAACAGCGTGCTGATCAACATGGGGCAGCCGCGGCCGGGCTGGGGATCCCCAAGGCACAGTGTCAAACTCTCATTGTCCTCACTGTCTTATTCATCTTATGCAGGAGTATGTGAACACCGGGCAGCTGCGGGAGGATGATGTGGACAGCGTGCTCGTCAACATGGGGCAGCCGCTGCTGGAGGTGTTCCTGCGGCGCGATGAGGAGGCGGACCGCCTGCGCACCTGCTCCACCGTCATCGTGCCCGCCGACTTCGCCCAGGTGGGCAGGAACATGAAAAGTAGGCTGGGCAGGATGATGATTGGGAGGACATCACCCTGAAAATGGGTGCGGAGGCCGACTGTCTCCGCACCTGCTCCACCGTCATCGTGCCTGCCGAGTTTGTTCAGGTGTGGGCAGGATGGGAATAGGGAGTGACGAAGCTTCTCGGAACGGTGCTCTTTTCGCCAAGTGAGTCCGAAGCAGAGGCCGGATTGTCGTGAGCCTCAAAGATCTCGCTCGACAAGTCAACTGCATATTGCTGGGGTCATCGAAGTAGGCGTGCCAAGCGAAATCAAACACGAAACCAATGCAAACGAGTTGCAGTTGCAGATGGACGGTGATACCAGCGGCAGCGGCAGCGACGACGAGGATGACGAGGAGCGTGCCAAGGTGCGCTGTTGTGTGGTTTTATGGGGGTTGGGGGGTTTTTCACCTATTTCAAATCAAAAACGTGTCACCTGCATGTGCTTGTCAAGCGAGACACCTCCTTTCCACCTTGAGTGCCCCACCACACTAAAATTTCGTCAAGGGGCGGCAGGCATCGTGTCGTTAGTGGTCTTTGATCTGCAGCTGACAGTCATACGGTCACTGGCCTGCAATCACGAGCGCACTTGCACAGCATGATGCCCCATGCACTGAAGGCTACAGCGCAGCATGCCATGGAAGCTGGCGCATCAGCAGTCGTCCTGCACCTCGTGTGGCCACCATCGTATGGCCTGGATCGGCACGTGTCGTGGCACGCTTTCTGTGGCACGCTTTGATGCGTGTCGCACCGGCGCAGAGCCTCATGAAGCTGACGGGGATGACGGTAAAGGAGGTGGATGAGGAGGGGCGGCCGACGGGCGCCACGCCCACCACCAACGAGGTGCTGGAGGCGCTGAAAGACGAGGTCATGCGCCAGCTCAAGGTGGGACACCCTGTTGTTATACCCTCTCCCAGCGGACTTGCATTCAAATCGTCAAAAGGGAAGTCGCGAATTGAGCAGTCATGACGATGCGACGGGCGCGGCGCCCTCCACCACTGAGGTGCTGGAGGCGCTGAAGGACGAGGTCTTGCGCCAGCTTAAGGCGCGCGTCGGCCCCAGCTGCAGCCCTGTCAAGTCCCATTCCTGCCTGACAGACCCTCTGGGCTGGGCCTCCCCAGATAAGGGGTCATTGGCGAGGTGAGGGGCACAAGCGTACAGCAACCTACAAGCTGCTGGGCTGCTGAGCCTTGCCATCGATATTGACTCATAGTTTGTACGAGACGATCACTACGAAGGTCAGCCGAGTTCTAGGGTACGACAGAGTCGTGCAGAGTTGATAGTAGGATCGGGTGACATATGATAATACGATATCGTGCATGTGGAGGGTCACGGACTAGCGATACTCCACATTACTCCGAGCGACTCCACCCTACTCCCAAGACAGCTGCCGTTTCGTACAACAAGAATTTGTCTAAGGTTGGCGCAGTCCACTTCCACTAAACTAGCACGCTGCTGGCGCATAGCTTGGTGTGATACAGTTGGAAGGGCACGCAGCAGCTGCTCAGCAATTCAGCTCCCAAGTGCGAGCTCGATTGTGACACTCTGACTGTTGCCGCGACCGCAGATGGGCATGCATCAGCAGCAGCCGCCGCCGGAGGACGGAACAGACGATCACGATGCCTTCAACGACATCACGTTCCTGGGCGGCACCAGCGGCGACGGCAGCGGCGGAGACCTTAGCAGCAGCCTCGGCGGCATCATCGAGGTGCAGTGCACCAGCCAGCTGCAGGGTTCCGCTGAGGAATTATCGTGCAGTTGGCGGCACGCCGTCGTTGGCTGTGTTGAGGCATGCGGCTCTGTCGTGTGATGCGTGCACACGGAAGGCCTCATCGAAGCCGTGGGTTGGTAGCAATCTGGGGTTGGCCCACTGCAGCTCGGAGGTTTATCCAGACAAGCATTTGCCGCTCGAGCAGACCAAAGCGTCGGTTCTGAACACAACGCGGCTGCTTCTGCTTGCGCAGTTGGGCGGAGGGACCATCGAGCTGGGGGACGCGGAGGGGACGACCATCACGGTGGAGGTAACGGCGTCGCCCGGCGCGCAGGTGATGGCACGCAACGCCGCCGACCTGCGCCGCTTCGGCAAGGACCGCTTCGTCATCCAGGTGTGAGGAGCCGAGATCGTTCTGGGCGACTTGTCTAGCCGTCGTTTAGCCGGCAGGGGAGTGGACGGAGGCAGTAGATGAAGGCGCTGTCACAAGCTTGAAGTTTCTAGATCGCTGTGGAGCTACAAGCAGCTCTGGTCGACGCGCCTAGCCCAAAGGGCTGATCCTGCAGCGTATCACCAGAGCATCGGCCTGCACTGCCTTTCAGTTGACCAGGCAGGAGCCCCATTTTGTTTGTAAGGACTCTGCCTGTGCGTCTGAGGTGGCTGTCAGCGTGTTCTCCCTGCTGATGCGCTGACGTGGACATTATGCAAGGGCTGGCCGCCAGCATTGGATCATCCATGGCAATGAACGCCTTCTCTGTGAGTTCAAGCGCTCCACGATTCGCATCGGCCAACACACCTCTGACAGAAATAAAATGCAGAGCAATGTGAATAGGCATGTAATTCGGAACCGCTGCGCAGGCGCTGAAGGACGCAGACAACTGGGATGGGCAGCAGGAAGGAGCGGACGGGGAGGACACCCTGGAGCAGGAGGACAGTGGTCTGGAGCGGCGCGTGCTTGCAGCGCTCACCGACGTGGACGGCTCGCCCGCCGACATCAGCCGCCTCCTGGTGCGCTGCACTGCTTGATTCATCATATCAACCTTCTCTATATGTTTTTTTGTTGCTAGAGATCCACTGGGTCTGTGCCAGCGTATGCTGGCGGCAGCGACAGCTTTGTTGCAGCAAGTTGAGCTTCCTGCCCCGCGTACGACCGGCCATGATGGAGCTGCGCTGTGTTTCGTTGCAGGGTGACACGATGACGGACCGGCTGACAGGCGGCCGCCGCGCGGCGCGTCAGGCGTCGGACATCGGCCGCCAGGACCGCAGCTCCCTCGTCCAGATCGCCGACTTTGACGTGAGTGCCGGACAATCATTATGCTGTGCTCCGCCCAGCCGGGCAAATCGCGATGGGCACATGACCATCGACACGTTTTGACCCAGTATTCGAAACAATTTTTAAAAAGATATTGCAAATGTTCCAGAGTGGAAAAGAATCAACAGATGGTGGCGCACAGTCTGGGGTGAACGCGTCGCCGGGCTGCGCTTGGTGGAGGGATCAGGGGGAGGGATCAGGCACATTCAGGCCTCTCGGGTCTGTTCAGTGCACATAAAACCAGCACACACTCTTCCTCAGAGGACTGGCGGCAGGGAGGTGCCGAGTTGAGGTTTAGGGTTGAGGACAGCTGCAGCAGGCTCTCTATCCACAATTGTACCCATTATGTGTCTGCTTACAGTCGGAGGAGCCGGACGTGCAGAAGGTGCGCAACACTGTGGCGCAGGAGGTGCGCCGGCTGCAGGCTGCGCACGCCGCCGGCACCGGCCCCGCCGTCGACCGCGACACCATCCGCGGCCTCATAAGAAAGGTGGCATCCTTGCTTCTTTGTCAGCTTGCGTCCGGCTTCAAACCCACCCTACAGTCTGCAGAGTCATACCATGCAGAGCTTTTGTGCTGCGCGCTCAGCTTCAGGCGATCCGAGAACGTGGGGGCTTGGGTGTCGAATGCCGAATCAGATCCCGCAGTGCATTTCCGCCTGCCATGCACTGCTCTTGTATCATCAGTGCATCCCAACAGAAGCTATGGTAACGCCACAGGTGACGGAGAAGTGGCGTGCCGAGCAGGAGCGGAAGCAGAAGGCGCAGGAGGATGCGCGGGCGGGTGCCGCAGCGGCGCTCGACCCCAGCAACCTGTTCAAGGTGAGGGGAACCAAGCACCGCAGGCAACCCCGTCAAACCAAGCCGAAAGCGAGTAACCATGTCAGTCGAGGGAGGCGCTCAGGCGGGCCGCCATGGTGTTGCACTCCAGCACCCTCTTCAGCGGTGGGGGCTTGCCAAATTGGCTTTGGCCAGGCCAGGCCAGCAAGACCCGCTGTGCTGCAGCAATGTTACTGGCTGGCCAGTCAGCAAAAGGGGCACAGCCCACACATCCAGGCAGATCCGCCGTTGACTGCACAGTCTCCATCGTTGTACGGTCATTCGCCTGACCCAAGCGATCACATGGTGCGCGCTGCAGGGCCGGGTGTCGTATCGGCGCATCCCCTCGGGCCTGACGCGCACGGACCCCTTCTCGGGCACCTACCTCGCAGCCTTTGGCCCGCACGGCATCGAGATGCTGCTGCTCAGCCGCTCGCGCGCGAAGAACGGCCACGAGATCGTCACCGCCCGCAAGCTGACCGGTGCGGCGTGTATCAAATGCCTGCATGTGGACCTGCTGGTCCATGCATCTGGCCGCTGCTGACGCGAGCATGGGCGTCCACAATCGCTGCTGAATCTGACGCAATATGCGCCGGCAGC
>JAABUM010001954.1_pt1 | contig 29188 bp, 22 predicted proteins | sample 5559161 | NCBI WGS metagenome assembly JAABUM01 (sample SAMN10711868, study PRJNA513369) | rock metagenome | isolation source: Antarctica rocks | place: Antarctica: Victoria Land, Siegfried Peak nord
CCAGGTCACCGCAGTCCCCGCCGCGGCAGCGGGGTGATGGCGGCTGATCCAGCTCTCAGCTAGTCCCTCGTGGTAGGGATGGGGCATGTTCAGCGTCGTGGCGGCCACCTCAGACGCGCCGGCCAAAATCTGCACAACTGGGGCGTCGGTGAGGTCAAAAGGGCGCAGGATGAGGCGGTCGGTTTTCAGGGTCGGGATCATGTCGCTCATCAGTGCCCTCTCAGCGCTCCAGAGAACTGCGGCGCATCGCGGCCTCTGTGATGGGTAGCTACCCGCCAGTATAGCAGTTCTGTGCAGAAGCAGCGACAGGAGGTGAGATGCGAGATGTCAGCGCACCGCTTGCACGAGGCATGGGAGTCAGCGCCAGTAGGCTGGTTCCCCATGCCGCATAAAAATCCAGCAGAGTGGATACTCATGCAGCGCCCGTGACTGGCTTTGCAGCGGTTGTTGCTGGACCGGCGTGGCGTGATAGGATGCACGCGGGGAGCGCACGTCTCACGCCGCGTCGGTCAGGGTGGCTCGACGGAGAGGCCCACAGCCAATCGCGACGCACCTCCGGCGCGTCGGGATTGTCGCTCAGCGCGGCGGTGGCCGGACACGCCGTGCGCCCGTCGGGCGGCGGGTCACGGTATACTTGGGCAAGAGTAGGGGCCGACGCCCCGGTGCGCCCGCGCGGCGCGTGCCCCCCCAGACAGACACAACTCCGAGGAGGTCCTCCCTGTGCCATCAGCCCCACCGGCCATCCCAGGGCCGATCCTGGAGAGCGTGCGCCAGGTGCTGGCCCAGCACGGCGACACGACTGCTCTGCGCTCGGTGCAGCGTGCCCCCGGCGGCTTCGAGAGCACCTCTGTCTGCCTGACCACGCGGCGCTGTTCCTACTTCCTGAAGTGGAACCCCTCCCCCGCCCACGGAGGCTTCCGCGTCGAGGCAGACAATCTAGCGCTCCTCGCCGCCACCGGCGCTGTGTGTGTGCCCGAGGTGCTCGCGGCGTGTGACCCCGACGCCGCGGGCGCGCCCGGCTTCTTGTTGCAGGAGTGGCTCACGCCCCCCTCGCGGGACGCATTTGCCCGCCGCGTTGGTCGGGAGCTGGGGCCTGCCATCGCCGCCTTGCATCGCGCCCGCGCTGTCGGGGAGAGGAGGATAGGGGGCTATGGACCGGCCACGGCTATGACGAGCCGCGAGCAGGAGCCCTGGCAGACGGACTGGGTGACGTTCTACCGCGATGGCCTCGTGCGGCCGGAGTTGGAGCGCGCGGCGCGCGCCAGCCTGTTGCCCGGGGACACCGTGGAGGCGCTGGAGCGGTTGCTGACGCGCCTGGGCGATCTGCTGGACGCAGGAGAGCAGCGGCCTTCGTTGCTCCACGGCGATCTGCACCGCCAGAATGTGCTGTGCAACGCGCGGGGCAGTCTTGTGCTGATCGATCCTCATCCCCTCTTCGCCGTGCGCGAACTCGAACTGGCCTATATGGACTGGGTCGGCTACTTCCCTCCCGCCTTCTGGGAGGCCTATAACGCCGCCTGGCCGTGCGCGCCTGGCCGTGCTGAGCGGCGCGACCTCTATCTGCTGCTTCCCCGCTTACGCCGGTTGAACTGGGCAGGGGATCGCCAGCAAGCGCAGGCACTGGCCGCAACGGCGCGCTTATCCCGCACCCGTGGCCACACCCTGCCGTGATGCGGTCCGCCTCTGACGGGTGAGGAGGGGCTGTGCTGTCCCTTTCGATCATCCCCGCACATGTTCACGAGCAGGAGAGTCACGCGATAGGAGCGCCCACCTCGCGTTAAGACATCTCTTCGGCACATGAAGCAGACTAGATGCAGGGCAGGCCTCTGTCATAATAGAGCTATGGGCCTTCAACGAGAGAGGGACGCGAGATGCTGATCGGGTTCATAGGCGACGTGCAGGGGCAGGGTGGTCACCCCGTCGCCGCCGTCACGCCGTGGCAACAAGAATGGAGCTGGCAGAGGCCCATCGTGCAGGGAACAGACGCGAGGTGGACATCGCGCTCGGCGCTAGGATGATGGGAGGGATGATCATAGGATGAGTCAGCATGGCTGAGGTCCCGACAGCTGAGAGCTTCATCACGCTGCTGGGCGGCTTCCCCATGAAGCCACCGCTCACAACCCAGACGCTGCATTTGCCGGACTGCGGACTCTATACGCAGACGCTGCTGGAGTATGCCACCGAAGGTGATGAACGCGTCCAGGCCTATCTCTTGACACCCCACTAGGCCACCACGTCCGCACCCGGCGTCATTGCCATCCATCAGGATGGAAGTCACCGCCCCTATGAGTACGGCAAGAGCGAACCGGCCGGTGTGGCCGGCGACGCCGAGCTTGCCTACGGACGGGAGCTGTGCCTACGCGGCTACGTGGTGCTCTGCCCTGACCGCTTCCCCTTCGAGAGCCGCCGCTTAGCTCTCTCGCCCTTCAACGAGCAGTTCGCGGCCTTCCGCATCGTCACGGAGCACGGTGTGGAGCTGACGGAGGATCTCTATGTGGGCTGTGTTGCCAACAGGCTGCTCCTTGAGGAGGGGCGGATGCTGCGGGGGAAGCACCTCTTTGACTTGAGCCGTGCGGTGGACTGTCTGGTCGCGCGGCCCGAGGTCGATCCACGACGCGTGGGCGTCATTGGCCACTCGGCGGGAGGTTTCCTCGCGGCGCTCTTGATGTACGTGGACGAGCGCCTGCACGCTGGCTGCGCGTCCTGTGGGACCTTCCTTTATCGCCACGTCTTCACCAGGGACTCGTTGCGGCCCATCAATGGCTTTGGAGGAGTGGGGGCACCGGGTCTGGCCCGCTGGGGGGACCTCGATGACGTCCGCGCTGGCCTCGCTCCCCGCGCCTTCCTGGACACGAGTGGGGATCGCTTGTCGCCCCCCGCCGTGGCCGATCTGACCGACAAGGCGCGCCAGCGCTTTGCCGCGCTGGGGGTAACTGAATGCTATCACTACCTTGAGCATGACGGCGGCCATACGTTTCCCCCCGTCATCCGCGAGTACGCTTACGCATGGCTTGATGGCTGGCTCGGGAGACTGTGATGACGTACCATGGATTCGGCGCCGCCACAAGGCCACTCTTGCAGTGGCGGCGGAATCGCTGAGCGCCCACCTCACGCGTCCTTGTCTCCCAGGGATACAGCGCCGCATGATACGGGTGCCGTGCTACTCTAAGCTGCTCTTTCGATAACGGCAACCCTCATTAATGGAGCTCACAGATGCTGCTGATTCATCTTTCGGACATTCATTTCAAAGCCGCGACCGTCGGGCAGCCGGATGATCCAAATGGTGGTTTGCGCAGCGATCTGCTGGAAGACGTTCGCTACATGTGCTCATCGATTGGCCGCTCTGCGGATTGCATCCTGATCTCGGGTGACATTGCCTACGCTGGCTTGGAGGCAGATGAGGAATTCGCCAGCAACATCCTGTCATGTGAGCAGGTCCAGACCAGCGTGAGGATTGATCTCTCGTCGTCCTGGGCCTACACTGAAGCCACGCCCTGCGTCCAATGAGGGGAGCGCGCTTCGTATGGTCACTCCAACGCATCCTTGCTCACGCACCCGCCCGGCGCTACCAGACGCCGGGAGCCAGCCTGCCGCTGGTGCTGAAGAGAACCTAGCCCGACGCCCTGGTGTGCGTGTCTCCGTCTCTGTCTCACGGAGCAGTGGTGGTGGCGCGGCTGATCCCCATGTGCTGCTCAACGAGGTGGCGCATCGCCTGGATGGCCGGCCTCTGGCTGAGTTCGACCAGAGCAATACCTATGATACGTTTGACGGACGCAACACGGCTACCGGGGCCGACTGGTACGCCCTCGACTTCGGCCAGCCAGTCACCTTTAACTGCATCGAGATGACCATGGGTCTGCCCTACCGTGACGGCGGCTGGTGGATCTCGCTGGACGTTGAAGTGCGCACCACCAGCGACACCGCCTGGCAGTGCCACGATACTCTACGGATCATGCCGCCTTACTCCTTCGCCGATAGCCGCGCTGGGCGCTTGCCCTACCAGACCTACGCGCTCACCTTTAGCCAGGTCACCGCTGTGGCGGTGCGGGTGATCGGCACGCCCGGCGGGTCGGCCCAATTCACTGCGCTGGGCCGCCTGGCCGTCTACCACCGTGACCTCTCGCACTGGAACCCGGCCGATCTGGACAGCCCGCCCATCCCGCACATTTTTCGGCTGATCTCCCCGCATATCGTGTGGGATCTCTCGGAGCATCTGGTCAAGCTGACCGGCCTGATCATGAGCATCCCGTTGATGGAGTACTACCTGGATGCGCCCCGCTACAGCCAGTTCTGGCAGCGAATCTCGCGCAACTATCAGGGTGAGCCGGAACTGTGGTACCTCGTCGGCGACTCTATTGGCTGGACGGCCTGGCGGCACATCAATATGGCCGACACCCCTGATCAGCGTGCTTCGTCGGAACCGCACGTGCGCACCATCTTCCACCATACCCTGGCCAGCGCCGTGGCTCCCGTCGTCATTGATGGGCAGGTCCTCGGCGAACTGAGGACGCGGCCGGTCTTACTGGGCGGTGAGTTCGATTGGCCGTGGCACCAGGCTTATGCCCAGGAACACGCTATCCCGTGGCCCGCGTATAGCGCCGCTGTCGAACGTTCGCCCCACATGACCCGTGATCAACTCACGGGGGCAGCCGGCCTGATGGGCATGATCGTCAACACAATCGCCAATCTGGCGCACCACATTGATCGCTACCATGATGCGCCTGGCCGGCGCTTTCAGCAGAAGAGGGAGATCGTGCATCGCGCGATTGACTTCATGGAAGAGAACCTGGAAGAGCCCATCGGCGTGGTTGATGTGGCCCGCGCCGTCTCGCTCAGCCCGCCCTATTTCTGTACCGTCTTCACCGAAGGCACGGGCCACAACCCCAGCGAGTTCTTGATCAACCTGCGCATTGAGCGGGCCAAGGAGTATCTCGCCCATACCCAGATGTCCGTGATGGATGTCTGCGTCGCCCTGGGCTACGACTCCAGCTATTTCTCCCGCTTGTTCAAGCGCCGCACAGGGTCCACGCCCGGTCAGTATGCCCGGCTGATGCGTTCGCGCTAGTCGCCGGGCAGCCCTGACGTGAGGGATTGGTGTCGGGGCGTCTCCCCGCGCCAGAGCGCAAACCCCTCATGTGACGACGCTGCTCGACTGACCATATTGGCCCAGGCAGCGCCCGTCGCACATCACTGGCCCCAGGGTCATCATTGTGTACCCACCTCGGGGTTGTCCTGGCTTTCACGAACCCGTGAAAAAAAGTCAGGCGTGGGAGGTGAAAAGAGCAGGTAGGCGCGCGCCGCTTAGCGTAATGTAGAAGGCACGGCGGAGTAGACGAGCACCCCATCTCCAAGGGAGGGGATATGAGCCTGGCCACGGGTCGGGTACCAGGCGCGGAACCGGCCGCGCCAGCACGCCTGGGCGCGAGGACGCGGCTACCCTGGTACACCTTTCTAAAGAACGATTGGCCGTTGTATGCTATGGCCCTCCCCGGCGTGGTGGCCATTCTCGTTTTTGGCTACGGTCCCCTGTTTGGGCTAGTCGTGGCCTTCCAGGATTTTGACCCCATTCTGGGCATCTTCAAAAGCGATTGGGTTGGCTGGGACAACTTTCGCGATGCCTTTGCCAGCCCTTTTTTCTGGGCCGCGTTGCGCAACTCAATCACCATTAGCGCCCTGAAACTAGCCGTGGGCTTCCCCTCGGCGATTATGCTGGCCTTGCTGCTGAACGAGGTGCGCATCAAGTGGTTCAAGCGCGTCGTCCAGACCTCCACCATCCTGCCCTTCTTCCTGTCCTGGGTGGTCGCCGCGGCGATGTTTCAGGACCTGTTTGCTCCCGACGGGGTGATCAACGAGATCCGTCAACACGTCTTTGGACTGCAGCAGGTGGTCTTTCTTTCTGATCCAATCAAGTTTCTCTGGATCATCGTCTTCCAGGATACATGGAAGTACGTGGGCTACTTTGCCGTGCTCTACCTGTCAGCGATAGCCACGATTGACCCCGCGCTCTACGAGGTGGCCATGGTTGATGGGGCTAGCCGCTGGCAGCAGACCTGGCACGTCACGCTGCCGGGCATGCGCACGACGATGATCACCCTCTTTGTCTTGCTCACCGGCTATTTGATCAGCGCGGGCTTCGAGCAGATCTACGTCATGTACAACGTGTCGGTCTATCCTACCGCCGATATTCTGGAGACCTTCACCCTGCGTCTTGGCCTGAGCCAGGGCAACTACGGTCTGGCCACGGCCGTCGGTATGTTCCAGTCGCTCATCAGCCTGGTCCTGGTCTTGGCAACAAACCTGCTGGTCAAACGCTTCAATCAGGAGGGATTGTTTTAGGATGGTCCGCTCTCCAGCCACCCTGCCCCGGCCATCGGGGTCGTGGCGCCGCCGCTACACCGCCGGCCAGTGCGCCATCCTGCTCATCCTGGGTGTCCTGTTCGTCGTGGGGGCCTACCCCTTTTTCTATGTGCTCTCCCTGGCGGTGATGCCCTACAGCCAGTACGTGCGGCAGGCCATTCACGCCTGGCCATCGGGCTTCAGCCTGACCTACTTTCAGGAGATCCTGAGCGACCCTCGCCTGGCCACGGCGCTCAGGATCTCGCTGCTTAAAACGGTCGTCGGAGCCACGCTCAACGTGGTGGCCACGACCATGGCCGCCTATGCGCTCTCCCGCCCCCACCTCAAGTTTCGGCGCTTCCTGACCTTCATCTTCCTGGTCCCCCTGTTTGTCGGTGGTGGGCTGATCCCCTACTTCCTGGTTATTCGCACCCTGGGGCTGCTGAACACGTTCTGGGCGCTGATCCTGCCCGGCCTGGTAGGCTCGTTCTACCTATTCATGGCCAGGGCTACCTTGATCAACTATCCCCAGGAGGTGATTGAAGCGGCCCATGTTGATGGGGCCGGCCACTTTAGCATCTTTTGGCGCATCGTCTGGCCGACCTCAATCCCGCTGATCTCCACGCTGGCTCTGCTCTATGGCATCGGGCACTGGAACGAATACTTCTGGTCAAGCTTCCTGGTGCAACCAGACCTCTACCCCGCGCCCGTTGTGCTGTACAACCTGATCACGAGCCAGAGCATGTTAGCCACGGTCGGCGTGGGCCAGCAGATGGCCCCTCAGTCATACCTTGCCGCCATGGCCGCCATTATGATCATCCCCGTGCTGGTCATCTACCCGTTCCTGCAGCGCTACCTGGTGCAGGGGCTGATGATTGGGTCGCTTAAAGGGTAGCCGTGAGGGGCCGGGACGGCGTCCCGCCAGAACCGCATAGGAGGAGGTGAAAGAGCGCCACAGCGGCCGCTACTCCAAGGACAGGGCGCCAATGAGTGACCACCCAGACGTGGGGCACCGACCAGGCGAACACGCCCTGTGATCTCCCGATCCAGCGTTCTCGAAGGCAAAGAAGCACGAGTTGGAGGGACCACAATGAGCAAGATGCAACGCGGTGACTTTCTCAAGACCACCGGAGCGGCCGTCGCCGGTCTCACCGTCGCCGGACTAGGCGCGCAGACGACCGAAGCGGCGCGCTCTCAGGCGGGACCCGACGCGGTGACCATCTGGCTGCCCGGCAGCCCCAGCAAGGTTGACTGGAGCAAAGACGCCATCGTGCAGGCTATTCAGACGGCGACCAACACAACGCTGAACCTGATCTACTATAGCTGGGATCACTATACCGATCAGATCAACACGGCGATTGCCAGTGGCAAGCTGCCCGATATCATCGGGGTTGTTGATCCCACCCATATCACTCAGGTGCAGCGCTGGATCAAGGACGGCGTTGTGGCCCCCTTTGAAGGAGCAGTCGCCAAAGCAGCGCCCAACGTGATTGCCGAGTACACCAAGAACCCCACCCTGAACGAACTGAAGGTGAACGGCAAGATCTATCAGCAGCCCGTCGGCTGGGGCGACGCCAACTTCCCCAACATGGGTATCATCCACCTGCGCGCCGACCTGCTGGACAAGTATGGCATGGCTCCCCCGGATACCTTCGACCAGTACTTCGCCTTCGCCAAAGCGGCGATCAAGCATGGTCAGCCGGGCATCCTATTCAATGGGTCGGGGGGCATTGGGCCGGTGATCAACGCCTTTGCCGGCGCCTATGGCCTGCCCATGCGCGGCTGGGTCAAAGCCGGCGGCGGCTACCAGTACTATGCCATTCAGCCGGGCATGAAGAATGCGCTGCTGCTCTTCCGCAAGATGCTGACCATGGGGCTGGTTGATCCCAGCGTGTGGGCGCTGGGCGGCTCCTCGGGTGACGCGCAGACCAGGTTTACCGCCGGCAAAGGCTGCTCGCTGATCTTTAACGGCGGTGGCTTCATCGGCCGCTTCCAGAACACGATGGACCTCAGCCACAAGGGCTACCGGGAGTACCTGTTACCTGCCCTCACCGCTGGAGCTGGCCACCGCGGCTACACCACTGAGCCTATGTTCTGGGGCACGTCCTTCATCGGCAATATGCCCAACAACAATCCCGTCGCCGCCGCGCGGGTGATCAACTTCCTGATCAGCAGTGAGGGCTATAAGCTAACCGCCCTGGGAATCAAGGGCCGCGATTATCAAGAGGGCAACGGCAAGATCACCCTGCTGAACCAGCGCCGTGCCCTGGATGGTTTCCCGCATGGGGCCGGGGTTGACCCCACGGGACCGCACCCCCTGGCCTTTGAGATCGTTAGCTGGGAGCCGATCCAGTGGCAGGAGTTCTCCATCCTTTACGGTAAGGCCGAGTCTTTCAAGAGCTGGTATGGGCGCCTGACGGCCAACCAGGCCAAGTATCAGGTCCCCACCTACGGCCTGCTGATCACCACCAAACACTGGACCAAGTTCCAGGCGACCGGCGACGATCTGATCAACCGTACTTTTCTGCAGATCGTCAAAGCCTCGTCCGACAAGCAGGCCTCCGATCTCTTTGATGGCTTGGTCAAGAACTGGCTGGCTCTGGGCGGCGCGCAGGCCCAGAGCGAGATGAGCGACGCCCTGTCGGCCATCTATAAATAGCCAGCGGAGTGGCCCGCCCGCTATCCTCTGCTGGTGGATAGCGGGCAGGGGTCTCTTTGGCGGAGGACATGTAGACCGTGGCATCATTCGACACACTGCAAAAGCTGGCTGAGCACCCTGAGTGGATTGCTCCGCGGTCTGATCTGCGCGTCTTTCTGGGTGAGCCAGGCGCGCCCGAGGCAACAAAGGTCACCGTCGAGCCGGGCAACGCCTTCTCACCGGGCATGCTCACGTTCGGGGTGACCTGGTGGGTGCGCTTCCCCGCCTCCACACACTTCTTTGCGCCGGAGACGGCGCCTCTGGAGGCGCTGCAGTGGAGCTACGAGGACGGGTATCTGCCGCTCATCCACTGTCAAGCCCAGGTCGAGGGGCTGCGGATTAGCCATAGCCTCTTTCAAGATGGCAAAGCCGCCGACCGCTCGGAGAGCGTACGCGCCCGCCTGCGCGTCAGCAACACCGGCACTGACCAGACGGCGGTGCAGGTGTATCTTGCCCTCCGCTCACTCGGCCCGGCTGGGGGACTTCTTGAGGACCTGATGGTGGGCCAGGATGGGTCTAGCTTCTGGTTGACGGAGCGCAACCTCCCCCTGCTCGGCGCGGACCGTACACCCGCCGCCGTCGGCTGCGGCGTCGGTGATCCCTCATCCCTGGCTCGAGCAGGCGCCGTGCCCACCGAGACAAGCGCGAGCGACCCCCAGGGGTGGTGCTTTGGCCTGATGCGTTTCGACGTAACCCTTGCGCCTGGCGAGATGTGGCTGGTCCACCTGCAATGCCCCCAGCAGAGCTACGGCAATCTCCAGGAGGAGTTGCCCGGCACGGCGACGCCGCAGCCCCAGGCCTTCGACGCTAGCGCGGCCGACGTGCTGGCCCGGTGGCGGGCCATGCTGGGACACCCGATGAGTATCACGGTGCCCGACGCGGCCTTCCACGACGCCTTTTTTGCCGGTCTGGGCCACATGTTGACTGCCCTGGTCGGCGATCAGGCGCATATCGCTCCCCTGACCTATCCGTTGCCCTGGCTGCGTGATAGCGTCTTTATTATCCGCTGCTTCGATCTGGCCGGTCTGCATGATATCGCCCGCGCCACGACAGACTATTGCGCTCGCAACGACTTCTTTGCCGGCTTTGGGGCCGAGGGCGACGCGCCGGGTCAGGGTATCTGGGCGCTTGTGGAGCACTACCGGATCACCCGCGATAGGGCGTGGTTGGCCAGCGTCTACCCCTCTATCCAGCGCAAGTGCGCGTGGCTGTTCCGTCTGCGCCGCACCACCGAGCCGATTCGGGTGCAGACCGATACCCCTGTGCTAGCCTATACCCACGCCGAACGCGCGTCGGGCATGATCTGCCTGGCCGCCAAGGATGGCCTGATCCAGGGCTCCATGGACCACGGCATCACCCACGCGCTTGGCTGGGTTAACCACTGGGCTGTCTGTGGCCTGCGCGAGGCCGCCTATGCGGCGCAAGAACTGGGCTACCCCTCGGACGCCGCCGACTATCAGGCTGAGGAGGCTGAACTGCGGACTGCATTGAGTGCATTTATGCGCCGCGACCCGTCGTTTTTCGAGCACGAGCGCACCGTCAATAGCCTGCTCTGGCCGACGCGGGCCTGGGAGGACCAGCCGGAGCGGATCGAGGCGGGGTTTGACGCCGGTTGGCGCAAGAATCGCGGGGCCGACGACGCCTTTATTCCAGAGCCCTACTGGTTGTACTTTGAGTTTGCCCAGGCCCATAATGCCCTGCTGTTGGGCCAGCGGGAGCGCGCCTGGCGGGTCATCGAGTACCGCCTGCGCCACCAGGATGTACCAGGACTGTACGGCTGGCGTGAGGGCGGGCACGGCGTGGGCACGCGCAACGCCACCCGGGGGGTCACTCTGGTGCCCTTCTTGCGGGGCTGCCAGAGGTTTGATAGCATCACGCCCCACGGTTGGTCCCAATCCGAGATGTGGTTGCTCCAGCGGGCCGTGCTCGTGGAAGAGTGGCAGGGCGGATTGCTGCTCTTTGCTGGAGTGCCAGCGCACTGGCTGCGCCCCGGCGCCCGGGTGGCCTTTGAGAGCCTGCCCACCTGGTACGGCAGGGTCAGCGTCCAGCTGCTCGTGGACGCCACCGGGCGATCAGCCACGGTCACCGCCTCGGGCATGATCCCGAGGACCGCCGTGACGGTGCGCCTGGGCCAGCAGGCCGAAGGCCACGCGGACGATAGCGGTACCCTGACTCTGGGGGTATCCCTACCCTGACCGTGACAGAATGGGGCATGACGTGGCGGAATGTGAGAGAAAGTAAGGGCCGATGATTGATCTCAACCTCAATGTGGTCGCCGAACGTGTGCGCCAGGAGATCAAGGAGCGCGTGCTGCAGGGCTACGACGTGGATGGGTCGCTCCAGCGCTGGGAGGCCGCGCGTGGGGATCGCCAGGCGCTACTAGAGCTGAGCCAGCAGCTGACCGAGTTGCCTCTGCAGGCAGGCTGGCCCTACCACGAGCCCTCCGACCTGGAGGGTATTCGGCAGGCCCGCGGCGCTCCGGTCAGTTTGCCGCCCTTCTACCTCCTCGAAGAGGAGGTGCGGCACAAGATCCATGGGGCCTGGCTGGGTCGCATCGCCGGCTGTATTCTGGGCAAACCATTTGAGGTCCACGCCACGCAGGACGAGATCAGGGCCTATCTCGCCGGGGCCAACGCCCTGCCCCTGGACGACTACATCCCGGCCCAATCCCGCGATAGCCGGATCCTGCGCCGCGACTGCGTGCCCAGCATGCGCGGCTATGTGCGCTACGCCCAGGAAGACGACGACCTCAACTATATGTGCCTGGCCGTCAAGCTGCTGGAGACGCATGGGGCCGCCTTCACCAGCCTCGACACGGGTATGAACTGGCTCGGCTCGATTCCGTTCCTGTGGACCTGGGGACCGGAGCACGTGGTGTATCTGAACCTGGCCCTGGCCGTCGGCGAGCACCGCGCCCAGGAGGATATTGACCTGCGGGCCATCACTACCCATCTCAACCCCGGTGTGGAGTGGATCGGGGCGCAGATCCGCGCCGATGTCTACGGCTACGTGTGCCCTGGCAACCCCGAGTTGGCCGCCGAGTTGGCCTGGCGTGACGCCTACCTGACCCATCGCAAGAGCGGCGTCTACGGGGCCATGTGGGTGGCCGCGATGAACGCCGCCGCCTTCACCTTGCTGGATATCGAGACGGTGATCAGGGCGGGGTTGGCCCAGGTGCCCGCGCGCTCCCGTTTTGCCGAGGCGATCCAGCAGGTGATTGCGTGGTATCACACCGACAACGATTGGTGGACGACCGGCCAGCGCATCGCCGAGCACTACGGCAAGTATGGCTTTGCCGGCGCGATCAGCAACGCCTGCGTGGTCGCCGCTGCCCTGCTCTACGGGTGGGGCGATGGCACGGCGACGCCCGCTGATGCCTATGAGCGGACCATCACTGTCGCCGTGCAGCTTGCTTTCGATACCGACTGCAACGCGGCCACTGCTGGCTCGGTGGTCGGGCTGGTCCTGGGGGTGGGCCTGCTGCCCCACAAATGGACCGCGCCCCTCAACGACACAATCCGTACTTGCGTCGCTGGCTTTGGTCGGGAGCCTATCTCGGCCATGGCCCAGCGCACCTATGATCTCAGCCGCATCATCCGCTGGCAGACGGCCACCAGCGTCCCGACGACGCCACGCCCCGTGCCACATCCATTATCCTCCTAAATGCGCGGCCGTTCTTGCCTGTCCGCATCTCCCAAGACTGCGGAGCATTGTGTCGCTAGGGTACCGACTCCGCTTGAGAGTGGAGGGATCGTGTGGCCTGGCTGGTTGCGGGTAGGCGTGTCTGGCTTGGGTAGGGACAACGTATATAGTGCTGACATAATGAAGTCGGATCGCTGAGGGCACGTAGTCTGGGCACCCACCAGCGCCACGATAGGCGCTACGCCGTCGGGGCGTCATCGAAACCGGTGGCCTGCACTCTCCCGCACCGTTGCTGGACACCCTTGCACTGCGCGAACGAGACCGCATCCTGGCCGATATCGGCGCCTTGTTGCGCGCTTGAGGATGGCGCCAACATAACAAACACATTTGCGTAAGGAGAGAGCATGGAGTACCGGCTGCTGGGCGCCTCGGGGCCGCGGGTCTCGGCGATTGGCTTTGGCTGTTGGGAGATGGCCGGCGACATCTATGGGTCCATTGACGATGGCGAGGCGACGAAGGCGGTTCATCGGGCCCTGGACCTGGGGGTGACCCTCTTTGACACCGCTCCGGGGTACGGTAACGGGCACTCCGAAGAGGTGCTGGGCCGGGCGCTCCGTGGGCGGCGCCCCGAGGCGGTCGTGGTCACCAAGTGTGGTCAGTATTGGTCGGCCCAACGCGGCTGGTATCGTGACAGCTCACGGCCCACCCTGCTGGCCAGCATTGACGATAGCCTGCGCCGCCTGGAGACCGACTACGTGGACCTGCTGCTGATCCACTGGCCCGATACGGCCACGCCCTTTGCCGAATCCATGGCTGCCCTGCGGGAGATCGTGGCCATGGGGAAGGCCCGCTACATCGGCGTCTCCAACTTCAACGCCGCGCAGTTGCGCGCCTGCGCCGACCTGGCGCCCCTGATCGCCAACCAGGTGGGCTACAACATGTTCGACCGCCGTTGGGAGCATGCAATGTTCCCCACCGCCCGGTGAGGTGGGTGTGGGCATCATGGCCTACGGGCCGCTGTCTCATGGCCTGCTCACCGGCGCCTTCACCGCCCAGACCGTCTTCGAGCCAACCGACTGGCGCTCCCACGGCGACGTGTTTGGCCAGCCGCTGTTTGCCCCGGGCAGGTTTTCGTGCAACCCCTCAAAAAGTGCCCTTGTGGCGAATCTGTACCGTCTGCCCCTGATTTGGCCTGGTCTCCTGCGACTATCTCCTCGCCGCGCCCATCGAACGCGGCGAGGAGATAGTCGCCGCCTGGTTCCTGACAGGTACGCTATGCTATACATAGACAGGGGCACAGCGCGGATGCGTTCCACGCCGGATCGCAGAGATGCCCCGTGAGCAGATATGGGAGGAGGGTGCGGTCATGCTCCAGATACCGTCAGCAAGCATCTCCGTCGTCCCCAATGCTAGCCAGGTGCGGGGCACGTTAAAGCACATCGTGCCTGAAGGGAGTGGACGCGGGTTCACGTGGGAGATTGCCGTCGATGAAACGTGCGATATTGACGGGCTGCCAAACTTCGCCCAGGCCTACGTCGGCACAACGATTCACGCCTATATTCACCCCCGCCTGCACATTCCCATCGCTGAGAATGATCAGGTGCAGGCCCGCGTCGCCTTTCGCGGCGACGAGCACGGGGGACGCTTCATCCTCATCGACGACGATATTCAGAGGCTGTAGGGCATCGGCCAAGCACGGGCACTAGACCGTGACCGTGCATGTGACGACCTCATCCTTGCTCTGAATCTCCGTGATGACACCGCCGCTGAGCCGCGCACGCTGGGGATCGAAGCTCGGCGCGGTCGCGGCATCATACTCCGTCGTGTTCCCTGCGCCTGGAAAGGGGTCTCCCGCATCGCCCGTGTTGCGGCCCAGCTCGAGATCGTGCCGGCCATCGGCCTGTTCGAGCCCGACACGATAGCGTCCCGGCCGCGTATTATCGGGCTGTGCCTCGTCGATGCGCCAGATCAGCAGCCCCGCGCCAGGCAGCGCGCTGTCAAAGCCCACCAGCTGGCGCGCTTCGACCAGACCGTACTCGCTCCCCGTCCCTGCTCCCATCCACAGGCCGTACACGCCCGCCTGCCGGCGCGCAACCGGCTCTAGCCGCAGCGTTTGCGTGGCCGTGACCATCGTCGGCGACACCCAGCCTAGTGGTTCGTCAAGCCCTTTTTGACACATGGCCTGAAGCCTCTGCCTGAGGCCATCAACGTCTCAGATAACAATTGACAGACCACTAGCCGTGCCTTCGCCCAGGCGCAGAAATGGCCGGGGGTGAGTCCTCCCTTGTTCCAGCTGCCCGTGCCCATCACGCACCACTGCCCGACCCCTGACGAGCGATAACTCGTGTCGTAGAGGTCGGGCAGCCCGAGCATATGACCAAACTCATGGCAGAACACGCCGATGCGGCCATCTTCGGGAGTGGCGCAGTAGGCATACGCAGTGATGCCGGCCGACACGAACGGTTGAGGGATGGTCCACTGGTGCGACCAGATTTTGGCAAGGCGCGTCACGGGGTTGACCTCTGCTTCGGCGCCACCTCCAGCATGGACGATAAAGAGACCGTCGAGGAACAGATCACCATCAGCGTCGAACCGCCGGAAATCGACCTGCTGCGCGGCTAGGACCAGCGCGTCCTCCACCAACCGCTGGGTGTTGTGGGGATAGGCGCCCAGGCCGCGCTGGCCCCCGGTATAGTAGGTGTACGGCTGGGGCATGCGTAACCAGCCCACTACTGTCCCATCCACGTCCAGCTGTCCATAGGAGTTCTCATGGTAGAAGTCGCGCATGCTGCCCGTTGGGTGGGTCCCACGGGAGACGAGCATCTCGCGCATCTCACCCGGATCACGCTGGCCGACATTGTCCGCGAAGTCGACTAGCAGGACCAGGCAATGCACGCTGCCCACCGTTGGTCGTGAGCGCCCGGCTGCCTGGGGGGCAGGCTGCAGGCCACGCGAACTCACATCCGGTGGATAGAAGATCCCTTCGTTCAGCCCCTGCAGAGAGCGCGGCTCTCCCGCCAGCAATGGCCCTGCCGAGGACAGGCTGCGACTTTGCAGCGGGCCATGAAGGCCCCCGGTCGCGGCGTGCAGCTCTTCAAAGACCGCCGGGGCAGCAGCAACCAATTTGGAACGACAATCCATGACACGCCGCATCACTACTCCATACTCGCAACTATGCCTACCCCAACCGTCCGCTTCTTGTGCGCGGGTGATAGCAGCCATTCATCTCTGTAGCATAACTCAGAGTGGAGGCGTGGGAGCAGGCAAAGCCAGGCTTCCGTTGCAGAATCGATCCCCTGCATCGTTCCCACGGGTGACACAACGAGAATACCGTGACGATACACTATCTCTGCCGCCTCTATTCATCTGGTAGGGGCAGCAGAGAATCGAGCGAGATGGCCTCTGGTTCCTGCAGCTGTCCAGTAAGGACCGCCTGGCGCAGGTGACGGAGCTTGTCCGCGCTTCCGTCGACGCAGGCCAGCAGCGGCCCGTCCGCGCACTGCTCGATCGCCTGAACCGTGCATAGCCCTGCATCAAGTAGGCGAAGATAGTCCGCGCGGGTCAGGAGGTCTCCGGTCAGGAGCGCCAGGTCCACGGCGGCAGATGGGATGCCAAGGTCGAGCCGCACGAGCAGGCGCCGCTGCCGGTCAGATAGGTCCATGCCTGGATGAAGCAGTTCCGCAGCCCTCACGACGGCTGGCAGCACGTCACAGGTGCGTGCGCGCACAGCACGGATGGGGCCGGCAGCCCCATCAGACCCTCCGCCGAACTGCGTCAGTGCCCGTTCGATCTGCGCCAATGGCTGGTCGGTCATCCATAGCAAGCAGGCAACCGCCCGCTTCGCCCGCAGCGTGGCCATGTGCTGGTCGCGCACCGCACGGCCTAGCCACTGCACGACGCCAGATGGGACACGCTGGCGCACAAGCTGCTGTGGCCATGTGTGGGGCTCCTTATCCGTGCTCTTCTTGTTGAAGGGGAAGGGAATGTTATCCAACTCGACAGCAAGTTGGGCTAGGGTCACCAGGGTAGCATCCGTCAGCGTGGTTGGTGGGAGCAGTGTTAGCACGTCTACGAGGCGAGTGATGGTCTCCACCTCGACTCCGGCCTCGCCGGCTAGACGGCCTAAGGGGGTCAGAGCATAGCGCTGCCCCTCGCTCTGCTCTATCAGCGCGTGGGTTGCCAGGTTGTCTAGAGCCTGCGCCATGCTCTGGCGGTCCCATGTCCACTGCCCACTGGTCTGCCTCTGCAGGAAAGCGCCGAAGCTCCCTTCTAGGAAGCTGCTGATATCCTCGGCGCTCATACCCTGCCCACCGGCCTGCGCGGCGGCCGCCAGCACCTTGACAATCAGCGTGCGCGGATCGGTACCCTCGGCAAGGAAGCGCGAGTGCAGGTCCTCCGGCGCGCCACGCACGTAGCGGGTCCAGGCAGCGAACTCGTCCCGGGGCGTCAGAGCAAGCAGGTAGGACGTGCCGCGCTGGCTCAGGCCCAGCCGACCGGCGCGACCAACGATGTTCTTGTATTCTGCCACCGTGTAAGGTTCCAGCCCGGGATGCTCCAGACCCACGACCACGACCGCCTCGGCCGGCGTGTTGATCCCCATTGCCAGGGTCGTCGTAGCCACGATCACGCGAATGCGCGCCCCAGGGGCGCGGAAACCTTCCTCGACAACAAGACGCTCCTGCCGGTCAAGATCGGCGTTGTGGAAGGCCACGCCACGCTCAAGGACCAGACGCAGGGTCACCGAGGCGCCAGATGGATCGCCGCCGGGCAGGACGTCAAGCACTGCCTGGGCCGGTGGCAGACCCAACGCTCGCGCCAGGTACTGGGCGCACCCCACCGTGTACCCTTTTGTTTCTCGGAAGACGATGACTTGCTTCCCTTCGCCAACGAGCTTGCGGACAAGGGGGATAACCCAGTCTTGGCTCGTGCCTTTAAGGGGTTCGCGCTGGATACACGGCTCGCTCTTCTCGACGCCACTTGGATCAAGGAAACGAAAGGATCCGTCTCCACGGAGCACTCCTTCATCAAGGGGGACAGGCCGCTCAACGCGACGCAGCAGGCGAGCGCCAAGCCAACGTTCCAGGCCGTTCGTGTCTCCAATGACCGCCGACAGCGCGATCAACTGCGGCCCGCTCTCCTGGCTGTAGCGGACGCGTAGCAGCGTCAGGAGGAACTCCAGGTTGGCGCCGCGGGATGGGTCAGCGATCATTTGCACTTCATCGATAACGATCGTGCCCACCTGATTGAGGAGGTACGGGTTCCCGAGGAAGAGGGCCGCGCATTTCTCATAGGTCATCAAGCCGATATCGTACTGGCCACGCATCAAGGCAGGGATATCATCGGCAATCTCACCCGTGGCCCGGATGATGCGCAGGCCAAATGGGGCGTACGTGCGCGTGAACTGCGCATGCTTGTCGTTGACCAGCGCCTTGAGGGGCAGGAGGAAAAGGGCACGTCTGCGTTCCAGGACACCCTGGAGGGCCGCCAGTTCACCGATCATTGTCTTGCCGGACGACGTGGGCGCGGAGACGACGAGGTGCTCGCCCTTCAGGAGGTTGAAGTCGTTGACGGCCTCCTGCTGGAGCAGGTTAAGGGACGGAACCGCGCCTGCCCATGCCTGCAGGAGCCCAGGGGGGAAGCCGTAAGAGGCGAGGCTGGCAATATCGGCTGTGACGGGTGTGCGGCCCCGTTCGGGGAAGGCCGCGTGGTACCGTAAACCAGGCCGGAAGAGCGGCCAGAGCAACTCCCCATCAATCTGCCCGCGCATCGTGGGATGTTGGGACTTACCCAGACGGGTGGCCGCGTCGCTGACGCGCGCTGCGACGTACTGGAGCAGATGATAGACCGACACCTTGCCCGCCTGGCGTACCTCCTCAGCACCCTGTAGAGCCTCCAGCAGATGATATGTGAAGAGGCCGTGTCGCAGAGGTGTGTGCTCCCATGCCTCCTGCGTCGCCGTAGAGGCGGTCACCATCAGGCGCCCACTGCCGGAGAGCTGCTCAAGAGCATGAGTCGTCGATGCCAGGCTCCGCGCCGCGGAGGGTGCCGCCACCACCTTGGCCCCTATACCACCTGAAAAGCAGCAGTCTAGAAGAAGGATAACGTGGCGAGCAGGGATACAGTCTAACCAGCCAGCGATCGTGGCAAGGGGAAGGGCGGTTGCCGCCAGATCCCTGTCATCAGCATCAAATGTCACGAGCGCGTGCGTCTCACTGCCGTGGCCGGAGAAGGCGATGACGACCACGTCGTCCACGGCGCTGGCTACAAGGCGGGCAAAGCCCTCCCCGATAGCCACGCTGGTGGCCTGTTCATCAACGAGCAGCTCTGCTCCATCACCTAGCGTGTCGCTAAAGAGGGCGTGCAGGGCTACCGCATCGCGCTTGGCGCAATTCAGCCACCTGATCCGCGCCGACTCATACCTGTCGATTCCGATGAATAGTCCTCGAAACCTCACGCGCCGTCTCCACCTTTCCGGGTCTGCTGACGGGATACCGGGGCGCGCCGCACGTATGACGCCAGGGCCAAGCTGTGATCATCCGCGCGGCGCCCAGTCAAGGCTGCAGGCCGCGCCGTAGCTCGTTGGCGACCTGATCACACGCGCTGAGCCGCGCACGCTGGGCGGCGATCCGCACTGCCGCCTCCTGGCGCCAACCTGCCACCTCATTGGTGACATCGGCGTTGACGTAGCCAAGCCACTGCTCCACGGCACCCACCATGCCCTTGAAGCGTTGCCCAATGCTGGTGGCAGTCGGCTGTGCCTCTTCAACAACGAATTGCAGGGTCTTGCCCGAGATCGTCGCCTGCGGTAGGGTCAAGGTGAACGTCGAAGGACGCAGGCCAATTAGCTCGGTCGACCCGCTGAAGGGGATAACCAGGGTAAAACGGACGCCGGAGGCGAAATCCGGCCGCCCATCAAAGGTAGGCACATAGTTGATGTTGCGACTGACGTCGATCTGGACCTGAACAGGTCCATCGATGTGCTCTTGATTGCGCTGCAGTGTCACGGGCTGTACACCGTGGCGAAGCAGCAGATCTGTGAGAATCTGCTCATCCGCGTAAGCGCTGAAGTCGCGGGGTCCCAAACCAGTGATCGCGGCATTCAGCTTCTGCTTGCGATGGTAGAGGAATTCCGACGTGGTAGCACGCGAGAATAGCTGGTCCATGGCTGCTCCAAACTTGAACACACGTCCTAACTTCTCTACTTTATCATATCCAGGGGTGGAGCACCGCCCCAAGGCCACGTGTTCGTGTCGTCTCCCCGAGTTCGGTGTCCGAGACGATGTTGCCACTGCTGTCATAGGCCCAGTGCTCCGGGCTGTCCGGTCCCCGTCACATCGGTGATCCGCCCCAAGACGTTGTGCGTGATCACCAGTGTGTACGTTGCCTTGGGATCCCCCGCCACCGTCGCCGTCACGTTGGTCGTCCAGCCCACCGTGTTGTAGCCATAGTCGTAGCTGCTACTTAGCGTGGTCGTGGTCATGCCTGTTAAACGTCAAGTAGCAAGGCTCTGGCCCACATTCCGTGCTGCCTGGTGGCCGGTGCTTCAGGCTGTTGACCAGAGGCGGGGAGGGTCGCAAGACGGCTGCTTGGCCGTCCGTTGGCCAGCCCGCAACAACGATGAAAGCTGTCCCTGGCACACCAGAGGAAACCGTAGCACGGAATGTGGGCCAGAGCCTTTCTACTTGTCGCTCATCAGCGGAGCCTCCGAGGCGACGCAGCCGCGCCCGCTCACGCCGCCGGCGGCGCGGGCCGTCCCACACGAAGGGTGTGGGCGTGGCGTTCCAGCCCGCTACGGTGTCCTCTAGCCAGATGATGATCTCCTGCGGACTCTGGGGCTGCTGGCCCGCCAAGGCACGGCGGATGAGGACGCGCTGCATAGACTCCGCCCTGGTCAGCCAGGAGCCGGAGAGCGGCGTATGTATAGGGAAGACTGCCCTGGGCAGTCAGCCACTCTTGCAAGGGGCGCGAGGTGTGCCCGGCCAGATTGCCTAGCGCGCAGAAGGGCTGGGGTTAGGCGTCTACAGGGAGCGCGGACTGCCTCTCCCAGGGGTCGCCTCTCCCTGTAGCAGCCTGCGCGGCGCGGATATTTAGGCTGATCAGGGTGCGCACCCCAACCCTTCTGCGCGCTAGGGTTCTGCGACGGCGCGCGACGGTATGTGGGTCGCCGGCAGCACGTATCGGACGACCCCGCGGCGCCCGCTCAAGGAGAATGATGCAGCTATAGACATCCCGAAAAAGAATTGGACTAGGCGGCGGTCGCCACCGCACTGAGTTCCTCAAGGTAGGAGCCCATGATCCGCAGGACAGCGGCGGGCGCGTGGGTGAAGTAGGTCAGGCCCTCCTCGACCGCAGTGACAAGCGACTCGAAGGTGGGGAAGTAGCGGTTGTGGGTGGTGCGGCTTTTCATCGTCTTCCACAGATGCTCAATGGGGTTGTAGTCTGGGGAGTAAGAGGGGAGTTGATAGACGCTGAGGCGGTCAGCGTGCCGCGCGATGAACTCTTGGGTGGCGACCGCCGTGTGGTATCGGGCGCCATCTTGGATCACGATCAGCGGCTGTGTCGTGGTCGTCAGCACCTGCTCCAGGAAGGTACAGTAGGTGGCGGCGGTGAAGCGCTCCGTCTGCCCGCGCTGGAAGAAGCGCCCAGTGAAGTAGTCAATCAAGCCAAAGACCTTGTAGGCTTTGCGCTTGCCACAGGTTTGGATCACGGGCTGCTCGCCCCGTTGTGCCCAGGTATAGCCCAAGGAGCCCCACTGGGCAAAGCTCGCCTCATCGCCAAAGAGGAGCAGTGCGCCCCGCGCTCGCGCCTGACGCACGATCGCAGGCCACTCCTCCTCCCGCCACTGCCGTCGCCGCTGCGGGTCGAGATGATCCGAGACGAAGCGCGCCTTCTGATAGGAATAGCCCAGGTTCGCCAGGAGCACCGCCACATAATGCGCAGTGTAGAGCACGCCGAACTCCCGAGAGATCAGATCCTGGAGCAGTGCACTGCTCCAGCAGCCCATAGGATAGCCTGCGGCCTGCGGCCCCTCCGCCAGCAGCGTCACCAGTCGGGCCTTCTGTGTCGGCGTCAGTTTGGGCGGCCGCCCCGGCGACCGGCGATAGCGCAGGCTGGCCAGGCGGCGCAGCACAAACGCCTGCAGCCAGTTGTACACCGTGCTCACGCTCACGCCCACGTTCTCCGCCACCTGCGCTACGGGCTGGCGCTGCCCCACCTCCAGCAGCGCCGTCACCCGCCGGATCACCCGCGGGTCCCCATCCCGAAACGCCTGCCGCCGCACCTGCTGCAACGCCTTGACGGTCGCCCCGCAGAACTGTACGCTCATCTCCATGGGAGACCTCCTGTTGCACTCCCTCCGGGAACCTCTGTGCTTCAGGCTATGGTATCCCCCGCTTTTTGTCAGCTGGTCCCCAGTTCTTTATCGGGATATCTATAGCAGGCCACAATGCACCGCGTCACGCGCCGATGTCACCGAGATCAGGGCGCGGCTGCCTCCCGCGTCATGCACCATCTGTGCGGCACATCACAGCGTCTGCTCACGCGTTGTCCTATAATGGATCTCGGGAGGTAAAGACGAGGCATTCGCTCACTATGGCGTGCATGATGACCTTTGAAAGGATACCCTCGGTTCCATGGGTGACCACCGTCGCCGGCTCCGGCGCAACCCCGACTTTGTGAAGCTGTGGGCTGCCCACACACTCTCGCTCTGTGGCTCACAGATCACGCTCCTCGCCGTACCCTTGACGGCGGTCTTGGTCTTGAAGGCAACACCGCTACAGATGGGGCTTCTGCGAGCAGCGGCGTGGGCGCCGTTTCTCGTGGTGGGGCTCATCGCAGGACTGTGGATTGATCGCCGACCCCGGCAGCCGATCCTCATAGCAATGGACCTTGGACGCGCGGTTCTCCTGAGTGCGATCCCTCTCGGGGCATTCGTGGGGCTGCTGGGCCTCGGTCTGCTCTATGTTGTTGTGGGCCTGCTTGGGACGTTGACTGTCTTCTTCGAGGTGGCTGCCCCTGCGTTCTTGTCCTCACTGCTTGTGCCGGAGGACATTCTGGAAGGCAACAGCAGATTGCAGGCCAGTGCCTCGCTGGCCCAGGTCATCGGCCCGGGCGTGGCAGGCGTTCTGGTGCAAGTCCTCACCGCACCGATGGCGGTGGCTGTCGACGCGCTCTCGTTCGTGCTCTCGGCTGTGCTGGTAAGGAACATCCGTGCCGTGGAACTGCTGTCCCCCTCGCGGGAGACGCAACCCTTGTGGGATGAATTAAGTGCAGGGGTGCGTCTGATTGTGACGAACCCGATTCTACGCGCGGTGACCGGCTGCTCAAGTACTCTTGGGCTGTGGAGCAGTCTGGTAGCCACGATGTATGTGTTGTACATCACGCAGACGCTCGGCCTGCAGCCAGCGGCACTTGGTCTGATCGTGATGGTCGGCAGTGCCGGGGGGATTCTGGGCGCGGTAGTGGCCGGGACAAGTGCCCGTCGCTTTGGCCTCGGCCACATCATGATCGGCGCGACGCTTCTCGACAGCGCGGCGACCCTGCTGATCCCTCTTGCGGGGAGGGCAGGGGGGATGACCGTCCCGCTCCTGGTGGGGGCGCAGGCGCTGGTGGGGCTCACCTTCTCACTTTACTTCATCCCCCAGACGAGCTTGCGCCAATTGGTCACCCCGATCCACGTGCAAGGGCGTGCCAACGCTGCCTACCAGCTCTTCGCCTGGGGCAGCATGTCTGGTGGCTCGCTCCTGGGCGGGGTGCTCGGTCAGAGGGTCGGTCTGCAATCCACGCTTGTCATAGGAGCCGTGGGGATGTGCCTCTCGTCCCTGTGGTTGATTGCCTCTCCCGTACGTCATCTACATGAGCAGCCCGCGCCGCTACCAAGAGCGTCGTCCATGCCATGAGCAGAGCCCTTGTTAGCCTGACCAGCATCAGATAACGACAGACCTCGCCGGAGGAGTGGGGCTCTGCGCTATTCTCGATGACGCCGTTTGAACCCCTATCAGCCTTCTGAGAGCGTCTCCAGACTCCTTCCCTGCGACGCGGGGGCTGTGATAAAGTTCTCACACCTGCTGAACCGGACTGCTTTCGGGCCCCGACAGTGTGCGCTGGCCTACCAGAGGTTGTTTTGCCGGTGTGTGTGACGAGTGATGGGCGCTCCCCGCGTGCATCCTATCACGCCACGCCGATCCCGCAACAACCGCTGCAACGTCAGTCACGGGCGATGCATGAGTATCCACTCTGCTGGATGTATATGCGGCATGGGGAACCAGCCTAATGGCGCTGACTCCCAAGCCTCGTGCAAGTGGTGCGCTGATATCACTCACCTTGATGAAGATGCTCAGAGAGGCTGCCACTCATTGGTGGGGGGCGCTACTGTCTAGCCACGCCCAGCTTGGCGGTGACGCATATGCTCGCAGGACCGACCTGGCCCAGCGATCTATACTGCTGGTGGGATCAGGCGGTTGAGACAACAATCGGTGTTGTGTGCGTCACGTTGTAGGTCTCTACTACGTGCAGTAGCTCTGCTATGTCCGCACGAGTCGGTGTTTCGGGGTCACGGCGCAGACGCCGCGTCAGTTCATCCGCCGATTCGTCGGGCAGGGCACGCCGCAGCGCAAGGCCCCACGGAATAGCAGTGTCCGCCCGACGGTTATAGTTCGGGAGTGCACGTTCCGCCTCTGGGCGCAGGCCGAGATAGACGCTCAACAGCTCCTCGCCGGTGCGCGTGTCCACACCCGCATCGGTGACCTCCACTGTCATGACATGACCTCGGGCAATGTGCTCAAGGAGGACGGGCAGCGGATACACGACAGCGCTGCGCGGAGCCTCCCCTTTGATTGGCTCACGCTGCGGCTGCCCACGATACGCCCTGTGGCGTTGGTGGAACCCATAACTCAGGGTGGTGCTGAACCGTGCGGCATCGTCATAGTGCGTGGCGTCGTGCTCCCGCAGGGCCTCCAGGCGGATCTCCTCCAGGCGGGTGCCCAGGCGGCCCATCACCTCCAGGCACATAGCCTTAAACGTCAGGTAGTCGCCAGTATCGAGTGCCGTGAAGGCGCGCTCACGGTCGTGGAGCAGCCTCTCTTTCTCCTGATCCGTCAGCATGGCGTTCTCCATCTGGCTATTCCCTTTCTCCTACAACGTGCGAACACTCTCTTTGCACTTTTTGAATGGGGGGTGAGGCAGGGCGACCTATGGAGTACAAGGGCGGTGTTTGTTCTGAGTCTTTCGCTGTGCCGTGGGGGTGCGCCATGCCTATCCCGATTGTATGCCTTGATCCATGTCTGCGCCAGTGACAGCAGCGCGAGGACGGTGGCTATCGGGCACCCCTGCCATAGGGGCGGCAGTGCCCTGTGCCCTGCGTCGCAGGAGCGGCCGAACGGGGCCAGCACCAGGGAGAGCGTGCGCAATTCGGCGTCGGCTCTGGACGTCACGCTCCCTCTCCGATACAGGGCACAGGGCCAGCTCGACCGCTTCGTGGCCAGCCCTGGCACGACTATGCACGCCACGTCTGCCAGGCCAAGACCCCTCCTATCAGCAGGGAGCAATGCCGCTATATACGATGGGCGCTCCCCGCGTGCATCCTTTCCCTGCGTTGCGATCAGTCAACGACCGCCGGATGAGCCTCCTCACGCGGTGTATAGTTATTCATGCTGCTGTATCGGTATGCGGCGCCGTGAACAGCCTCATGCAAGCGCGGCGCTGTTATTGCTCGTGTCTCTACTTCTGATCAAGATGCGATCGGATGACTACGGTAGACCGGCCAGTCTGATCAGCAGGCTGCCTATCCACGTGTGCATCTTGGTTTCTCAAAAAATGCGTAACCTTCTCCATCTCCCGTGCATCACGTATATGATGAGTCGAGCACGCAGACTCGATTGAGAGTGGGAAAGGGAACACAGTGTGCCGCACGGAGTAGCCGATAGTGCTGAGGCATGGGGAGCCGCGCTCCAACGCGAACGAGCACGGCTTGTCCATCTGTGTCTGCATCTCACACATGACCAGGAGGCGGCTGAAGACCTCGCCCAGGAGACCTTGCTCAAGGCCTGGGTAAATCTCCACCAGCTGCGTGATCAGGAGCGGTTCGCACAGTGGCTATCGGCGATTGCACGGAGTGAGTGCAGGCACTGGGTGCAGAGCCAGCAGCGCCCGTCTCTTCGTTCTTTGCCGCATGGACACGATAGCATGCCCCTGCCCCCAAACTGGGCAGAGGAGATGTCTGACGAGGTCGATCTCGCGGCAGACCTGGAACGCAAAGAACGGGCGGCGTTTCTTGATCGTGCGCTGGCCTTGCTGCCATCAACGACACGTACAATCCTTGTTGAGCGCTACGTGTGCCAGTCACCGCAGGCCACCATCGCGGCCCGCCTCGGCATGAGCGAGGGCGCGATCAAGGTCAGGGCGCACCGTGGTAAGCTGGCTCTCCGGCGCATTCTGGCGACTACGTTTGGGCCGGAAACCGCGTCATGGCATCTCAGCACTCCTGACACCCTGGAGTGGCAGGAGACGCGGATCTGGTGTCCCATCTGTGGGCGGCAGCGCCTTGTGGGGCGTTTTGCAACGGGGAAGACGGCGCTCACACTGCGCTGCCCCACATGCCATTCCCGTCCTGGGGGCGTCTTCGCTCATACGGAGTCAGAGGAGCTCTTTCGCGACATCAGCGGGTTTAAGCCTGCTCTAACCAGGATGCTCACGACAACCGGCGCTGCCTTTCGCCAAGGCAGGTGCCTGTGCGGAGGGCCGCAGACTCTGCTGCGGGTCGGGCTGGAGGATGCGCCTCTGCGTCTCCATTGTGCTGAGAGCACCTGCCTGCGGTGCCACCGTGTGAGTCGCACCTCACTGCCCTGGCTTGTCTTGGCCTCACCCGAGGGGCAGAGGTTCTGGCGCGAGAATCCGCGCATCCACGTCCTTCCTGAGCACGAGGTGGAAGCGGCGGGCGGTGCGGCGCTCGTGACGAGCCTCCAAAGCCTGACGGGACAAGCACGCCTGGATGTTGTGTCTACACGCCAGACCTTTGCCATGATCAGTGTGACTGGGGCTCCACGCACGTAACACAACGATGATACGACGGACTGGCAGAGAAAGAGAGTCCGCTCATGCGCACCGTCCTGCGTCAGCGCAACTTTGCCCTGCTTTGGGTGGTGTAGAATCCGGTTTAGGAATGGGTCAGAGGCGCTTTTGGTGCAGCCTTTTTCTCTGGTGGCTCCAGAGGTGGACGAGGCCACATGTGGCGGGTCCCGAAAGTGCGTGTCACTGGGGCTGGGTCGGTGGGTCGATCATCTCTGGACGATGCACCGAAAATGAGGCTGGGGAGCGTCTACCCGCAGCACCAAAAGTGCCTATGAGCCTTAGGAATGGACAGAAAGGGTCGGAAAGCCGGGATAGAACTGGTACAGAGACGGCTGCCGTAGTACAACCCAGTCGAGTGACTGGGAGGAAGGATGATACGGCAGATGGAACGGAGCGCGATGCATGTCTTGGCCAAACGGGGCAAGAGTATCCGGGAGATCGCGGGCGAGGTGGGGCACAGCCCCACGACGGTGGCGCGGGTGCTCCGGGAACCCGTGGATCAACAGCCTGCGCCGCGGCGACGGCGCTCTCAGGTGGATCCGTATGCGGCGGCGATCAGGGGCTGGCTAGGCGAGAAGCTAGCGGTGGTACGGATGCTGGAGTTGGCGCGTGCGGACCCGGAGCAGCCGTACACGGGGAGCCGCAGCCAGTTTGGGGCGATGGTGCGGCGGCAGCGCCAGGAAGGAGAACAGCAGCAGGCGGCGGCGGAGGTGCCGCTGCGCTTCGAGGGCCTGCCGGCGGAGTATCTGCAGATTGATTGGGGAGAGATACGGCAGTTCCCCTTCACCACTCAGGCGCCGGCGACGCGGTACTTCCTGGCCTGCCGGCTCAAGTACAGCCGGTGGGCGTGGCTGCGCTTCACCACGGACATGCGGCAGGAGACGCTGTTCCGGGGTCTCGTGGACTGCCTGGTGGAGCTGGGCTGGGCGCCGTGGGTGTTCGTCTTCGACAACATGAAGACGGTGACCAGTGGACGGGACGCGGAGGGCCAGCCGCTGTGGACAGCGGGGTTGCTCCAGTTGACCGGGGAGTTCGGGGTGCATCCGCAGGCCTGCGACCCACGAGCAGGCAATCAGAAGGGCAGTGTGGAGGCGTTGGTCAAGTGGGTCAAGGGCAACTTCCTGGCCGGGCGGGTCTTCGCTGACGATGCGGACCTGGCAGCGCAGGCGGCGGCGTGGCGGGAGCAGGCCAACACCCGCTCCTCGGCGACCACCGGCGTCCCCCCGCGTGAGCGCCTGCCCGAGGAAGCGGTGGCGGGGGAGGCGCTGCCGATGACGGCGCGGGACTATGGCCTCTGCCTGGCCGGCCAGGTCTCCACGGAGTCCCTCGTCGCCGTGCTGGGCAACCGCTACAGTGTGCCCGTGGCCCATGTCCGCGCCCCGGTGATCGCCCGCGTCCACCGGGAGCGGGTGCGCCTGTGGCGCGACACCACCCTGCTGGCCGACCACGCGCGGGCAGTGGATGGCGCGCGGCAGCGGGTGGTGGACCCGGCGCACTTCGCCCCGCTCTTCGCGCGTAAGCCTCGGGGGCAAGCCATGCTCTACCGGGAGGTCCTGCTCGGCCTGGGCGGGCCAGCCCCCGCTTTCCTCTCTGCCCTCTCCCGCCGCCACCGTGCCCGGCTGCAAGATGAGCTGCGCGCGGTCTATGCACTCTACGAGCAGTACGGGGCAGACGAGCTGCGCGTGGCCATGGGGCTGGCCGATGAGGCGGGGACGCACAGCGCCGCCGCGCTGGCCCTGGTGCTCGCCGTGCCCCTACCGGCCCCCCTGCCCCTGCCCTTGCTCCCGTTGCCCGGCGTGCCGGCGCAGGACGAGGTGGATCGCCTGCTCAGTGTCTACGAGGCCTGGGTCTATGTGGATGACGCGACGCCGCGGGGCGTGGGGGTGAGCGCATGAGCGCGCCGTGGAACCCTGGTGCGCTGGACCTGGCCGCCGCGCTGGCCCTGGTGCATCTGGAAGGGGCCGCCGCCGTCCTACCCGCCTGGCTGACGCGCGCCGCTGAGCAGGAGCTGAGCTACGCCGACTTCCTCCAGGGCTTGCTTGATGAGGAGATGGTGGCCCGGTCCACCACGGCGGCCCAGCGCCGCCTGCGCGACGCGGCCTTCCCCTTTGCCGCCACCATTGAGCAGTTCGACTTCCGCTTCCGCCCCGAGCTCAAGCGGCAGGTCGTGCTGCGCTACCTCGACCCCACCTTTGTGGAGGGGGCGGGCACGCTCACCCTGGTCGGGCCGCCGGGGTTGGGCAAGACCATGCTGGCCATCTGCGTGGCCACCAAGCAGATCCAACTCGGCTACACCGCCCGCTTCGTCACCGCTCAGGCCCTGGCCAATCAGGTGGGGCGCGCCGCCACCAGCCTGGGACGGCAGCGCCTGCTCAAGCCGCTGCTCGCCTGTGATGTGCTGGTGCTCGATGAACTGGGCTACCTGCCCACCGAGCCCTCGTTCGG